>Ga0209101_1000086_pt1 | contig 76254 bp, 68 predicted proteins | sample ConPoolayeCmetaG_FD_185481 | JGI IMG/M metagenome (GOLD analysis project Ga0209101, IMG submission 185481) | Hot spring microbial mat communities from California, USA to study Microbial Dark Matter (Phase II) - Cone Pool mat layer C metaG... ... | reverse complement strand
AATTGCAATCGCACCCCGCAACCCCCATCATGACCCCAGAACAGAGCTTGCCGCAACACCTTCATGAATAATCCGGGCTAGGCCGGTTAAAAATCTCCCAATCAACCAGGTGGCCGTTGCCGGCCAAACTGATGCAGCCAGAGCCTATTCCTCCCAATGGAAACCGAATCTGGCTGAGACGCTCGCCGGAGTAGGTGAAATGTTGATCTTTGGACGGGGGCATAAGGATGAGCCCTTCAGTTGTGTACGCCGATTTTGAAAAGGCGCATTGCCACGTTGTCCAATCGCGAAGTGAGGGTCTGACGCCCGTCGTTGCCGGGGATAAGCGTGGCAACCGGTTCCCAGCCTGACCAAAGATTGGAACAGGTCCAAATCGAATAAAAGCGCCCGCTGTGTCCTTCCCAACTTATGATCGCGTTTTCACTGTCGATGGACAGACAGGTCGAGATTTGCAAAACAGACCGGGGGTTGAGCGGATCGGTTCCTGCTCGGAACTCCGCAAAGTCTAGCCTTCCGTCGCCGTCGCTGTCTGTCAGGAGGTTGCCAATGGAGATGCTGCCAAAAGTGCGCACCTCCCAGGCATCAGTCATACTGTCGCCGTCGGTATCGGCCTGCACGGCCGTGGCAATCAGTTCTGGATTGTCGCTGATAATACCGTCCACCCCCATTTCGATAAACTGACGGGCGGCATCGGCCGTGTTGATTGTCCAGATGATGGCTTGCAGACCGGCAGCATGGATGGCGTTGATTTCTGAGCGTGTCATGTTGTTCCAAACCAAATATTCCATACCCGCGGCACGGTAGCCGGCAAGCGACGCTAAAGGGATGGGGCCAGTTCCTACCAGACCGAGACGAATTCGCGCATCAAGGCTGCGAACGGCCGTCAGGAAAGACAGGTCCGAACTTATAAGAATTACCCCAGTCGATCGGTTAAGGGCTTGGATGCTTTGAACGTATTTTTGCGGTAACGGTGCCTTGCAGTCAATCACTGGAGTAATCGAAGGCGGGATAGCTTGGAGGACCTGTTCCAGTGTAGGAATTCTTTCGCCGGCAAAAGCGGTGCCGAACTTGCGCGGATAGCCAGCATCAAGCGCCTGCAATTGTTGCAAGGTAAGATTAATAACTTGTCCGTTGCCGTCGGTCGTCCGGTCCACGCTGGCATCGTGAATAACCACCAGCACGCCGTCCTTGGATTGCTGGACATCGAATTCGATCATGTCAGCCTTGCCGAACGCCGAGACAAAAGCGGCCAATGTGTTTTCAGGGGCGTAGAGCGAATCGCCACGGTGGGCAATTGCTTTGACCCAGGCCCTTGGAGTCGCAAAAAAACCGGACGAGGTTGTCCACACTGTTCCTTCCGCGTTGGTTGCAAAGAACCGGAAGAAATAAGTGCGTCCCTCTTCCAGGTTTTTAACCACAGTAGAAAACTCGCCGGAATCCCTCAACCCCAGCTTTTTTTCTTGCTGCCAAACGGCGGGAGTTTTCTCTCCGTTTTCCGGTCCCAAGAAAAGCGAGACTTCCACCGGTTCCCCTGCCGACAACCGCCAATTTATGGTAGCTCGGCGTGGCAGCACGTCAGAAACCAATACGTTTTCAATGCGGGGTGAGATACCGGATGGCGCGAAGCCCCCTTCAAACGGTTGGGCCGCAGTCGGCAGATTTTTGAGCGGCCGTGAGGCTCAAGGCCAGTACTACTGCAAGCCGAGGACTAATCATCTTCATTTTTGCCGCGACCAGCGCACTTGCCTTCCTTTTTCGAACGCTGGTATAGTCGAGAGCATGGCGCGGTCAATAAGAATCAGACATTTGTGGCTGTTCGATTTTGCTGCCGATTTCCTGGCGGTTGTTTCCGCGTACTATACGACTTACCTGTTGCGTTGCCACAGTGAGTGGGGACAGCGGTTCTTCGCATGGGTGAACCAGACGTTGGGGATCCGCGACACGGGGGAGATCGGCGAAAGCCTCGAGCGTTTTTATGCCACCAGCGCCTTGCGGATTATCGTGTTATTGACACTGACGCTTTGTCTGTTCTACGCCTTGCGCGACTTATATTCGGGTTCGCGTTTCATCACCCGGCGCCCGTTGCTATGGGACATTGTTGTGGCCAACGTCTGGGCTCTGGCGCTTTTTTTTGCTTACTTTTACCTCCGGCGAAACATCTATCACCCTCGCAGCTTCTTTGCGACGTTGATTGTCTTGAACATACTTTACTGTCGTATGTTCAGAGCGTTGAAAGTTCACGCCCTGCAATTTCTCAGAAAACGCTACGGAATTGATCGGCATCCCACCGTGCTGATGGGCCGGACACCTGAAGGCCGTCTGATTGCGCGGCTGATCGAGGAAAACCATCCGCATGGCATCGAAATCAAGGCGCAGGTGGAAAGCGACGCGGAGAATTTCGAACGCACACTCGAAGCTGTTCGGGCTGCCGTGCGGGCGCAAGACGCGGACATGATCATTTGCGCCGACAAGGACCTAGCGGTTGCCAATATCATGCGGTTGCTCGAAGTGGCCGACGAACTGGACGTCAGCGTCAAGGTTCTCTCTAACCGTCTGGGAGTGGTCGTTGACCGTGCTAAAATTCCCGCGGATTGGATTCGCGGGGCGCCCTTGATCCATTTTGAGCGTCCGTCTTCAAGCGCCCGCTATGCCGTGCTGCGCAAGGTGGTTTCCATGTTGCTGGCGTGGTTCCTGTTGGTTATGGCTTTGCCACTGATGCTGGTTATCGCCCTGCTGATTCGGTTGACAAGTCGAGGTCCGGTGTTTTTTGTGCAGGAGCGAATAGGCGTGAATCGCCAGCCGTTTCGCATATTCAAATTCCGCACGATGTACGATCGGGCGGAAGAACTGCAGGCTGAGATTGAGGAAATCAACGAGTCAGCCGAGGGTTTGTTCAAAATTCGCAACGATCCGCGCGTCACCCCTGTGGGTCGTTTATTACGGCGCTTCAGTCTGGACGAGCTGCCGCAGTTGATCAACGTGATTCGCGGCGAAATGACGCTGGTGGGACCGCGGCCGTTGCCGCGGAGGGATTTCGAAAATTACTATGAAGACTGGCACTACAGTCGGCACGCCGGATTGCCGGGGCTGACCTGTCTGTGGCAGGTATCGGGGCGCAGCGACATTGACTTTCACAACATGTGCATTCTGGACGTGTTCTACCTCAAGAACCAAAGTTGGCTTCTCGACCTGAAGATCATTCTGCGGACTGTGTGGGTGGTTGTTTTCGGTTGGGGCGCTTACTGAGGAGGCGCCCCGGCCTCCTGGTTAGGGCTAGTGGCGGGTGGAACGGGCAGGGCCGCCTCGCCTCGCCCCGTTGCGGCCAGAAATTCATCGTAATTACGAGGCGGCTGCCGGTTGACCAGACGCTGAAAGAGCTCCTCATAGAAATCGCAGATCCATTCCCAATTGTAGAAGTTGGCAATACGGCTGGCGGCTTTTTTGCGATAGTGTTCCACGCGATCCGGATTGGCGAGCAGCTTTTCCAAAGAAGCGCGCAGGCTTTCCTCCGGGGCGGTGTTGGAGAACGATTCTCCACAATCGCCGATAACTTCGAGATTGGCAGGCGTGGCGCGAACCAGCACACAGTTGCCAAAGCCGAGTTGATCGAGCAGTGCCGGCCGCGTACCGTTGACGGCGGAGGGCTGCACGTAGAGGTAGGCGTGGGAGCTCAACTGGGCGTAGTCCTGTCCGAAAGCCCAGCCCGTGAACACCACTCGGGCATCGGCCAGTTCCCGTAATCGCCGGCTGTAGTGCTCTTCGTAAGTGGCGCTACCCACAATAACCAGCTTCTTGGACGTGCGCACTTTGCGGTAGGCACGCAGCAGCAAGTCCACCGCATTTTCGGGGACCAGACGGCCCACATATAGAATGTAATCGTTGGGTGTCAACCCCCACTTGCGCAGGGCATCCATCTCTGGCGTCTTGCGGATCAGAGCGCCGTACGGCACGAAAATCGAAGGCATACCGTATTCCCGGGCATACCGTTCCTGCACGACACGCGCATCGGCGATCAGCACATGGGCCAGCCGACCAGCCAGGCGTTCGCAACGGCGCTGATACCAGCGGGCAAAACAGGACCATTTTTCGCGCGCCCAATCTTCTCCGTCCACGTTAAGCAGCGTACGACTGCCCACAAGCCTCGGCAGCCACACCAAGGGAGCGTTGCCCACTATGCAGTAATAGGCGATGTCATACCGCTCGCCAACGGCGTGGAGGCTGGCGAGCAAGGTGTGGGTGATCGTGTCGAGGTGTTTGGTGGCAATTCCGCCTGTGGAAATTATGCGGACACCTCGATAACTGCCGCGCACGTCGGGCAGAAAATGCCGGCGGTTGTACACCGTCACTTGGTGTCCGCGCTGTGCAAGGCGGACACCGAGCTGTTCATAGAACGTTTCGAAGCCGCTGTAGCGCGCGGGAATGCCGCGCGAACCAAGTAAAGCTATTTTCATTCCGGGTTTTGCGTTGAAGAAATGAACGGAGAGCAAGGTTCCGCCCTGGCTGCGATCGCGGAGAACATTACTGCAACCGGGGACATTGATTCTAAAATGGTTCCGGAACTTGCTTCACGGGCAGTTTTGCGTATGCGGCGGCATGTCTCGCTCCGTGCCTCTGTATCGTTAGGGCCTAGCGCAGAATCCGGGTTCATGAACAGCGAACAGGGAGCTATAGATCGGGTGAGGCGCTGGCGATAGGGTGTTGGCCGTCGGCGGTTGCATTCTGCAGTTCGGGATACAATTCCTGAATAAAAGCCGCCAGACGGCGCCGTTCGTCGTCAAGTTGGCCGCGGCAGGCGGAGGCCACCGTCAAATAGGCCCAAGCCGGACGCCGATTCTTCACCACCGCATCCCAGGCCGTCCACAGCAGTCTGTTGAAATGGTACGGAGTCTCGCGTCCCTCTGAATTTACAAACCAATAGGCATGGCAGGACCTTCGCGAAAGCTCGCTGGTTTCGTCCTTGGCACCGTCGCCTTTGAGCGCCAGCAGCACCATCACTTCCAACGGCGGCCGACTGGGCAGGGGGACTTTCAGGAGCTGCTGATCGACAATAGAATAGCCTTGTCCGACAAGACAAACCTGCGGACGATGAATGCTGCGGCGTTCTTGATCGCTGAAAACAATGCTAACCAAAAAGGGCGGCTCGCCAATGCTAGCGTAGCGCCGTCGGACGATGCGTGTGCCCGGAGGCAGCAGATTTTTTTCGGCCGGCGCGGCTTCGTCCAGCGGGCTGCCACACAATGGGCAGCGCGTCAGTGTCTGCTCGTCTGAAAAGCTTCGTCCGCAATTCTGGTTTTGGCAAAAAAGGACCCGCTGTGCGCGCCGAAAACCGACTTGTTGGGGAAGGCGTAACCGTAAAGGCGGCGCAGGACGGGGCTCGCCGGCTGCGGTCATAGAGAGGGCCATGAGCCAGAGCATTCCGAAGACGCCCCAGTAAAAATACAAACGGCGTAACGACGTGCCGTCGTGATCGCTCCGCAACTGCGCTGGGCCCGGTGCATGGCCAGTCGTAGCTGCAGGCTGTGGCGGGATGCGGTGGCAGATGGCATTGAGCAGCCGATCAAGGGCCATCATGAGTATTACGGCCGTGCCGAACACGATGTAACCTGAATAGTCATGATAGACGCGGGTTGCCCAGGCCCGACCCAAAAACTGCGCGATCAGCGCTATGCCTACGATACGGACAATGTTGGCCATTATCGCTAGGGGGACCGCCCCGAGAAAGAGCAACCATTTGCGAGCCGTGGTTCGTTGGGTCAAGTAGGCATAAGGCGCTGCAAGGGCGGTAATGACGACCAACGAACGAAGTCCACTGCACGGGTCGGCCACGTCGAAATTAAAACCGCCCCCGGCTGCGGAAAAAATCGCCGTGCCGCGGCGCTGGGCCGCAATCCCCAGTCCGTTCAGCATGAAAGCCGCGGCGCTACTTGCCGCCAGACGCATCTGGAAGGTGAAATTGACAAGCAAATAAGCGGCAACCGAAAGCAGCAGATAGGCGCAAGGAAACAACAGAATGCGGCCAACCTCAGGGCCATAGATGGCGAAAGGAATGGCCCATGTCAGTGCTGCGAATATCATGGAGGACAAACGCGGCTGCTGGGCCCGCGCGGCGGCCACATGCAAGGCCAGCAGACCGGCGACCGCCACGAGCCCTGAAACAGCCCCAGATTTCGCGACCGTCCGCAGCTCGTGACGTCTGCGCCACACGAGGGCGAGAGAGATCAGCGGCATGACCCATCCGTGCGAAAAATCGCTTTGAGGATGAGTCCATTGCCGGAAAACCCAGACAAAAATGCTGCGCCCCTCCATGGGCACGTTGGAAGTATTGCCGTGGAGATGAAACAGCCCGATCAAAAGCGTCGCTATGGCAGACGCCAACACTAATTCCAGGGTGCGGTGGGTCTTCATTCAGTTGCGGATTTTCCGCGGCCCGGTATTCCTGGCGAAGAACAGGCGTGACTATATTCCTGGTAGCGACGCATAGTTCTAAATTCACGTCGCAACCTGAAGGGGGTGCGCGCCAGCATCACGACAGTTACGATCAGAAAGGTCGGTTTGAGCAGGACAAAATCGTGCTTCCACCGCAAAAACAAGAGAAAATCAGCCAGGACCACGATCCCAAAGAGCGTAAACTGACCGGGAAAAGTGACGATTTCTTCTGCCAACGTCCGCAGCAGCCGCCAGCCGCGATATTTCGCGACCACGGGTGTCTTTGTTTTCAGCGAGTCAATGTAGATGGCGTAACGCTCAGCGGCGGGGAGACGATCCGGACTGAACCTGCCTTTGGCAATGTCTTCGCAAAGCACGTGTTCTTTGGCGCTGAAGCTTACTCCCCAATTGCAGCAAATAGAGAGCACGCCGAGCAGGAGGAAAACAAAGCCGGAACCAGCCAAGTAAAGGAAGACGCCTATGGAACACAGGAACATAGGGTGAAAAAAAAGATGGAAATAAAAATCTAAGAAGAAACCGGAGGGACAGGCCGTGTCTGTCATGCGAGCGAGGCTGCCATCCGCCACGTCCAGAATGAAACCGGTGTTCCACAGTACGGCCGTAAGCAATAACCAGACCCACGCTGCCGGCACATTGCCTTTTTGCCAGTACCATCCGGCCAGAAGGGCGGTTATCACGCTGCTTACCCAGGTCAAACCGCCGATGACAGTCACCGCGTTAGGGGACAGACCGATTCTCTGGAATAACCGCGCCAAAGGATAGGCCAGACGGCGCGTGATAAAGTGCGTGATCAAGAAAAACTCGTCCGGTTTCTTGCTTTTGTCATACTGGCTCATAATTGACCCACATTTTGCGATCGGCCCGATTGCGGCCGATGCGCGGAGCGCGCCGCGTCGCTGTATATGAACATACTGACTGTGAAGTGAGTTCCGGAAGCATTTCCAACTCAACGTCTTCCAAGTCAAGTAACGTTATCCCCGAGCGCAGCGGGGGAACGATACTCTCCGGGCATTTCTCGAACGAAAAGTCCGGGATTAACTGGCGGCTGCCGAACGGTAGACCTCGATTGTGGCTTGCGCGCATTTGGTCCACGAAAATCTGGCGGCTTGGCAGCGCCCTTTTGCTTGCAGCTCGGCGCGTTGTCGTGCGTTGCTGAGCAAATTGCGGGCAGCTCGCAGATAAGCCTGGGGCTCCAGAGGGACAAAGAGAGCGGCATCTCCGGCCACTTCGGGCAGACTGGCGACCGGCGAACAGATCACGGGGCATCCCAATGCCATGGCCTCCAGAACTGGAAGCCCGAAGCCTTCGTAGCGGCTGGGAAACAGAAGCGCTACAGCGGCGCGGTAAAGATAGACGAGGACTTCATCCGGCTGGCGGCCCAGGTATATCCATTCCCGGTGCGGCTCCTCGGCGGCCACGCCCGGACGGCGGGCTCCCACGATAACCAGAGGCGGCAAACTCACGCCCGTATGTTTGGCAATACGGTAAGTCTCGTTGAGTAACACCAGATTTTTGCCCGGTTCCAAAGAACCCACGAAGAGGAAGAATTCGGGCGGCAATTCGACGGTCGGCGGCCGCGCCGCGACGGGCGCTTCATCCGGGCCGAAATCGCAGCCCAGCGGCACAACTTCCAGACGATGACTGGGCAGATGAAGCAAACTCATAGCCTCGTTGGCTGTGAAGCGACTATCGCAAATAATCCGCTCGGCTTGCTTCAAGGCGCGGACGCGCTGGTGGCGTGTCCAGCGGTGCCAGGTCCGGAAGCGTTGCGGGTGCCGTAAAATCGCCAGATCGTGCAATGTGGCTACATGCCGCGGAGGCCCTGGCGGGTAAAACAGCAGCCCTGAAGTCACGTGCAACAGGTCTGCTTGCAAACGCCGCAGTTCGCGGGGCGCCCGCGTGAACGGCCAGATCACTTCGCGGTAAAGCGTCTTGAACGCGCGTGAAGGCTGGCGGTAGGTCAAGTTCTGCACACGCCAAGCCAGCTGGAAAAAGTTCATGCCTGCCGGTGCCGTGCGCTGCAGTCCCCGCCATAGGCCCCGAATGTAACGGGCCACTCCAGCCTGATTGACATAAAGACCGTTGGTGTCAACGACAACGTTCATACACGGCGTGCGTTGCGGCGGCAGTTTGGTCCCATGAGAAACTGGCGGCCCTTTCCAGACCGCGCCGCCGCAGTTCTTCGCGTCGAGACGGATCCGCCAGAAGTTCGGCTATGGCCAACATGATGGCGTGCGGGTCGAACGGATTAACCAACCGTGCGGCGTCACCGGCGATTTCAGGGATTGAGCTTGTGTTGGCTGCTACCACCGGCGTCCCGCAGGCCATGGCCTCCAAGACCGGCAGCCCGAAGCCTTCGTAGCTGGCGGGATGGCAGTATAATTCCGCTCCCCGGTACAAGGCCACCAAGGCCGGTTCACTCACGTAACCGACGAAGCGAACCTTGGCGTTGAGTTGTAAGGCCGCCATGGTTGCATACACTTCCGCGGCACGGTGAGCATTCTGGCCGGCGATCACCAGCCGGGCGTTGCGGTCCGCTTGCGCCAGGATCAGCAAGCGAAAGGCTTCCAGCAGACGCGGCAGATTCTTACGCGGCTGGAGATTGCCGACGGCCAGCACATACGGCCGCGTGACGCCCAGCCGTGCGAGCTGTGCGCGGTCGGCCTCTTCGGTTTGCCTGGAAGCCGGAGTAAATCCAGGTGCTGCGGCTTCGTGGGTGACGCTTAGACGTCCTGCTGCCTGCGGGTAAAATCTCAGAATTTCGGCCTTTGAAAAGTGGGACACGGTAATAATCTGTCGCGCGCGCCGGGCTGAGAGGCGAACCCCCAGTTCCAGTACGAGCCGGTCGCGCAACGAAAACCATTCAGGATGACTACGAAAAGAGACGTCATGAATGGTGGTGACCACAGGTCGGGAACAAAACAGGGGCCCAGCATACGTAGTGTGCACCACGTCCACCCGATAACGCGCGGCCAACGCAGCCAGTTCCCATCCGAGGCGTTGCCAGGACGAAGATGACAAACGCAGCAGCGTGGTGCGGCGGCCAACGTGCAAGCATTCCGTGACGGCTTCCGGGCGTGGCGTGGCCACCCACAAATCATCGGCTTCCAACCGTTGCAGGGCAGCGATTAGATTGACGGTATAGGTTTCATTACCGGTCTCCCGCTCGCCAACCATATGGGCGTCGATCAATACGCGCATAGTATCGTTTCCATTTGAAAGCGCGTTCAGTGGAGCACGACCTTCAGGCGAGCTTGCGCGGGCGTGAAACTAGCGGGAAGCCTCAGGAGAGCCATGGCGGCGCTCGTCTTCGTAGGCAGCATGCGCGATGGCGGCGAACAGCAACTGTTCGCTGGGAAAGTGACCCCAAATCCAACAGAACAAAAACCACGTTATAGCTGATGACAAGGCTAGAAAATAGAACGCATGCGTGTGGTCGGCAATCCCGTGCCGCCGAATTTCGCCGGCGAGTCCGCGCAACAACTTCCCAAACAGGCCGGCGTAAAGAAGAACACCGACGAGACCGAGCACGGCCAAAATAGTCCAGAGACCGGATTCGTATGCTCCTATGCGCGCGGCGATTTCCATACGCGCGTCCATATTAGAGGTGGAGGCGAAATAGTCTTCGCTGAAAGGGTAAATCCGATTGCCGAAAAGAAAACTCCAAGGAGAAGCCAGCCAGTTCTGGCGGCCGAGACGCCCCAGACCAAAGTGCCAGCGATTACTCAGACGGACCTCGCGGTGAACGTCGTGGTAAGGGCTGTGCACCACCAGCGCGGAGAGTGTGCGCCGCACCGGCTCAGGTGAGTTGTAAAGGATTTGAGGATTCAAGTTGAGATACAGAGCGCCGGCCAACAGCAGGGCGAGGAAGGTAAGCATCAAGCCGCGGCGGCCGCGCAGCAGAGCCAGCAGCAGGGGCATCGCGCAAAACATGAGAAAGGCGGCCCGCCCACTGCCCATTAAGGTCAAGGCCCCTGCCGCAAGTACCATCAGGATGTGAAACGATCTTCGTAGCAGCGACGTCGACATGGCTGCGCAACAAAGATTCAGCGGCGCAAAGAGCATGGCCGAAGTGCGAAGGTCGGCGAAACCGACGGCGGTAGCGGGCAGGATAAAGTTGACGCCGGGAATGTACAGAAAGGCCGGGAAAAAAAAGACAATCAAACCCAGCGCAATGCGGGTAAGGGCCGTGAAGTACATGAGCGTGAAAGCCTGTTTGATTAATGTGGTCTTGCCGAAACGGTGAAAAAGAATCAAAAACGCGACTGCCCAGAGGGCGTGCGTATAAACGCGCAAAATGTGGCCGGTGCCGGAGAGACTGTGCATCTTGGCGAGATAAATGCTCACGGCCAAATGCGCAAGGAGATACGCCAGAAGCGCATAACCGAAGCGGGGCACCGGTGAGCGTACAACCCCGGGGCGGGAGCGAACAGCCAGCGACAAAATAAGTGGAGGAAGGCACAGCAAGAGGCCGACCTCGTGCAGCAAAATCTTGAATCCAAAGTAGAAAAAACCTCCGAAACTCAGGCATACCGGCATAATTACCCACCAGGCATCCCGAGCAAGAAACGTCCACAGCGCCAGGCCAACCAAGGTAGCGCTCAACACCAGCCCCGTGATATCTCCATAAGCGAAGGCGCGCAGCAGCCGTTGCACAAAGAAAACAACCAGCACGACGACGCTGACCACTACGGCTCGGCGGTCGAGCAACGGGTTGCCTTCGGCAGCGCGCGGGGGCGCGGTGATATGGTCGGACGGCATGGTTGGACTCCCGATGGTTTGTTAGGTGACGCTGTTGAAGATATTCGCGTAAGCTTCGATTGCGCTGACCTCATCAAATTGTTCACGCCGAAAGCCGGGGTTGAGCGGCAGGCGAGCGTGAGCAGCCCGCTGCAGAAGTTCCGCAAGCGGCTCAGGATGCGTGACAGCGAACCGGTATTCGCGATCCACAACCAGCTCCCGCAGACTCGAATTGTCGCCTGCCAGTGCCGGACATCCGCAGCCCATGGCCTCCAAAGGAGGCAGCCCGAACCCTTCGTGGCGGGACGGATATACCAGCAAGGCGGCTGCGCCGTAAAGTCCGGGCATATCCTCCGGGGCAATGGCGCCAGGGGTCAAGATTTTCCTGGCAACAGCCGGAGGACACCGGCGGATGGCGCCGCGCACATCGCAGAATGGCCCCCGCCGACCGCTCGGCGGAATTTCCCCCGCCAATACCAAGGGGGGACAGGCAACGTTTGCTTCGGCGAGGGCGTACGCTGCAATTAGCAATTCCACGTTCTTGCGTAAATCGTAGCCGCCAACATAAAGAAAGCAACTCTCGGGCAGGGCATACTTCCTTCTGACGCGTGCGGCTTGCGCCGCCGCATTGGCCGGGTTGTACTCCGGCGGCAACCATTCGTGCACCACGTGCACCGGCGCGCGCGGCGTCCCCACGCGCCGCAGCAATTCTTCGCGCGCCGAATTGGAAACAGCGATCACGGTTGCATATTGCAGCATAAAACGCTCCTGCCTGCGCAGCAGCCAACCTCGGACAAAACGTTTCCCCAGATATTCCGGAAAGATTCTCGGAATGCAATCGTGATGAGTGATGACAGTCCGTCGCGGGACGACGAGCGACCAGAAAGGTCCCGGACTGAACAACAACTCCGCACGACGTCGGCAGTAAAAGCCGAGAAGGTTTTGCCACAGAATGTTGTCAAGTAGCGGCGATCCCGTGCGCGGCGAGAAGAAGGTCAGCAGCGCCGGGCCGAATCGGGTAGAGAGATCTGCAGAGGCCAGGCTGTGCGGAAGCGCCAGGGTCACTCGCCCACCAAACAAGGGAGCCTGCCTGAGGATGGCCGCCACGACACGCCATGCGTAAACCCCCAGTCCCGTCATGGGATTTTTGAGGTTCCAGGCATCAATGAGGATTGGTTGCATGGCCCCGCAATGCTTCCAGAAAAGCGACAATTGGTTCACCAATACGGCGGTTTTCGGCCAATCGCCGGCGCGCGTCGGCGGCTGCTTGAAGCCCACGCCGCCGCCGCTCGGCTGGGTTGGTGACGCAATCCTTGATGGCGGTAGCCAACGTCGCCACGTCGCCGGGCGGAACCACCCAGGCGTTGCGTCCATCCACCGCCAGCTCGGTTACAGCGCTTGTAGCGTAACAAATGACAGGGAGGCCAAAAAGCATGGCCTCTTCGATCGCCATACCGTAGCCTTCCCAAAGGCTGGGAAAGAGGAACGCGTCTGCCCCGGCATATTCGTGTTCCAGTTGCGCGTCCGAAACGAAGCCCACCCATTCGACCGTGGCCCGGGGGCAGGCGGCCGCCAGACGTTGCAGTTCGCACACATAGGGCGGGTCGTTCGCCATTCTCCCGACGCAACGGAACCGTACGTGGTCGGGGCCATCGTAGCGGCTGAGAGCGCGCAAGGCGTCAGCCACCCCCTTCCGTCTTTGAATCGTGCCCACAAAAAGCAGGGTGATGGGCCGGTTGGGCTCGGGGGTTGCGGGAAGCACGGGCAGTGTCCGGTAACGTTTAGCGGTCGGCAGTAACGCAATCTTGGCCGGATCCACGCCCAAAGCTACGGCTTCCCGGCGGCCAGACTGGCTGATCACCCAGACGTGGTCAAGACAGCGCAAGGTAACGGTTTCTGCAAATCTCTCAAAACGTTTGACGAGCGGTCGCTCGGTCAAGTGATAGCGCAAATGGTACAGCAATCCCAACAATGTGCAGCGGCGGAAGTGACGCCAAATCCACGCGGCAATGAACAGTTCCCGCGCGTAAACGAGGTCCACGAGCACCACGGCAGGCGGCCTCACGCGCAGGAGCAGCACTAAGTTATACAAAACGGCGCGGAGGGTCGCGTTGGGTAACCAGCGCAGGTCGGCCAGCTTGTAGGGCTCGACCAGAATGACGCGATAGCGCACCCGCAGGGCCTCCCAGATTTCTCGGTCGCATAAGGCGCCACCGGCCGCTTGGTCCGCGAGGTCGGCGCTGATAAACATGACTTCGTTAGCGCTGTTCATTTTTTTGAGCATAGTTGTCGCCGGCGGCGTCCCCGCGCGCTTCTTTCAAGAGGTCCCGCCAGCAACGCCAGGGCGTGTACCAGTAGTAACCGGTGGCTTGCGCCAGCAGCGGCGCTGCCAGAATGCCTCCCAGACCCCACACGCGCCCCAACCAGACAGCCAGCGGCACAGTGAGAATTCCGCTGATGACCGCTGCTTTCAGAAACGGGACGTCGTTGGCGGTCTGCATCAGCGCGGCGTGCAAGCCAACTATCAGCTTGAGTCCCACAATCGCCAGCAGTACCGCCAGGGGGGCCGGCGGCAGCAGGGAAGTGTTGGACCGCAGCCACGCCAGGCATGCCGGACCGGCGTACATCACCACGCCGGCCCCCAGCAGAAAAGTGGCAACACAAAGCAACAGACGTGCCCTCAGCAAGGGAATAAGGGTATGGGTTTGCCGGCGGGCCCGATGGGTGCTGATAAAGGGATATTTCACGGCCAGCCAACTCATGGCGACACTTTCGAGCATGAGTCCCAATTGAAGGCTGAGGCCATAGCTGGCGGTCGTGGCAAGATCCAACAGCTGTGAACAAACGAGCGTTGTGCTTTGCAGACAAAGAAACGAAGCCAAAGTTGCTACTCCCGAGCGCCACGTCATGGGCCACAGGATTTTCCAGTCCAACCGTTCCTGGGAATGCAGGACCGGGGCCGGCAGGGAATGCAGTATATGGCGGCGCGCGTTCCAGCGCGGGAACAAAATAAAAACAATTCGCCCCAGGACGAGTGCGAGAACACCCCAGCCTAAAACCAACCCCAAGCCGGACAGCGCATACTGCAGGAGCAGCCCCGCCACCAGCAGTAGATTGTATTTGCGCACGCGATGCAGTCCGAACAATAGCCCCATCCAGAACAAGCCGGCCATACCGACGGCGGAGCCAACTGTCAGCACCAGGAAAGCGGTTATTTCCGAACCTGACAAAACGGGCGGCGGATTGCGAAGCCAATACCAGACCGAGCCGGCCAGCAGCATCAACACGCCGGCAGTCACTCCAAAGATACGGTACATCGGTTGCGCCATCCGGATGAGGCTTGCCAATCCGGCGTAATTCGGGGTGCCGGTGCGGGGCGCGGTCGGGAGACCCAGTTGGGGAATTTCGCGGCTGCCACCCCAGAAATAACTGGCGGCGCGTCCGATGGTGGGGCTGAATCCGCACTCGACGATGTCCGCCAAGGTGGCAATGTTGAGCATGACATACCACAAACCGATTTCCAGCGCAGACAGCCTGCGCAGGGCGTAGGCCATGACAACTACGAACCCGAATCCCCGCAACACAGTGACGGCCACAGCCCACGCCACCGAAGAAGCGGCGAGCCGGAAAGTCAGTTCTCGCAAGCGAGGTATTAATGACATGGAACGCAAGGATTGCGTTGGAGAGTCGAGGGTATTGGCAGCGCGGTCGCTGAGAACCTTCAATCCGCCTGGTCACCAACACGGCGGGCGCGTGAGCTTTCGCATCCGCGGATTGTCTGTCCGGACATCCTGGCGGTCTTGTTGAGCATATTTACGCAATTGGCGTCACCGGCCAGCCCGGAGTCGCAGTTAAACAGCGCAGGGGTGCCTCCCATCCAGTGTGTCTTGCGGCTTTCAGCGCTGGCGACGCACACTCTCTTTGATGCGCTGAATATGTCCGCGGCCCATGCCTTTGACTTCGCAGCCGAGCTCGAAATAACGGCGGATTTGATTGTCGTCCAACAAGCAGAAACAGTCAATGATCGCACACGGTTTTCCCACGGCTTTTACGACTTTGTCGGGGTTCAAATTGAGATACTGCGAGTGGCGCACGGCCAGGATAATGGCGGCAACGCCATGCATAGCCTTCCACATGTCCTTTTCGATCCGCAAGTCCTTGAGGCGTTCTTGACCGTGGAAGAAGCGCTTCCAGCTGTAACGGGCACTCGGGTATCCATCCTGAGCTTCGAATTCCCACCAATGTTCCAGGTAGGGATCGTGCACGCGGATATCGGCACCCATTTCTGTCAGCCGGCGCACGATCAATTCGGAGCCGCTATAACGTGTATCGCCGACATCTTCGCGGTAGGCGGCCCCTAATAGAAGGATGTCCGCGGCGGCAATCGCTCGTCCCATATTGCGCAATGCGTCGCGTGTCAACTGCGCCGCATGCAGCGCGCGCGTGTCGTTGATATCAATTGCCAGGGGGGTCATCCGAAAAATATCATCTTCCCACCCGAGGATATGTCGGTAGGCCCAGACACCAAGGCCGCCGTCTTTGGGCAAACAGTAGCCGCCGATGCCGGGACCTGGGAAGATGATGTTTGAATGCGTGGGACGGACTTTGATCGCATCCACAACTTTTTTGAGATCCACACCGTTGCGCTCCGCGAACAGCGACCACTCGTCAAGAAAAGCCAGGATAGTTGCGCGGTAGCTGTTTTCCACGATTTTTGCGGTTTCCGACTCGATCGGCCGATCCATCACGGTTAGCGGGAATTTCTTGGTGTTCAATACTTCGTTCAAGAACTTGACGACCCGCCGCCTGGCTTCTTCGTTTATGCCGCTGCACACGCGCCAGAAGTCCCGAATCGACGCCACGTAGTTTCGGCCGGGCATCACGCGCTCGTAGCTGTGCGCCAGGAGGGGATCGGAATCAATGCCCCGTTTTTCGAAAATTTTCTTCATGATGGGGTAGGCAATCTGCTCGGTGGTGCCGGGCGCGACGGTTGTTTCGATCAACACCAGCGCACTGGGAGGAATGTTCTCCGCGATCACGGCCAGCGAGGCCTCCAGGGCGGCCATGTCAGCTGTGCCATCCCGGCAGTTGCCGAGTCGCTCTTTGAGGTAATCGCACTGAACATCTACGATCACCACGTCAGCAAGCTTGAGCGCTTCATAAGTGTAGGTGGCCACCAGGGTCTTCTTTTCCTTGACGCCGCGTCGGATCAGCACTTCAACTTCGGGGTCTTCGGATTTGATCGGGGAGATACCCCGGTTGAGCAGCGGAATTTTCCAGAAGCTGCGGGTGCTCGGGCGCTGCATGCCGATGACAAACTTGGAGGACCGCCCTTTCTTGTCCTTCGCATCGGCGACGACTGCGGCCATCACGGCGCCGACAAAGCCCAAGCCAACTACCACTACTATTTCTTTGCCTTCGCGGCGCTTTTCTGCCACCAGTTGCTGCAACCGCGCAAACTCCTCCGCATATTCCTCTGCGGTGGGAATCGGAAATTTCTCACCCTGCGGACTGATCGAGTATTGACGTGCTTCCATCGCGCTCCTCCGTTGTTTTGCTGGGAACAGTAGCCCAGCGTGCGGCTGAAATCCAGCAGGTATTTAGGGCGGGTAGCCGCAGCGTTCTAAATGATGCGCTTCAGCGTGGCGCCGTTGTTGTCGATATACACGGCGGCTGTCAGAGGTTCGGTCCATGACCCGGTGTTAAGGTAGCGGATATCATTGCAAACGAAATCTTCGACGTCATGCACGTGCCCGCAAACTACGGTCTGGTAACCGTTTTCGCGGGCGAATTCGATCGCGTTAAGGGCCACCTGACGCTTCAATATCCGGTATAGCCAGGGGAACTTTTTGGCATACAGCGCGATGTGCACCGAAGGCGCTCCCATTCGAATGCGCAATGCATGCAGGTAGTACAACAGCCGGACAAACAAGCGGTAGTAGGTGGTTACGTTGTAGAAAGCATGCCCATGCGTGACAAAGAGTCGGGACCCGATCGCGTGCGCCTCGGCAAAATGAATCGCCACGGGATCGGGAGGCCAAAAGCGCGCGTCGTGATTTCCGCGGATCCAGATTACGCGCCGCCGCCTGGATTCGCTCTGGATGCGTTCCAGCGTCTGCCGATGACGCACAGGGAATGGCGTGTATCGGCGGTCAACCGTATCGCCGTTCAGCACCAGATCTGCATCGGGCGGCAATGTGTCGAGAAATGCGTTGAAACGCTCCCACTGGCAGTAACGGCATCCCAGATGCAAGTCGCTCACAATGATGGTGGGCATCAGGAATGGTCCGTTTCTTGGGCCGGAATTCCTTCGGTAATCCGCGCCACGCCGTGCCCCGCCAGGCCCATAATCGCACCCAAAATCCAAACATTGGAGGGAATTTGCAGGTTGAAATCACCCAGCGAGTGAATGGCCATGGCGCACACAGCGAAAATTGCTCCCACCACCCAGGCGTGACTCTGGGCGTCGCCACCCTTCCAATCACGCGATCTGAGGGCGGCCGTTTCCGCGCGCAGCGCCCCCAAAAGCGTGGCGCACACGACACCGGCTGCGGCGCCGAACAGAATGAACCCAGCCAACCCGTACTCTTCAAGCAACTGCATCCAGTCGCTGTGGACCTCATAAGAGAAGAACGTGTAGTTCGGATGCGACGGCCAGCAGCCGACTGCTCGGTCACCATCGGGTGAGGCCGCAAAATGAGGCCAGAGGTTTTGATGCATGCCGGGACCGATGCCCCACAGCGGGGCGGTTTTCCAAGCGCGGATAGCGCCGGCAATCATCAGGCCGCGGTCGCTGACACGCAAACGATTGAAGATCGTGTGGGCCATTTGGACAGGCGCCTGTTGGCGCGCCTCCGACCACGCGAAATAGCTCAAGAACCGTTGTCTATAGCCAGAGGCGCACCAGCAAAAGGCGATAATGAGCAAAAGCATAATACTGCCGGCGACGATTCGAAAGTAGCGGCGAATTGGTCTTGGCCACTGGGAAAACCCGAACATCAACGCAGCCCCCATGATCCCCACCACGGTAATGCCTGCTCCGCGGGACTTGCTCAGGGCAACCACGGCCAGCGCAATGCCGATCAACAAAGCTGTGCCAAGGCGGAGCCGCCATTCGAAACCTCGCGTCAGAAACAGTGCAAGGGCAAGTCCCAGGGCCATTTCCATCAGCCCGGCAAAATGATCGGGACAAAAATAGGCGCCCGTAAGACGGCCCGCATATTGCGGGTAAGCTTCTCTCCATAACACTAACTGGCTCCCTGTGACCGCATGGTTTATAAGTCCGTAAGACCCCAGCAGCCCGAAATTGACCAGGATTATTGTCGATAGTCGCTTTGCCTGCTCATACGTGATGCCGTAAGTTATTTGTACAGCCAGCAAAAAAGGGGTTAGCATCCGCAAAAAGCTTCGTTCCGCATCCATGCGAACCTCTGTCTGGAGGGAGCGGACCAGCGCATACAGAAGAAATGGCGAGAAACTCAGGAAAGCAATCGACACGCGCGTATGCCTGGTGGGAGACGTCGGGTCTGAGTCTGTTTCGGTCGCCAGTCTGGGTGGCTGCTGAGATGACAGCCATTGCAGGGCGAGCAGAACGGACCCTGCAAAGATCAAGGCGGTAAAAGGCCAAAACCACCAAGATTCCCACGCGCCGAAAAACCACGGGCTGAGGACAGCCACGAGCCCGACGCTACCGGCTGTCAGCCACTGAAGTATCGTCCAAGAATTCAATGTTGGCGCCATCCGCCGGGCTTTTCATCCCGGATTTTGCGTTTGAGAATTGGCAGGTATTTGTATCGTGCTGTGCGCAAACAAGTTGAAATGCAATTGCAGTTGTCCATCTTTTGCACCGAAAGGTGAAAGCCACATCTGAAGAGAAAAGCAGCCTATTCTCAAACCCTTTGGGATTGTCCAAAACGGGCAATCTGCTGCGTTGCGGGAGGTTCGGAGTATGCGCATACACCTGCACCTCCCGCGCCTTGCATCTTGCCTGTTTTGGCGAATCGCAAAATCTGGATTCAATGTGGTCAGTTATTGTTTACGAACACACTCCGTGCTCATGAATTATGCAGGGCATAATTGACCGGTTGCTGATTAATCGACGTTTTTCAGAGGATACCACAAACCGTTCGATAGTGTCCACGCGGCAGGCTGCTTGGTGTGAGAGCCGGAACCTTGGCAAACTCTGCTGCTTCAGGAACCCATTTTTGCCGACCCATCCGTTCTGGCTTTTACCCAGATTTTGCTTTGGAAAATTGGATGGTATTCGTATCGGGCTGGTGCGAAGAAGGTGATCCATTTTGCGTTCGCACTCGGGCCAGTCGCAGAATCCGGGATTTTCAAACGTGAATCGGGGTTTAGTCAGCCACTGGGAAGACGATAGCGCCGTACCCCACGACCCAATTCCCACGGCTTTCGGGATAATCGTCGCCGCTGTTGCGGTAGTGAAGCGCTACGCCCTGCCGACAACCTTGCGCCTGGGCAAAACGCATTACCGCCAGCACGGGCCCGATGCCGCAGCAAACTTGGTTGGCGTAGCTCCACCGCCGCTGCAGTCCCGTGATGTCCAGAGCGGCAATTTGCCGCATCGTGGTCTCATCCGTGGCAGTGACGAGATCATAGTCCGGGTCGTGCAGTAGATCGGTACTGGCGACGACGGTGATGCGTTTTCGCGCCGCCAGGTCATTAAGCGCGGACACGAGTGCTGCGATGGTGCGCTCATCGTGGTCGCCAATGAGGGCCAGGACCAGCTTGGCGGAGGGTAGCGCGACCTGGATAAAGGGAACTTGATTTTCGGCCGAGTGTTCGCCCGCGTGCGGACGATAATCAAACCGGATGCGCGTGTCTGCTGCTACCAGTGCCTCAGCGGCTTCACGATCGAGAGGTGCAGCGCCCAGCGGTGTTTCGATCGCATCTCCATCCATTACGGCGACACCCGGAAGACCGCCGCGATGGCTGAATCCAAGGACCACCACCGTATGCGGGCTCCCCTGAGTGCGGCTGTTTTCGCGCAGCGCTCGGAAGGTGTAACCGGACACCTTGCCGGAATAGATGTAACCTGCGTGCGGGGAGATTGCACCAACGATTTTGCCGCTTATGGCGGGGACGTCGGCTGCGTCCAAGAAACTGTTGACCATGGCATGCAACTCGCGCTTGCTGCCGGGAAACCACCGGCCGCTTCCCAAAGCCTCGTGGATAATCTTGCGGCTACCAGAGTTCATCACTTGTTCTCCTTCACCACCGGTGCAGGCTGCGCCTAAGCACAAAATCAGCGCCACACTGGCACCCAGTACTGACTTTGAAGCTTGCATTGTCGTGTCGAATTAATCAGGGTCTGCTCTGACCAAGAGTCATCTTACCACCCTCTGTATTGGTGACAAGCACCGAAAAGCGAATTCGCTGCACTCCGTTTTTCCCATCCGGGTGTCGATCCTGCATTGCGTTTGCGTCCAGAGTGTGCGTTTGAGAAGTGGCCGAAGATCAACGTTCGCCCTGGCTGAACCCGGAAGAACGTTACGACACTTGGAGGGGCTGGCGGCTCGGGAACAAATTTAGTATAAGTTGCAATGTTGATTTCGAAATGGTTCCGGAAGTTGCTTCACTGGCATGATGGATATATTCAGCCCGCTCTCCGCGGCGCATCGGCCCCCGCGGGCTGATCGCAAATCTGGGGTTATGGAACCGGTGGCTGTCGTAGCTTTTGAAAACTACCGCAAGAGTGTGGCGGCAGCGTTGGACCGAATCGGCGCTGCCGAACGTCTCCCTCGCCGCGGGCTGATAATTATCAAACCTAATCTGACCAACGCCGATCCTCCCCCGGTCACGACTCCAGTGGCGATGGTGACCGCCATTTGGGAATACTGTCGGGGGCACAGCGACGCGGAGATTGCCATCGGCGAGGGCAGCGGGAATGGCACGACCAGCCAGGCATTTGAAGCTAACGGTTATACAGCTTTTGCCGAAAAAGAGGGGGTACGCTTGATCGATTTCAACAGCGAGGAGGTGGTGAGGGTAAGTTGCCCGGAAGCTTTCCATCTCAAAGAGTTCTATTTGCCTGCAATTGCTCGCGATGCCTTCATTATTTCGGCTCCGGTCCTCAAGGATCATTCCTTCACGGTCACTACCGTGGCCATGAAGAACATGTTCGGCCTGGCGCCGGCGCCCTTTTATCGCGGCACGTGGAACAAATCCAAGCTCCACAGCCCGTCTACGCATTCTTCAGTCGTGGACGTATGTCTCCACAAGCGTCCGGATCTCTGCGTCGTGGATGCCGTGGTGGCGTTGAGCGGCATGCATCTTCACGGCACGCCGCGAAGAGTGGGAGTGCTGCTGGCCGGGTTTGATCCTGTTGCGGTTGACGCCGCGGCAAGCCGGCTGCTCGGCCATGATCCCTGGAAAATTGAGTATCTGACGCTTGCGCATGGACGGCTGGGTATGATCGGCGCATGAACCTAGGAACTGGGGCTCAGGGCAGAAGCGCGATCATGACGACACGGGCGGCAACGTCCCGCTGGAAGGCAAAGCAGATTTCAAGGCGGCAATTTCCTGACGCAGGCGTTCATTTTCCGCCTGGAGGGCTGCCAACGCCTCCGACAGGCGCCGGTTGGCTTCTGTCAGTTCATGGGCTCGGGCGTCGCCACGTCGTTCCAGTTCTTTTTGGGCACCTTCCAGAGCTTCTTCCGTGCGGCGGTGCGCGGTCACATCCGCAAAAGAAAGTACAATGCCGGCCGGCGCGCCGTCTTCGTCACGGCAACAAGCGGCCGAGACCTGGACATACATTTCGGCGCCGTCATTCCGTCGCATGCGCAACTCGGCCATCCACGGCTGGCCTTGTTGCACGACGTGTGCGACCAGAGCATCCACTGCCGTGGGATCGATCATGAAGTCGCGCAAATCGCGTTCCGCCAGCGCTTCAACATCCTGGACGCCCAGAAGCGCCGCGAAGGCGGGATTGGCGTATTCGATCCTTGCCTGGAGGTCGGCAATGGCGATACCGTTGCCGGCATTGTGAAGGGCCATGTGTTCCTTGCGCAGCATTTGTTCAGTCTCGGCGCGGCGGGTCACGTCGCGCACCATGAAGCACAATCGGAGCGAGTCCAGACGGAGTTTGTTTACGGCGATCTCGGCGGGAAAAGAAGTGCCGTCCTTGCGCAGGCAGTAGGCCTGGATCAAGGTGAAACGTTCGGCCTTCAAATTCTCACCGAGCAGTTCCATGAGCGAGGCATCGGCGCCGGCAATGAGTTCGTAAACCGCCATGCGGCAGAGATCGGCCTGTTCGTACTGGAAAAATTCGACGGCCCGGATGTTGGCATCCACTATGTGTCCGGTGAGGTCGGTAATCAGGGCGGCGTCGTAAATGCTTTGCAGCAACTCCTGATACCGTGAACGGACGACTGAATCCAGGAGACGGCTGGGCCGTGACCAGTGCAGGCGCGGAATCTGAGGTGCGGGTTGCCCCGGGGGCGCCGCAGGCGGCTTCTGCTTGAATTTCAGGAGATCGATACGTTGAGTTTCCGCAAAGCTGCGATTGTCCTCAGGCATTACCCACCTCTGGCCAGCGGTGAACCAAAATCAGCATCGGCCTGTCATGTATCATGGCCGCTCAGGATCAAACTTACTAATCAGCTTTCATGTTTGTCAAGCTTTCCTTACTGGAAGAGGCCGAGTTTCTGAAGAAGGAGTCCGGTCTGATATACCGCGGTTGCGACGATATAGCCTAGCAGGGTCAAACCTGCCAACTGCAGTCCGGCCCAACGCCACGAGCCGCTCTCTTTTGCGGTGGCGATCACTGTCATGGCGCACGGCATGCTGATCAGGCAGAAGAGCATGATACAAAAAGCCTGTAGGCGGGTATAATCGCGCTGGAGTATTTGACTCAGGGATGTGCGATTTTCGCCGCCTTCGCCAAGCGCATTGATAATTCCCAATTGTGCTACGAAAACCTCTTTGGCGGCGAACCCTCCGATCAGTGCGGTGGTAGTCTTCCAGTCGAAACCGGCGGTCGCCATTACCGGCGCGAGCACGTGGCCGATCCGCCCCGCGTAAGAATGAGCGATGGCGGCACTGCGTGCCACGGCGGGGGCAAGCCCGGCCGCTTGATCGGCCGGCAACCGGGGATAGGTGGTCAAGAACCACAGCACTACGGAAATTCCCAAGATGACGGTCCCTGCCTTGCGCAGGAAGAGCCAGGCCCGTTCCCATGTGAGCAACAGAATTGCGCGCAGGGTGGGCTGATGATAGGGCGGCAGTTCCATGACGAACAGGGAAGGATCCCCCTTGAATATGGTACTGCGCAAAATTTTCGCGATGAAGACCGCCAGAACCACGCCGATCACATATAGCAGCATTAAAATTGGTGTCTGCCATGCGGCTGGGAAAAAAGCCGGAATGAAAAGCGTATAGATCGGGAAACGTGCGCCGCAACTCATGAGAGGCAGGACCAATATGGTTGTCAGCCGGTCACGGCGGTTTTGCAGAATGCGGGTTGCCATGATGGCCGGAACGGTACAGCCAAATCCCAGCACCATGGGAATGAAACTTTGGCCATGCAGACCGATTTTGTGCATCCACCGGTCCATAATAAACGCAGCGCGTGCCATGTAGCCAGAATCCTCCAGGATCGCAATCGCTGCGAAAAGCAGCACTACGTTGGGGAGAAACGTCACGACGCCTCCCACCCCGGCAATGATGCCGTCGGTGACCAACGAGCGCAGGGCGGGCGCGGTGGCGGACGGCCACACAGCGGCGACCGTGTCTGCCAACCAGGCAAAAAAGGACTCGATCAAGAGAACAGCAGGCGCCCCGAGCGTGAAAGTCAATTTGAAGACAAGATACATCAACCCGAGAAAAATCGGTAGACCGAGCACGCGGCTCGTTACCACGGCGTCAATCTGGTCCGACAGCGTGTGGCGTAATTGAGCTGTTGACTGCACGGCTTCCTGGCAAGCTCCGGAAATAAAGCCATAGCGTCCGCCAGCGATGGCGATAGCTGGATTTTCTCCGTAATGTTTGCGGAGACGGTCGGTCGCAACAATGGCGGCTTCGATCACCTCGGGCGCCGCTGCGCAATGTTTGGTGACTTCCTCATCGCCTTCGAGTAATTTTGTGGCCACCCAGCGGGGGGGGGCCATGTTGCTGAGGATGCCCGCGCGTTGAATTTTATCAGCGAGGGCCGTGATTTCTCGTTCAAGGGGCGGCTCAAAGCGGACGGTCGCCGGCGGCCGACAGTCCGGCGCATCCACCTGACTGAGGATAACGTCTTTCAGCTTGTCGAGACCTTGTCCTTTGTGTCCGACCGTGAACACTATACTGACACCCAGCAAGCGGCTCAGCAGGTCGGCGTCAATGCGGTATCCGCGTTCCTCGGCGATGTCGCTCATGTTAAAAGCCAAGATCAGCGGCAACCCCAACTCCATGAATTCGACCGCGAGATACAGAGAGCGTTCCAAATTGGCGGCATCCACCACGTCAACGACGAGATCGGGCCGCTCGCGCAAAACGTAGTCACGCGCCACGCGTTCATCTTCGGATGAAGCTGTCAGGCTGTAGATTCCCGGCAGATCAATCACGCACACATCTCGGCCTCGATGGGTGAACCAACCTTCTTTTTTTTCCACGGTCACCCCCGGGTAATTCCCCACGTGCTGACGCAACCCGGTAAGTTGATTGAAGATGGTGGTTTTGCCCGAATTGGGATTTCCTGCCAGCGCGACAGTCAGGGGTTTATTCGCGACCATAGCTTTGGTGGACATGTTCATTGCTTTCGAAATCTCCAGGCGTCTGGGGACGGAAGAGTTTTTCCGATTTGCGCCTCCGGAAGCACCGCTGGCAAGAAACCGACGGCGCGCCATTTTATCCCGGAGTTTGCGATTGAGAATGGCTCCTTTACTCTTCCGATGTGACTTTCACATTTCTGTGTAAAAGCTGTACAAATGCGTCGCATTTCGACTTCTTCGTGTGCAGCGCTACAACTTGCCAGCCAATTTTCAGATGCAAGATCTGGGGTAAATTCCGGAACCATCAGCAAATCAAGACTCCGAGACGCAATAAGGTTCTACGTTCTACACGAGCGCCAATGTTCTCTTGGTGTAATAACGTCCTCAGCGGGACCAGGTCTTTCCACCGGTGTAGCAACGTTCTCCCCGAGCTCCAGTCTTCCACCGGTGTAGTTACGTTCTCCCCAAGCGAAGCGAGGGGGAACGTAGCTTTCCGGGGTAAACCCGCACCCTCTCGCCACAACCTTCCCCATCGCCCCGCAACGTTCCCGCGCCTGGGGCGGAGAGAACGTTGCTACACCCTGCAACATCATGGACACTTGCCGTGGCCCCCCCCCGCATTCTTCCTGCTGTTGGGTCTATTCTTCCATCTTCAAGCAGAACACACTCAGTGCTTATTTTCATGGGAATTTGGTGGTGGTGGACTCGCCGGCGTTTCTGAAGGTTTCCCGTCAGAACCGGCCACTGCTTCCACGAAGATGCGGCCGGCCATTCCGCGACCGACAACGAGGCGGTCGTTGCCGAGGCTCACGATCAGCGGTCCCCAGTTACGCACCACTCTGATCTCCCGGCCGGGCAAAAGGCCCATTGCCGCGAGGCGGTGCAACATTCCGCGACCGCCACGAATTTCCCGAATAACTACGCATTGACCGGCTTTTGCGTTTCCGAGCGTCATTTTGTTCTCTTTTTCGAGCCCGCCAGATGCCGTTTGAAGTGTTTGCTGACAGCTTTGCGATCGACGAGTTGTGCGAAAGCTGCCAGGCGTTCGGTTACTTCGCGATCCATGACGTGCTCCATTCGGCACGCGTTTCTGTCAGCGGCCTTGGCATCGATCATCAAAACATCGGTGAGAAACTTACGAATACCATAGTGCTTGTGTGCGATCTCCGCGGCCATGCTCTGACCTGCGGCTGTTAAGCGGGCGATTTCGTAAGGGCTGTAAGTTACCAAGCCTTTGGTGGCCAGAGAGCGTAGAGCGGCCGTGACGGTGGATTTGTGAACCGCGAGTTCCGCGGCGATATCACGCACCCGGGCCACGCCCTTGGCTTGCTCCAGTCTCTGAATTGTTTCCAGATAATCCTCAAGTGTGGCCGATACCGCTGGCATGCCGCGCTCCCATGTTTTATGTCTAAAACTTTATTACATTGACAAAACAATTGCAATTGAAAACTGTGCTCCCCGGGGCTTTGGCAAACGCTGGATTTTGAGGAATCGCTTGTGCTGACGACGGCGGGGATGTTTCTCAAGCTGCGCGGGGGATCCGGTCAAGCCGCCGTCCGACAGCCGTTGAGGCGACGTTGCCTCCATGAAGCTTTCGCAGCGGCCTGCGGGCGGAGCGAGCGACGCGGTATCTGGAAGCTCGCGGACAAAGAGCGCGAGCGGCCGGTTGCCCACGCGGCGAGAGAGCTTGCGTTTACGGTCGGTGCTGGGCTACACTCAGAGCGCTAAACAGAACCAATGATCGGCAGGAAGGTAATACCATGAAAAGTGCCCATGCAAGGAAAGCGACGGACGCTCCTAAAAAACAAAAGCCGGCGCAGACGGCTTCCTCTGCGAAATCCACTTCGGTCACGCTTGCGCCTGCTCCGAGAAAGACCGAGCGGAAACAGGCGGTGTCTGATATTCTCGGAGAAATCCGGGAGCTGCGGGCTATGGTAACAAAATTGCTGGAGCCGCCCCCTTCAGCTCAGGCGGTCTTGGAACAAGATGTTGACTCCTTGCGACGGTTGTTAAGCGAACTGCTGGAAAAGCGGATGGAGTCAGTGTTGAATGCGCTGGTGGGAATCCGGATGCTGGCGGCGACCGGTGCCCAGACTGATTGGCAAGGGGTTGTTCGCCGGCTGGACGAACTCTTGAAGGAACTGGGGGCCATTGAGTTTCGGGCCGAGCGTCTGGACTATTTCGATCCGCTCATCCATACGGTGGTGGGTGAGCGCCATGACCCGGCGGCGCCGGACGGGGTCATCATTGAGACAATTCGTCCCGGCTACCGCACTGCTCGCGGGGTGGTGCTTGCCAAGGCCGCAGTGGCCGTCAACCGGAGGAAATGAACGTGGCGCGTCTTGGAATAGACTACGGCACTACGAACACGGTGGTGGTCTGCAGCGATCGCGGTCGTTATCCTGTTGTGCCGCACATTACCGAGACAGCTGTGGGCCCGGTGGCGAGGGAAGTCTTTCCCTCATTGGTGGTGTTGGATCGGGAAACCGGCCAATTAATTTTTGGATCCGAAGCGGAACGCTGTCTGACCAGACCCGGCGCTGAGAAACGTTACGGTGTGCTTGGATCGCTGAAGCGGTTGTTACGCGACTACGCCGATGGTCGCCGCGTCGGGCAGTCCATAGTGCCCGAAGGACTCGATTTGGCCGCTGTGCTTCGGGAGTTTTGCGGGGCGCTCCGGGCCTCGATCATGCGCTCCGGTTTTTTTGCTGAGAACGAGCCGCTCGAGACGGTCATTACTTGGCCGGCCAACGCCAATGGCGCTCAGCGTTATGTAACCCGCAAGAGCTTCAAAGACGCGGGGGTCGAAATTCTCGCTACCCTGACTGAACCTGCAGCCAGTGCCATTGAATTTGCGGATCGGCTGGCGCGCGGGAATCGGGCCCGGGCCAGACAACTGGAGGCTTCCATAGCAGTGTTCGACCTGGGCGGGGGCACATTTGATGTGTCGCTGGTGCGGATCCACGGTCCGGAATTCACCGTGGTAGATACCGCCGGAATTGAACAGCTCGGCGGCGACGATTTCGACCGTATTCTTGCTCAGCGGTTGGCGGAGGCGGTGAAAATTGATTTTGATGGTCTGCGGCCTTTTCAAAGGGCCATGTTGCTGTTGCACGCGCGTCAACAAAAGGAAAGCATCAGTGCGGGGCCTGCGGCTTCGCTGACATTTGCTGCTGATGACCTTGGGTTGGGAAGCGGCGTGGGAACGGTCCCCGTCAAAGCTTATTTCAAGGAACTCGAAAAGTTGCTCGAGCCTGCGATCGAGAAACTCTGGTCGCTTATCAATGGGGCGGCGGCACGGAGTGCCGGTATCCAGTCCCAGGATTTGACAGCCATCTATCTCGTGGGCGGGTCTTCGAAATTGCCGCTGGTGCCCAAAATGTTGGCGCGGCGTTTTCGGGATGTTCGGTTGGTCATGACGGACAAACCCTTCACTTCCACAGCTATGGGAGCCGCCATCCGCAGTGCCGAAGGAGTACGGCTGCAAGAGATTTTGTCGAGAACCTTTGGGGTGTTGCGTTTGGCGGAGCACGGCACGCGGGATTGTTTCGACCCGATTTTTGCAGCCGGCACAAGACTGCCGCAGCGCCACGAGTCGCCTTTGCGGCACAAGGTACGGTACTCGCCGCGACATAACATCGGACATCTGCGTTACTTGGAGTGCGCTGGTGTCAACGCCGCGGGCTGGCCCAGCGATGGGGTAAGGCAGTGGTCCGACATCCTTTTCCCCTATGACCCCGCGATTCCGGTGGGCAGCCGGCTGACACCTGATCAAATCGTGCCGCGGGACGACCTGGCTGACCAATGGGTGGAAGAAAAATATATCTGCGATGCCGATGGAGTTATCACGGTTACGATTCGCCGGCTGAGCGATGGACAGTCATGCACCTACGAAATTTTTAGGAACTGACTGGATGGGCGCAGAGCTTAGGACAGATGAAACAGCGGCTGCCGCGCCCACCGGGATGTCCGGCAGCTCCCAGGTTGAGATGCCGTTGCTTTGTGAAGTAGCCTGGGAAGTGTGTCAACAGCTCGGGGGGATCTATACCGTGGTGCGGTCCAAGGTCCCCAGCATGGTCAAACAATGGGGCCGGAACTATTGTCTGGTTGGTCCCTACGACCCACAACTCTCCCCCGTAGAATTCGAGCCCGCCACGCCCGCGGGACCTTTCGGCAATGCGGTGAAGGCGCTGAACAAGGCGGGCTTTGAGGCGCACTACGGTCACTGGCTGATTACCGGACGCCCCGCCGTGGTGCTGCTCAATCCCCAATGCGTCTACCGGATGCTTGCCGAAATCAAATACCTTATCTGGGAACACCACGGCATCAGCCTGCTGGTTAACGATCCGCTCATTGACAGAGTCTTAGCCTTCGGTTTTCTGAGCGAGGAGTTTTTCAGAATCCTCTGTGAGCAGGAAGCGCGGAACCGCCCGCTTATCGCGCATTTTCATGAATGGATGGCGGCCACGGCCATCCCGGCCATTCGGCGGCGGCGTCTGCCGCTGGCAGTGGTGTTCACAACCCACGCCACGCTGCTGGGGCGTTATCTGGCCAGTAACGACCCGTACTACTACGATCACGTCCCGCATACGGATTGGGCTGGCGCTGCGAGTCACTACAACATTGAACCTCAAGTCCAGCTTGAGCGGGCCGCGGCTCATGGCGCGCATGTGTTCACGACCGTCAGTGAAGTGACGGCCTTCGAGTGCCAGCACCTTATTGGGCGAACGCCCGATATGGTGCTGCCCAACGGGTTAAATGTCGAACGGTTCGTAGCGTTACACGAGTTCCAAAATCTGCACCGCCTTTACAAAGAAAAAATCAACCAGTTCGTGATGGGCCACTTTTTTCCCAGTTACACTTTTGATCTCGACAAGACCTTGTACTTTTTCATCTCGGGGCGCTACGAGTATACCAACAAGGGGTTTGATCTGGCGATCGAAGCTATGGCTCGCCTTAACTGGCGAATGAAACAAGTCAAACTCGACCGTACCATTGTCTTTTTCATTATCACCCGCGGCGCTTACCGTTCGGTCAACGCCGAGGTGCTTCGGACTCGAGCTCTAATGGAGGAGATTCGCAGCAACTGCGAGGCCATCAAAGATCAGATCGGCAGCCGTTTGTTTCTGGCTTCGGCTATGGGCAAGACGCCGCTGCTCGACGAATTGGTAGACGACTATTGGCGTTTGCGCTTGCGGCGCAACCTTCAGGCGTGGCGGACGCAGCGTCTTCCCTTGATTGTCACGCATGACATGGTGGATGACGCCAACGATCCCATTCTCCGGCAGCTCCGCTACTGCAATTTGCTGAATTGGCCGGAGGATCCGGTCAAAGTGGTGTTTCACCCCGATTTTGTGTCCTCCACCGATCCGTTGTTTGGCATGGACTACGACCAGTTCGTACGCGGCTGCCATTTTGGAATATTTCCGAGTCTTTATGAGCCTTGGGGCTACGCGCCGCTGGAATGTGTCGTGCTCGGGATCCCCTCTATCAGCAGCGACACGGCGGGATTTGGCGCGTATGTAGCGCGATGTTTGCCCGATCACGAAGAACGCGGCATCATGGTGATCCGACGCCGACATGTGTCGTTCGACGAGAGCGCTAATGAGATTGCCGAAAAAGCCTTCAAATTTGCGCAGATGGGACGGCGCGAGCGGATTGCCTTACGCAATCGTGTAGAAAGCACCTCGGAGCGCTTTGATTGGCACAACCTTGTGCAGCACTATCGCGAGGCTCACGAGCTGGCGTTGCAACGCTCCGCTGAGGATCGCCGTCATTGAAACCTGATTTTGCGATCGGTCCAAGGGTGGCGGATGCAGGTTGCGAGGGGCACCGCTGGATCTCCATACGGTCAGCGTCTGGCAGCCAAGCAGAGGGCTTGCTCAGGCCGGTCCCTTACTGTTCGAGAAATGGCTTCTGTAACACCTTGTTTTTCGACACGTTATTCGAACCTGCCATTTCCCTGAACGCGAACGGTGGGCCAAAACTAATCCCGGATTTTACGTTTGAGAATTGGCAGGTATTTGTATCGTGCTGCGCGCAAACAAGTTGAAATGCAATGCAGTTGCCCATCTTTTGCACCGAAATGTGAAAGCCACATCTGAAGAGAAAAGCAGCCGATTCTCAAACCCTTCGGGATTGTCAAAAACAGGCAATCCGCTGCGTTGCGGGAGGTTCGCAGTATGCGCATACACCAGCACCTCCCGCGCCTTGCATCTTGCCTGTTTTGGCCAATCGCAAAATCTGGGCTAATTCCACATCCGAGACTGCCATGGCGGAGCCGTCAGGATTTTTCCGAGGTTCGGGTCAGGACATCCCTGAGAGCCATAATCCTGGCGCTGAGGTACAATACAACATTTGAAAAATGGCGGGAGACATAATTGTCGCCTGGCTTCCCTGAGGGTGAACGTTGTTGTATATCGGGGAGGATCGGAGGCCGGGTGACGTAATTGCGTGAGAAAGCGGCGGTGCGACAATCGCTCCGGAACTGACTTCACTGGCAGCATGGTGACACAGCGGCGCGCGTCGGGTACTCCTCACCCGCCGGACTCGGGCTAGTCGCAAAAGTCAGGTTTAATCCTGCATCAGAATGTCGACGGGGCAGAGCGTTGTTGGCTTCTACGGAACTATGGCCCTCCGTTGCGGAACAGGAAAGCATGAAAGCGCTTTCTTCAGCGGGTCTGGCGGTGATCAGACGGCGTGATGCGATTCACCTGTGGGTCGTGATCTCCATCGCAATTATGCTGGCTGCCTCTTGGCTGGCGATCAACTTAATCCTACCACTGCACCGTCCTTTTTATGATTTTGCCGCCCTGACGATGGCCGACTGGTGGGCCGAGTTTATTTATGTCTGGCTGATTATTCTGCTCTGGTTGGCCTACAGGCATTGGCGGGCGAGTCTGCGGCGCGAAGCGGAGCTACAGCGTATTCTTGCCAACATCTGGCCCGAAGCCTTGATTGTAGTCGCGCCCGATCAAACAATCCACGGAGGCAATGCTGCAGTCCAGACTATGTTCGGTCATCGGCCGGAAGAGATCTTGGGTAAAAAGACCGATTTGCTTTATTCCGTTCGCCGTGTGGCGCCCGACGCACAGACTGAGGCCCGAAGTCTCGATGCCGCTGGTTTTCAACTGGGATACGCCACGGCGCGCAAAAAGAACGGCGAAACGTTTCCGGTAGAATTCGTTACGTCCAAGCTTCAGGGCGTGTCGGGGGCCGTGGTCCTTATCCGTGACATTACTGAGCGTGTCAAAGCCGAGCAGGCTTTGCAGGCGAAGCAAATCGAACTTCAGCACATGGTCGAGGATCGCACGGTCGAACTCTTAAAAGCCAATCGCGAACTTATGCTGGAGATCGAAGAGCGCCGGAGAGTTCAGGAATCATTGCGCGAAAGCGAGGAAAATTTCCGGGCCTTGGTGGAAAATGCCATGAGCGGCATCCTGATTGTTTCGGGCGATGACCGCATCGTGTACAGCAACCCCCGGGCCGCGGTCATAAGCGGAGCGAACCGCCCCGGCGAGATGATCGGGATGCGAGTCGCAGACCTGCTGGGAGCGGGCTGGAAAGAGCGTTTTGCAACTGCGGAGGAGGCGGACGGACAGACGCACAAAGAGGGGGTCGTGATACGCAGGGATGGGGGGCAAATACCGGTGGATATTGCAGTGGCCGCGACGCCTTGGAAGGGCGTGCCGAGCCGTATCGTGCTTTTCGAGGATATCACTGAGCGCAAAGAAGCCGAGGCCAAACTGATTGAGGGGCAAAACGCGTTGCGCTATTTAGCCTCGGAACTTTCGGTGGCTGAGGAAGCAGAACGCCGCCGAATTGCTACTAATTTGCATGATGGGATCGGCCAGCTGCTGGCACTTTGCAAGATGAAGTTGACACCCCTGTCCAGCCACGCCGCGATTCCGGAAAATGGCCGGGAGAAGCTGCAGGAAGTGAGAGACTTGATCGAGAGGGCCATCAGCGAAACCCGTTTGCTCACGTTTCAATTGAGTCCACCGGTACTTCATGAACTCGGATTTGATGCTGCCCTCGAGTGGTTGACTGAACGAATGACGCAACAACATAAACTGCCGGTGAGTTTTCAAACGGATCGTCAGTCCAAGCCGCTGGCTGAAGCTACGCGGATAACGCTTTTTCAGGGGGCGCGCGAGCTGATTCTCAATGCGGTGAAACACGCTGAAGCGCGCTGGATCAGAACTTCTTGTCGCCGGCTGAAGAACAATATTAACGTCACTGTGGAAGACGACGGTAAAGGCTTCGAAGCGCGCTTCTTGGAGCAGCAGTTTCGCAGGAATGCCAATTTCGGCTTGTTTTACATACGCGAGAGATTGCACTTTCTTGGCGGAAAAATGATCATCGAGACTGCACCGGGCCGCGGATGCAGAGTTACGCTAGTTGCACCTTTGGCTGCCGAGAACGGCCCGGAAACAGGGGGTGGGCAGTGAGCATTCGGGTAGTGCTGGCCGACGATCACCGGATCATTCGGGAAGGGTTGCGTGCGCTGCTGGAACAGGAGCAGGACATACAATTGGTCGCCGAAGCCGAAACCGGCCGCGAAGCGGTTCAACTGGCCCGGAAGCTGACCCCTCACGTTCTGGTCATGGATCTGGCCATGCCCGACCTGAATGGAATAGAGGCGACTCGCCAGGTTGTGAAGGAGTCACCGCAGGTGAAGGTACTGGGTCTTTCCATGCATACGGATAAACGCTTCATCCTGGGAATGCTCGAAGCGGGCGCCTCAGGATACTTGCTGAAAGATTGCGCCTTCGAGGAGTTCGTGAATGCGGTACGGTCCGTGGCCGCAGGCGGCATGTACCTGAGCCCCAGAATCGCCGGTGCGGTTGTGCGGGAGCGTCTGATGCCGGCTGCCGCGCCGGTGTCCACGCCGGGTGGCGCCCTGACCCCGCGCGAACGTGAGATTGTGCAGTTAATTGCCGAAGGTCGCTGCACCAAGGAGATTGCCGACTTGCTCTCCGTGAGCGTGAAGACCGTGGAAACACACCGGCAACATATCATGGCCAAGCTGAATATAAACAGTGTGGCCGAACTTACAAAATTCGCTATTCGGGAAGGTCTTACGTCATTTTGACCCCAGATCTTGCGTTTGGCCGGAGCGCGGCGGTTTTGTTGCGATACACTGGCCGGATGGAGAATACAGCGGCGCGCGCGCCACACCCCACATTTGCCGCCTCGGGCCGATCGCAAATTGAGGGTTCGAATATTGCCGGCAGTTTTTCCCCGCAGCGAAGAGCGGCCTCCCGGATACCGAAAATTCTAAGATTCGCGCTCTGCTGAACGTTATGACAGAAAAGCGACTGACGTGGGAATGACTGAACCGCGGGAAAATTCGCAGGCCGATAAACTGGCGGCCTTTGAGGCCGTGGTCTCCGAATACGAGGGACTGTTGCTCCGCTATTCGGCCCGCATTTTGCAGGATGAGCATGCGGCCCAGGATGTGGTTCAGGAGACTTTCTTGCGGTTGTTTCGCAATTGGAAAGAACCGTTCAAGCCTTGTTCCAAAATGGCAAGCTGGCTATATCGGGTAGCCCACAATTGCGCGGTGGATTATCTCCGTCGGCAAGCCAACCGTGAAATAGCGCATGTCCGCCACGCCCAGGAGCAGCCGGAGGCGGTGCCGCCGCATCGCGGCGGGGAACCGTCCATCAGCGAAGCTGCGGAAAAAGCAGCCCAAGCCTTGCAGAAGCTGAGCCTGCGTGAGCGGCAACTCGTTATTCTCAAAGTTTATGAGGAGAAGTCCTACAAAGAAATCAGCGAAATTATGGGACTGAGCGTTTCCAACGTCGGCTATTTACTGCACGTGGCCATGAAAAAACTGGCGGCTGAATTAAAACGTTCACATGCGTTGCCGGCGTGCACCGGGGCTCCGGAGAGCGAGCATGAAATGTGAAGAGATCCAGGAACTTCTGATGGCTTATTTTTCAGGGGAGTTAGGCCGTCCGCGGGCAACCCTTGTGCGGGAACACCTGCGCAAGTGCCCGGACTGTCGCAGCGTCGCGCTTGAGATTCAGACCACTTTGGCGTTGTTACGAACCTCAGCCGAAGGGGAACGGAACCTCCCCATGCGCCTGACCGACGACCGTCGGGCGCGTTTACGGCGCGCATTTTTGCATCCAGTGCTCGACTGGATCTACCAGCGTCATGTGATCGCCTCTTTGTTGATCGCCCTCATCGCCCTTATCGTTTTAATATGCCGCGTGTGCCATATGCAGACTTGGAATTTGCCGGCCGAAGGTATTACCGTGACAGTCGGAACCGGCACGCCTCCTGAGACCGGCCCGGCGGCTGTTGGCATAAATCCGCAAAGTGAGAAGTCAGTGCTGAACAACGAGGAACGTTCACATACCCGCGAGCCGTGAAATAACCCCAGATTTTGGGTTTGAGAAATGGCTGGTTGGAAAAATATGGCGTCAAAAATACGAATCAGATTGAAGGGCGATCGCAAAAAAGTGAATACGGAGAATTGGAAAAATAGACTGTCTCTCGAACCGCTGGTCATCGGTATTACCATGGGCGATCCGGCGGGAGTCGGCCCAGAACTGTGTCTGCGGGTTCTACGGAGCCGCCGTCTGGCCGCCACATGTGCGCGGGTGGTTTTCGGAGACGCCGCTTTGCTGTCCAGGGTAGCCAGGCTTACTGGTGTTCCCTTCCAATGTCCGGTAATCAGTTGGTCACAGTGGCACAGATGCGTTCTGCCATGCCGGTCTGCGGTGGTTGACTGCGGAGCCATCAACGCGGAGCGGGTGCGCCCGGGCGTAATCAGTGCCGCTTGCGGTCGCGCCGCTGCAGTCTACGTCGAGGCTGCAGTAGAGGCCGCGATGACTGGTCGCGTGGTGGGCATCGTGACGGGACCGATTCATAAAGAGGCGTGGCGCCGCGCCGGTATTCAGTACGCCGGGCACACGGAAATGCTGGCGACTCTTACCGGCGCGAAGAAGGTCTGTATGATGTTGGCATCGGACGAGATCAAGGTCAGTCTGGTCACAATTCATACAGCCTTGGCCGAGGTGCCCGGCGGTATTACCTGCCGGCGCATTCTGGAGGTCATTGAACTGACGGCGGCGGCATTGCGTCGGCTGGGAATCAAGCGCCCTCGTCTGGCTGTTTGCGGTCTCAATCCGCATGCCGGCGAAGGCGGATTGTTCGGACACGAAGAGCACACTGCCATCCTGCCGGCCGTGCGGGCGGCGCGGCGCCGCGGGATTCTGGTCGCCGGGCCGCTGCCGCCGGACACTGCTTGCTTGCCTGAAAAGCGCGCCGTATTCGACGCTTTTGTGGCCATGTATCACGACCAGGGTCTGATCCCCTTCAAGATGTTGGCTTTTGATCGGGGGGTGAACATTACACTGGGGTTGCCGATAATCCGCACTTCTGTGGACCACGGCACAGCCTTCGACATTGCCTGGCGAGGAACGGCTTCAGCGGCCAGTCTCACGCAGGGTGTCCTATGGGCGGCGCGCTTAGCACGGAATGGCGGAGGGGATTGAAGCGACTTGATCCCGCGCGGGAATTTTCCACATCTGCGGTTTCAACTGTTTCGTGGAAACGAATTCTAATTGGCCGGCGCCGACATTCAGGCGTGCCCGGTTAGGGCTGACTTCAATCGTGGTCGCGATGTCCGGATTACGACTCCTGAAAATGTTGGCCAAAAGCAGCGCCTTTTCTACACCGTCGCCCCGACCAAAATTCCAAACTTCATCCGGCTGCGCGACGCGTCCCGGTTCATCATAGATAGACTCGTGCGGCATGCTGCGCACGCGGTCCTCCAGATTTTCCCAGGTCAAATGAGCCGATTCAACCACGGAGACGGGACAGCGTTCGACGGCCGCCAGGAGGAAAGGGTCGGCTTCGGTGCGGTTCAGGTCACGGTAGGCATAGAATGCCAGGTTGACAGTCTCATTGCTGTCGCGAAGCGCTTCCAAATGACTAATGATATCCTCGCGGCTGTTGCTGATGTCGATTATCGGAAGCACCGTTTCTGGCACGAAGGTTTTTTCCGCCGGATCCGGCAGGCGGGGTTCCACGTGGCAAAAACGGCGTAGAGCCTCGATAGCCTCACGGGCATTCAAACACTGGCATTCGCAAGCCTTGACGAGTCGTTCCATGTCCTCGGCGCGGTCCATATTGGTGCGAGTGGCGCGCACGTATTCTTCGAGATCGTTCAAAACGATGCGTTGCGGCAGCGGCGCGGGTTGAAACTCTTCCCTGTCAATGTCCTGGAGCAAGCGGTCGCGGGTGGCATCACTGAGGCTGTAGGGACTGCCATGTTCATACTCGAAGACGGTCTCCAGAGGGATGTAACAATCCAGTCCTCGCTCTGTGCAGCGCACTTGAAAACAGTGTTGGATGGCGTGGTTGTGCCGAAGGTAATTCACCAGCAACGCGGGCGAAAGCGGCATCTTCAGAAAAGAACGGAGGCGGGCGGCAAAGCGCCTGTAAACGTTCGGGTCTATCGTCGCCGCGCGATAAACGGTATGAATGTGTCCACTGACATGCGCCACGACAGTAACACGTTCGTTTTCAAGGGCCCGGCGGGCCTGCGCCGAGAGCACCGTACCGTTGAACCACATTTTTTTGGTTACCAGCCGGCGATTGTTTGTCAAAATTCCATCGTCAATATCCACGAAGTTTTGAGAATGCAGCGGCGTGCACATCAGATAGATGTGTTCTAGCGGGATGCGTGCCACCACGAAAAGCGCGGCAGCGTAAAGCGCGGCCAACGAAACGCATTCGCCAGCGCCGCTAGCGTAACCGTGCTTGTGACGAAAAGCATCCATGGCCTCGACAGTTTCCGTTTTCCAGTACGGAATGACATTCCCGTCGTATCGGTCGAGGCCGAAATGCCGCCGAATGTCAATGTCGAAGTAGTATTTATCGCCTTCATAGCCGAAAAGCGCGTTTGACTGGCGAAGGATGTCTTCGCTGATAAAATCGTGAAAACGTGCCAATTCCCGTTCCTTGGTGGTCAGCCCCCACGTTTCGAGGTCAAGGTTGAACGCGTAATGATCCATGATGAACTGTCGCAGTCGCGTGATCCGCCGGTAGGCACTTAGTTTTTCCGCTCCCTCGAACCACGGATCTGACCGCCAGCGCCATATGCGCGGCGACATGAGGTTGGCTAACACGAGGGCGTAGAGCAATTCCGGAAAGACGAACAGCTCCATGTCGGACAAGGTTACAGCCGACGATTTTCGCTCCAAGGCAAGTTTTGTGTTCACTTCAGTCACTCCGTGTTTTGGAGCGGCCGGTTGAAAGCGCTCAGCGCGTCCGCAGATCGATTTCAATGCCTGTGGGGATGCACCTAATGTCTTTAACTCCCGCCGCTTTCAAGGGGACTTTCATCAGCAGCAGCCAGTACTTGATTCGCAGGCGCCCGCGCGCCGGCAGCCAGCGGTAAGTTGGCTCACCTTGAAAAGTATTGAGCTGAACTGCCGGCCGCAATCCGATTGGAAAGGGGGTATTGGCGAACTCCATTCCGCGGGCGAGTGATTTACCGTTCCAGGGCGGCTGCTGGCGGCCATGGTTTTCTTCCCAGTTTCCAACCCATGGAAAATCTTCCCGGCGCCAGACGTAAGCCATCAAGAGGCCTAAATGCGGATTGAGCGCACTGAACCAGGTGTCGTCCCTCCGGGGGTCCATAAGTTGCGTGGAAAAGTCAGATGTGCCGTGGTATTCGCGGCCGATGGTTCTTAGATCAACGGTACGTCCGTTCTGGCCGGGTCCATGCGGCCAGATGAATTCGGTGTCGATCTGCAGTCTTTGACGGCGGCCGAACCGCTGCGGAAAAGTGTGACCGAGCGTGGCCGACATGTCGAAAACCGTAATCCCTTTTTCCAGAAAAGGCGGGCCGAACGTCACGTGTTCAGCCATGGTGAAAGGCAGATCGCGTCGTGCAAGACTCTCGAGAACCTCCTCGATTTCCAGGATGTTGGACCGGCGGCACGCGCGTAGAGTGCGCGTGAAGCGTATTTGAGCTGCAGGCAGTTCACAGCGGCACGTGATGCTGGCTTTTGCGATTCTCGCGGCGCGGGTGACGAGCTGCCAGCGGGCCACAGGGGCTTCGCCGTGACAGGGCATGCCGGCGGCGGCTTCTTCCGGGGAGGGTTCACCGAACCAGGCCAGGCAGACATTGTGTCCACAAATTGAGGCCAGCAAGCGGTCGCCATACTTGTGGGCGAGACGGGCTCGAAAACGCCACGGTTCCACGCCCCGCCAAGACGGCGTCCAGAGCGGGTTCACGGCGTTCTTGTCGTTGAGCCTGACAGCGGCAATATGACCTCCGCCTTTGAGCACTGTCACTGACAAAGTCTCATTGTCGAGCAACCAACCCTGGCGTCCGCTGATCCGCACATTTTTAACCAGCATGCGTGTACCTCCCTGACTGCGCGAGTGGTCTGTCTATCCCAGATTTTGCGTTTGAGAATTGGCAGGTATTTGTATCGTGCTGCGCGCAAACAAGTTGAAATGCAATGCAGTTGCCCATCTTTTGCACCGAAATGTGAAAGCGACATCTCAAGAGAAAAGTAGTCAATTCTCAAACCCTTCGGGATTGTCGAAAACAGGCAATCTGCTGCGTTGCGGGAGGTTCGGAGTATGGGCATACACCTGCACCTCCCGCGCCTTGCATCTTGCCTGTTTTGGCCAATCGCAAAATCTGGGCTTATTCCGGAAGTTGTGTTTGGGAATTTGCTGGTATTGGTTCGCGGTGTGCAAGAAGAATTTGAAACCGCATAATCCCGGATCATCAGCTACTCGCAATGGGGGATCAGCTCTCTACAGATGCTCCTTTACAAATATCAACCGGCACATCGTTGGGAACCGGGCGGCCGGGTGTGCTGCGTCCGGCGGCCACCAACCCGTCGAGATATTTGCTTAGTTCCACGACCACCTCGGGGCGTATTTGCACAGGTTGTGGCGCTCGCCGGCGTCTTTGTCGAGATCGTAAAGTTGGACGGGGGAAAGTCCGCGCTTTAGCGCCTCGGCATCAGGCTGGTTGTCGCCAGCGGGCGTATACGCAAAGCGGGGCGGTTCATTTTCGGTTTGGGGCATGGTCCAGCCGCCGGAACCGGGACAAAGCGCGAGTTTCCACGGGCCTTTGCGGATGGCGAAACGGCCGTGATACGAATGATGCACAACGCTTTCGCGGACGGCGCGGTTTTGGCCGAGAAGCAGAGGTAAAAGACTCACGCTGTCTTCACCAGCATTGTCGGGGAGCTGCACGCCAAGAAGATCGGCGCAGGTTGCCATGAGATCGTTGAGGCAGATGGTATGTCCGCAAACGCTGCCGGGGCGCACGCGGCCCGGCCAACGGGCGAGGAATGGCACACGATGCCCTCCGTCCCAGATATCGGCCTTGTAACCGCGGAAATGCGCGCTGGGGAAGTGTCCTTTGGCCTCAAGTTCAACCACGCCGATATAAGGGGCACAGCCATTGTCGCTGGTAAAAAACACCAGGGTGTTGTCCGTCAACCCGTGTTCATCGAGCGTCTCCAAGACGCGCCCCACAGCAGCATCGGTTTCCATGACAAAATCAGCGTAGAGATTCAAACCGCTGCGACCAAGCCACTCGGCGTTCACGGCCAGCGGTGTGTGGGGAGAGGTCAGAGTCAAGTACAGGAAAAGGGGGTTACGTGCTGCTGCGTTTTCGGCGATAAACCGGCAGGCGCGATCAATGAGCGTTGGCAAGATATCTTCCAGCCGCCACTGCTCCAAAGCGGGACCGGCGAGGCTGGCTAGAAGATTTCCGGTCAGGTGGTGGGGGAGAAAAACGCGCGGCATTGCAGTCAGACGGCCATTTTTAATGAAAGGCATAGGGCGGCCAGTTGGGGACATCCACTCCGAAGGCGTAGTCAAATCCGCGATCGGTGGGTCCGCCGCCGATGCGGCGCGCGAAAGCTGCCTGCCAGGCTGCGCGGGCTGTTTCCAAGGGCGGCAACGGTTGCCCCGGTCTGGACACGAACAGCTCGGAGGGTGTGAACGGCCATTCCCATCCGAGATGCCACTTGCCGATGCAGGCCGAGTAATAGCCGTGTTGTTTCAGCAAGGCGGGAACGGTGAGACGACCTTCGGCGATCAGGGGCGAACCGTACACGGAGACTATGCCGCACTGGAGGGCGGTCCGCCAGTTGTAGCGTCCGGTAAGAATTCCATAGCGGGATGGCGAACACACCGCCGAGCTCGCATGGGCATCGGTGAAAACCATTCCCTGCGCCGCCAGCCTGTCGCGGTTGGGGGTCGGGATTTTGCAGCGGGGATTGAGACAGGCCACATCCCCATAGCCGAGGTCATCAGCCAAAATAAAAACAATGTTAGGGCGCTGGTTCACCATGCCGGGCTGTCCAGTTCAATCCAGATTTTTGCGCTTGGCCAAAACAGCCAAGATGCAAGGCGTAGGTGCTGAAGATGCAGGCGCATACTCCGCACCTCCGGTAACGCAGCAAACGGTTTGTTTCGGGAATTCCGCAGGGTTTGAGAATTGGCTTCTTTGCTCCTCAGAGCGGCTTTTGCATTTCGTCTTCTTCGAGCGTAGCACGATACCACCTGCCAATGCTCAAACGCAAATCGGTGTTCAAGCGGTATTTTGTTCACTTTGGGCGCGCAAGGCAAGCAAATCGCTGAGCCGGGCAGACCCCGGGGTGACGTGGTAATTACCCGGCAAGGCTGCAGTGTTGTTCACGCACGGGTTTTACGTTAGAGCAATGGCCGGTGGACAACAATAACAACGTTCCCCCTCGCTGGGCTCAGAGAGAACGTTACTGCGCTGGCAAGGTTCAGCGGTCCGGGGAGAACGTGGCTTGCAACTTGGGAGGGAAGATTGGGGCGTGGAGGAAATGTTACTGCACATGGGAGAACTGTGCTATGGGGAAGCACGTTGCTACAACCGAGAGGGTGATTCGAAAACGCTTACACAACTCACTTAACTGGCAGTATAAGCGGCGAGGTTCGTATCTGCCGCCCTCGGAACAATCACGAAATAGTGGCATTCTATGTTTCGATGGCCTGTCGCGCGCCTTAGTTCGGAGGTTGCCGGAGAGTGAGCCATAATAGACACTGCTCTGCTTATTAAAAACAGAAAAGTGAGACATAAAGACCCGATACACATTGACGACGCTATCGGAGTGATAATTTTATTAACACCTTAACTCTGGTATTAGCAAGTACTTAAGCAAGAGTACGTTTTGTTGTGGCAGCTTATGGCACGCCGCGTGCTTTACGTCCGCTGCGCGTTGTGTTGGCGTGAAGACTACTATTTTAGAGGGATAAACTATGTCCAAGGTGCTGGGGATTGATTTAGGCACGACGAACTCCTGTATGGCGGTGATGGAAGGCGGCGAGCCGGTGGTTATTCCGAATGCGGAAGGGATGCGGACGACGCCTTCAGTTGTAGCCTTTACGAAAAGTGGGGAGCGGTTGGTTGGTCAAGCTGCGAAGCGGCAGGCGGTGACCAATGCTAAGAACACTATCTTTTCGATCAAGCGGTTCATGGGCCGGAAGTATGACGAAGTGGCCCATGAAATCTCGCTGGTTCCGTATGAAGTAGTGCGCGCGAAGAACGGCGACGCGGCGGTGCGCATAGGGGACAACGTCTATTCGCCGCCGGAAATTTCCGCGATGATTTTGCAGAAGCTGAAAGCCGACGCGGAGGCTTATTTGGGCGAGAAGATTACGCAAGCTGTCATAACCGTGCCGGCCTACTTCAACGACAGCCAGCGTCAGGCCACGAAAGACGCAGGGAGAATAGCTGGTTTGGAAGTTTTGCGGATTATCAATGAGCCTACGGCGGCCTCGCTGGCCTACGGTTTGGACAAGAAAAAAGACGAGAAAATCGCTGTGTATGATTTCGGAGGGGGAACCTTCGATATTTCCATCTTGGACATTGGCGATGGCGTCTTCGAAGTAAAGGCTACCAATGGTGATACGCACCTGGGCGGGGACGACATGGACCAGGTGATCATCAACTGGCTGGCGGAGGAGTTCAAGAAGGAGCATGGCATCGATCTGACCAAGGACACGATGGCTCTGCAGCGGCTCAAAGAGGCGGCCGAGAAGGCCAAGTGTGAGCTTTCCAGCTCGCAGCAGACTGAAATCAATCTTCCATTTATCACGGCGGATGCCTCTGGTCCCAAGCACCTAACGGCCACGCTCACCCGCGCGAAGTTAGAGCAGCTGGTCGAGCATCTTATCGAGCGCACAATCGGGCCGTGCAAGGCCTGTCTGAAGGACGCCGGTGTGGATCAGGTGGACGAAGTCGTGTTGGTAGGCGGCGTCACGCGCATGCCCAAGGTACAGGAGACGGTGTGCCGTCTTTTCGGGCGGGAGCCGCACAAAGGGGTGAATCCTGATGAAGTTGTCGCGGTGGGGGCGGCGATTCAGGGCGGTATCCTTAAAGGCGAAGTAAAGGATGTGCTGCTTTTGGATGTTACGCCGCTCACGCTCGGAATCGAGACGCTGGGAGGAGTTTTGACGCCTTTGATTGAGCGGAACACCACAATACCTACGCGAAAGAGCGAGATTTTCAGTACCGCCAGTGACAATCAGTCGACGGTGGAAATTCATGTCCTGCAGGGCGAGCGCAAGATGGCGGCCGACAACAAGTCTATCGGTCGTTTCTACCTGGACGGCATACCGCCGGCGCCGCGCGGAGTTCCGCAGATCGAGGTGACGTTTGATATAGACGCCAATGGCATTCTGCATGTTTCGGCCAAAGATCTAGGTACTGGCAAGGAGCAGAAAATCACGATTACCGCCTCCAGCGGGCTGACAGAAAGCGAGATCAAACGGATGATCGCCGAGGCCGAACGCTATGCGGGAGAGGATCAAAAACGACGCGAGGCCGTGGAGACCAAGAATGCCGCTGAGAATTTGATTTACCAGACGGAAAAGATCTTGAGAGAGCAGGCCGACAAGATTGCGAGCGACAAAAAGCAAAGAGTCGAAGCGGCCATCAAGGATTTGCAAGCGGCCATCAAGGGCGATGATATTGAGGCCGTTCGCCGGCGCATGGACACCGTGAACCGTGAGATGCAGGCTGTTTCGGCCGACCTTTATGCCCGGGCAAAAACCGGCAGGGCGACGGGCGGCAGTGACGACCGCGCCGCGGGGGGCAGCGGCGCCAAAGGCAAAAGCGACGCCGGGGGCCGCTCAGAAGGCGATGTGATTGACGCCGATTTTGAAATGGTGGACGACGACAAGAGCGGCAAGTAAGCCCTTGCCGGTTCAAGTGGAAGTAAACCAGTAAATAGACAAAACAACAAGGAGGCAGAAAGAGGAGCTATGAACATTAAACCGCTGGGTGATCGTGTACTTGTTGAGCCGATTGAACAGACCGAAGTCAAGAAAGGTGGGATTATTATCCCCGACACGGCGAAGGAGAAACCGCAGGAGGGCAAGGTGATCGCGGTGGGGGACGGCAAGCTTACCGACGAAGGCAAGCGGATTCCGCTTTCCGTCAAGAAGGGGGACCGTGTGCTTATGCCGAAATATGGTGGGACCGAGGTGAAGGTGGACGACAAAGAGTATCAAATTGTCCGTGAAGAAGACATTCTGGCGATTATCGAGTAAGCGGGCTTAGTTGGAACCGCGGCGGAAAAAAGGAGAACTGAGGAGGAATAGAACATGGCTGATAGAGGCAAGCAGTTGAAATACGACAGTGACGCCCGCCAGGCGATCCTGATCGGTGTTGAAAAACTGAGCAAGGCTGTAAAGGCAACCCTGGGGCCGGCGGGACGGAATGTGGTGCTCGACAAGAAATTCGGGTCGCCGACCATTACCAAGGACGGCGTGACCGTGGCCAAGGAAATTGAACTCCCGGATCCGTTTGAAAACATGGGGGCGCAATTGGTGCGTGAAGTTGCCAGCAAGACCAGCGATGTGGCTGGCGACGGGACCACCACGGCCACAATCTTGGCGGAGGCGATCTATCGTGAGGGATTGAAGAACGTCACGGCGGGTGCCAATCCGATGAGCCTCAAGCGGGGCATAGAAAAGGCCACCCAGGCAGTTGTGGAGCATATCGCCAAGCAGGCCAAAAAGGTGAAAGAACATACTGAAATCGCCCAAGTGGCCACAATCTCGGCCAATGGCGACACTGCGATCGGGGAAATCATTGCCGACGCGATGGACAAGGTCGGCAAGGATGGGACTATCACGGTTGAGGAAGCCAAGACGATCGAGACGACCCTGGACGTCGTTGAAGGGATGCAGTTCGACAAGGGCTATCTCTCGCCGTACTTCATCACCAATCCGGATAGCATGGAGTGCGTCTTGGAGGATGCTTACATTCTGATTCATGAGAAGAAGATCTCGAACCTTCAAGACCTTTTGCCGTTGCTTCAGAATGTAGCCAAAGCCGGTAAACCCCTGTTAATAATTGCCGAGGACGTGGAAGGGGAAGCTTTGGCGACTCTGGTGGTCAACAAACTGCGGGGAACGCTGCAGTGTTGCGCGGTAAAAGCGCCCGGATTTGGTGACCGCCGCAAGGCCATGTTGGAGGATATTGCGATCCTTACCGGCGGCAAGTGCCTCACGGAAGATTTGGGCATCAAGCTCGAAAACGTCAAGCTTGAGGACCTTGGTCGCGCGAAGAGGGTCACCGTCGACAAGGAGAATACCACGATTGTGGAAGGGGCTGGAAAGACCTCGGAGATTCAGGGACGGGTTGCTCAAATCAAGAAGCAAATCGAAGAAACCACATCCGATTACGACCGCGAAAAACTCCAGGAGCGTTTGGCCAAGCTGGCGGGAGGTGTGGCGGTTATCAACGTGGGTGCGGCCACCGAAACTGAAATGAAGGAGAAGAAGGCGCGGGTGGAGGACGCTCTGCACGCCACGAGGGCCGCGGTGGAAGAAGGGGTCGTTCCTGGAGGTGGTGTGGCATTGATTCGGGCCCAGGCCGCGCTGGAGAAGCTGGACGTAACGGGGGACGAGGCGATTGGAGTCCAGATTGTGCGCGCTGCCTTGGAAGCGCCATTGCGCCAGTTGGTTGATAACGCTGGTCTGGAAGGGGCGCTCGTAGTGCAGGAAGTCAAGAATAACAAAGGGGCCTACGGCTACAACGTGGCGACTGGCAAGTATGGCGACTTGATCAAGGACGGTGTTCTCGATCCCGCGAAGGTCACCCGCACGGCGCTTCAAAACGCGGCCAGTATTGCCGCGCTCCTGTTGACGACCGAGGCGATGGTCACGGAGATTCCGGAAGAGAAGAAACCGGCTCCGGCTCCGGCGGGTGGCGAGATGTATTGATCAGCAGGATAACTGGTTGACTTCCATGGGGCGGGGCGCGTAAAATGCGCCCCGTTTTTTATGAGGAGGGCGGCGTATTGAATCCTAAGCTCCTGAAAGAGGCAAAAGCCAGGGTTCCCAGCATCCCGGTGCTGATCAACATGGTGTCGAAACGGGTAAGGCAGCTCAATGCCGGATTTCGGCCATATGTCCGGCCTTTGTCTCCCGATGAAGAGAAGGTGGACATTGCTTTGCGCGAGATTGCCGATGGCAAGCTGATTGCGGAAATGGACTTCGGCGGAGCCGTTGAGGAAAAGAAGAAAACCAAGACATAACGTTTGCGCCTTCACGAGGCCGACTGCGTTGTCTTCGTCTCGCCGGCGCGTATGGATCCTCCCAAGGACAGTGACCACAGAAAACTCGCGATTAACCGCCGCGCGCTGCATGACTATCATGTTCTTGACCGTTTAGAAGCGGGCATTGAATTGCGCGGCACCGAAGTCAAGTCCGTTCGTTCCGGGCAGGTCAGTCTGGCGGGAAGTTTTGCCCGCGTTGAGTCGGGACAGGTGTGGCTGTGCAATCTCAGTATTCCACCTTATGCTCATGGCAATCGGTTTAATCATGATCCTCTGCGGGTTCGAAGGCTGCTCTTGCATCGGCGCCAGATCGACCGTTTGCAGGGCGAGACCGAGCTGAAAGGGCACACTTTGATTCCGCTAAGTCTGTATCTGCGACGGGGCTGGGTGAAGGTGGAATTGGGCATTTGCCGCGGGAAACGCCAGGCTGACAAACGCGGAAGCCTGCGGCGACGCGAGGCAGAACGCGAGGCTCAACGGGTGTTGCGAGCCCGGCGGTAATCTGCGTCCGGATTGGAGCCCGCAGCCATGATCCCAGATTTTGCGTTTGAGAATTGGCAGGTATTTGTATCGTGCTGCGTACAAACAAGTTGAAATGCAATGCAGTTGCCCATCTTTTGCACCGAAATGTGAAAGCCATATCTGAAGAGAAAAAGCAGCCGATTCTCAAACCCTTCGGGATTGTCGAAAACAGGCAATCTGCTTTGTTGCGGGAGGTTCGGAGTATGCGCATACACCTTCACCTCCCGCGCCTTGCATCTTGCCTGTTTTGGCCAATCGCAAAATCTGGGATGAAAGCTGCCTGAAACCTGCCTGTCCCAGATTTTGCTTTTGAGAACTGTCCGATTTGAGTAAGATATCGACGTTCAAAGGTCTTCAAACCGTGAGGGGTTGGATGAGAACGCGGCATCTGCTGTGTTGCGAAACTTTTGAACTGTGAAGGTACGGCGGTAGGCACGGCATGCCGCCGCCGCACTCGGGTAAATTCGGAGAATCTGGGATAAAGGGAGCAATCTTGCAGTGGCTCAGGTATAGGGAAACAGCAGCTCGTTGGTAATCGAAGTGGAGGCACAATGACCAGGATTGATGTGCTGGCGTGGTCAGCCCCGGGCCCTTGGGAACTTCTGCTGATCCTGTTCGTGGTTTTGCTACTTTTCGGAGCCAAGCGCTTGCCGGATTTGGCGCGCTCACTGGGCAGAAGTCTGAGTGAATTCAAGAAGGGACGCGAAGAGGGCCTTCGCGCGGGGAGTGACAAGGACGCCTCTGATTTTGAGAAACATTCGGATTCCTGAGAGGGTCCCTTGCCTTTTGGTTCAGCTGCGCCTGGCAACTAAGATGCAGGAACAGGCGCTGCGTTAGTGACCACAGGAGCAGCGGGGGAACGGGCTGCGTCGCCTGCTTTATTCTTCGCAAGCCTGCGGTTGAGCACCTCCAGTAATTCCATGGCGCGTCCCTTCCAAGGGCTGTCCGGCCGGGTGGCAATGAAATCCTCGTAGAGTGTTCGGGCTTCGTCCAGACGACCGAGGGCCTCGAGACACCGTCCCTGGCCGAAAATAGCCTGGGCGGTCAAGAAATGGACAGGATGTTCCGAGGCGAAACGCCCAAAGATCTCCAAGGCCTCTTGGATTTTACCTCTGGCTTCCAGACAGTGCGCCCGGCCCAGTTCAGCAGCTTCAATCGCAAAAGAATCGTGCGAATATCTGGTTTTTATCGTCTCGTATTCCTGGAGGGCTTGTTCGTAGTGGCCTGAGTCAAAGTAGGCTTTGGCTATCTTCAAAGCGGCCAACGATGCTACTGGTGCCGATGGGCAGCGCGTTATAAGGCCGCGCAAATCGTCCACTGTTCTCGCGCTGGTGATGTGCATTGTGGCGGCGTCGCGGGCACTTTGCGTGTGCGCGCGGTAAAGCATGAATCCCAGTAACGCAATCACAGCGATGCCTGCGCCGACAAGCACGGGAACGCCGTGTTTTTCCCAAAGCTCCCGTACTGCTGCCAGTTCTTCCAGCTTGTTGGCTTCAGGTTTGGGTGAGGGACCAGACGCTTGTTGTTCTGAATCGTGCACAGGCATCCATCTTCCTTTTCTTCGGGCGATGTGCGTTCTAAGTGTGACCCGCTGAATCTTGCTGAATTTCGAGGGCTAGTTGGATTTGCGTCCCGCCACACCCTTGGTGGTGCTGGTTACGGTTCTGGCTTTCTCTTTTGGCCGCAAGCTGCGTACAGCTTTTCCCGCCAACCACATTTCGGAGTTGCCCATGGCGGCGAGTTCCCTGTCGAGCTGCTCTTGATAATTCTTCTTTCCACAGGTCCGTAAAACACGCGCCGTCTCGCGGCCAGATTTCACCGAGTCGTAAAGCTGGCGGAACAGCGGCAGCGTGGCCTTCTTGAACTTTGGTTTCCAATCGAGCGCTCCGCGCTGGGCAGTGGCTGAGCAGTTCGCAAACATCCAATCCATGCCGTTCTCATCCACCAAGCGGATCAGGCTTTGGGTCAATTCTTCCACGGTCTCGTTGAAGGCTTCACTCGGGCTGTGACCATGTTGCCGCAGGACTTCGTATTGGGCTTCCATGATGCCGGCCAGCGCTCCCATCAGGACGCCGCGTTCACCGGTCAGGTCGCTGTAAACCTCATGCTCAAATGTCGTGGGGAAAAGGTAGCCGGAACCGATGCCGATGCCGATGGCCAAACAGCGTTCTTCCGCGCGGCCTGTAGCGTCCTGATAAACCGCATAGCTGGAATTGATTCCAGCGCCGGAGAGAAAATTGCGGCGCACGGACGTGCCCGAGCCTTTCGGCGCCACCATGATTACGTCCACATACTCCGGCGGGATAACCTTGGTCTGATCCTTGTAAACTATCGAAAACCCGTGCGAAAAATAGAGCGCGTCACCCGGATCAAGATATTTCTTGATGGTCGGCCAGATGGCTCTCTGCGCGGCGTCGCTGACCAACATTTGGATGATGGTTCCCCGTTGCGCGGCCTCTTCGATTTCGAAAAGGGTTTTACCGGGGATCCAGCCATCAGCGACGGCGCGATCCCAGTCGCGCTTGAACGCTTTGCTCTGGCCCACAATCAGATTGAAACCATTGTCGCGCATGTTCAGGCTTTGGGCGGGCCCCTGGACACCGTAACCAATGACGGCAATGATTTCGTCCTTGAGCACCTTACGGGCTTTGCTCATGGGAAATTCTTTTCTGGTGACCACTTTCTCTTTGACGCCGCCAAAATCAATAATTGCCATTTGCGCCTCCTTCTTTCTGCGGGAGTCTTTTGTTGAGTGTCAGTAAATGGTGGTATACTAGCGCCTCTGATGGTTAGGTCAACACGATTCGAGTGTTTATCCCAGATTTTTCGTTGTCAATTCGCTGGTATTTGTTGAGTTTCGTTCACTCTTTCGGCCGACTGGTGAGCTTCGGACTGGCAGGCGGAAAAGTGCTCCACGATGCGCAACATTTGTTGGCGGACAGGCAGCAAAACCTCCTCGCGCAGAAACTCTCTACGCAGGTCCTCCTCCATGGCGGGATAAAACGTTTCGAAAAGGTGAAGGACCTTGTTCCAGTCTTTGCGAACGGCCAGCAATTTACACACTCCGAGGAGGGGGCGCATGGTGTGGGGAGCAAGCTGCCAGGCTTGCTTGTAGGCTGCGTGGGCCTGGTGATAATCTCCCGCCTTGAATGCGATCTCCCCCAGATTCCAGTAATTAATCGCCGTGCGTTCCTGAAAAAGGCGGCGATCACGGGAATACATCAGTCCGGAGGCCAGGGCCAGGGCGATAAAAGTGATCCAGGAGGCCAACCTCTCACGGGGCTGTCGGAGAAGCTGCAGCGTGCCGGCGGCTGCGAATATGATTAAGAAAGGCTCGGCCGGCAGCCGCAGGCGGCTGAGCACGCAGAAAACCAGAAGTGCCGTGTAAGTTACGCCAATCATGGCATAAAGAAAAAAGCAGTGTCGCCATTGTGGCAGAGAAAGCACCAATCCGGTGACTGCCAATGGGAAACAAGGATAAAAATTGAAGAAAAAAAACGGCGAGAAACGGCGTGAACAGCGTTTTCTCGAAGCTGAAGTAATACATGTGAGAATTCTCCATGCCAGAAATTGCCAGGCGCAGTTTGCGCAGCAACAGCCGCGCAAAGCTGCCGGGATTTTTCCGGATATAATTGACGGTTTTTTCCGTCCAATACGTGGAAACAACACGAGCAGAGGGGTTGACGCCCAGGATTCGTCCTACGACCAGACGTTCGTCTAAAGGACGCCACCGTCGGTCTTGGGAAACTCCCGGGAGCGGAGTCGGCAAACCGATGGCCGTGGGGTTGTTGCCGGAATAAAAGTTGCTGCCGCTGTTCCAGGAGACCAGGATCCAGTCCCCTTCAGCAAAATAGTTGTGCAAAGTTGCGGTCGCCACCGTGCAGGCGGTGGTAATGAGAAAAGCCATGGCCGCGGTGAGTTTTGTCAGCCCCCGACGCGGCCACAGCCACACGAGATAAACCAGCACCGCTGGCGACACTAAAAGTACATTTGGTTTCGCCAGGCTTGTGATGCCAACAAGTTCTCCGGCCAGAGCCCATTGTGGCCAGCTCTGAGAGCATGCGGCTCGGTAGAGCTGGTATGTTATCAGCAACTAAAGCAAAATGGCGATGGTTTCCGAAAGCAGCTTCACACAATAGAAAGCGGCCAGACCGTGAAAGGCGAAAAGGACCCCAGCCAGAATTCCCGTGGGTCTGTCAAACAGTTTTTTCCTAAAAGGTAAATTAAGACCGCGCTTAGACTGCTGGCGGCGATCTGGAAAAGAAATACCAGGTAAAAATCCCGCCCGAGCAGCCTGTAAAACAAAGCCAAGAGGTAGGCATACATGGGTGGTTGGTGAAATGCTTCACCGCTCGTCAACTGGCCGGAGGCAATAGCGACGGCGGACTCGTCATAGGTTTCGGCATCCCCACCCGAAGGTGTCAAAGCAGGGGCTGCGGGTGTGTTGATTCAACAGGAGCAGCCGCAGAATGAAAGACAAGAAAAAGATTGAGAGAACCACCCGTCGCTCGTTGAACGAGTCCGCCCAGCTTGTTGTCAAATGAGATCTGCAGGTCAGCATAGGTGGCGACATCTTATACAAACCCACGCTTTCTCAAACGCAAAATCTGGGCTGAAGGGCCTCGTCGTGTGTCCGCTCCAGCCCGCAGTCGCGGGGTTGACAATAGGGAAGGCGTGACGGTACTATGAATAAGAAAAAGTGAAAGACTCCCTTCTAATTTGTTTTTTTGTGCTGTTCTCGGGGCTAACGATTCTGACGCAGACGGGTTGTGAAACCGAGCGCACCAGCGAAGCGGAGATCACCGTCAATCCTCCAGCGGCCACTGTTTCGCGCGGCCAGTCGGTTGAATTTGTGGCTTCGGGTTGGCACGGTTATCGGTGGAGTTTGAGTCAGCCAGAATGGGGGGTCCTGTCGCACACGACCGGGGATCGCACAGTCTACACGAGCATTTACAAGCCCAGCGGCGATACAAACGCAAGCGGCGGACGGGCTTTGCAGATTCTGACCTGTCAGGGGATTGCACGCACAAATGTCAGTGTTGCAGATACAAACACTGTGATAACAAGTTCCTCGGCTCCCAAGGTCGAGGTGATCATAACGCACATCTGAGACCTCTCAGCGTTCCTGTGAATGCGGTCACGACTATGAGGCCTGTGCTCATCAGTAGCCTCAGCAATCCACGCGTCAAGGCGGTCGTCAAATTGCGCCAGAGATCCCATCGTGACGAGCAGGGACTTATGCTCATCGAAGGGTATCGAGAGATCAAACGCGCCCTGGAAAATCGGCACATTCCGAAAACGCTGTTTGTATGTCGCGATCTTTTCCAAGGCACTAACGAACCGGCGCTTATCGAGCAATGCCGCGCAGCGGGGGTTGAAATTCTGGAGTGCGCAGAACCCGTGTTCCGCAAAATGGCGTATCGTGACAGGCCGGAGGGATTGTTGGCAGTTGCACCGCAGATCAAACGGCGTTTGGCAGATTTGGCATTGCTGAGCGATCCTTTGATTGTGGTGGCTGAAGCCATCGAAAAGCCCGGCAATCTCGGAACTATTTTGCGCTCGGCGGATGCCGCCGGTGCCCACGCCGTCATTGTGTGTGACCGGTGTACGGACATCAACAATCCCAATGTTGTTCGCGCCAGCATTGGCACCCTCTTTGCCGTACCGGTGGTGGAGGCGGGAAGCCAAGAAACCCTTGCATGGGTGCGGGCTCATGGGATCAGGACAGTGGCTGCGACTCCTCATGCGACGGTACTGTACACCGCTGTGGACTTACGCGGCCCGACGGCTATTGTGTTGGGGACCGAACAATACGGGCTCAGCAACGCTTGGCTCGAAAGCTCAGATATAAAGGTGCGTATTCCCATGTTCGGCCAGGCTGACTCGCTTAATGTGGCTGCCGCTGCGACCATACTGCTGTACGAAGCCGTCCGACAAAGACTGGCCAGCGGCACCCCAATCGGCCGGGCCTGAGCGAGCGCCATTCAAACTCACATTCCGCTTCATGGGGAAGAAAAGAACAGCTTGTTCGCTTATCGGACTGATCTGCGTGGCCGGGCTGATCTCGGTTGCTGTCGCTCAGGACCGGTTGCCGGCGGCCGTCAGTCATAATTGGGTGCCACTTGCTTCTGCTGAACCAGGGCCGCCGGTAATTGAGGTTGAATCCGCGCCGGAGAAAAGTCAGATCCGCGTGTATTTCTCCTTGAACGGATTTGAGTGGCAGGAAGTTGCCCTGGGCGACACAGTCTGCGCCCGCGTTGCGTCAGCGGGGAGCGCAGTCACTTGCGAACGCGGGCTGCCTGAAGTGCCTTATTTCATTGTTAAGCCGGCTCTGCCTGACGGGAGCGAGCCGGCTGCGGACCGCATTGAAAAGGAGACGGTTACGTTCTCATGTGCGCGGTATTTACATTCTAAAGGACCCCGTCCGTTGTGGCGGGTTAGTCCCCTTCTGGCTGGTCAGCGCGGTGATGTCAAAACTTGAGGGGGGCAAGATTCTTTTGTAAGTTGTTTTTTAATGAGCGAGGTTGCTTCTGTTCCTTGCCGTCTTCTGATCGTTAAACTCAGCTCGCTGGGCGATCTTTTTCATGCCTTGCCTGCGGTTCATAACCTTAAGAAGGGCTTGAAAGGCGAGATAGACTGGGTAACGCAGACAGAATATGTGGACTTGGTGCGTTGCTTTACCGACGTGAGCCAAGTGATTGCATTTCCAAGACGGCAACCGTCCCGAGCGCTTGGATTCATCCGTACGTTGCGGCTAAAACGCTACGACTATGTTATTGATTTGCAGGGGCTTCTCAAGAGCGCGGCTGTGACGCGGTTGGCCCGGGGGCGGCGGAAAATCGGGCCTTCCTTTCACCGCGAGGGGGCTGGAATCCTTTATTCCGAGATTGCCGGAACTCGGGCCTTAACAAGGCATGCTGTGGCGCAGAATTTGGACGTGGTCAGCTATCTCAACATACAATTTCGGGAAATTGCATTTCCTGTAGCTTTTCAGCCTGAGACTCTTTCTCAAGCCCGTCCGAGGATAGCTTTGCTGCCGTTATCGCGGTGGCCGACCAAGAATTGGCCGGTCGAACATTTTATCAGCCTGGGGCGTCTTCTCCGCGCTCGCCGGTCCGTCAGCCTTTTCCTGTTGGGCGGAACGAAGGACGCCGGCAAATGCCAGGAAATTGAACGCGCTCTGGGGGGCAACGTGGTCAATCTTGCTGGCCGGTTGAGTATTCCAGAAACAGGGGCAGTGCTGCGGGAGATGGATCTGCTGATCGCAGGCGATTCTGGTCCAATTCACATGTCCGCCGCTGTGGGAACGCCGACTTTGGCCATTTTCGGACCTACGGATCCGGTCAGAACAGGTCCATACGGCGATCAACATCGTGTTTTGCGGTCCAACCTCCCATGTCAGCCTTGTTACGCGCGGCGCTGTCGGCGGGGCGACAACGCCTGCATGCGGGAAATCTTTCCGGAACAAGTAGCCGAAACGGCTTTGGATATGCTAAAATAGGCAACAGACAGAAAGGTGTGCCATGCGAAACACTGGATTGGCAGGACTTGCCGCGGGACTAACCCTGGTGGCGGGGTTTACCTTGACGGCGGAGGCGCGTATCAAGCTGGTGGCCCTCCCGGACAGAGCAGCCACCGTAATACGGCTGGACAATCCTCAAGTCACGCTGATTGAAGAGGAACGCGTATTGACTCTTCAGAAAGGCCTGAACCAAGTGGATTTTTCATGGAACGGAGTGGAGATTGACGCGGATTCCATCCGGCTCAGCTTTCGTTCCCATCCGGGGGGGGTAAATCTTCTGAACGTCAGCTATCCTCCAGACGAAGCGGCCTTGGTTTGGGAAATCAGCAGTGCCGAAGCCTGGGAGGAGCAGGTCCGCATTTCGTATTTGCTCAGAAACATTGATCGTGTAATCGAATATCGCGCGCTGGCTAACAAGGAAGAAACGTGTCTGGACCTGGCGAATTACGTGATCCTGCGTAACTTTTCAGGCGAGGATTTTGCGCAAGCGCGCGTGTTGCTCGACTATGGGGACGCCTTGGAACAAGGGATCAACCATGAAGAAACCAAGCGGGTATTGTTCTGCCGACAAACGGCGGTGCCGATTGAGAAGGTCTGGAAATTTGATGCGGCCATCCATCCCTGGGATCCGGACAGACTGACTGCCAACGTAGGCATCCCTGTCAGCTACCGAGTTGTCAACACGGCCAGCAACGGTCTGGGGCGGTTTGCTCTCTGGGGCGGAAAGATCCGCGTTTTTCAGGATGACGGCCACGGGGGAACTATTGTGTTGGGCGAAGACACCACGGCCCTGGTGCCCATAGGTGAAAAACTCGAGATCTATATCGGCGACAGTCGGGATATCGTCGTGATGCAACGAAAAATGCGGGACAAACAAATCAATGTGCGTCGCAATAGCGGTAACACGGTCGTGCTTTACGATACCGATGAAATCATCGCCGCGCAAGTCGAAAACTTCAAAGACAAGCCGGCGCGGCTGACGATGATTCAGCATATCCCGGGACAATGGGACATGGAAAAGTGCAACCTTGAGTACGAACGCAAAGATGCCGGAACGCTGGAATTCCGTCTGGATTTGCCGCCCCGCGGCAAACAGGAACTGGTTATGCACTATCATCGGCGCAACGTGAGGGGCAAACCATGAAACCGACGGGTGCGACAATTTTCGCCGTGGGCGTTTGTATCACTGCGGCGGCTTTTGCGAAGGTGGACCTGGTGACGCTTCCGAAGCGGGACATGGTCCAACTTACGATCTACAATTCCGCCGATATGACCCTGGTGCGCGAGAGTCGCAAGCTGACGCTGCAAAAGGGTGCTAACAAGCTTCAGTTTTCGTGGGCCAATACCCTGATTGATCCCACGAGCCTCGAAATCTTGCCGAAGGCGCAGGCGGACAAGGTTGAAATCTCGGACCTGACCTATCCGCCGCGTGTTGGGAATCTGGGAATGTGGAACATCAAGAGCGAGGTCAGCGGCGAGATCCCTGTTGAGATTTCGTATCTGACCAGCGGTTTTTCCTGGCGCGCTTTCTATATGGGTACACTGTCACCCGATGAAAAAACTATGCGTTTGGAAGGCTATGTGCGCGTGACGAATAACAGCGGGGAAGACTACGAAAACGCACAGACCCGTCTGATTGTTGGTCAGGTTCACATTTTGGACGAGATTGCCGAATTGGCGCGCCGGCAGTATCCGTACGGGAGACCCATCGGGGTGCCGCCAATTGCACCGGTAGTCATGAAAGGATTATATGCCAAAAGGGCGCTGATGGATGTTGCCCAAACGGTGGAGAGTGCGCCGGCAATGGCTGAGCCTAAAGAAATCAAGAAAGAAGGGCTAAGCGAATACTTTCTTTACACAATCGAAGGTACGGAGACTATCCGAAACGGCTGGTCAAAACGGTTGCCGAGCTTTGAAGTCGAAGGTATTCCAGTCGTCAATCTCTACAAGTATGAGGAAGAGAGATATGGGAATGCGGTCGTGCGCTTTCTAAGTTTCAAGAATGACCAGGAACATAAGCTCGGAGAAACGCCCATTCCGGGCGGCATGCTGTATGTTTATCGTCTGTTGGACGCCGATCAGCATCTCGCTTTCGAGGGACAGTCGAACTTCAAGTATATCCCCGTGGGTGAAGATATCGAACTGGATCTTGGGCCGGTTGCCAACGTGATTGTCAAACCGACGCTGATGGACTTCAAGTCTGACCACTTCTTGTTCGACGCGGGCGGTGACGTTATCGGGTGGGATGAAATTCAGACGTTCAAGATCGAAGTGAAAAATAGGCGGTCGCTGCCGGTAAAAGTCGAAATCCGGCGCAATTTCTGCACGCCGCACTGGGATATCGAAACAAGCGGGGATGGGGCCTTTGAAAAGGTGGACCTGGACACGGTAAAGTTCACGGTGGACTTGCCGCCGTTTTCGAAAAAAGAAGTGCGCTATGTTTTGACAACGCATCATGGCCGACGGGCGGACTGAGGGGAGCTGTTTTCTGGTGCGCGGTGCAATGAGGTTCTCGATCTGGATAGCAGGTTGTTTGCTGATGCTGGTTTGCGGCGTCGCGGCCGAGGACAAACCCGTGGCGCCGGTCGAGCGGTTCAAGGCATGCGAAAACAAGACGGGCGCAGGCTTCTTTTGGACGGACACAACCAATGGGCAGACTTGGTGGCTTGATCCCGGCCAGTGGCAGTGGGTTCCGCTGGGTGTGCCCGAAGGGGCAACGGCTGCTCCACCCGGGACATATTTACCTTATGCGAACAAATCGGGAGATGGAGTTTTCGTGTTGAATACTGTCACCGGAGAGGGATGGTGGACAAACGGAAAAGAATGGCGAAAACTGGGCAAACCTGAAGGCGTTTGCCGAGAGAGAACCAAATAGCAAAAGTACGGAGGAGATGCGTGGCTGAATTGGATCGGAAAGAAATTGCCGTGGCTATCTGGCCCTGGCGTGAAAAGAGCGCGAGCGCGAAAGAAGCGGCTGCGGTTCCCAAGCGCCAACGGGTATTATTGGAAGCGCTTGTCATGGGGGGTGTGGCGGGGCTGTTGATACTCATGCGCAAGTTCTGGGTGGCGGCGGTGGTCGGCGCGCTGGCGGTTTTCGTGCTCGTTGCAGGCCTGTTGGTTCCCAGGCTGTATTTTGATTTCAAAAAGGCCGGCAATCAGCTGGGCCGGGCAGTGGGTATCGGATTGTCATGGCTGTTGTTGATTCCGGTCTTCTATCTGGGGTTCACAGCCGGGAGGTTGCTGTTGATCCTAGCGCGAAAAGATCCGCTGGCGCGTCGGTTCCCGACAAGAGAGCACACGTATTGGACACCGCGAAAACCGATTGTCGGTCCGGAACATTACATGCGGCAGTATTGAACCCGGATCTCGCCTTTGAGAAATGGCCGGTTGGAATAACGTGTTGGAAAACATGACATAAACCCAGATTTTGCGATTGGCCAAAACAGGCAAGATGCAAGGCGCGGGATGTGCAGGTGTATGCCCATACTCCGAACCTCCCGCAACGCAGCAGATTGCCCGTTTTCGACAATCCCGAAGGGTTTGAGAATCGGCTGCTTTTCTCTTCAGAAGTGGCTTTCACATTTCGGTGCAAAAGATGGGCAACTGCATTGCATTTCAACTTGTTTGCGCGCAGCACGATACAAATACCTGCCAATTCTCAAACGCAATATCTGGGATAAAAAATACGAAACAAATTGAAGGGCAATCACAAAAAAAAATACAGAGAGGTAGAGAAACAAAGGCCAGTTCTCGAACGGCTGGGGACTGGCCGCAGCGCGCCATTTGCCTTGTTGTGAGATGCTGGCTGTATGGATATAACAGATGCGCGTCGCGCGCTGGCCATCTGTCGTTCGCGGCCCCAGCGCAAAATCTGACTTGAACTTACGGTTACCTTGAGGGACGAAACTCGGCATCTAAACAAATATGAATATTCTCGGTATAAGCGCTTTTTATCATGATTCAGCGGCGGCGCTCGTGCGTGACGGAGAGATCGTGGCGGCGGTCCAGGAGGAGCGGTTTACCCGCAAGAAACACGACCATAGCTTCCCGTTCAACGCGGTGAAATACTGTTTGGCGGAGGGAGGACTGTTGAAAAGCGGGGTGGACGCGGTGGCTTTCTATGACAAGCCCATCGTCAAGTTTGCTCGCATTTTGCAAACCTATTTTGGAGTGGCGCCGAAGGGGCTGCGTTCGTTCATGATGGCGGTCCCCCTCTGGTTAAAAGAGAAACTGTGGATACCAATGGAAATTGAAATGGCGCTCGAGCGCTGCGGCGTGAAATCGCCGGCTGAAATCTATTTCCCCGAGCATCACGAGTCCCACGCTGCCAGCGCGTTTTTCCCTTCGCCTTATAGAAGAGCCGCAATTCTCACCATGGACGGGGTCGGGGAGTGGGGCACCAGCAGTTACGGACGTGGGCAGGACAACCGCCTTGAATTACTGGGCGAATTGCGCTTTCCACACTCGCTCGGATTGTTGTACTCGGCTTTCACCTACTTCACGGGATTCAAGGTGAATTCCGGCGAATACAAACTGATGGGGCTGGCCCCATACGGCGAGCCTGCCTACGTACAGACGATTCTGGACAATCTTGTTGATCTGCGTCCCGACGGCTCTTTTCGCTTGAATCTCGAGTACTTTGGTTATCTGGATGGCTTGACCATGACCAACGGGAAATTCGAGCGACTGTTTGGCGGCCCACCGCGGCGTCCTGAAACTGATATTACCCGCCGTGAAATGGACATTGCGCGGTCGATTCAGGTCGTCACCGAGGAAATTGTGCTGAACATGGCCCGGCATGCTCACCAGGTCACCGGCGAACAATATCTCTGCATGGCAGGGGGAGTGGCGCTGAACTGTGTGGCCAACGGCCGGATTCTCAGAGAGGGGCCTTTCAAGGACCTGTGGATTCAACCGGCGGCGGGTGATGCCGGCGGGGCTGTAGGTGCTGCGCTGGCAGTCTGGCACCTGGTAAAAAACCGACCACGCTTAGCCGATGACAAGCATGACAAGATGAAGGGAGCGTTTTTAGGTCCCGCTTTTGATGATGACGAGATTGAAGCCTTCCTGAAAGCTCACGGCTATCCGGCCCGGAAACTTGGCGCTTCCGTGTGGGCGAGGACCATTGCTGAATTGATCGCATCAGAACATGTCGTCGGTCTTCTTCAGGGCCGCATGGAATTCGGGCCCCGAGCTCTTGGCGGGCGGTCGATTATTGGCGATGCACGTTCGCCCAAGATGCAGTCGGTCATGAATCTGAAAATCAAATACCGTGAATCGTTTCGGCCTTTTGCGCCCGCCTGTCTTGAGGAGCGGGTAAGTGATTTCTTCGAGTTGGACCGGCCGTCGCCTTATATGTTGCTGGTGGCTCCAGTGCGTCGGGAGCGCTGTCTTCCGGTCAAGCCTGTGGCACATCGGACCATGCGCGAAGTTATCAGTGAGGTCCGTTCGGATATTCCGGCGGTGACCCACGTGGATTATTCGGCCCGTATTCAGACTGTGGCGCGCGAGGTGAACGCTCCGTTCTACGATATCATCAAGGCATTTGAGGACCTTGCCGGCTACGGGATTATTATCAACACGTCCTTCAACGTGCGTGGTGAACCTATTGTTTGTACGCCGGAAGACGCCTACCGTTGCTTTATGCGCACGGAAATGGATTACCTGGTGCTGGGATCATTCTTGCTGGACAAGAAGGAACAGCCGCCGTGGGTTGAGAAAACCGACTGGCGCAAGGACTTCGTGTTGGATTAAAAAAATTATGCGCTTGTAACTTGGCGCCAAAATCAGAAACATCGCTGCAGAACTCGGACCGATCGCAAAATCTGGGTTTAACCTCGAGCGTGCGGTTTGAGGGAAGGCCGTGAACCACGTTCCCCAGCACCTCGCTCGGGGAGGACGTTAGTACACGGGAGTCTTCCGGGCGCCGGTTTCGAGCTGAACTGACTTCGGTTACGGGATGGATACACCGGCAGGCGCTTCACGCGCTGCGCGTGTATCTGTGGCGGCTGGCTAAATCGTAAATCTGGATTTCAAGCCTTGGAGGAGGAGATCGTGCGATTCTTTAGGCATTTGGGGCGTTTGCTGAAAGATTTTTTTGGCTTTGCCTGGCACCACAAAGCGTGGTGGATCATTCCGGTTGTCCTGATCCTTTTGCTCGTGGCGTTGCTGATCGTCACGGGCCAGACAGCCGCGCCGTTCATCTACACGTTGTTTTAGGATGGTCATGGGCGCCAGACTCAGCAGTTGCGTTGGAGAAATGGTCTGGTTGTATAACATGTTGGAAAACACGGTGATAAGACAACGAACCAATTGAACGGTGAACACCAAAAAGCGAATACGGAGAATGGTAGCAAAAGGGCGTTTCTCAGACCGCGAGGAATTGGCTGAAGTGCGGCATCTGCTGGGATGCGAGGCGCTGACAGTATGGGTACACAGCGTCGCGCAACACGCCGCGCATCTGTCTCACTCAGACCAGTGGCACGATCTGGGCTGAAGCGGTTTTTTCCGTCATTTCCAGGGCTGATCAGAGTGCGCGTTACACTTTTGTTTGTTGACGGCCTGGGACTTGGGGTTCAAGACGCGCGGATCAATCCGCTAGCCAGCGGTGTGTGCCCGAATTTAGAAACGCTACTTCGCGGGCATGCCGTGCCTGTGGACGCTTCGATGGGCGTTGAGGGGTTGCCCCAGAGCGCTACCGGCCAAACGGCATTGCTTACGGGCATAAACGCCGCCAGGACGGTGGGGCGTCACGTTGAGGGGTTTCCTGGACAGGTCTTGCGGGAAATTCTGCGCTGCCACAACATCTTTATCCAGATGCGACAGGCGGGTCTCAGGTGTACCTTTGCCAATGCCTACTTTGTGCATGAGAGCGCTGAAGTGGTGCGCGCTTCCGTGCATTCCGCCACGACGGTAGCGGCGCTGAGCGCGTTTGGCGGCGTGCGCACCCGGCAAGATTTAGAGAGGAATGCCGCTGTGTATCAGGATCTGACGCGCGAAAGTCTCCGCAGTCGCGGATATGACGGACGCTTGATCACGCCTCAGGAGGCGGCTGAACACTTGGCAGAAATAGCTTTGGACTATGAGCTCACATTATTTGAGTATTTTCAGACTGATCGCGCCGGCCACAGCCGCGACTTCGACCGGGCCCGCACGGTGCTGGCGACTTTTGACATTTTTCTGGGAGCGTTGCTCGCCCGCGTCAACCCCAATGAGGAACTTTTGGTTTTAACCAGTGATCACGGCAACATCGAAGACTTACGCGTGGGCGGTCATACGCTCAATCCCGTGCCCCTAGTTGCGGTGGGGAAGGGGGCCGAGCAGCTTTTAAACAAGGTGCGCTCAATTGTCGATGTCACTCCGCAACTCCTGGCGCTTTGGTGTTAGCCCAGTCCGCGATGCCGGGCCTTGCAGACATTTTGTTAGGCTGAGCAGCAAAAGGGAGCAGCATGACAATGAAAGGTGGTACCGGACGACCAAGCCTGAAAGACATGCCGGAATGGAAGGCCTTGGAAGCCCACTGGGCCGAAATGCGTAGCGCCCACCTGCGCGCCTTATTCGCGGAAGACCCGGCACGCGCGGAGCGCTTTTCGGTCGAAGCGGCAGGTCTGTTTCTCGATTACTCCAAGAACCGGATCAGCGCAGAAACCATGCGCCTCTTGACCGCACTGGCGTACGCCTGTGGTGTACCGCAGGCCATCGAGGATATGTTTACAGGCAAGGCCATCAATGCCACGGAGAATCGGGCGGTGCTGCATGTGGCGTTGCGCAATCGCACGAATACGCCCATTTATGTGAATGGCCGCAACATAATGCCGGATGTCAACAGAGTGCTCGACAAAATGGCGGCTTTCGCGCGCCGCGTGCGCAGCGGCGAATGGACGGGGTATACGGGCAAGCGGATTCGCAATATCGTGAATCTGGGCATTGGGGGATCGGATCTGGGACCGGCCATGGCTTACGAGGCATTGAAACCCTTCAGCGACCGTTCTCTCACGGTGCGATTTGTGTCCAACATAGACGCGACCCATTTTGTGGAAAGCACCCGCGGCCCGGACCCTGCTGAAACCCTGTTCATTGTTGCCTCCAAAACTTTCACGACGCAGGAAACCATGACCAACGCTGCCACCGCGCGCCGGTGGGTGTTAGCAGCTCTGAAAGATCCGCAGGCGATTGTCCATCATTTTGTCGCTGTTTCCACGGCGGCGGATAAAGTTGCCGAATTCGGCATCAATCCGGAAAACATGTTCGAATTCTGGGATTGGGTAGGGGGGCGTTATTCTCTTTGTTCGGCGATTGGGCTGCCGGTCATGCTCGCAATTGGGCCGGAGCATTTCATGCGCATGTTAGACGGTTTCCACGCCATGGATAACCATTTCCGCCACGCGGAGTTTGCACGGAATATGCCGGTGATCCTGGCTTTGCTCGGCGTATGGTATAACAATTTCTTTGGAGCCCAGAGTCATGCAGTCTTGCCCTATGATCAGTATCTGCATCGCTTCGCGGCGCATTTGCAGCAGCTCGACATGGAAAGCAATGGGAAGGCCTGCGACCGGGATGGACGGCGCGTGGACTACGAAACCGGCCCGGTGATCTGGGGTGAACCGGGCACTAATGGTCAACATGCTTTCTTCCAGCTTATGCATCAAGGCACCAAACTTATTCCGGCGGATTTTATCGGCTTTTGCCGGTCGCATAATCCCATTGGGGACCATCACGATAAACTGATGGCCAATCTATTTGCCCAAACGCGCGCCCTGGCTTTCGGAAGAACAGCCGAGGAACTGAAGGCCGGGCGGACGCCTGACTGGCTGGTGCCGTTCAAGATTTGCGAGGGCAATCGTCCGACGAACACTATTTTGGCCGAACAGCTTACCCCTGAAACATTCGGTGCACTGACGGCGCTTTATGAGCATAAAGTTTTTGTGCAAGGCGTAATCTGGAATCTGTATTCGTTCGATCAGTGGGGGGTGCAACTGGGCAAGGAGCTGGCGGGCGAAATCTTACCGGATCTTCAGGTTTCAATAGAGCCGGCACCCAGGTTCGACAGTTCCACGAACGCCTTGATTCGGCGCTATCGGCAGCACCGTCGGCTTGCCGGCTCGCCGTAGACCCGCTCCTGCTGCTTAGCAGAAGTCGTCATCTTGGCGTAGTTCAACATGGCGTCGCGGACCGCGCTGATAGGGTGGAGGGCCGATAATTACCTGGTCACGGGAAATCCCGTCCGGTGGCGGCGGAATTGGCCACCATGGCGGAACGGCGTGGGTACGCGCGAATTCCTGCATCTGAACAAGCCGGTATTCTCTTCCAGCCACGCTGTGCACAAAGAAGGCGATCACGATCAACAGCCAGCCCTGGGGAAGATCGAGCACGCCGCGAATTGCCATCAGCACCGCCAATATTTTCCCGAGTTGCGCGGCTACATATGTGGCGCGAAGCCGCCCCATTCGCGGAGTCAGCAGAGCGCGGACAATGCGGCCCCCATCCATGGGAAAAGCCGGTGTCAGGTTGAATATCGCCAACCCCCAGTTGATCACGCCCAGGAACTGCACCAGGTTGCACCGAATGGCGTAGCCGCTGACAAAGGGCAGCGGCCACAGTCCTACGGCGAGCGGGAGTCGCTGGCCGACAATCCAGCTCAGGAACCCTAAGCCAACGCTGACCAAAGGTCCGGCAATGGCCATCTGCAGCTCATCTTTGGGACGCACCGGTATGGATTCCATTTGGGCGGCTCCTCCGATGAATAGAAGCGTTATTTCGCGCACCCGGCATCCTTTTTTCAGAGCCACGAAAGAATGGCCCAGCTCATGCAGCGCAATGCTGGTAAAAACACCCACCTCAAGGCCGAGCAGCAAAACAAGATCATTCCAACCGCCCGCAATGCCTGTCGAAGCAGCCAGAATTAGCAGGAGAGCTATCAGAGATACATGAATCTTGATGGGGATGCCCCAGATTGTGGCGATTTTGTAGGACGAGCCAAGCATGCGGAGTCCTTTGGTTTTGGCAATAGTATGCCGCAACTCCAAAGAGATTGCGAGCACAGATAATCCCAGATCTTGCATTCCCGAGACGGCTGGAAGAACAACGTTTCACTTCGCTTCGGTCAGTTCGCTCAGTGAGAACGTTGCCACACCAAGAGAGGAACGGTGCTCGAGAGTATTACTGGATTTTGGGGAAGTGGGACTCGGGAGATGTTGCTTCAACTGTGGAGAATTGGTGCTTGGGGAATTGTTGTCATGAAAGCGGCAATGCGAAAACGGCTCCGGGTCCGACTTCACTGACGGTCTGGCGAACGTCGCGGCGAGGCGTGTGCCGCGCATCTGTCGCTCCCGGGGCTAATCGCCAAATCCGTGACAATCGAAGCGCCCAGCAGCGGTGGTGGTCCACCTTGGAAAAAAGTGCAATTCGAACATTGCGGTTGGCCGGTCTGTCAGGCACAAGGGACTAGCTCGTTCGGGATCGCATGGTCCCACGTCTTAGATTCAGACAGCAGGGAGACCCTGGCGACGTGTGTCGCTCGGGAACGAGTTTGGCACGTTAAAGGCGCATGTGAACCGCGAGAGGTGTGCAGCCCTCACCTCTTGCCCTGACAGGGCTCCACGCATGCGGTAGCCGTTTTGACCGTTCAAACTTCCTCTCTGGTCAGTGAACCCGGCTGCCGGCAGCAGACAACCCCGCACATTTGAATCCCAGTCCCTTGTGAAGAAACTTGCAGAGCTGCGGGTTGTTCGGGTATTTAGTCAAGTCACCCATGTGGGGTTGTGCTGGATTGGGAGGGGCCATGGCGGATACGCGGGCACACAAGATGAAACTTTCAGTGGTGATTCCTGTCTACAACGAAGCTGCGACGATTGAAGAGATTGTACGACGAGTGCAGGCGGTAGATCTCGGAGTGGAAAAGGAACTGGTGCTCGTGGACGATGCTTCGACAGACGGGACGCGGGAAATTTTGGCCAGGATGCAGGCGCATCAACCGGAACTGAAAGTGCTTTTTCATGAACACAATTGCGGCAAAGGCGCTGCCCTGCGCACAGGTTTCGCCGCCGCCACGGGGGATGCTATCGTCATTCAAGATGCCGATTTGGAATACGATCCCCAGGACTTGAAAGGGTTGTTGAAGCCAATCCTCGACGGGCATGCCGACGTTGTATACGGGTCCCGCTTTTTGGGAGGAGGACCCCATCGCGTGGTTTACTTCTGGCACTACGTTGGCAATCGTCTGTTGACGACCCTTTCGAATATGATGACCGATCTCAATCTTACGGACATGGAAGTTTGCTATAAGATGTTTAGGCGCGAGGTGCTCGAATCCGTCAAGATACAGGAAGATCGTTTCGGCTTTGAAGTGGAGATCACCGCCAAAGTGGCGCGCGGCAATTGGCGGGTTTACGAAGTCCCTGTTTCCTACTATGGTCGTAGCTATGCTGAGGGCAAGAAGATTACGTGGCGTGACGGATTGTGGGCATTGTGGTGCATTCTGAAGTACCGTTTCAAGTGATGCCGGGCGCTGCGTCGAATCGTGAAACGGGCCGAGAGGAGATGGCGTTTTGAGGCGCATTGTTTTGACGTTGGCCACAGGTTTTGGGTTGGGACTGAGTCCGTTGATTCCCGGTACAGTCGGCAGTTTGCTGGGTGTGCTGGCCGTGTTTATCCTCAGACGGTTGAGCTTGGCAGCCCAGATTCTATGGGTGTTGGGTCTGACGTTGGCCGCCGTGCCGCTGAGCACGGCGGCTGAAGACTATTTAAAAAAGAAGGACGATCCGCGCATTGTGGTGGACGAATACATAACTTTTCCCATCTGCATGCTAGGGTTGCCGTGGATGCAGCACTGGTGGCTGTTGGTTGTCGGTTTTGTGGTTAACCGGATCATGGACATCGTGAAACCTTTTCCGGCGCGGCAGGCGCAGGCATTGTACGGCGGTTTGGGCATCGTGTTGGACGACGCCATCGCCGGAGTATATGCACTGGCCATCAATCATGTGATTTTCAGACTGGTCACACACTGGTCATGGTAGCGAACGAAATATTGCAACACAAAAGCGTTGAGAATTGAAGATGACCACATCCGATGAAAAATTTCAGGGACGTCCTGTGGCTTTGATTGTGCGTGACGGCTGGGGCTTGAATCCTGATCCTCGCGGCAACGCCGTGGCCGCTGCCCGCACGCCCAACATCAGCGGCTACAAAGCGAGATTTCCTTGGACAGTGCTGGATTGCTCGGGCGAGGCGGTGGGACTTCCCGAGGGCTATCAGGGGTCCAGCGAAGTAGGGCATTTGAACATGGGCGCGGGTCGCATCGTGATTCAGGAGCTCAAACGCATTGACGACGGTTTGCGGACAGGCGCTCTGTTCGAGGTTGCGCAGTGGAAAGAGCTAGTGAGCGCCTGGAAGCGGAACAACAGCCGCTTGCATCTGTTGGGCTTGTTGCAGGACGAGGGCGTGCATGCGCACCAGGAACATTTGTTCAAGATCATGCGCCGGGCACGCGCCCAATTTCCGCAAGGCGAAATAATTATTCACCCGTTTCTCGACGGTCGTGACACCCCGCCGCGCAGCACATTGGAATATTTGGCCAAATTGGAGCGGGTGATGGGCGAGGTGGGAAATTGCCGGATAGGCACGGTCATGGGGCGCTACTACGCGATGGATCGATCGCGCAACTGGCAGCTTACAGACATGGCCTTCCATTGTTTGGTGTTGGCGGAAGGGCGGCGGGCGGCCAGCGCGGAAGCGGCTGTGCGGGAATCGTATCAGAACGATGTAACGCCGGACGGGGTGGAAATGTTTGACGAGTACATTCCGCCTTACGCGATTGGCGATTACCAGGGCATGCGGGATGGGGACGCCGTGCTCCACACCAACTATCGACAGGACCGCGCGATTCAACTTTCAAAGGCCTTTGTGGATCCGAATTATGAAGGCCGCCGCAAAATTTGGCCGCGGGTGAGTTACGCCGGACTGACCCGATACTACAACGAGTTTTCGAATTATTTGATGGGGCCGATTGACGAGCAAGGGGGGATGGAAAACCTGCTTGGCGAGGTAATCTCTCGGGCAGGGCTGCGGCAGTTGCGAATTGCCGAGACCCAGAAGTTCCGGCACGTTACCAGCTTTTTCAATGGAAAATCCACCGCGCCATTCCCCGGCGAAGACCAGGTCGAAATCAAGAGCCGGTTTGATCCTGCCACTTTTGCCAGCCATCCCGAAATGGACGCTTATAACGTCACGGCTGAAGTTCTGAGAAGACTCGCAAACAATCCCTACGCTTTTATCGTCATCAACTTCGCCAATGGCGATATGGTAGGCCACACCGGAAATTTTGAGGCAGCCCGGCGGGCGATTGAGGTCGTGGACGAGTGCGTGGGCCGCGTCACGGACCGTTTGCAGGCGCTGGACGCTCACATTCTGATTACCGCCGATCATGGCAATGCCGAACAAATGGTGGACTACGAAACGGGGATGGTCAAAACAAGCCACACCCTGAACCCGGTCGAGTTTATTTATGTATCCCGGGAGGCGCCGCAGCGGGAACTGCTCGCCCGCGGCAAACTTGCGGATATAGCTCCCACGGTCCTGTATCTGTTAGGATTGCCGGTCCCAAGAGAAATGACCGGTTGCAATCTGATTATCAAGTAACCGTACAGCTCCCGTTTTCGCGTTGGAGCAGGGGGCACGTCTGTATAGCATGCTGCAAATGCGGCGTTCAAACGCAGAGTCATGGTTGAAGCTTACAGCGGCCAGGCGCGCATCTTTTTGTTCGTCGCGGTGCTAGCGAGCGCGTTGGCGGAGGATCAGGGGAAAGGGAACGCTTTGAGCATCGCAGAAAGCAGCGCCAATGCAGCCGGTGTGCGTGGAGATGAACCGCATGAAGGCCGGACGAGTTGGTTATGGCTTCCTTGTGCAACTCGGGCTGCTGGCACTTATGGTTACGCCCGCTGCCGGTTTCGACTGGCTGCCGGGGCGTTACAGTCCCCGGGATCGTGAACGGCCGCAGCGACTGCGCACCGACTACGTCATTCTGCACACCACGGAAGGACCGGGCGCAGGATCCTATCGCAAGCTCTTCAACAACGGGGAAGCCCATTTCATGGTGGACCGCAATGGTCGTGTCTACAAAATCATTCGCAAGGAGAAAGTAGCCTATCATTGCGGCGTCAGCATGTGGAATGGCCGCAGGAACATTGATAATTATTCGATCGGAATTGAAGTGGTCGGCTATCACAACGGAACCATAACGGAAGCTCAGTATGCCACGCTGCGCAAACTGTTGACGCAACTGCAGCGGCTGTACGGAATTCCCGATGAGCGCGTCCTGGCTCATTGTCAGGTTGCCTACGGGGAGCCCAACAAATGGCATCGCTGGCCCCATCGCGGTCGGAAACGTTGCGGGTTGCTCTTTACCCAGCCTTCTGTAAGAAATAGGCTTGGCCTCTACAGGCGCGCGCTTTACGATCCTGATGTGGCGGCGGGGCGTTTGGTTGTCGGAGACCCCTATCTTGCGGAGAAAGTGTATGGCGAGCGTCCGGTCCGCCCGCCATCAGGCGCATCGGCTGCGCCGAGTAAAGCCAGCGCCTCCCGGCCCGGACAGCGGCTTGCGCCGTCAACACGACAACGCTAAGCAAACAAACGGCGGGCTTCTGGTCGGAGAAGAAGAGGAGGTCGTTATGAGTGACGAGAAGACAGTCTGGACGCCAGTTCCAGGACGGCTGGCTTTGGCCATCGTCCTGCTGCTGGGTGTTTGCGTCTGGAGCGGTTGCGAGGACGACGATGACAAGATTTACGATCATGTGCCGCCGGAGGGCAAAGGGACCCTGGTGGTTGACAACGACACGGCTGACGATATTAACGTCTATGTCAACGGGGTGCGCAAAACAAGGGCTGGCGACGGTTCCGAGAGTTTTACGGAGTTGGATCCAGGCCTGTACCGCGTGGTCTTGGACGGCGAGGATGACCGCAGTTGGCGCAATGACGTGGATATTCTCGAGGGGCGCCTGACTATCTTGCATGTGAGAACCGATTTCAGCCATCCTCGCGAATACGACGTGGATGTGGAACTTTATTGAGGGGTTGCGGCTTGAGCTTGTAAGGAGTCAGAGGCCATGCCGGAAAAAGAGTTTATCCGGGCCGACGACTTGATCAGGGACGCCTTTACGCTGGCGAAAAGGATATACGATTCGGGCTACCGCCCAGACGCGCTTTTGGTGCTATGGCGCGGCGGCACGCCTGTGGGCATTGCCATTCACGAATTCCTAATGTACAAGGGCGTGCGCACGTACCATACGGCCATTAAAGCTGAGTCTTACACGGGCATCGGAAAACGCATCGACCCGGTAATCGAAAATCTTGAGCCGGTGTTGCAGAATCTGAAAGTCAACGCCAAGGTGCTGATTGTGGACGACATCTTTGACACGGGCTGCACGATGCAGAAGGTGTGCGAACGGGTCAGGGAACGAACCTGCCAAATCAAGATCGCTACGCTTTACTACAAAGATGGTGCCAGCCGTGTAGATATTGTGCCCGATTATTTTCTCCGCAAGACCAACCATTGGCTTGTGTTTCCGCACGAGCTCATGGATTTGACCGCCGACGAAATTCGGGCGAAGGATGAGTACATTTACAACCTGCTGGCCTGAGCAGCGTCGGTCTCAGACCGTGGGTTTACGGGTTGTCAGGCGCCGTAGCCGTGCCAGCACGGGTGGATGGCTGTAGTCCAAAAGAACCTTCAAGGGGTGGGGAGTAAGGTTTGACAGATTCTCCACGCTTAGCTTTTTGAGGGCCTCGGCGAGCGCCTCCGGCGTTTCGCAGGTGGCAACGGCAAAAGCATCGGCTTCGTATTCATGGGCGCGGGAAATGGCGTTCTCAATGATCCCCACGGCCGTTGCCTGCGGTCCGTAAATGATGCTGAAAATTACCAAACTCGCGTAGACCGACGTCTGTTCTATTTGAAAAGCGTTCAGGAATGACGCGCCACGCTTGAGGAAGAGCGCGAACAGATAGAAGGTCAGCCCGGAGAAAAACGCCGACCGAAGCAGCGCAAAGGGTACATGGTGTTTTTTCCAATGTCCTGCTTCGTGAGCGACTATGGCTACGAGCTCAGGAACTGAATGGCGTTCGATGAGCGTGTCGAAGAGCACCACGCGCCGTGAACGTCCGAAGCCCGTGAAGAAAGCGTTGGTCTTTGTAGAACGCCGCGAACCATCCATCGTGAAAAGATCCCGGAAATGAAAATGCTGCTCCCTGGCATAGTTCTCCAAGGCAGTGCGTAATTCTCCCGGGGGTAAGGGGAGAAATTTGTTGAATAGCGGCATGATCACATAAGGGGCAAGCCAGACCAGCACTGTTTGAAACGCAATCATAGCGGCCCAGCAGTAAAGCCAAGCCGCCGCCCCGGCGCGCTCAAAAATCCAAAATAGAACAGCCAATGTGCCGCCTCCGATTAGCACCATGAGCAACACGCTTTTGAGAAAGTCGAGCACGAATGTCCCGAGAGAAGTCTTGTTGAAGCCGTACCGCTCTTCGATCACAAAGGTGTGGTAAATGGAGAACGGCAGCATCAGCAGGCGCATCCCCAGGAGCAGGATCCCGCAAAACACCAGGCCGCTCCCCACGGGACCCAAGCCCAGACTGCGCACCGTTCGGTCCAGAAAAGCAAAACCTCCCAGAAACATGAAACCCAGGACGATCGCTGTCCGAAAAGTATCCGTCAGCAGCTCGAGGCGCGCGTTGTCGCGAAGATACTCCTGCGAACGGCGGTATTTTTCCGGATCATAATAACCCTTGAATTCCGTTGGTAGCTCGGTCGTTAGGTGGCGTAAATTCAGCCACTCGGCGACGACCCCCAGCAGATAGTGCCCGATGAGCAAAGCGGCGACCGGTAGATGGTAAGCATTCATCCCGGATGTTGGTTTTTAGAAACGGCCAGTTCGACACCGCATTTTGCGATTGGCCGGAGAGCGGCGTCCGCTTGGTTACAAGCCGCTGGCAGTATGAATATACAGCGGCGCTTCGCGCGCTGCGCATCTGCCGCCGTGGAGCCAACTGCAAAATCTGCTTTCATTGCGGATTACGAGGTAGACGATGCAAAAGTTCCGGAAGATCGCGCCAGACGAGCGCGCCGTTGTGGATCAGTCTTTCGGCTTCGGCCGTGGCACGGCGGTTCGGTGTGTAATCACGTTCGGCAATTCCGTCTCTTATCAGAACGGGCTTGCCGGCCATCAACGCCATGGCTGCCAGTTCCAGATTGGCGAGGTTGCCGGGTCCGACAGGCATGCCGACAATCACCACCGCGTCGGCCGCCATCACCATTTGTCGCGCCATTTCCAGCGCCGCCGCGCTCACCGGAGAGAATGGTTTCTCCAGCACGGTCTCCACCTCCAGCACGGCTGCAGCTGTCGCGTCGCTGTCCCCTTGATTCAGCACTCCGCAAGTCACCGTGTAGCCACACAGGCGGAGCCGGCGAAGAACTTCTTCGCCGCACCCTCCGCCGGCAATAGCGTGAATGCGCAGTCCCCGCCCGCACGCGTCCGTGTCGAGACGCCGTACCGGCAGCACCGTGATCGCGCCATTAGCACTTTGCTCCACGCGCACGTCGCAATGGTAAACCTGCCGCAGGGTATTCTCAGTCAGAATTTCCCGCGGCGGACCATTCCCGACGAGCCGTCCGTGGTCAAGCAGCAGAAGGCGCTGGCAAAACTCCCCGGCAAGATTGATGTCGTGACTGATGAAGACAACCGTCAGGCCGCGCTCGCGATTTAGCCGTTCGATAATTTGCATGAGTTCGAGGCGGTGATTCATGTCCAGATGGGAGGTGGCCTCGTCCATAAGAATGAGTCGAGGTTCTTGAGCCAAAGCCATGGCAACCATAACCCGCTGTTGCTCGCCGCCGCTCAGTTCGTTGAAAAGCCTATGTCTTATGGCCGCCACATCTGTAAACACCATTGCGCGTTCCACCAGAGTACGGTCGGAATCCGTCGGGGGATGCCAGCGGCTGAGGGTCGCTGTGCGTCCGATCATGACAATTTCTTCCACGGTAAAGGCCATGGGGACCTCGATCTGCTGGGGCACCACGGCCACTTGGCGGGCGCGTTCGGTGGATGACAGGCGGCGCACCTCGGTTCCGAAGAGGCGGACTGTGCCTCGTTTGGGCACACACAGGCCTGCGATGCAACGCAGCAGCGTGGTCTTGCCGGCCCCGTTTGGTCCCAAAACCCCGACAATTTCACCCGCAGTGATGGTAAAAGTCACATCTTGCAGCACATTGACGTCGTCATATCCGGCCACGACGCCTTCAAATTCAACAGCAGCTTTCACGTTAGGCCTGTTTTTAAACCCGGATTTTGCGATTGGCCCGAGTGCGGCGGATGCGAGGCGCGAGACGCGCCGCTGTATTCCCATACTGCAAGCGCCTCGCAACAAAGCAGATGCCGCGCTGCGGACAATCCCTCGCGGTTTGAGAAATGGCCTCTTTGCCCCAATTCTCCGTATTACTTTTTTATGTTTGTTCGTTCAAATCACACAGTGTCCCAACATCATGTCTTGCCGACAGGTCAGGCAACCCGGCCATTTCTCAAACGCAAAATCTGGGTTAAACTCCAACTCTTTGGTTGAAGCAATCGACGATTCCGGGTAACTGCAAAATCGCGCCTTCTTTTGGTCATTCCACCCAGTCTCGCCTTTTTTGTCGATACAGCACCATCATGAAAAAAGGGCCACCGATGAGGGCAGTGACAACTCCCACTGGAATTTCCCTGGGCGCCAGCGCCGTGCGCGCGATGGCATCGCAAACTGCCAGAAAAGCACCGCCAGCCAGCGCACAGCCGGGCACAAGGCGACGATGATCGGGACCGACCAGCCCGCGTACCGTGTGGGGTACAATCAGTCCGACAAAACCGATCAACCCCGCGGTGGCGACAGATGCTGCTGTAACAAAAGTTGCCAGCAGCAGACCTGCGGTAGTGGCCGTTTGTGTTTTAACGCCGACGTGATGCGCCATTTCCTGACCGAGAGTCAGTGCGTTGAGTTCCGGTGCCATCAGCCAGATTGCCATTATGCCTGGAAAAATAAGAGCCGCGCTGACCATCAACAGCGGTAAGGAAGACACTTCCAAATTACCGAGCATCCACCACATGACATTGTGAAGTCCTTCTACGGGAGACAGCGAAATGACGAACATCAACAGGCTGGAAGCCACGGAGCTCACGACGATGCCGCTCAAGATCAAGCTATAGATAGAAAGCCGGCCACCGATGCGGGCCAGAACGTACACGGTGGCCAAGGTCAGGCATGCTGACACGAAGGCGCAAAGGGGGGTTGCTAAAACTGCGGTGGCAGCCAATCCGCTAATAATAGCCAGCGCGGCTCCCAGCCCAGCTCCGCTGCTGACTCCCAGCACGTACGGCTCGGCCAGCGGATTGCGGAGCAAAGCCTGGAGCACCGCTCCGGCGCAGGAAAGAGCTGCACCGACAGCAAACCCTGCTAATACTCTCGTAACGCGGAGCGTGAATATCGCCTGGCCACCGCTTGTCCGCAAATTCGGCAGACCAACCCCGGCAGCGCCCAGGAGTAAGCAAAGCGCCAGCACAAAAGGGGTGGCCAGCCCCATTAAAATGAGCACAGTGTTTTTCTTCGTCATTTTGCGGCCCCGCCGAGCGCTCGGCGTATTTCGGCTATTCCTTCCAACACGCGTGGTCCAGGCCGCAGGATAATATCCTGATTCAGGTCGTCGTACACGCGGCCTGTTCTTACCGCCTTGATGCGGTTCCAGCCCGGCCTTTGTTCGACTCGTTCGCGGACACTTTCTCCCGGAGGAGCGTCGAGACAAAGGATCACTTCGGGATCCATGGCGATCACCCATTCTGCAGAAACTTGGTAGTAATCACGGGGGGAGACGTCACCAATATTCTTGCCGCCACTCAGGGCTACCAGTTCGGATACAAACGAGCCGGCTCCGGCGGTTGTTAACGGGTCTCCCCACAACTCCACGAACACGGTGGGGCGATTAGTGACGACTGCGGAATTTGCGGCCAGACGGGCCAGTTCGTCGGCAAGATGCATCGCCATTCGCGCAGCTTCCGCCTGGCAGCCGACATATTTCCCGACCTCCCTTATGGCTTGCGGGATGTCCGCCAGCTTCTGGCAAGGAATGCGGACGCGCTGAATACCCAAACTTTCCAGTTGCCGCACCACGGTTTCATCCGCCAGGTCTACTTCCAAGACCAATGTCGGGTGTACGGAGAGAAGTTGTTCCAGAGAGGGGGCGCCGAATCCGCCCACGGCGGGTACCCTGGCCACAACTTCCGGCGGGTAATTGCAGGCCGTGCTCCGTCCTGCCAGCAGATCGCCGGCCCCAAGTGCATAGATAATCTCCGTCAAACTGGGAGCCAAAGACACGATCCTTGGTGTCGTTACAGGTTGCGGGGCCGATTCGGAACAGCCAACGCCGATAAGCAGTGACACGACCACCAGCAGGAGTCCCACCCACCCTACGGGTCGTACCGCTCTGGTGAAACTGGTCATAAGCGCCGGGTCAATCTTCTTCGATCATTTGATCGTAAAAGTCGACGTAGTTATCAGGCGTTGGGCCGGCGCGCCATTTGATGGCTTCTCGCGGGTGAAGGTTTAGTTGACCAGTGATTGCGTAAGGGATGCTGTAGCCCCATTCGATTTGCTTAGAAAGCGGCACGAAGACCTCCTGACAACACTGCAACACTGGACGCAAATCAAACTTTGGATTGTGCAGAAATCCGATGAGCAACTCCAGCGGACAGTTGCCTGCCCCACGGCCGATGCCGCTGATGGTGGCGTCCAGCCGATTGGCCCCGGCCACTATAGCCTCAATCGTGTTCGCAAAAGCAAGTTGCTGATTGTTGTGGCCGTGAAAGCCGACTTCCTTGCCCGTGCCTTCGAGCGCTTTCAGATACATGCGCACCAAGTCTCGGACCTGCTCGGAATAGAGAGCGCCGAAACTGTCAACACAATACACGGCACTGGCGCGACTCTTGGCAAACAGTTCCAGGGCGGTATGCAGGTCGTGCTCGTTGACCACTGAAACAGCCATGAGCTGAATCATGGTTTCGTAGCCTTTGTCGCAAGCATCCTTGACCATGTCTAAGGCGGTGGGTATTTGGTGGATGTAACAAGCAACTCGAACGCAGTCAATTACGCTTTTCTCACGTGGAATGATATCTTCGTGATAATCGGTACGCTCGGCATCTGCCATTACCGTAATTTTGACGGCGGGAGACTTGTTCTCGCCAATAACTCGCCACAGGTCATCTTCGTTGCAGAACTTCCAGCGTCCGAATTTCGACGGCGAAAAAATCTTCTTGGAGGCCTTATAGCCGAACTCGACGTAGTCTACACCAGCCGCGACGCAGGTCTGATAAACGCGTCTCACCAGCTCGTCGTCGAAAAGGTGGTCGTTAATTAATCCCCCGTCGCGGACCGTACAATCCAGCACTCGAATCTCGGGACGGTAGCCTACCCACCCACCTTTTGCTCTATTTATAACCGGTTCGCTCATGACACTTACTTGTTTGACTCCGCCAATCTAGATTATCGCTTCCGGAACGTCAAGCTTTGGTTGTGGTGGACTTTCCCCGGTTTTATCGGGTGCTGAAAAGTGACAGTTGCGTGGCTGTGGTCTGGGGCGTCGGGGGGTGGCGTTTGCAGGGCAGGCGCGACAACAGCCTGGCCACTCCGTCGGCCAGCGCGT
>Ga0209101_1000085_pt1 | contig 76339 bp, 51 predicted proteins | sample ConPoolayeCmetaG_FD_185481 | JGI IMG/M metagenome (GOLD analysis project Ga0209101, IMG submission 185481) | Hot spring microbial mat communities from California, USA to study Microbial Dark Matter (Phase II) - Cone Pool mat layer C metaG... ... | reverse complement strand
ACAGGGTGGTCAAAAAGGTATCGGTGTCAACCATGAGTTAGCTCCTCTCCATTCGTGATTTTCGCGCTAACTCTACACCATGATCGCCTTCTTTTCAACCCAGTTGTTCTAATTCACACCAAGCGTTCAAGTACCGCGCCGGGATGATGGCATCGGTGTCCACGTGGTCGCCGTACTTCCAGACCCGGCCCCTGATCGCCATAGTTTCACTCCTGCCCTGGCGGTCCGCGCCCAAGCCGCCGGACCGCGGTATCTACCCGCTGGACTGGGGTCCAGGGGGAGCGATTTTGGATTACTGACGTAACTGCCTACCCTCCCGCAGGTTTGGGCGCAATGACCAGACCAGAGCGCGCCCAGATGACCGGCTGCATCGTTCGCCAGCCCCTTTCTAACCTGCGGGAGGGTTCAGGGTAGGCAGTTACTTACTGACTCATATATCTTCCGGGTGCGCGAGCCGCCCCGCGATGGCGCTGGCGGCGGCCACGGCCGGCCCGGCCAGATAGACCGCACTCTCCGGGTGGCCCATCCGCCCGCGAAAGTTGCGATTGGTGGTGCTCACCGCCCGCTCGCCGGCGGCCAGCACCCCCATGTGTCCCCCCAGGCACGGGCCACAGGTGGGGGTGCTCACGGCCGCCCCGGCCGCGATGAACGTCTCCATCAGCCCCTCACGCAGGGCCTCCAGGTAGACTTGCTGGCTGCCGGGGATGACGATGCAGCGCACGTGGGGATGGACCCGGCGGCCGCGCAAGACCCCGGCGGCGAGGCGCAGGTCCTCCAGGCGACCGTTGGTGCAGGAGCCGATGACGGCCTGGTCAATGGGCACGTCGCCAGCCTGGCGCACTGGCCGGGCGTTCTCTGGCAGGTGCGGAAACGCTACCTGCGGCTCGATCCGGCCGGCGTCTATCTCGATAACCCGCTCATAGACCGCCTCGGCATCGGCCTGGTAGACGCGGTAGGGGCGCCGGGCGCGGGCGTCTACATAGGCCCGGGTCACGCCGTCCACGGCAAACAGGCCGGCCTTGGCCCCAGCCTCGATGGCCATGTTGGCCATGGTGAATCGGCCGGCCATGTCCAGCGCGTCCACGGCCGGCCCGGCGAACTCGAGGGCCTGGTAGCGCGCCCCATCCACGCCGATCTGCCCGATGGTGTGCAGGATCAGGTCCTTGCCACCGACCCAGGGTTGCAATGCGCCGTGGTAGATGATGCGGATCGTCTCCGGCACGCGCATCCAGATGCGGCCGGTAGCCATGGCCACGGCGATGTCGGTGCTGCCCATGCCGGTGGCGAAGGCCCCCAGTGCGCCGTAGGTGCAGGTATGCGAATCGGCTCCCACCACCACGTCGCCTGGGCCTACCAGGCCCTGCTCCGGCAGCAACACATGCTCGATCCCCATGCACCCCACGTCGAAATAGTGCGGCAACCCGTGTCGCCGGGCGAACTCCCGCATAACCCGGCATTGTTCGGCCGCCGGGATGTCCTTGTTGGGCGTAAAGTGGTCCGCCACGATGACCACCCGCGCCGGGTCGAACACCCGCGTGGGCCCCAGTTTCTCGAACTCGCGGATGGCTAACGGGGCGGTTAGGTCATTGCTCAGGACCAGGTCCACCGCCACTTCGACGAACTGGCCGGGATGCACTTCCTCCAACCCGGCGTGCGCGGCCAGGATCTGTTCCGCCAACGTGTGTCCCATAAGACCTTTCCCTATCCGAACGAGCCGCGTTTAACCTGTTAGAACACCGCCGGGGGCTAAAGGTTACAGACGACGGCGATGCCGGGTGTAACTTTACGCCGGGTATGGTGTTTTTACCTTGTGAAAAATTAACGCAGAGGCGCAGAGAGACAGAGAGCCGTGTTCTGGGCCTCGGCGTAAGTTTACGCGGAGGTGAAAGGTGTGCAGACGCGTGGTCATCACCGGCCTGGGGGCCGTCACCCCCCTGGGCAACGACGTGCCCACCCTGTGGGAGAACCTGCTGGCCGGCCGCAGCGGGGTGCGGCGCATCACCAGCTTTGACCCCTCAGCTCTCGAAGTGCAGATCGCCGCCGAGGTCACGGATTTCGACCCGGTGGCTCTTTTCGGGCGCAAGGAGGCCCGACGCAACGACCGCTTTGCCCTCCTGGCGTGGGAAGCGGCACGCCAGGCCATCGCCGATGCCGGCCTCCAGTTCGACGCTGCCCTGGGACAGACCACCGGCGTGCTCATCGGCACCGGCATCGGCGGGTTCCTCACCCTGCTGGAAGCCTACGACACCTTCCTGACGCGCGGGCCGCGCCGGGTCAGCCCCCTCATGGTCCCCATGATGATGCCCAATGCCGCCTCGGCCACCGTGGCCATCGCCTATGGCCTGCGGGGGCCGAACCTCTCCCTGGCCACCGCCTGCGCCACCGGCAGCCACGCCATCGGCGAGGCGGCCGCGATCATCCGCCGGGGCGCGGCCCAGGCCATGATCTGTGGCGGGAGCGAGGCCGTCCTGGCCCCCCTGGCGTTGGCCGGGTTCAAGAACATGGGCGCGCTCTCCACCCGCAACGACGAGCCGGAACGCGCCAGCCGTCCCTTTGACGCTCAGCGCGATGGCTTTGTGGCCGGTGAAGGCGCCGGCGTGTTGCTCCTGGAGAGCCTGGACCACGCCCGGCACCGCGCCGCCCGCATCTATGCCGAACTGATCGGCTATGGCGCTACCGCCGATGCCACCCATATCACCGCCCCAGACGAGGACGGGGCCGGCCTGGCCCGGGCCATGACCCTGGCCCTGCAAGAGGCCAGCCTGCCCCCGGCCGCCGTGGACTATATCAACGCCCACGGCACCAGTACCCCCCTCAACGACCGTGCCGAGACCAAAGCCATCCGCGCCGTCTTTGGCCCCCACGCCGACCGCCTGGCGGTCAGCTCCACCAAGTCCATGACCGGCCACCTCATCGGCGCAGCCGGGGCGGTGGAGGCCATCGCCTGCGTCAAGGCCCTGGAGACCGGCTGGGTCCACCCCACCATCAACTACGAGTACCCGGACCCGGAGTGCGACCTGGATTACGTGCCCAATCAGGCCCGGCGACTGAACCCCCAGGTGGCCCTGTCCAACTCGGCCGGCTTTGGCGGGCACAATGCCAGCCTGGTCTTGCGCCGCTGGGAGGAAGACGCATGACCCGGCATGCCCACATCGTGGGCTGGGGCAAATACGTCCCCCGGCGTGTGCTGACCAACGATGACCTGGCCCAACTGGTGGACACCTCCGACGAGTGGATCCGCACCCGGACCGGCATCGTCGAGCGGCGTGTGGTGGAAGACGAGGAGACCACGGCCACCATGGCCGTCCAGGCCGCGCAACAGGCGCTGGAGGTCGCCCGGCTCAGCCCGGCCCAGCTCGACCTGATCATCGTCGCCACGGCCACCCCCGACTATCTCTTCCCGGCCACCGCCTGCCTGGTCCAGGATGCGCTGGGGGCCACCCACGCCGCCGCCTTTGACCTGGCGGCTGGCTGCACCGGCTTTGTCTATGGCCTCGCCATCGCCGCCGACCTGATCGCGGCCGGGGCCTACCGGATCGCCCTGGTCATCGGCGCCGAGACCCTCTCCCGCATCGTGGACTGGACCGACCGGGAGACCTGCGTCTTGTTCGGCGACGGAGCCGGGGCCGTGGTCCTGCAAGCCGGCGAGGACGAGGGGGGCGTGCTGGCCTCCGTCCTGGGTGCCGATGGCTCAGGCGGGGGCCTCTTGCGTTTGCCCGCCGGGGGCAGTAAAATACCTGCATCCGAACGCACCGTGGCCGAGAGGTTGCACTTTGTGGAGATGAAGGGCCGGGAGGTCTTTCGCTTTGCCGTGCGCGCCATGCCGGCGGCCACGCGGGAGGTGCTGGCGAAGGCCGGTCTCTCCCTGGCCGATCTGAACCTGCTGATCCCCCATCAGGCCAACCAGCGGATCATCGAGGCGGCGACGAAATCTTTAAACCTGGCCGCCGAGACCGTCTACAGCAACCTGGCGCGCTATGGCAACACCTCGGCGGCTTCCGTTCCCATCGCCCTGTGCGAGGCGGTGGAGGAGGGCCGCCTCCAGCCGGGTCACCTGGTGGTGATGGTGGGCTTCGGGGCCGGGCTGACCTGGGGTGCGACGGCCATCCGTTGGACCCGGCCGCTCCCGACGCCGCTACCCCGCTGGCGCCGCCTCCTGCGCCGGTTGCGTTACTGGCTGGCCGGGTTGCGGTCCCGGCTGCGGCGGCTATGGCGCCGCTGGAGCGCGCCAATTATTTGACGGAGAAAACTACCTACCCCCGCCGACTGAAGTCGCCCGCTTTGGGCCTTCGGCCAGTGGTCGGCCGTTCGGCTGAGCTCGCGGCGAAGCCTGCGCCGACCGGTGTTTCTGCGTCGGCGCAGGCCGACGCCCGGCGCCACAGGCGCCCAGAAAGGCCGATTTCCAATCGGCACACGGCGGCAGGCAGCCGGGTAGGTAATTACGGAGAATACTGCATGAGTGAGACAGCACTGGCCCGGCTGGCCGAGATCGAGGCTCAGGCCCGGCAGGGTGGCGGGCCGGAACGCATCGCCCGGCAACACGCCAGCGGCAAGATGACAGCGCGGGAGCGATTGGAGACCCTGCTCGACCCCGGCTCCTTCTTCGAGCTGGATGCCCTGGTCACCCATCGGGCCACCGAGTTCGGCCTGGACCAATCGCGGCCCCTGGGCGACGGCGTGGTGGCCGGCTGGGGCCAGGTGGACGGCCGGCGCGTCTATGTCTTTGCCCAGGATTTCACCGTCCTGGGCGGCTCCATCGGCGAGGCCCACGGGCGCAAGATCTGCAAGGTGCTCGATCTGGCGTTGGAAAACGGCACGCCGGTCATCGGCCTGAACGATTCCGGCGGGGCGCGCATCCAGGAGGGCGTGGATGCCCTGGTCGCCTGCGGCGAGATGTTTTACCGCAACACCCTGGCCTCCGGCGTCATCCCCCAGATCAGCGTCATCATGGGGCCGTGCGCCGGCGCGGCCTCTTACTCCCCGGCCCTCACCGATCTCATCATCATGGTCGAGGGGACGGCCCAGATGTTCATCACCGGCCCGGACGTGATCCGCGCTGTGACCCGCGAGGAGATCACCCACGAGGAGTTGGGCGGCGCAGAGGCCCACCATCGTTTCAGCGGCGTGGCTCACCTCACGGCCGCCAGCGACCTGGACGCGCTGGCCCTGGTGCGGCGGTTGCTCTCCTACCTGCCGGCCAACAACGCCGAGGACCCGCCGTACCTGCCCTCCATTGACCCGCCAGACCGGGCCGACGAGGCCCTGGACCATCTGATGCCGGCGGACCCGGCCCAGGGCTATGACATGCGCCAGGTGATCCATCATATCGTGGACGACGGCGAGTTCCTGGAGCTCCAGGCCGGCTTTGCGCCCAACCTGGTCATCGGTTTTGCGCGACTGGGAGGGCACGTGGTGGGCCTGGTGGCTCAGCAACCGGCGGTACTGGCCGGCGTGCTGGATATTGACGCCTCTAACAAGGGCAGCCGCTTCATCCGCTTCTGTGACGCCTTCAACATCCCCCTGGTCACTCTGGCCGACACGCCCGGCTTTCTCCCTGGCGTGGCCCAGGAACACGGCGGCATCATCCGCCACGGGGCCAAGATGATCTACGCCTATGCTGAGGCCACCGTCCCCAAGCTCTCCGTCGTCACTCGCAAAGCCTACGGCGGGGCCTATATCGTGATGAGTTCCAAAGCCCTGCGCGGTGACGTCTGCCTGGCCTGGCCCACAGCCGAGATCGCCGTGATGGGGCCGCAGGGAGCGGTGAACGTGGTCTTTCGCCGGGAACTGGCCCAGGCAGAGGACCAGGAGGCCGCCCGGGAACGGCTGGTGCAGGAATACCGGGAGCAATTCGCCAACCCCTACATCGCGGCCGCCCGGGGCTATCTGGACGGCGTTATTGCGCCCCGGCAGACCCGCCCGGCCCTGATCCAGGCCCTGGAAGCCCTGCAAAACAAGCGCGTGCGCCGGCCCCCGCGCAAGCACGGCAATATCCCTCTGTAAAACGTCAAAACGTCAAGCGTCAAAACGTCAAACGTGACGAATGACGTTTGACGAATGACGAATGACGAATGACGAATGACGCATGACGCATTTACGCAATACGAAACACAAGATCGCCCATGATCAAGATCAAAAAAGTTCTTGTCGCCAATCGGGGTGAGATCGCCGTCCGGGTGTTGCGCACCTGTCGGGAACTGGGGATCACCACCGTGGCCGTCTTTTCCGAGGCCGACCGGGAGGCCCCGCACGTTCATTACGCGGACGAGGCGTATTGTATCGGCCGGGCACCGGCCAGCGAGAGCTACCTGCGAGGCCGGCGCATCATCCAGATCGCGCTGGAAGCCGGGGTCAAAGCCATCCACCCCGGCTACGGGTTCCTGGCTGAATCGCCGGAGCTGGCCCGCGCCTGCGCCGAGGCCGGGCTGATCTTTATCGGCCCCCGGCCGGAGACCATCGCGGTGTGGCAGGACCGCCTGGCGGCCCGGGGGCTGGCGCAACAGCTCGGCATCCCGGTCTTGCCCGGCGCCGGCCCGACGCCGGACGATGCCGGCCTGCTGGCCGCTGCCGAGGAGATCGGCTACCCACTGCGGCTGCGGGCCGGCACCGACAACGGCCGCAGCACAGCGCGCATCGTTCGTTCACGCGCCGAATTGGAGGCGGCCTTGCCCCAGGCCCGGTTCGGCGCTGAGACCCTCTACCTGGAGCGCCAGATCGAGCGCGCCCACCACCTGGAGGTCCAACTGCTGGGCGATGCCCACGGCCACGTCATCCACCTGGGCGAACGCAAGTGTGCCATCCAACGACAGCAACAACGGCTCGTCACCGAGACCCCGGCCTGGGCCTTGAAACCGGCAGTGCGCCAGCGGCTCTGCCAGGCCGCCATCCAATTCGCCCAGGCGGTGGGCTACGTGGGTGCCGGCTCCGTCGAGTTCCTGCTGGACCCGGCCGGGAACTATTATTTCCTGCAGGCCAATCCCTGCCTGCAAATGGCCCACACCGTCACCGAGCTGGTCACGGGGGTAGACATCGTCAAGGAGCAACTGCGCGTGGCAGCCGGCCGGGAACTCCGCTACACGCAGGCCGACATCCAGCCCCGGGGCTGGGCGCTGGAATGCGCCATCCGGGCCGAGGACCCGGGGCGGGATTTCGCGCCGGCCGTGGGCCGCATCTCCCGCCTGCGTGAGCCGGGCGGCCCCGGCGTCCGGGTGGACAGCGGCATCTGCGAGGGGCAGACCATCACGACCCACTATGACCCGCTCCTGGCCAAGCTGGCGACCTGGGGCGAGAGCCGGGGCGTGGCCATCGTGCGGATGCGCCGGGCGGTGGATGAATACCAGGTCCAGGGCGTCCCCACCAATCTGGGGTTGCACCGGGCCATCCTGCACAGCAGTCGCTTCTGCGGTGGCCTGTTCGACACCCGCTTTCTGGAGGAACAGGCCATCCCCTTAGAATGGGAGGATGAGGATGAGGTGCTGACGGCCGCGCTGGCCGCGGCTTTGCAGGACTGGCGGCGGCGGGCCGGCGATCGGGTCCCAGAACACGCCGTCAGCCCGTGGAAGATGCTGGGCCGTTGGGACCTGCACGGTGGGGGGCAGCGGTGAGATACCGGGTGGACGTGGAGGGCCGCGTCTTTGACATCGAGATCCGACCCGATGGCCGGGTGTGGGTCAACCGCCGGCCCATAGACCTTGACCTGGCGGAATTGACCGGCCGGCCCGGCTACTCCCTCCTGGTGAACAACCGCTCCTACGAGACGCACGTGGAAGTGGAGGCAGACGGCCAGTTGCGCGTGGTGGTGGCCGGGCGGCCCTACCAGGCCAGCGTGCGGGCCGAGCGGCCACCTACGACAACGGCGCCAACCCCCTTCAGGACCAGGCTGGCAGAGGTGGTGGTCCCCCTGCCGGGCCTGCTGGTGGACGTGCGGGTGGTCGAGGGGCAAAAGGTGCGAGAGGGCGACGTGGTGGCGGTGCTGGAGTCCATGAAGATGCACCTGGAGCTCCGCGCGCCCCGCTCCGGCGTGGTCTGCGATCTGCGCGCCGTGGCCGGCCAGGAGGTGGCCCAGGGTGACGTGCTGGCCGTCATCGAGAAGTAGAACAGACTGCTATAGCCGCCGCGCCCGCCGCGCGACGAACAGCGTCGCCAACCCCGGGCTGACCGCCGCCCACGATGCCAGCACCACGAGCGCCGATCCCGGGTCGCCGGGTTGAAGAGCAAAGCAGCCGTGAGGATGGAACCATGAGCGATGATCTGAGACAGGCCACCCGTGAGGCCCTGGCCGGGTACGCGCCGGCCCGGGCTGGGGAGACCGCCGCAGCCCTGGAAAGGGTCTGGCTGGCGGAGACCGAGCCTCTGGGTGAGACGCCCGCGCCGGTCAAGACGCCGCTGGCTTTTGCCGGGACATCCATCAGCGTGCTCGATGCCGTTGGCAGGGAGGTGGCGCGCAGCGTGGAGGCCCGCAAGCACGTGAACGCATACCTGCCGCTGGCTCGCGTGCTCTGGGAAGCACACGGCCGCGAGGGACGCATAGTGGCGGCTACCATGCTCGGCCCGCTGGAGTTGGCCGACCCTGAGCGGCTGTTGCCGATCCTGCGCGAACTGGCCGGCACCTGCGCCGGCTGGGAGGATGCCGATCAACTCGCCATGCGCGCCGTGGAACCCATCGCGCGGCGCGACCCGGCCGGATACCTGGACCGGCTGGCCTCGTGGGTGACGGACGCGAACCCGTGGGTCCGACGCGTGGGCGTCGTCGCCATCGGCCGGCTGCCGATGAAGCACCCGGACCGGGCCGCGCAATGCCTGGCGTTGGTGGAGCCGGCCCTGGCGGACCCGGAACGCGAGATCGTGGGCCGGGCCGTCAGCTTTGCCATTCGCATCATCGCCCGCGCCGACGCCGGGGCCGCCAGGGTTTTCGTTCGCCGCCATGCCGAGACGCGCGACCCCAACGCCGTCTGGGTCCTGTGTGACGTCATTCGCAGCCTGTGGAGGAAGTTGCTGCCCGAGTTCGCCGACCTGCGGCCGGTCTACCAGGACCTGCTGGAGCACGTGGACGCTCGCTCACGCCGCAGCGTGGAAAGCGCTATCGGTCTGCTGGCGAGCGCAGCGGGCGCAGCGAAGGAGACGTAGCCATGAATCCCGGCCAGGATGTGATCTATGGCCGCTACCCGGTCCTGGAGGCCCTGCGCGGAGACCGGGAGGTGGAGCGGGTAGCCATCGTGAGCGGCACGCGGTGGAGCGGCATCCTGGCCGAGATCGCCGCCGAGGCGCGTCGGCAGGGGGTGCCGGTGCAGGCATTGGACCGGGCCGCCCTGGATCGCCTGGCCGGGGGCGGGAATCACCAGGGCGTGGTGGCGCATGTGGCCGTCTATCGCTACGTGGACCTGGATGACGTGCTGGCGGTCCCGGCCCAGCGCGGCGAGCCGGCCCTTCTGCTCCTGCTGGATTGCATCCAGGACCCGCAAAACCTGGCCACGTTGCTGCGCACCGCCGAGGCGGTGGGCGTCCACGGCGTTGTCTTGCCCCAACGCCGCGCCGTGGGGGTGACGGCCGCGGTGGTGAAAGCCTCCGCCGGGGCGGTGGAACACCTGCGCATCGCCCGGGTCACCAACCTGGTGCGGGCCATCGAGACATTGCAAGGGGCCGGCATCTGGGTCCTGGGCCTGGAGCGCACCCCTCGCTCGCAACGCTATGACCAGGTGGACCTGACCGGGCCGCTGGCCTGGGTGGTGGGCAGCGAGGAGCGGGGCCTCAGTCGGCTGGTTCGGGAGCGCTGCGACATCCTGGTGGAACTGCCCATGCGCGGCCAGGTCAACTCGCTGAACGCGGCCGTGGCCGGGTCCATCGTCTTGTATCAGACCTGGCTGCGCCGGCAGGGGCTCCCGTGAGCAACACAGGAGCTTGTTTCGCCCCGAATTTGCCGCGTGAACCCTGAGCGTTCCATGGCGGGGACAGATCTCACATCTGGAGTCGAAGCTTTAGCTGGTCTTCACCCGCAAAACCCGCCTGAAGGCTCCACTCCAGTGCCCATAATCGTTCCGGCACGCCCGCGCCCCATGTCCCAGGCACGTAACGCTCCCGCGAACCATCTTGACAGGCAGGGGGGTGTATGTTATAATGGTGTTAGCGCTCACGTAAACGCTCACGTTATCGCTAACATCGCCCCAGAAAGGCCCCCATGCCGGATCGCGTGACGATGTCGGATGTGGCCCGGGAGGCCGGCGTCTCCCTGATGACCGTCTCCCGGGTCGTCAATGACAAGGGCGAGATCAGCCCGGCCACTCGCCAGCGCGTCCTGGCGGTCATCGAACGACTGGGCTATCGGCCCAGTGGCATCGCGCGCGGCCTGGCCACCCGGCATACCAGTACCCTGGGCCTGGTGATCCCCGACGTGTCTAACCCCTTCTTCTCCGAGGTGGCCCGAGGGGCGGAACACGTCGCCTACGCCGAAGGATACAACGTCTTCCTGTGCAACACGGAGGAAGACCCGGAACGCGAACTCGCCGTCCTGGAATCGCTGGAAGAAAAGCGCGTGGACGGCGTTTTGTTGTGCAGCTCGCGCCTGGATGACGGGGCCTTACGCCAAGCGGTGGCCCACCATCCGGCCGTGGTGCTGGTCAACCGGCGGCTGGCGAACGAGGCTGCGGGCCGGGTGCTGGTGGACGACGAGACCGGCGGCCGGGCAGCCGTCCAGCATCTGCTCCAGGCCGGCCACCGGGCAGTGGGCTTTCTCGCCGGGCCGCCGACATCCCATAGCGGCCAGGAACGGGCCAAAGGCTACCGGGCCGCCCTGGCCGCCGCTGGCCTGCCGTATAACCCGGCCTGGGTCCGGCCTTGCCCACCTACGGTCGCCGGCGGACTGGAAACGACCCGCCACCTGCTGACCGCCTGCCCGGAACTGACGGCCCTCTTTTGCTACAATGACCTGGTGGCCGTGGGCGCGTTGCAAGCCTGCGCCGAACTGGGACGCGCGGTCCCCACTGACCTGGCCATCGTCGGCTTTGACGACATCCCCCTGGCAGCCCTGGTCACTCCCCCGCTAACCACCTGTCACGTCCCCCGCTATGAACTGGGCCGCCAGGCCATGCGTTTGTTGCTGGACCGCATCAATGGTTGCACTGAGGAATGCCAGGAGATCGTGCTGCGCCCGGAACTGGTCGTGCGCGCCAGCGCACCGTGCGTGGCCCGCTGAACGAAAGGAGGTGAGGAGGTAAAACGTGAAACGTCAAACGTCACCTTCATTCCTGACGTATGATGTTTGACCCATGACCCACTGTTCATCACAATCTTTACTACCGGACATTTTCGCAAGTTTCATCACGAATGACCCGAATCTGGCAAATCTCACGAATGTTTTTCATACGATCAAGCGCAATTCGTGTCATTCGTCCATTCGCATCATTCGTGATTGAAAAGTGTCCGGTAGTGAAATCACAATCAAGCGAGAAGGAGGAGTGCCAACATGTCTCGTGCTAACGTCCTGAGAGCAGCATTGGGCTGCCTCGTGGTGCTATCGCTGCTGTTGGGTGCGGCGCAGTGCCCCCAACAGCCCGCTCCAACCCCGATCCCGACTGCTGTGCCACCGACCAAGGCCGTGGCCGGGTCGCCGGTCCCCACCTCGCCGCCGCCCTCCAAGTACAAGGAGGCCCCCATGCTGGCGGAGTTGGTCAAGGCCGGCAAACTCCCGCCGGTGGACCAGCGTGTCTCCGATGAGCCGCTGGTCGTCCCGCCGGTGGACAAGATCGGCCAATACGGCGGCACCTGGCACCGGGCCTTCCTGGGCGTCAAGGACTTTCACGCCCTGGGCCGGCTCATCTACGAGTCTGTGCTGCGCTGGCCCCGCGACCCCAAGGACCCGGTCCAGCCCGGTTTAGCCAAAGAATGGAAGTGGTCCGCCGACGGCAAGGAGCTGACCCTCTACTTCCGCAAGGGCCTCAAGTGGTCCGATGGCGCGCCGTTCACCGTGGATGACATCATCTTCTGGTGGGAGGACATCGAGAACGACCCCAACATCACCAAAGCCGTGCATGGCGAGTGGATCGTCAACGGCAAGCCCATGAAGTTGGAAAAGATTGATGACCTCGCCATCAAGCTCAAGTTCGACGCGCCCAACGGCCTGGCCGAGACCGTGGGCCTGGCCTTCCACGGCTGCCAGTGGCCCCTGGGCTTTGAGCGGTTCGGTTTCTTTGCCCCCAAGCACTACCTGACCCAGTTCCACCCCAAGTACAACAAGAGCGTGGACTACAAGACCTTCGAGGACAAGGCCTTCAACTTCAACCCCGATCTGCCGGTCATGTATGCCTGGAAGGTCGTCAAGTGGGAGGCCGGGGCCACCGAGATGGTCGCCGAGCGCAACCCCTACTACTGGAAGGTGGACCCGGAGGGCCAGCAGTTGCCCTACATTGACCGCATCCACTTTGCCCTGGTGGAGAACAACGAGGCGATCAACCTGAAGGCCATCGCTGGCGAGTTGGACATGCAGCACCGCCGCATTGACTTTGCCAAGTATACGGTCTATCAGGAGAACGCCGCCAAGGGTAACTACCACCTGCTCTTGTGGAGTACAGCGAACGCCTCCAACATCACCCTCTTCCCGAACCAGAGCTACAAAGACCCCAAGTACCGCGCCCTGATGCAGAACCTCAAGTTCCGCCAGGCCCTGTCGCTGGCGATTGACCGCGAGACCATCAACAAGGTGGCCTTCCTGGGCCAGGGCATCCCCCGCACCATCAGCGTGGTGCGTGACTCGCCCCTGTTCCAGTCGGACATCGAGACCTACTACGCCCAGTTCGATCAGGCCCAGGCGGCCAGGTTGCTGGAAGAGGTCGGCCTGAAGAAAGGCACAGATGGCTTCTACACCTTCGCGGATGGCGCGCGGGTGGAGCTGATCGTGGAGGCCACCGACTCGGTGTCTGGCGGCAGCATGGATACCCTGGAACTGGTGGTGGAGAACTGGAACAAGCTCGGCCTCAAGACTGAACTCAAGACCATGTCCCGGGACATCTACTGGCCCAAGGCCTGCGGCAACGAGGTCATGATCGCCACCTGGGAGACGGACCGTGGCCTGGTGCCGATGGTGGACCCGATCTACCAGTTCCCCTTCGACGAACGGTCGTGGATGGGGCCGTCCTTTGGCATCTGGTACAAGAGTGGTGGTAAGGACGGTGAGGAGCCGCCGGCCCACCTGCGGGAAGTGCAACTCCTGTACGACCAGTACAAGTCCACCGTGGACCCGGCCAGGCAGCTTGAGATCGCCAGGCAGATCGTCCGCAAGTCCACCGAGGGCCTGTTCACCATCGGCACGGTGGGCATGTCGCCCGGCCTGGTGGTGGTCAAGAACAACTTCCACAACGTCATGACGAAACACACCTCCGACTGGCTGGTCTTTACTCCCGGCACCATGGACCCGCCGCAGTTCTGGATCGAGCAAAAGTAGTTTCCCCCTCCCGCAGGTTTTTGAACCTGCGGGAGGGTCCTGGCGGAGCAGGCGCATGACCGCTTACATCCTGCGGCGCATCGTGGGGATGATCCCCACGATCCTGATCGTCTCTATCGTCACCTTCGCCATCATCCAGTTGCCGCCGGGCGATTTCTTCACCACGCTCCAGGCCGAGATCGCCGAGAGCGGCGGCGGGCAGGATAAGGAGACGGCCAGGCTTATGGCGGAGCGTTACGGCCTGGACCAGCCGTTGCCCATCCAGTACCTGCGTTGGGTGGCCGGCTGGCCGACCGGTGATTTCGGCTGGTCCCTGGAATGGAACGCGCCGGTGTTGCCCATCGTCCTGGAGCGGATGGCCTATACCATGCTGCTGGGCGTGTTGTCGCTGCTCTTTATGACGGTTGTGGCGATCCCCATCGGCATCTATTCGGCCACGCACCAATATGCCATCAGCGACCATCTCCTGTCCTTTCTGGGCTTTTTGGGGCTGTCATTGCCGGGCTTTTTGCTGGCGTTGCTCTGGATGTTCATCGGGACCATCGTGCTGCGCATCCCGGTGGGCGGGACCGTCTCGCAAGAACTGGCCGACGCCCCCTGGAGCCTGGCGAAGGTGTTGGATTACCTCAACCACCTCTGGCCGCCGGCCGTGGTCTTGGGCCTGGCGAGCACGGCCCAACTCCAGCGGATCATGCGCGGCAACCTGTTGGACGTGTTGGGTCAGCAATTCATCACCACGGCGCGGGCCAAGGGCCTTAAAGAACGCACCGTGATCAACAAGTACGCGGTGCGGGTGGCGATCAACCCGGTGATCAGCGTGCTGGCCATGGAGGTCCCCAAGATCATCTCCGAGTCCACCATCGTGGGCATCGTCATGTCGGTCCCCACCACCGGCCCGTTGCTGCTGCGCGCCCTGCTCAGCCAGGATATGTACCTGGCCGGCACGTTCCTGCTCTTCATGAGCCTGCTGTTGATGTTCTCCAACCTGGTGGCCGACGTCCTGCTGGCCTGGGCCGATCCGAGGATCGTATACACATGAAAGACCCCGCCCGGCAGTCCGCAGAATTGTTCCAACTATATGAGAGGGCGGCCGAGGCCGGCGCAGACCTGGACCTGGCGCCGGCGACGGACAAGGCCCTGGAGGCCATCTACGCCGCCTCGCAATGGCGGCTGATGTGGCGCAAGTTCCGGCGCAGCCGGGTGGCCGTAGTCGGCGGGATCGTCATCCTGCTCTACTACCTGGGCGCGCTCCTGGCCCCATTCCTGGCCCCGTACACCCTGGACCAACGCTTCGTGGAGTACCTCCACATGCCGCCGCAGCCGATCCACTTTTTCGACCAGGGCCGGCTCTGGCCTTACGTCTACGGCGTCCACCTGGAGATTGATCAGAACCTGCGCATGACCTATGCGCCGGACCCAGCGACCAAGATACCCATACAGTTCTTCGCCCCCGGCGAGCGTTACCGGCTGTTCGGGCTGTTCGAGACCAACATCCACCTGTTCCAGGCCCCCGGCGGGATCGTCTCCCTTCTGGGAACCGACCGCCAGGGCCGCGATATGTTCTCGCGCATCCTGTACGGCAGCCAGATCTCGCTGACCATCGGGCTGACCGGCACGTTCCTGAGCCTGATCTTTGGCACGGTCCTGGGCGTGGTCTCCGGCTACTATGGCGGCTGGGTGGACGAGATCATCCAGCGGCTCATCGAGCTGGTGCGCTCGTTCCCGGCCATCCCCCTGTGGATGGCCCTGTCGGCGGCGGTGCCACCCCACTGGCCCCAGGAGCAAACCTACTTTGCCGTGACCCTCATCCTGTCGGTCATCGGCTGGACATGGCTGGCGCGGCAGTTGCGGGGCAAGGTGCTGGCCCTGCGCAGTGAGGAGTTTGTGCTGGCGGCCAGGCTGGCCGGGGCCAGCGATGCGCGGATCATCTTCCGCCACCTGATCCCGGCCACCTTCAGCCACATCATCGTCGTGGCCACGCTGGCCATGCCGGCCATGATCCTGGCCGAGACGGCCCTGAGCTTCCTGGGGCTGGGCCTGCGGCCCCCCCTCACCAGTTGGGGCGTGCTCCTGAAAGAGGTCCAGAACCTCCAGTCCATCGCCCTCTATCCCTGGGTGTTCAGCCCGGCCCTGGCCATCGCCATCGTCATCCTGGCCTTCAGCTTTGTGGGCGATGGCCTGCGGGACGCAGCGGACCCGTATACGCTATGATGATGACGCCGCCAGAGAATCACCAATACATCGTCCAGGTCCAGGACCTGAAGACCTATTTCTACACCCTGGACGGGGTGGTGCGGGCCGTGGACGGCGTCTCCCTGGAGGTTCGACCCGGCGAGACCCTGGGCCTGGTGGGCGAGTCTGGCAGCGGCAAGAGCGTGACCGCCTTCTCCATCCTGCGCCTGCTCCCCAAAAAGATCAGCCGGATCGTCCAGGGGCGCATCCTCTACAACCGGCGGGACGGCAGCGCGCCGGTTGACCTGGCCGCCGTGGACCCCCAGGGCGACCTGATCCGCGACATCCGGGGCAACGAGATCGCCATGATCTTCCAGGAGCCGTTGACCTCCCTCTCGCCGGTGCACACCGTGGGCAATCAGATCGCGGAGGCCGTGCAGCTCCATCAGAACGTAACCCCGGAGGAGGCGCGGGAGCGGGCCACCCAGATGCTGGAGCGGGTGGGGATCGCCCTGCCCCACCAGCGTTACAGCGAGTATCCCCACCAGCTTTCCGGGGGGATGCGCCAGCGGGCGATGATCGCCATGGCCCTGTCTTGCAACCCGGCCCTCCTCATCGCCGATGAGCCGACGACGGCCCTGGACGTGACCATCCAGGCCCAGATCCTGGAACTGATGAAGGCCCTGCAAGCCGATTTCGGGATGGCGATCCTGCTCATCACCCATAACCTGGGGGTCATCGCCGAGATGGCCGACCGGGTGGCGGTGATGTACATGGGCAAGATCGTGGAGAGCGGCGACGTGCGGGCCGTCTTTCACCGGCCGCTGCACCCCTATACGGTGGGCCTGCTGCGCTCCATCCCCCACCTGGGTCGCCGGGTGAAGGACCGGCTGACGCCCATCCCCGGCAGCGTCCCAGACCCATACTCGGTGCCGGCCGGGTGCGCCTTCCTGCCGCGCTGCCCGGTCCCCAAGACCCCGGCCTGCCGTGAGGCATGGGACCCCCCCCTGATCGAGGTGGAGCCGGGGCATCACGTGCGCTGCCCATTATATCGCCCTGAGAAATAGAGCGGTTGGTGACTGCTCAGGTTATCCAGAAATGGACAAGATGGACAAGAGGGACAAGATTTACAGGATTCACAGGATTCACAGGATATGTTTCGGTCTCCATATCGCTGATCGAGCCTGGTAGAGAGTAAAAATCCTGTCAATCCTGTCAATCTTGTCAATCTAAAGCTTTGACTCCAGAACGCTAAACGACATTGCATGGTGGCTGACGTGGCAGAGAAACCGGTCTTGCTCGAGGTTCGCAACCTGAAGAAATACTTTCCCATCCAGCGGGGCTTTCTGCGGCGGGTGGTCGGTCACGTGCGGGCCGTGGACGGGGTGAGCTTTTTCATCCGTCAGGGCGAGACCCTGGGCCTGGTGGGCGAATCGGGCTGCGGCAAGACGACGACCGGCCGGCTCATCCTGCGCGCCTACGAGCCGACGGCCGGCGAGGTGCTGTTCCGGCGCAACGGCGAATTGGTCAACATCTGCCAGGTGCGCCGGTCGGAGATGAAGGCCCTGCGCCGCGAGATGCAGATCATCTTCCAGGACCCCTTCTCCTCCCTCAACCCGCGCATGACCGTGCTGGACATCGTGGGCGAGCCGCTGGTCATCCACGGCATCGCCAAAGGGGCCGAATTGAAGGCGCAGGTGCGGGAACTGCTGGAGGCCGTGGGCCTGAAGGCGCAACACATGAATCGCTACCCCTACGCCTTCAGCGGTGGGCAACGACAACGCATCGGCATCGCCCGGGCGCTGGCCCTGCGTCCCAAGCTCATCGTCTGCGACGAGCCGGTCTCGGCGCTGGATGTCTCCATCCAGGCTCAGGTGCTCAACCTGCTGGCGGACTTGCAGCGCGAGTTCGGGCTGACCTATCTCTTTATCGCCCATGACCTCTCCGTGGTGGAGCACATCAGCGACCGGGTGGCGGTGATGTACCTGGGGAGCATCGTGGAGCTGGCCCCGGCGGAGGCGTTGTACGAGAACCCCCTGCACCCCTACACGGAGGCCCTGCTCTCGGCCGTGCCCCGCACCGACCCCGACCACGTGCCCCAGCGGATCATCCTGCCCGGCGACGTGCCCAGCCCGGCCAACCCCCCGCCCGGCTGCAAGTTCCATCCCCGCTGCCGCTACGCCCGGGACATCTGCAACCAGGAAACCCCCGCGTGGCGAGAGCTGGCGCCAGACCACTGGGTATCCTGTCACCGGGCCGAGGAATTGAAACTGACGGGCATTGTCTATGGTTGACGTGCGTCGCCGGGAACGGCTGCTGACTGCCTTGCGGCACCGCGAGCCGGACCGCATCCCCTTTGACCTGGGCAGCACCCAGGTCACCGGCATCCACGTGGTCGCCTACCGCCGCCTGCGGCCAGCCCTGGGCCTGCCGTCCACCCCGGCCGGGGCGGACAGCCCTGCGCCCCGGCTGTGCGACTATATCCAGCAATTGGCCCTGCCGGACGACGACGTGATCGAGCGGCTGGGCGTGGACGTGCGCGGCCTGTTTCCCCTCAACAGCCACAACTGGAACGTGCGCGAGGAGGAGGCCGGAGACTATTGGGTCTACCACGACGAATGGGGCATCACCCATCGCCGGCCCCGGCCTGCCGGCCTCTATTACACCATCGTCCAGTCGCCGCTGGACCGGCCGGACCTCACCGCCCAGGACATCGCCCGGCATCCCTGGCCGGATATGGCCGATCCCCGGCGCATCGCCGGGCTGCGAGAGCAGGCGGAAAGCTACCGGGCGGCCGGCTACGCCGTCGTGCTGAAAGACCCCTTCGCCGGCCTGTTCGAGATGGCCCAACGCCTGGTGGGGATGGAACGCTGCCTGATGATGATGGCCGCCGACAAAAAGCTGGCCGGCGCGCTCTTTGACCAGCTATTGGCCCTCAAGCTGGCTTTCTGGGAGCAGGCCCTGCCACGATTGGGCGACGTGGTAGACGTCGTCGCCCAGTTCGACGATTACGGCACGCAGACCTCGCAGCTCATCTCGCCGCGCATGTTCCGCGAGCAACTCAAGCCGCGCCTGCGCGTGCTGTTCGAGCGGGTGCGCCAGTTGGCCCCGCAGGCCATCCGGTTCTTCCACTCCTGCGGCAACGTGCGGCCTCTCATCCCCGATCTCATCGAGATCGGCGTGGAGGCCCTCAACCCGGTGCAGATCGGCGCGGCGGGCATGGAGCCGGCCGGCCTCAAGCGCGACTTTGGCGACGCCCTGGCCTTCTGGGGCGGCGGGGTAGATACCCAGGGCGTGCTGGTGACCGGCACGCCGCAACAGGTTCGGGACGACGTGCGGCGCAACATCGAGGCCCTGGCCCCCGGCGGCGGCTATGTCTTTAGCGCGGTACACAACATCCAGGCCGACGTTCCGCCCCAGAATCTCATCGCCATGCGGGAAGCATTGTCCGGGTATGGAGGTTAGATGAGCACCCCCTGGGAACGATTCAGGCAGGCGGCGCGTCTGGAACAGCCTCGGCCGGTGCCGGTGGCCCTCATCGTGGATAGCCCCTGGCTGCCCGGTTACGCCGGCATAGACACGCGGGATTATTACCTCTTCCCGGAGCAATGGTTGGCGATCAACCGGGGGCTGGTGGAGCGTTTCCCCGACGCCGTTTTTATCCCCGGCTTCTGGGTGGAGTACGGCATGGCGGCCGAGCCGTCGGCCTTTGGCGCGCGGGTGCGATTTCACCCGGACCGGCCCCCGTCCATCGAGCCGGTGGTGAGTGACCTGGCCTTCTGGGCCGAGGCGCGGCCGGCCGACCCCCACCAGGACGGCCTCATGCCGCTGGTGCTCCGCCTCTACCGGGTGCTGGACGAACGGCTGCGCGCCGAGGGGCTGGGCATCCGCATGGTGGCGGCCCGGGGCCCGCTGACCGTGGTCTCCTGGCTCCTGGGCACGACCCCGCTGCTGCTGGGCGTCGCCGCCCAACCCGGGCTGGTGTCGCGCCTGCTGGAGACCATGACCACCACCATCATCCGCTGGCTACACGCCCAGTTGGAGGCGATCCACGACCCGGAGGGCATCCTGCTCCTGGACGACATCGTGGGTATGGTGTCAAAGAGGCACTACGAGGCGCTGATCGGCCCGCACCTGCGGCGCATCTTCGACGAGTTCGAGGGCCTGATCCGCGTCTACCACAACGACACGCCCTGCCTGCACCTGGCCGCCAGCCTGGCCGAGGCCGGCTTTGACGTGTTCAACTTCAGCCACGAGATGGACATCGCCGAGGTCAAGGCCCGGATGGGGCAGCGGGTGGCTCTCATGGGCAACGTGCCGCCGCTGGAGGTGGGGGTGCGGGGGACGCCGGCCGACGTGGCCCGGTATGCGCAGGAATGCCTGGACAGGGGCGCGCCGGGCGGGGGGATGATCCTCTCCTTCGGCGGCGGGGTCTCGCCGGGCACCCCGCCGGAGAACGTGGACGCCCTGCTGCAAGCTGCCCGGCAATGGCCGGCTCGACTATCACGTGGGAATGGGCTTCAGAGCCAGCAGATTTCGCTCGATCTCGGCGATCAGGAAAGGAAGGTTAGGGTATGTAAAGGACAGGCCCAGAGCAGGTAGCCGGTGATGCTTGATGTCGGGAGGAACATGCTTATGGTGTGGTTCTGTGGCAGCGAGTGAAGGATCGCCAGGATGAGCCTGGGAATCATACCAATATAGCCGTTCCTCGCCTTGTCGGACCACATAGCCATATTGCACGAGCTCCAAATGCCCGGCATCGAAATCCACTACTTCGGCCACATCCAGGCAGATATCGTTGGCGAATGTTACCGTTCCGATCACATGGCCGGCGGCCGGTCCTGTTCGTATGACCCGGAGGGTGGAGAAAAGTATAGCGGGGAATGCATCGCGCAGGCTGTAGATGAAAACCTCATAGTCAGCAATGGTGGGGAAAATCAAGCGGCTACCCTTACTTGCAGTGACTCGCGCATCAAGGCCGGCGCGCTGCGCCGGGCCAGGTTCTCTGCCACCAACCGGCGATACTTTTCCTGGCGGCGCAGTTTGAGCTGATATGTGCCGGCCCAGAGCGCAAAGTCAGTGATCCACTCCGGGTTATCAGGCTCTTCACCGCTCTGATACCAGGCATAGAAAGTCTCGGAGAGCAGACCGTACTTTTCCTCGAATTGGGCCAGTTGCCGATCCAGATTATGCAATTCTGTGATCAGGTCGTGCAAAGAGGTCATCGCCGTCTCCTTTCGCATTTTCTAGTCGCAATTATAGCATAAAACCAATCAGCTCGAAAGCATGTTCCAATTTGGAGAGCCATCGTGTTTTCGGCCAGACCTACATTATGGCATCTGTCCCCAGACCGCTTCTTTGATCCAGACCCGGCCCGGCGTCGCCTGGCCCGGGAGCTATACGAATCCGTGGCCGATTTGCCCCTCGTCTGCCCCCACGGGCACGTGGACCCCCGCCTCCTGGCCGACGAGGAGGCCACCTTTGGCTCCCCGACCGAGTTGCTCATCATCTCCGACCATTACGTCTACCGGATGCTCTACTCCCAGGGCATCCCGCTGGAGAGTCTGGGCCTTTCCCCCTCGCCCCCGGCCCGGTGCTCGCGCCGGGTCTGTGACCCCGCGCTCAAGGTAGAGGAGCCGGGAGTGAGGGTCGAAACCGACCATCGCCGCATCTGGCAGACGTTCGCGGATCACTTCCACCTCTTCCGGGGCACGCCCACCGGCGTCTGGCTGGCCCATGAACTGCACCAGGTGTTTGGCATCGAGGAAAAGTTGACCAGCCAGACGGCCCAGGACATCTATGACCAGCTCGTGGCCCGGCTCGCCTCGCCCGAGTTCCGGCCCCGCGCCCTGTTCCAGCGATTCCGTATCGAGGTGCTCTGCACCACCGACGCGGCCACCGACCCGCTGGTGCACCATCAGGCCCTCCGCGCCTCCGGCTGGCCCGGCGACGTCCGGCCCACCTTCCGCCCGGATGCGGTGATCAACCTGCTGACCCCCGGCTGGCAGGACCATATCCAGGCCCTGAGCGACCTCAGCGGCGTCAATGTCCACTCTTACCGGACCTTCATCCAGGCGTTGGAGGAGCGGCGAGCCTTCTTCAAACGCCTGGGGGCCACGGCCACGGATCACGCGGTCGAGTCGGCCGAGACGGCGGAACTGACCCCGGCCGAGGCTGAGCGCATCTTCCAACGCGCCCGGCGCGGCCAGACCACCCCGGAGGACGCCCGGCGTTTCACCGCCCACATGCTGATGGAGAGCGCGCGCATGAGCCTGGAGGACGGCCTGGTGATGCAACTGCACGTGGGGTCGTTGCGCGACCATAACGTCCCCCTCTTTGACCGTTTTGGACCGGACCGGGGGGCCGACATCCCGGTGGCGGCCGAGTTCACCCGCAACCTGCGCCCGCTGCTGAACCGCTTCGGCAACGACCCGCGCCTGACCCTCATCGTCTTTACCCTGGATGAGTCGGCCTATGCCCGCGAACTGGCCCCGCTGGCCGGGCACTACCCGGCCCTGAAGCTGGGGCCGCCCTGGTGGTTCCACGACAGCATCAACGGCATGAATCGCTACTTTGACCAGGTGATGGAGACGGCGGGCCTGCACAACACCGTGGGCTTTAACGACGATACCCGGGCTTTCCCTTCCATCCCGGCCCGCCACGACGTCTGGCGCCGCGTCAGCGCCAATTGGGTTGCCGGGCTGGTTGTGCGCGGCATCGTGGACCGGGACGACGCCCAGGAGATGATCGTGGACCTGGCCTACCGCCTGGCGAAACGCGCCTATCGCTTCGGCGATTGACCCTGACCGCTGAAGCTCTGGCCTATCGAGCAAGATCAAAACCACAAAGGACACGAAGGATACAAAAGGACAGTATGACCACCCTGACTCTCTCTCCGGCCGAGTGCGCCGTCCTCTCCGGCCTGGACGTCTACCCTCGCTCCGTGTCCCTCGCGGGCGACACGGTCTATTTCCTGGGCCGCGCGGACGACGGCGCGCGACGCCTGGGTATCATCCAGCCGGCCGCGGAGTCGCTGGACCCGGCCGCCTGCGGGCTGGACCGCACGGTCCCTTTCGATGGGCAGGTGTTGACCCTGCGCCTCTGCCCGGCCGATAGCACCCATGCGGCCCTGTTGCGGCGCGCCTTTCCGCACCTCAACCCCCAGCCGCTGGGGTTATGCCTCTCGGCCGGCCTGGGCGACCGGCTGGGCCTGGCGACGCCGGGGCACGTGCGGGCCATCCGTGAGACCCTTCGGCTCGCCTCAGGGCAGGCCGGCATTGCGCCGGTCTTTGCCCAGCAGAGCATCCGCGAGAACGCCCGCACCGGCCGCACCCCCCAGCAGGTGCTGGATGACGCCACCTGGGGCCTGTTCCAGGAGGGCTGGCGCGCCCCCTGGGGCGCCGACGCCGACCACCTGAAGACGCCGGCCGACATTGACGTCTGCGCGGCGGCCGGGTACACGCTGTATACCATTGACCCCGGCGACCACGTGGACCACGCCGCCCCGATTGCCGCCCCCGGCGACCTCCAGGCCCGGTTCGCGGCCCTGCCCTGGGACGCGCTGGAAGACACCCCCACAGACCTGCGCGCCCGCTACCTGGGCCGCCCCTTGCCGGTTGACGATTTGACGTTTGATGACCTGACGCTGCTCCGCGCCGCCGTCAAGTACGGCCGGGCCATCGCCCACGTGGTCATGATGACCCGTCACCTGGCCGCTGTGATGGGGGACAGGCCCTATGAGGTGGAGGTCTCGGTGGACGAGACGGAGACGCCCACCTCCCCGGCCGAGCACGTCTTCATCGCCGCCGAGCTGCGCCGTCTGGGGGTGCAGTGGACCAGCCTGGCCCCGCGCTACGTGGGCCGCTTCGAGAAGGGCGTGGACTATATCGGCGACCCTTCGATGGACTCAGGGCAAGCCCTGGATGAGTTCGAGGCCGAGTTCGCCAGGCACGCCCAGATCGCCTGGCAGATGGGGCCATACAAGCTCAGCCTGCACTCCGGCTCCGACAAGTTCAGCATCTATCCCATCGTCGCGCGGCACGCCGGGGGCCTGGTTCATCTGAAAACGGCCGGCACCTCCTACCTGGAGGCCCTGCGCGCCCTGGCCGGCGCTGACCCGGCCTTCTTCCGCGAGATATTGACCCTGGCCCGGGCGCGCTACGAGACCGACCGGGCCTCCTACCACGTCTCCGCCGACGTGGGCCGGGTGCCACCACCAGAGACGTTGCGCGACGACGAGTTGCCGGCCCTGCTGAACGACTTTCACGCCCGCCAGGTGCTCCACGTCACCTTCGGCTATGTGATAGCGACCTGCGGCGACCGTTTGAGAGCCGCGTTAGATGCCCACCAGGAGGCGTATTACGCGGCATTAGAAGCCCATTTTCGTCGTCACCTGGCCCCGTTCGTGAGGATGGCATAATGAGGAGACCACCCATGACCAGACCGATCACCAAAGCCATTGTGCCGGCTGGTGGCCTGGGCACACGCCTGTTGCCAGCCACCAAGTCACAGCCCAAAGAGATGTTGCCGGTGGGCCGCAAGCCAGCCGTGCAATATGTGGTGGAGGAACTCCAGGCCGTGGGCCTGCACCAGATCCTCATCATCACCGGCCGCCGCAAGCGGATCATCGAGGACCACTTTGACCCGGACCCCCAGCTTGTGGCCGAACTGGAACAGGCCGGCAACGAGGCGGCCCTGGCAGACCTGGCTTACATCAAGGACGAGACCCGCTTCTTTTACACCCGCCAGAGCGTCCCGCGTGGCCTGGGGCACGCCATCGCCCTGGGCGCCGATTTCGTGGACGGCGAGGACTGCGTGGTGGCCCTGGGCGATTCGCTCATTGCGGCTCCGGACCCGGCAGACCCCCTGCGGGCCATGATCCAGGCCCACCGGGACCTGGGAGCCGCCGCCATCGTGGCCGTGGAAAAGGTGCCCCCGGAGGAGACCTTCCGCTATGGCATCGTCAGCATCGCCAACGGGGAGCCGCCCCCCGGCGAGCCAGTGACTGTCACCGACATCGTGGAAAAGCCCGCCTTGGGCACGGCCCCCAGCACCCTGGCTGTGGCAGCGCGGTATGTCTTCAGCCCGGCCATCTTTGCCGCCCTGAGCCGTACCCTGCCAGACCGCAAAGGCGAGATCCAACTGACCGACGCCATCCGCCTGCTTATTCAACAGGGCCAGCCGGTTTACGCCTGGCTCTTCCATCCCAACCAGCGCCGCTACGACGTGGGCAATTTCGAGAGCTATTTCCGCACCTTCATTGACTTTGCCCTGGCCGATGAACGCTACGGCTACCTGGTGCGCAAATACATCAAGGCGAAGGCGTATGAGCTGTGAACGGCGGATCGTCTGTTCCGCTCCCGGCCGGGCCGGCATCATCGGCAATCCCACCGACATGTACGGCGGCGCGGTGCTATCTTGCTCTGTGGACATGCGGGCGCGCGTGGTCATCACACCGTCACCCACGCCCGGCGTCACCCTGGTCACCAACGACGAGGAGCGTGTCATCACCAGCCGGGACGATCTGCGGCCCTGTGGGGATCACTTTGACGTGGCCCGGGCCATCCTGGATTACATGCGGCTGCCGCCTCTGGCCTGTCGCGTGCAATATGACAGCGAGATCCCCCTCCGTAGCGGGCTGGCCGGCTCCACGGCCCTGCTCGTCGCCCTGGTGCAGGGGTTGCTGGCCTGGCAGGGTCAGTACCCCAGCCGCTATCAGTTGGCCGAGACGGCTCGCTACATCGAGTTGAACTACCTGGAGGTCGTGTGCGGCTACCAGGACGCCTACATGTGTACCTTTGGCGGGCTGAACTACATGGACTTTCGGGGCAAGCAGTTCTACCGCGAGGCCGAGGCCGAGTTGTTTGCCACTATCGAACCGCTGGCGGATTACGTCCCGGCGTTGCCGTTCTTGCTGGGTTTCACCGGCCGACAGCACGCTTCCAGTGCGGTTCACAAACCGATCCGGGAGCGCTGGCTGGAAGGGGAACCGGTGGTGGTCAAGAGCTACGAGCGGATCACCGAGCTGGCCCTCCTGGGCAAGAAGGCCCTCCTGATGGCCGATTGGTCGCTATTGGGCCGGCTGATGAACGAGAACCACGCCATCCAGCGGGACCTGGGTGGCTCCGGTGAGGCTAACGAACGGCTCATCGCGGCGGCGCTCCAGGCCGGTGCGCCCGGGGCCAAGCTGGCCGGGGCCGGCGACGGCGGGACCGTCATCGCCCTCTGGCCCTGGGCCGATACCCGCCCCCTGGAGCAGGCCTGGCACGCGGCCGGTGTCAGCGCCATCTATCGGCCCGGCATCGTGCCCGGGGCTACGGTTGAGGTCATGGCCGGGCCAACCGCGACCGGCGATTGATAAGGGTAGAGCAGATGAGCGCGGATTATCTGGAACAACTCTTCGGTTTGACCGGTCAGGTGGCCGTCATCACCGGCGGCAGCGGTGTGCTGTGCCGCGAGATGGGGCGCGCCCTGGCCCGGGCCGGCGCGCGGGTGGCTCTCCTGGCCCGCCAGCAGCCCCCTCTGCAAGCCGTGGCCGACCACATCGTGGCCCAGGGGGGCCAGGCCCTGGCTCTCCCGGCCGATGTGCTGGACCCGGTCAGTCTGGGGGCTGCCCGCGACGCCGTGTTGGCCCGCTGGGGCCGGGTGGACATCCTGATCAATGGGGCCGGGGGGAACCATGAGCAGGCCACCACATCACCCGACCTCTCGTTCTTTGACCTGCCGCCGGAGGCCGTGCAGTGGGTCTTCAACCTGAACTTCCTGGGCACGTTACTGGCCTGCCAGACCTTTGGCCGGGTCATGGCCCAGACCGGCGTCGGTGCGATCCTGAACATCTCCTCGATGAATGCCTTCCGGCCCCTGACCCGCGTCCCGGCCTATTCGGCGGCCAAGGCGGCGGTGAGCAATTTTACCCAATGGCTGGCTGTGCACATGGCCCAGGAATACTCGCCGCGCATCCGGGTCAATGCCCTGGCCCCCGGCTTTTTCCTGACCGAGCAAAACCGGTTCTTGCTCACCGATGAGGTCACCGGCCAGCTCACCCCGCGCGGCCAGACCATCGTGGACCACACCCCCATGGGCCGCCTGGGGGAGCCGGCCGACCTGATCGGTGCGACCATCTGGCTGCTATCGCCGGCCGCCAGTTTCGTCACCGGGATCGTGGTGCCGGTAGACGGCGGCTTCTCGGCCTATAGCGGCGTGTAATAATGGGCAAATGGGAGCGGGGCAGATGGGCGAGTGGACGAATTATGAGGAGACTCACACGCGCCCCGGCGCACCCCGTGGACACGAAAATCGTAGGGCGGCTTTCCATGACTTTGTTGAAAAACAAAACGGTCGTCCCACTTGAGCGCCCTGGAGTTCCGAACTTGTTGGGTATTGCCCAATAGACGGCCAAAATGACCACAACAAGTTGTGGACTACCCACCGCTGTCTATTTTTCAACAAAGTCTTCCATAGCCGCCGCTGGCTGGCGGCGCATGGAAACGCGCCCTACGACTTGTTCCCTCCCTGACAGAAGTTATGCACGGATGTCAGCAGGCGCGGGTTGACGCGCCGGGCCACGTCACGTATACTTGGGCTGTATGACCAAATTGGACGGTGGAGGCGAATCATGGGCGCGTTAGAGCTGTTGCAATCGGTGCAGTTCGTAGTAGACCAGACCGGCCAGCCGTCGGCGGTGCAGATGAGCATCAAGGCATGGGAAGCCCTGTTGGATTGGCTGGAAGACGTGGAAGATCGGGCGTTGGTGCGCACCCTGCTGCCCCGGTTGCGCAGCGGTCCTCAAAAGGCAGGAGCGTTGCGCTGGGAAGATGTCCGGGCTGAATGGGAGTAGGCCGGCTATGACGTCCTATGAGTTATTGATCGAACCAGAGGTCCATCAGGCCCGCAAGGCCCTGCCTGGCCACGTGCGTCAGCGGGTGCGACGAGCGATTGACATGCTCGCTGACCAACCGCGACCGCCGGAAAGCCAGGACCTGGACACGACCGGGCTGGACGTCCCGCCGGGTGTCGAGGTACGCCGGTTGCGGCTGGCCTGGTGGCGGATAATTTACGCGGTGCATGACCAGGAAGGTTGGGTGTGGGTGCTGGCGATCCACCGACGACCGCCCTATGACTACGAGGACCTGGGTGAATTGGTACGTCGGTTGGCATAGGCAGTTTCTTGCGGAGGCAAGTTATGACAGATAACGATCCGGCCCGTCCGTTACGTGAATTCAAACCCCAGCACGATTTCCTCATCGGCATTGACTCCGATGGCTGTGCCTTTGACACGATGGAGATCAAGCAGAAGGAGTGTTTCTGCCCCAATACGATCAGGTACTGGGGGCTTCAACCGGTCTCCCGCTTCGCCCGGGAGGCGGTGGAGTTCGTGAACCTGTATTCCAAATGGCGTGGCATCAACCGCTGGCCGGCCCTGGTGCTGGTCTTTGACCTGCTGCGCGAGCGGCCGGAGGTGCGGGCGCGCCAGGCCGTCATCCCGGCGGTCCCCCGCCTGCGGGAGTTCATCGCCGATGACCGTTATCCCAAGAGCAATGATGGCCTGCGAGCGTATATGCCGGAGCACCCAGACCCGGAGCTGGACCTGGCGCTGGCCTGGAGCCAGGCCGTCAACGCGGCCATCGCCGACATGGTCCACGGCATCCCGCCCTTCCCCTACGTCCGCGAGAGCCTGGATTACCTGGCGGATAAGGCCGATATGCTGGTGGTCTCGCAAACACCCACCGAGGCCCTGGTGCGCGAGTGGCAGGAACACGGCATTGACCGTTACGTGCGGCTCATCTGCGGCCAGGAGTTGGGCACGAAGGCGGACCATCTGCGCCTGGCAGCGGCCGGGCGTTACCCCCCGGAACGCATCCTGATGATCGGCGACGCGCCGGGGGACCTGAAGGCGGCCCAGGCCAATCACGCCCGGTTCTTCCCCATCAACCCCGGCCACGAGGCCGAATCCTGGCAGCGGTTCCGCGAGGAAGCCGTGGACCGGTTCCTGAACGGCGAGTACACGGCGGACTATGAGAGCACCCTCATCGCCGGGTTCGAGAAACTGCTGCCAGATACGCCGCCCTGGCAGCGGTGAGGCACGACGGACGACAAACATGATCATCGGCAAGGGCAGCACAACGGGCGTGTTGGCGGAGGGCGAGGTCCGTGAGTTGGTGGCAGAGGCCCTGGCCCGGCACGATCTGCGTCGCCGGCGCGTGCTGGTCATCATCCCCGACAGCACCCGCACCGCCCCCATCCCCCTCTTCTTCCGCCTCTTCCACGAACTGTTGCGTCCGCAGGTGGCGGCGCTGGACTACCTGGTGGCCCTGGGCACGCATCAGCCCTTGAGTGACGCGGCCCTGTGCCGGCTGGTGGGGGTTGAGAACCTGTCCGACACGCGCATCTACAACCACCACTGGGACCGGCCGGAGACCTTTGTCACGCTGGGCACTATCGCGGAAGACGAGATACGTGACCTGAGCGGCGGTTTGCTCGCCATGCCGGTGCCGGTGACCATGAACCGGCTCATCCTGGCCTACGACCAGCTCATCGTCTGCGGCCCCACGTTCCCCCATGAGGTGGTGGGTTTTTCCGGGGGCAACAAGTACTTTTTCCCCGGCATCGCCGGGCCAGAGGTCATCAACTTTACCCACTGGCTGGGCGCGCTCATCACCAGTATGGAGATCATCGGCACCAAACACACGCCGGTTCGCGCCGTGATTGACCGGGCTGCCGCATTGATCCCCCGGCCCAGGCTCTGCTTCAGCCTCGTAGTCAAACCCCAAAGCCCAGCCCCCAAGGCCCAAAGCCATTCCGCATTCCACATTCCACATTCCGAATTGGCTGGACTGTTCATCGGCCCGCCGGAGGAGGCATACGAGGCTGCCGCAGCCCTGTCGGCTCAGGTGCACATCATCTGGCTGGATAAGCCGGTGCAGCGCGTCCTCTCCATCATCCCACCCATGTACGACGATCTGTGGACTGCGGCCAAAGGGATGTACAAGCTGGAGCCGGCCATCGCCGACGGCGGCGAGGTCATCATCTACGCGCCCCACATCACCGAGGTCAGCTACACCCACGGCCATCTGCTTGACCAGGTGGGCTACCATAGCCGGGACTATTTCCTGGCTCAGTGGGAGCGTTTCAAGGACTATCCCTGGGGCGTGCTGGCCCACAGCACCCACCTGCACGGCCTGGGGACATACGATCCGGCCTCCGGCGTCGAGCGCGGCCGCATCCGGGTCACACTGGCGACCGGCATCCCGGCAGAACGCTGTCGGCGCATCAATCTGGGCTATCGGAACCCGGCCACGATTGACGTGCGTGAGTGGGAAAACCAGGCGGATACCCTGGTGGTGCCCAAGGCTGGCGAGATACTGTATAAAATATGCAAATATGCAAATGCAAATAGATAAGCAAGTAGACAATGGTAACTGCTCCCCTCCTGCAGGTTCTGGCACGATCTCCAGGCGAGTGCGCCTCAATGACCTGCCTGACTCGTTGCCAGACACTTTCGAACCTGGGGGAGGGTACAGGCTGTAGATATTTGCAGATTTGCCCATTTGCCCATTTGTCCATTTGCAGATTTGCCCATTTGTCCATTTGCCCATTTGCCCATTTGCCAATTCGAAAGAGGAGCGCAACATGAAACCAGCAGATATTGGCTTGATCGGCCTGGCCGTGATGGGTCAGAACCTGGCCCTGAACATGGCGCGTCACGGCTATCGGGTGGCTGTCTACAATCGTACCACGGCGACGATGCACGAGTTCCTGGCCGCGCACCCGGATGGACGGCTGGTGGGTTGCGAGACGCTGGCCGGGTTGGTGGAGACCCTGGCCCGGCCGCGTCGCATCCTGATCATGGTCAAAGCCGGTGCACCGGTGGACGATGTTATCGCCCAGGTGCGGCCTCTCCTCGAACCGGGCGACCTGCTCATAGACGGCGGCAACTCGTTCTTTCAAGACACTGAGCGCCGGTTCACGGCTCTGGCGGCCGAGGGCATTCACTACATCGGCACCGGTATCTCCGGCGGCGAATACGGCGCGCTGTGGGGACCATCCATCATGCCCGGTGGCTCGCCGGAAGGCTGGGAAGCGCTCCGGTCGCTCCTGGAGGCCATCGCGGCCCGGGTGAACGACGAGCCGTGTGTGGCTTACATCGGTCCCCGGGGGGCCGGCCATTACGTCAAAATGGTCCACAACGGCATCGAATACGGCGACATGCAGCTCATCGCTGAGGTCTATGACTTCCTGCGCCGGGGTTTGGGTCTGCCCGCCGCTGAGCTACACCACATCTTTGCCCGCTGGAACGAGGGTGTGCTGGAATCTTATCTCATCGAGATCACCCGGGACATCCTGGCCCGGGTAGACGAGGAGACCGGCCAGCCGCTGGTGGACGTCATCCTGGACGAGGCTCAACAGAAGGGGACCGGCAAATGGACCAGCCAGAACGCCCTGGACCTGGGCGCGCCCACCCCCACCATTAACGCGGCTGTAGAATCGCGCATCATCTCGGCCTACAAAGCGGAACGGGTGGCCGCCGCGCGCCTTATCGCCGGCCCGCCGGTGGTCTTTACTGGCGACCGGGAGGCCATGATCGAGGCGGCAGGCGCGGCCCTTTACGCGGCCAAAGTCTGTTCCTACGCCCAGGGATTCGCCCTGCTCCGGGCCGCCTCCGCCGAATACGGCTACGGCCTCCACTACGGCGAACTGGCCCGCATCTGGCGTGGCGGCTGCATCATCCGCGCCCGGCTGCTGGAAGACATCCGCGCGGCCTATGCCCGCGATCCAGACCTGACCAACTTGCTGTTAGATTCGTATTTCAAGGAAGCTGTAGAGAGCCGCCAGGGGGCTTTACGCCGGGTCGTACAAACCGCAATGGAGTTGGGCATCCCGGTGCTCGCCCTGAGCGCGTCCCTGGCCTATTTCGACGCCTACCGCACCGCCCGGCTGCCAGCCAATCTGACCCAGGCCCAGCGGGACTATTTTGGAGCGCACACGTATCGGCGCATAGACAGGGAGGGCGTGTTCCATACGGAGTGGGCGAATGGGGAAAGGGGGAAATGAGCAAATGGGCAAATGGGCAAATTGGCAAATGGGCAAATGGGCAAAGGGGCAAGTGAAGGGAGATGAAGGAGGTGAGCGGATGGGGGAGTGGACGAGCTATGAGGAGTGGGTGATCCAGGTGCCGGAGGCGATCCGGGCGGAGGAGATGTGGCAGTTCTTTGGGTATCGCAAGGCGCTGTTCTTTTACGATGTCTGTTGGCGAGATTGCGAAAAGCTGCTCCAGCACCCTCTGGGCAAAGCTATCGCCCAGCAACTCATTCGTAGTGCCGGTTCTATTGCGGCCAATATCGAAGAAGGCTATGGCCGGGGTTTTACGGGCAAGGAACGTCTATACTTCCTGCGCGTTGCCCTGGGTTCGGCCCGTGAGAGCAAAGGCTGGTACTATCGAGCCCAAGCTCTGCTCTCCCCCCAAGTCCTGAACCATCGCCTATTGCTGATCAGTGAGGTGATCGCCCTCCTCGTCACAGAAATCGGGCGAGTGAGCAAAACACCCAAATGACATAGGGGCGTTTCATTTCGGTTGTAGTGTATGGCCTTGTGCCCATTTGCCCATTTGCCCATTTGCCCATTTGGAGGTGAGAGATGCACAGACCCAACAATGTTGTCGTCGCCCAGAGCGGTGGCCCCAGTCCGGTCATCAACGCCTCGCTGCGTGGGGTGGTGGAGACTTGCCGGGCCTATCCGGGCACCTTTGGCACGATCTATGCCGGTTATCACGGCATCGAGGGGGTATTGCGGGAGGAGCTATTGGACCTGTCGGCCCAGCCGGCCGAGGAGATCGCCCTGTTGAGCACCACGCCGGCCGCCGGTGCCATCGGCACCTGCCGCTACAAGCTCAAGACCGCCCAGAGCGAGGATTTCGAGCGCATCGTCCAGGTGTTCCAGGCCCATCAGGTGGGTTACTTTTTCTACAACGGCGGCAACGATAGCATGGACACTGCCCACCAGGTGGCTCAACTGGCCCACGCGCGGGGCCTGGACCTGGTGGCCGTGGGCGTGCCCAAGACCATTGACAACGACGTGGGGGATGCCGGGTTCCAGCTCATTGACCACACGCCCGGCTATGGCAGTGTGGCCCGCTACTGGGCGCTGACGGTCCAGGGCGCCAATGAGGAGAACGCCGGCTCCTGTCCCTCCGACCCGGTGCTGGTGATGCAGGCCATGGGCCGCCAGATCGGATTCATCCCGGCCGCGGCGCGCCTGGCCGACCCGGCCCGCGAGCTGCCCCTGCTCATCGCCATGCGGGAGGCCGGCCTGACCCTGCCGGACCTGGCTGATGCCGTGAACGACATGCTGCGCTGCCACGGTCGTTGCCTGCTGGTGATCAGCGAGGGGTTCCCGGTGGGGGATTTGGGTGAGCGGCGCGATAGCTTTGGCCACACCGAGTATGGCTCCAGCGCGCTGACCGTGGAGCGGATCGTGGTCAACTATTTGAACCAGGCCGGGCTGGCGGCGCGCGGATCGGCCCGGGGCAACGTGCCCGGCACCGACCAACGTCACAACATGATCTACGCCTCCACTGTAGACCTGGAGGAAGCCTATCGGGTGGGGCAGAAAGCGGTTCAGATCGCCGTGGAGGACGGGTCCGGCTACATGGCGACCATCCTGCGGGTGAGCGACACGCCGTACACCGTCCGCTACGACAAGGTGCCCCTGGAATTGGTGGCCAACTCGGAGCGACGCTTCCCGGCGACGTGGATCGCCCCCTCGCGCCTGGATGTGACCGACGAGTTCGTGCGCTATGCCCGGCCGCTCATCGGCGATGGCTGGCCCAGCGTGCCCCTGGTGGACGGGCGACAGCGTTTTGCCCGGCTCCGGCCGATCTGGGCCGAGAAACGGCTGCCGGAGTATGTCCCTCAGGCTTATCGCTAGCTACTTAGAGGCTTTTCCTCCCCGCCTTTCGTAAAACGGCCAGCCAGCCTACCCTCCCGCAGGTTGCTGGGAACCATATTTCCGGTCTGCGTGCCGTCCACGGGCGTGTCCGCGAAAAAACACTAACCTGCGGGAGGGCAAGTCCAATACCTTTCAGATAACACTCCGGAATCGAGCCTTCAGGCGGAAAATCCGGCTGAAGCCTCTACTCCGGCACCTATTTGAAAAGTATTGAGGGTAAGTCCTATCTATAAACCAGGGGCAAATAAATAAAGTGATCAAACGCGGTCCCAGATGCGAACTCATCCGCCCCGATGTCGCAGGCGGGGCCTTGAGGTCGCTGGTCGCCGTCGAGATCATCGGTTGGCGCGCCGGCGCAGACCCCGGCGTCAACGGCCGGGCTGTCGGCGGACAAGTGCCCGTCGGTGGTCAATTGGGGGGCGCTGGTCAGGCTATGGCTCTCCCCGCCGATGTGGGTTTGCCATTGGGAGAACGTTCCCTTATCCAGGGGACTGGAGGGACGCTGATCAGTGAACAGGCAACTGCCGCCGGCGTGAAAATACAGGTTGTAATCCATGGCCGGCATCCCGGTCAGCGCGGACAGACCGCCCAGGTCGTTGGAATAACGGATGAACACGCATTCCGTCCGCAAGCCGCCGGATTGATGGACCAGGTTGTTGCGGATGATCGGGTTGATCGAGGGCGGGCGCCCGGCATTTGGGTCCCAATCCTGATAGGTAACGCCAAAATAAATCGGACTGTGATACGCCAGCGCCGTATCAATGAGCGTGTTGTTCCAGATCTGCGCGTCCTGCGCCGCGTACAAGCCGATGCCTGCCCCCTGGGTGTCGCGGATGATGTTGTTGCGCACCACCCCGCGAATGCTCTCGTAGTAATTGGGATTGGCGGTCAGGTCAAAGTATTCCGGGCTGGTGTCGAACCCCACCAGGATACCCGCACCGCCGGTATGCTCAATGCGGGTACGCTCCACCACGCAATCGGTTGCCCCACCTTTGAAGTACAGCCCCGTGTCAGAGGTGTCGTGGATGTAACTATCCTGCACGACCATGCGGTCGCCGTTGACGTTGTCAATGCCCTCTGCGCTATCGGAACGGGTGAGGCCGGTGTTGTATATTTCGGCGCGGCGGACGGTGAGGCCGTCGCAACCGGGCGTGACCTTGATGGCCGCGTTGCCGGTATCGTGCACCCTGACCTCTTCGAGCAGGATGTTCAACGCGCCGCTGCGGTCGTCCGGGTCGCCCCAGTCCCATTTGGTTTCCAGTTTGATGCCGTAGTAATACCCGCCAATGACTTCGACACGTTGCAGACTGCTGCCATCGCTGTCCACGTCGAAACGCACGCATTGACCAATGTTCTCATCATTCACCGGGCATTGAATAATGGCCCACTCGCCAGTTTGCGAGCGAATGGTGATGTTGGGCCGCTGGATGCGGATAGATTCGGCGTAGACGTTGTTGGTCAGGGCCGGTGTGCCGCGCAGGACGATTTCGTCGCCCGCAACGGCGCGGGTGAGGGCATGGCCGATTGTCCGAAACGGTTTGCCGATACTGCCGTCCCCGCTGGTGTCGCTCCCGGCCGTTGAGACATAGATGATAGTGCCCTGGAGCGCGGCAGCGTTCAGAACTGCTGGCGGGCTGGTGTTCGTCTTTTCCAGAACGGTCAGCGGGAATACGAACAACACCGGGATCATCAGCCATACGGTTAATCTCTGAAGGCTCATTTTTTTTCCTTTCTGTGGCAAGTTACCCAATGGCTCGCGCGCATCAGCCGCGTTGAGCGGCATCAGGTGCGAGTGGGTGGCTCAAGTCGCAAGAGCATCGTTTACCCTGGTGATTCCAGCTCGCCCAGGTGATACAGGATCGCTGCCGCCGCCACCAGGCCGGCCGTCTCGGCCCGCAGGATGCGCGGCCCCAACCCCACCAGGCGCACCCCATATCGTTCCGCCAGGGTCGCTTCCTGCTCCGTGAACCCGCCCTCCGGCCCCACCAGCAGGCTCAGATTGAGCGGTGGCCGGTCCAGCCGGTCCAGTTCGTGGAGCACCTGGCGCAGACTGGTCCTGGCCCCCTCATGGAGCATGAGGGCCGGCCCGGCCCGGACCATGCGCTTGCAGGCCTCAGGCAGGAGCATGGCCGACTGCAAGCGCGGCAAGCGGCCCCGCCGGGCCTGCTCCGCCGCCTCCTGCACGATGCGCGTCCACCGTTCCAGCCGGTGGGCATTGAGATCGAGATGCTGCACCACGCACCGCGCCGCCAGCGTGGGCACGAACTCCATCACTCCCAGCTCGGTGCCCTTTTGCAAGGCCCACTCGAAGCGTTCCCCCTTCAGCAGTGACTGATAGAGGCTGAGCTGGATTTGCGGCTCGGTCTCCACCAGGCGGCGGACAAGCACGGCTCCCTCTGCACGCTCCCGGCTGACCTCGGTCAACTCCACTTCATGTTCCCAGCCGGAATCGTCCAGCACAATGATGTGATCACCGGGGCGCAGGCGTAGCACGTGGCGCAACTGATGGACCACCGTACCGGTGAGGATCACCCGGTTCGGGGCCAGGGCGTCTGGAGGGATGAAAAAGCGATGCAGAGGGTTCATGTCTTGTCGGTTCGTTGGCCGATGAGGGTCACCCAGCCGCCGGTCTCCAGCCGCTGGATCGGGATCCAGGCCGTCGCCTCCAACGCCGCGCGGGCCTTGTCTTCCAACTCGTCAATGATGCCGCCCACGATGAGATAGCCCGCCGGCTTTAGCGCGCTTACCAGGCCGCTTGCCAGCCGCGCGACGATGGCTGCCGTCAGGTTCGCCACCACCAGATCAAAATGAGGATGACGGGGGGTGATGCCGGCCTCTTCCACCAGCAATTCACCCCGGCTGCCGATGCTGCCCCGGACCACGCGCACCACGCCGGTCAGGTCGTTGGTCGTCACGTTGGCCTGGGCTGTCTCCACGGCCACCGGGTCCGTGTCCAGGGCCAGCACCTCCGCCGCGCCCAGCCGGGCGGCGGCGATGGCCAGGATGCCGGAGCCGGTGCCCACATCCAGGACGTGCATCCCGGGTCGCACGCGCTGCTCCAACGCCTCCAGGCACAGCCGGGTCGTGGGATGGGTACCAGTACCAAAGGCCAGGCCCGGGTCCAAGATCACCACGACCTCATGAGCCGCTGGCGTATAGGTCTCCCACGACGGGACAACTACCACACGCCCGCTCACTCGTTGAGGGTGATAGTGCGCCTTCCAGGCCGTCTCCCAGTCCTGCTCCCGCAGGATGCGCGTCTGCACCGGACCGACAGGCCGCAGCCGTCCCAGATGCCACAGGGCCTCGTCCAGGCGTTCCTGGCTCTCCTGCGGCCGGTCGTCGAGCAGGGGCAAATAGGCGCGCACGGTGACCGGGGCGGCCCAATCCACCTCATAGTCGCCATCCGCTCCGGGCCGGCCCGGCTCCTCGATGACCACGCCCCCGTAGCCGAAGCGCATCAGCACCTCGCTCACCGACTCCACCGCCTCGCGGTCGGCCTGGACGCTAATTTCCAGCCAGTCCATGTCGCCCCCTATCCGCTAGCAGCCAAATCGGTCGCGCAGGTATTCCACCACCTGGCGGTCAATCGTGTCCCCTTCGCCGGTCCAACGTTCCTCCAGGTTCTCCCGGCCCACCAGGGCGCGCAGAGCCTTGCGGGTGGCCCCATCGAAGATGCCGGTCACCGGCCCGTCATAGTGCCCGGTGCGCCGGAGCAGGTCTTGCAACTCGGCCGCCACGTCCGCCAGGGGGATGAGGTTGGCCGGGTCCACCGCGCCAAAGTAGAGATGATGCATCTCCACCAGCTTTTGGAGCCGGCCGATAGGGTCCGGGTCATCGTCCACGCGCAGGTCCAGGTAGCGGTCGTTGTTGCCGCCGTAGCCGCCGCCCTGGCGTACCACCAGGACACCGGCTGATTGCCGGCCTCGCTGATCGCCGCCGGCCTCCTGGCCGGCCAGAAGGGCCTCCACCAGCCAGTCGGCCAGCTCACCGGGGCCGCCCCGGACTTGCTCAAAGCGCCGGGCCATTGCCTCGACGGTGCCGGGCACCAGGATGTTGCCCTGACAGGCAAAGCCGTCGCCCACGATGTGCCCGGCCCAGGCCGGGCACTCCGCGCCGGTGTAGGCTGCCGCGCGCCCGGCCCGGTCCACCAGGCCCACCTGACGCAAAGCCCGGCCCTCGTCGTCACCGACCAGGATCTCCAGAGCGGTTGCGGCCGGCACGCCCAACTCTAGCAGCGCCAGTCCCCGCGAGCCGTAGGTGACGTTGGCGTATGACTGGGTGGCGACGGCCCCGGCCCCCGCCCGCGCCCACGAGGCCACGGCCGCGGCCGCCAGGAACTTGGACTGCACGGCCACACCCCACTCCTGGCGACCGGGGTCATACGCCACGATGGAAAATGTCGCTACCGGTTGCATCTTGCCCTCCTTACGATACGTCCACCAGCGCGGACAGCCGGTGGACTGCTTCCTCCAGGAACCGGCCGTCGTCAACGGATAACTCGATGGCCTGCTGAGGACAGACGGTCACGCACCGGCCACAGCCCCGGCAGGCGTCACTGATGGTTGCCCGGCCATCGGTCAGGCGGATGGCGTCCACGAAGCAGACTCCCTGGGTACAGCTCCCGCAGCCGATGCACCGGTCGGTCACGGTGACGGTCACGCCGGGCATCCGGGCCACCTTATCGCCGATCTGGGGCGTGAGGTGGGGCAGCATCCGCCACAGGCAGCAGCAGGGGCAACAGTTGCAGATGGTGAGCAGCCGGTCGCCCGGCCCCACGCCCAGCCAGACGGTATCCAGCTTATTGCGGCCGACCATGTGCACCAGGCCGGCCTGGCGGGCGCGGCGCACATGGGCCAGGGCCTCCTCCTTCGTCACGCGCCGGCCCAGCCGGGGGTTGATCCCCAGCGCCGCCTCGCCCAGAAACAGACAGCCCAGGTCCACCGGGTAATCATGGCAGTGGGCCGCGTCCCGGCAGATACAGACGTCCATGATCCAGTGGACGCTGGCCTGCTCGATGAAATGCTCCACCACCTGGGACGGTAGGGCCATCTCGCCGGGCATCTGCGGCGACTCGTGCACCGGGATCGCCTGGTTCAGGGGCAGGTAGATGATGTCGTCACCGGCGAAGAGCAGTCGGTCCACGGCCGGTCCGACAAGGGGCAGCCGGGTCAGCCGGGCCATGAGGAAGCGGCCCGGAAAGGCCCGTTTGAGCAGGGCTACGAACCAGAGTGGTCGGCTCACGTTATGCTATCCTCCGCACGCCCCGGGCCAGGCACTCGTCCACCACGGCGCGGACGCGGGTCTGGAACGAGGTTATGTCGAACTGCCCGGCCTGCCGCCGCAGGACAGCCGGGTCAAACTCCAGGGTCTCCAGATCGCGCACGGCCTGGGCCAGCGATTCCGGGGTCTGCTCGCGGAAAAAGACGCCGGTCTGCCCCTCGATCACGGTCTCCAGCGCGCCGCCGGCGGCGTAGGCGATGACCGGCCGGCCCGCGGCCATCGCCTCTAACGGCGCGATGCCCAGGTCCTCCTCGCCGGGGAAGATGAAGGCCCGGCAGCGGGCATAGAGGCCCGGCACGTCCACATCGGGGACGCGGCCCAGGAAACGCACGTTCGGCGGGGCGATGGCCTCCAAATCCGGCCTGGCCCGGCCATCGCCAGCTATCCATAACGGCCGATCGAGGAGCGCGAACGCGCGCACCGCCAGGTCAATCCGCTTGTAGGGGACGAGCCGGGAGAGCACCAGGTAGTAGTCGCCGACCGCGAACCGATCCACCGGGCGGAACCGGGACATGTCCACCGGCGGCTGTATAATGACAGAATCGCGGTCATAATACCGCCGGATGCGGTCGGCCACGTTGCGCGAGTTGGCGATGAAACAGTCCACCCGGTCGGCGGTGCGCCGGTCCCACTCGCGGAGGCGGCGGATGAAAGGCGGCAGAAGCCAGCGCACGAGGGCTGGGATATGCTCATGGCGCGCGTACCCGGCATAGTCCCAGCCAAAGCGCATGGGGGTGTGGCAGTAGCAGACGTGCGGGGCGCGTGGCCCGGCGATGGCCCCCTTGGCGAACGCGCTGGACGAACTCAGCACCAGGTCATAGGCCGCCAGGTCAAAGCTCTCGATGGCCCAGGGATAGAGCATGAGGTAGAACTGGTGGCGAGTTGTGACCAGGGGCAGGCGTTGCAGGAACGAGGTGCGGATGTCCCAGGCGCGGTAGGCCGGGGGCATGACGGCCGGGGCGTACATGGCCGTGTAGACCGGCGCGTCCGGGTAGAGGGCGTGCAACGCCTCCAACACCCGTTCCGCGCCGCCATATTGGTTGAGCCAGTCGTGGACGATGGCAACTCGCAACCAGCCCTCCCCAGGAGTGTGCGTCTCACCTGTCCTCAAGCCGGTCGTGAATAATAGATGGAAATCTGTGCTCCTCGGCGGTCTGAGACCGCCGAGCGCGAAGCGGCGGGTCGCACTCCCTGCGGTCGCCGCTTTGAGCAACTTGGGGCCACAGGATGAACAGGGCCAGTATAGCAGACTCGTTTCTGGGTGTCAACTGTCAGTCAGGTGACTGTCACCTGAGGGACGGATATTGACATACCAGAAGGGGGTGGTATAATACAGCCAGCACCAACGGCCCAATCTCAGCAGCGCGAACCACGGAAAGGAGGTGAAGCCGGGAAACAGAAGCGATCTGACAGCCGTTCGATCAAACCGCACCTGATTTTCAAACTTGGGAGGAGAGTATCATGTCGCGGAGAAATGTTTACCTGACCCTGGCCAGCCTGGTCCTGGCCGTCATGCTGCTGGCGACCCAGTGTCCCCCGGCCGCTGCTCCTACGCCCACAACGGCGCCCCCCACGGCCATACCCAAGCTCAAGATCACCGTGGCCACCGATGCTACCTGGCCGCCTTTTGAGTATGTGGACGAAACGAGCAAGGAGATCGTGGGTTTTGACATAGACCTGATGAAGGCCATCGCCCAGGAAGTAGACCTGGAGGTAGAGTTCGTCAATGTGGCCTGGGACCCGCTTCTGGCCGGCATGGCCGCCGGGCAGTATGATGCGGCTATCTCGGCCATGACCATCACCGAGGACCGGAAGAAGCAGTTCGACTTTTCGGACCCCTACTATAACGCCGGCCAGCTCATCGTAGTGCGGGCAGAACAGACCGGCATCGAGAAGCCGGCGGACCTGGCCGGCCATGTCTGCGGGGCCCAGATCGGCACCACCGGGGCTATGGAGATCGAAAAGATCACCGGCGCCACCCTCAAGACTTATGATACCATTGACCTGGCCTATATGGACCTGGTCAACGGTCAGATTGACGCCGTGGTTGCCGACAACCCGCTGGCCATCGGGTACGTTAACCTCCACAAGCCCAAGCTCAAGGCCGTGGGTAAGCCCTTCACCGAGGAGTATTATGGTATCGCCGTGCGCAAGGGGGCCCCAGAGATCCTGGAGCGGATCAACAAGGGCCTCAAGATCGTTTTGGGCCGGGGCATCATCAAGCAACTGGAAGACAAGTGGCTGAGCAAGCCGGCAGAGTGATCATGGGGGGCAGCAACGAAGAACCACAGTCCCTCCAGGTCTCTACCCTCCCGCAGGTTAGGATACTTTGACCTGCGGGAGGGTTGATTAATGCGCAAAGGAGAAAAACATGCCTGCTGCAATGCGGGGCCATCGGTGGCTGCTGCTGACGCTCGCGGCAGTGCTGATCGCTGGCCTCCAGGTGATCTATTTCAGCCCTGAGATCATTGGCTCCGACTTGCTCCAGGGTCTCGCCGTCCTGGTTCGGATCCTGATCATCAGTGGCGTGTTGGTGCTGGCCCTGGCCAATATCTCGCAGCTGGGGCGGGTCGTGGTCCATATGTCCCAGGATCGCTGGTGGTTGCTGGAACTGGCGGTCGTTTTGTTCGTTGGCCTCTTGGTCCTCTGGCGGCCGGACCCCTTCCAACGCATCGTGGTCTTTTTGGCCGATGGCATCTGGATCACGGTCAGCATCACGGTGATCTCGTTTATCCTGATCCTGATCGTTGGTCTCATTGGCGGCATGAGCCGCCTGGCCCGCAACCCCCTCATCAGGGGTGTATCTTCCATCTATGTGGAGGTGATCCGGGGCATCCCCTTGTTGGTGCAACTCCTGTTCCTGTATTTTGCCTTCCCGCAGGTCTTGCAGGGGGTCGGCCAGGTTCTGTTACCCTTCTGGCCTGCCGGCGGCCGATGGCTCGTGGAGATGCGCCTCGATCCCTTCTGGACGGCGGTGGCCGGCATCACCATCTGCTACGGGGCCTATATGACCGAGATCTTTCGCGCTGGCATCCAGTCCATCTCCAAGGGCCAGATGGAGGCAGCGCGCTCGTTGGGCATGAGCTACGGCCAGGCCATGCGCTATGTGATCCTGCCCCAGGCGATCCGGGTGATCCTGCCCCCGGTGGGCAACGAGTTCGTGACCCTGCTCAAGGATTCCTCGCTGGTCTCGGTGGTCGCCGTGGCCGACATGACCCGGCGCGGGCGTGAGTTCATGGCCTCCACCTACCTGAGCCTGGAGACCTGGAGCATGGTGGCCATGCTATACCTGATCATGACCCTGTTCGCCGCCCGGATAGTGAATTATATTGAAAAGAGGTCGGCCTATGTCCACTAGCGAACCCATTATCCAGATCGAACACGTCCATAAACGTTTTGGCCGGGTCCACGCTCTCAACGACGTCAGCCTGCAAGTCCAGCGGGGCGAAGTGGTGGTGATCATCGGGCCAAGCGGCTCTGGCAAGAGCACTTTGTTGCGGTGCATCAATCACCTGGAGACGCCGGACGCCGGGCGGATCGTCGTGGATGGCATCCCCCTCACCGATGCAGCCAATATCAACCGGGTGCGGGCTGAGGTGGGCATGGTCTTTCAACAGTTCAATCTCTTTCCCCACCTGACGGCCCTGGGGAACATCACCCTGGCTCAACGTATCGTGCGCGGTCGCTCAGCGGTGGAGGCGGAGAATATCGCGCGGGACTTGTTGACCAAAGTCGGCATCCCCGAAAAGGCCGACTCGTTCCCCGGCCAGCTATCCGGCGGCCAACAGCAACGGGTAGCTATCGCCCGGGCCCTGGCGATGAACCCCAAGATCATGCTCTTTGACGAGCCGACTTCGGCCCTGGACCCGGAGATGATCAAGGAGGTGTTGGACGTGATGCTGGCCCTGGCGAAGGAAGGGATGACCATGGTGGTGGTCTCGCATGAGATGGGGTTTGCCCGGGCCGCGGCCGACCGCATGGTCTTTATGGATGGGGGCCAGATCATCGAGGAGACCACGCCGGAAGCATTATTCACCGCAGCCCGGCATGAACGCACCAGGCTTTTCCTGAGCCGTATCTTGCACTGAATTCAGCCATGGCTGATTCATCTGTCGTTGTGATCGGGGCTGGCCCGGCCGGGCTGGCCGCTGCTTATGAACTGGCCCGGCACGGGATCAGCCCCGTTGTCTTGGAGAAAACGTCCCATATCGGAGGGATTGCCAGGACCGAGGTCTACCGGGGCTATCGCTTTGACATGGGTGGCCACCGGTTCTTTACCAAAATCCAAGAGATCGAAAACCTCTGGCTGGAGATGCTGGGGGAAGACTTGCTCCAGGTCCCCCGCCAGTCGCGTATCTATTACCACGACCGCTTTTTTCACTACCCCCTGGAACCGCTGGACACGTTGCGGAATCTGGGGCCGGCCGAGAGCCTGCGCATCCTGATGAGCTATATCAAGGTGCGGCTGCGACCACACCGGGACGAGGACACATTCGAGGGTTGGGTCATCAACCGCTTTGGCGCCCGGCTCTACGAGACCTTTTTCCGACCCTATACCGAAAAGGTGTGGGGCGTGCCCTGTGCCAGCATCCAGGCCGACTGGGCCGCTCAGCGGATCCGAAACCTCTCTCTGACCACCGCCGTATCCAATGCCCTGTTGGGGACCAACCACGCCCGGTCGCTCATCGGCGAGTTCTACTACCCCACGTTGGGGCCGGGGATGATGTGGCAGCGCTTCCAGGAGGCCGTGGAGCGCGGAGGCGGCCAGGTGTGCCGGCAAGCCGGGGTCGTGCGCCTGCGGCTAAAAGGCTCCCGCGTGGTGAGCGTCGTGGCACGGCGCGACGGACAGCTCGACAATATGCCCATCCAGCACCTGATCTCCACTATGCCCCTGCCCGAGCTGATCTTTCGGCTCGACCCGTTGCCGCCGGAGCCGGTGTTGCGCGCGGCTAAAGCGTTGCGGTATCGCTCGTTCATCCTGGTGAGCCTCATCGTGGACCAGGCCGATCTGTTTCCCGACAACTGGATCTATGTCCACGAACCCCGCGTCCGCGTGGGCCGCATCCAGAATTTCAAGAACTGGAGCGCGGCCATGGTCCCAGACCCGGCCACGACCAGCCTGGGCCTGGAATACTTTTGCACCGAGGGCGACGACCTGTGGTCCATGCCCGATGCGGCCCTCATCAAGCTGGCGGTGCGCGAACTGGCCGATCTGGGGCTGGCCGGGGGCGGCCGGGTGCTCGATGGCGTGGTGTTTCGCCAGCCCAAGGCCTACCCGCTATATGACCGGGACTATCGCCAGGCGGTAGCATTGATTCGGGACTTTGTGGCGACTTTGGAGAACGTGCAGACCATCGGCCGCAACGGGATGCACCGTTACAACAACCTGGACCACTCTATGCTCGCCGGCCTCCTGGCTGCCCGGAACTTGCTGGGCCAGGCGCACGATCTCTGGAGCCTGGACGACGAAGGGGCCTATCTGGAAGAGCGTTAGGATCGTGGCCGTGCCTGTCAGTTCATCCCATAGGCTCAATGACAGCCCTGTCTTTCAGACCCAGGCCACGGTGCGCCACGCCGGTTGGTTGGCCGTGCAGCGAGGCGGCCTCGTGGTCGGCGGGTTCCTGTATGCTGTCCTGGTGCCGCGCCTGCTGGGGCCAGCGGATTATGGCCGCCTGGCCCTGGTCACCACGCTCGCCGCCTGGTTCGTGCTGCTCAGCGCATTGGGCCTGCTCCAGGCTATCGGCCGCTACGCCCCGCAGTTCGTTCTGCAGGGCGACACGGAGGGGCTGCGCTGGTTCTGCGGTCGCCTGCTGGCCGTGCGCCTGGTGAGCGGCGCGCTGGCCGCCGGCCTGTTCCTGCTCCTCACCCTCCTCTGGCTGCGCGACCTGGACCCACTGCTGCTGGCATGGGTGGCCGGCGTGGTGTTCGTGCAGGCCGCCGGCAATCTCTTCTACGCCTTCTTCCTGGGCCTCAACCGGGCGGCCCGCTGGGGCGCCGGCGAGATCGTGGGCCAGTGGGTTTCGTTGGCCTTGTTGCCCCCCGGCTTTCTGCTGGGCGGCCTGCGCGGGGCCGGCCTGGCCCTGCTCCTGACCGAGCTGGTAGTGTTGGGCATCGGCGTCTGGTGGGCCAGGCCCTACCTGGCCTGGTCGCACGTGCGGCTGGATCTGCGCCGCCTGGCCCCGTACCTCCAGTTCGGCCTGTTTTTTTTCGGGAGCAACCTGCTCACGGCCACCTTCCACCGCAGCGGCGAGGCCCTGGTGCGTGCCGTCGCTGGCGACTATGCCCAGGTGGGCTATTTTGGGCTGGCCCAAAACGTCTACCTGACGGCGGCCCTGGCCGTCCCGCAGTTCACCCTGGCCTTTGCCCCCCTGCTGACCGCGCTACGGACCCAGGGACAGGTGGAGGCGATGCGACGATGGATCGAGCGACTGCTGGCCTGGCTGGCTGTCGGCGGGGTGCTCGTCGTGTTCAGCGCGCTGCTGGTGGGCGACGACCTGGTGCCCCTGGTGTTCGGCCCGGCCTACCGGCCGGTGGCGGCCAACCTGGTGCCGCTGACCCTGGCGTTGCTGCCCCTGGCCCTGAGCAGCGTGGCGAACCTGTTAGCCCTGATCCACGACCGGCCCGGCCTGGCCCTGCAATCGGCCGGCGTCCTGCTGGCGGCCTTTTGGGCGTTGGGGCTGCCGCTGGTGGCCGCCTGGGGGAGCCTGGGAGGCTGCCTGGCCGCGTTGGGGGCCTCGGCCCTGTATGCCGGGGCCTTTACCTGGCGCATGAGGCGCGTGACGCACTATTCGCTGCGGCCGTGGGCGCTGGCGATCCTGTCGGGCGCGCCTTTCCTGCCGCTGGTCGTGCTGCGGTCGTCCGGGCTGATCAACCTGGCTCTGTACGGCGGGTTCGCCGTGGGGTACGGCGGCCTGCTGCTCGCGCTGCGGGTGGTCACAGTCGGCGAGTTGGCGGCCATGTGGCGGGCCGTCGGGCCGCAGCGCCGGGGAGAACGCCCGTGAGCGACGCCTGGCCCTGGCGACGCATGGTGCAGCGGGCCGTCGGGGTGTTACAGACCGAGGGCCTGCGCAGCCTCTGGTTCAAAGCCCTGGGCGAGACGGTCTATCGCCGGGCCGTGGTGCTGGAGCGCTCGCTGGACGAAGCAACGCCCCAGGTCGCTGCCCGCCTGCCGGTGGCTTTCGGCCGGCTTCAGGAAACCGAGGTGGACGAGTACGCCGCCTTCCGGCCCGAGACGGACCCGGCCGAGGTGCGCCGACGGCTCCAGGCCGGGCAGATGTGCTTTGTGGCCCGCCACGAAGGAAAGATCATCCACGCCTGCTGGGTCGCCACCGGCCGCGCCCGGATTGACTACCTGGCCCGCGAGATCGCGCTGGCCCCGGACGAGGTCTATCCCTACGAATCGTTTACGGCCCCGGCTTACCGGGGGCAGAACGTGGCGGCGGCGCGCTCGGCGTATATGCAGCCGGTGCTCCGCCAGGCCGGCTACCATCGAGCCGTGGCGGTTGTCGTGCCGGAGAACCAGGTCGCCTTTCGGCCCATCGAGAAGGCCGGCTACCGCCGGGTAGGTGTGCTGCGCACGGTCTGGCTCGGCCCGTGGCGGCGCGATTTCGGCCGGTTGGGTCGCGCGGACCCAGGCCCCGCCCGATGGGACGACGTGGCCCGCCGCATGGAGACGAAGCCCCACTATCTGGACCCGTTCCTGGGCGAGCTGAAGCGGCAGGCGCACCTGGACCTGGTGGGACGCTGGGGCGGCGCACCGGCCGAGGGCCGTACCCTCAAGACCGACCTGTTCGAGGAGGCGTTGGGGCCGGATGCGTTCCTGACCGACCTCCAGGGCAGCCTGGTGGCCCTGGACGTGTCGCCGGCCATCGCGCACGAAGCCCGGCAGCGGGACCCCGGCCGACGCGCAGCTTACGTCGCCGCCGACGTCCGCCGCCTGCCCTTTGCCGATGGCTCCTTCGCCCTCATCGTATCCCCCTCGACGCTAGATCACTTTGCGGACCCGGCCGACCTGGGCCGCAGCCTGGGCGAGCTGGCGCGCGTGCTGGACCCGGCGGGCCGGCTCATCATCACGCTGGACAACCGCCAGAACGTCTTTGACCCGCTGCTGCGCCTGGTCATCCGTCTGGGCCGGGCGCCGTACTACATCGGTCGCTCGTACACCGTGGACGAATTGCGCGCGGAGTTGGAAGCCGCCGGCCTGATGGTCCTGGAGACCACGGCGATTCTGCACAACCCGCGCCTGATGGCAACCGGCGCCGTGGCGATTGCCAATCGGCTGGGCTGGCCGCCGCTCATCCGCCTGGTGCGACGCGCGCTGACAGCGGCCCAGCGATTGGAAGGCACGCGGTGGCGGTATCGCACCGGCAGCTTTGTGGCGGCCCGGGCCATCAAAGAATGAGCATCAAGCTATCTGTCATCATCCCCGTACACAACGGCGGCGAGAACCTGCGCCGCTGCCTGGATGCGCTGGCCGCCTCGACCCGGCCGCCGGACCAGGTGATCGTGGTGGATGACGCTTCCACCGACGGCTCCGGCGACGTGGCCCGGCAGGCCGGCGCGCAGGTCATCCGCCTGGACGGATCGCCCCACGGCCCGGCCTGTGCCCGCAATCGTGGCGCGGAGGCCGCCACCGGCGACGTGCTCGTCTTCCTCGATGCGGACGTGGCCGTCCACCCGGACACCCTGGCCCGCATGGAGCGCACGCTGGATACTCCCCCATCTTCTCCCCTGGAGGGGGATATTGAAGGGGGCGTCGCCGCCCTGTTCGGTTCCTACGACGACGACCCGCCGGCCCCCGGCCTGGCCTCCCGCTACAAGAACCTGCTGCACCACTATGTTCACCAGCACGGCCGCCGCCAGGCCAGCACCTTCTGGGCCGGCTGCGGGGCCATTCGCCGGGAGGCGTTCCAGGCCCTCGGCGGCTTTGACGAGGGATACACGCGCCCCAGCATTGAGGACATCGAGCTGGGGGCACGGCTGCGGCGGGCCGGCCAGCGCATCTGGCTCTGCCCCGATATCCAGGTGACGCACCTCAAACGCTGGACGTTCGTTGGCCTGCTCCGCTCGGACATCCTGGACCGGGCTGTGCCCTGGACCCGGCTCATCCTCCGGGACCGGCGCCTGCCGGCCGATCTGAACGTGGACTTTCGGGGTCGCCTGGGTGCGCTGGCCGCGTGGGGTCTCGTCATCTGCCTGGCCCTGGGCTGCTGGTGGCCGCTGCTCTGGGCTGGCGCACTCCTGGCGGTGCTCGCGCTGATCCTGCTGAACGTGGACCTGTACCGCTTCTTCGCCCGGCGCGGCGGCATCCGGTTTGCCGTGGGCGCGGCCGGGCTGCACACGCTCTACCTGCTCTACAGCAGCCTGGTCTTTGCGGGACTGCTGGCCGGCCACATCCTGCAAGACCGCTCCCGACGCATCTTGTTGCTGCTCCTGATCGTGACCCTGCTGAAAGGCTGGCTATGGAGCGTCGTCGTGCCGGTGTGGCAGGCGAACGACGAGGATCAGCACTTTGGCTACGCCCAGGAGGTGACGCGACAACGGGCCTGGCCGGTGAGTCCGCCGCAACAAGTGACGGAAGAGCGCGTGGTGCTGTGGCAGTTGTTTTATCTATGGGGCCAGCGTGGATCATTGGCTGCCCTGTCGCCGGCCGAGCAGGTCGAGGTGGCGCGCCTGGTCCATCGGCTGGAATCGCCGGCCGTGCGCACGAACCTGGCGCCGCCGGTCTGGTTTCCCACCTTTGTGCGCCAGCACCCGCCTCTGTACTACACACTCCAGGCATTCGTGCACGACCTGGGGGCCGGGCAAAGTATCCTGGTGCGGATGGCCTGGATGCGGCTCCTGTCGGTGGTCATGGCCGTGGGCGCGGTGGCCTGCGCCTATGGCGCGGCCCACGAACTATGGCCGAACCGGCCTGGCTGGCCGGTCACCGCCGCCACACTGGTCAGCTTTCAGCCCCTGTTCACCTTCTTCACCTCGGTGGTCAACAACGCCGCCCTTGAGATCATGCTCTTTGCCGCATTGACCTGGCTGGCGGCCATCGTCGCTCGCCAGGGTATGAGCTGGCGACGCGGGCTGATCCTGGGTGGGGTGCTGACCGCTGGCCTGTTGACCAAGAGCAGCTTCCTGGCGGCCGGGCCGGTGGTCGCGTCGCTGTGGGGCTGGGACGTCTGGCGGCGTCGGGGTCGCTGTCACTGGGGCGGCTGGGCGTTGGCGGCGTGCTTGCCTCTCCTGCTGGCCGGCTGGTGGTATGTGGGCTTCGTCGCCCGTGGGAGCAGCGAGATGGCCGAGGTCTACTTTTCCCCTCGGTCCAGCCAGCCGGTGCCGTTGTGGGACTACCTGTGGCATTACCCCTGGCTCACGCGCTATCGCCCGTTCATGCAGTTCTGGTGGGGGCTATTCGGCTGGGGCGGGGTGTTCTACCCGGCGCCGCTCTATACAGCATTGGAGATACTGACCGGGCTGGCATTCCTGGGCTGGCTCTGGCGGGCGTGGCGCGGCTGGAGGACCCGGCGCAGTTCCGGCGAGCGGGGCGACGCGCTGGCGGTGGTCCTGGGCGTGGGGTACACGCTGGCCGTGATCGCGTTCTACACCGCGTTGGGCTACCAGATGGCCGGGTACGGGAGCGTGTTCAAGGTGCAGGCGCGCTACTTCGTGGCCCCGGTGGCGGCCCAATTGTTGGCGTTGACGGTCGGCTGGACGGCGTTGCGCCGCGGCCGGCGGCTGGTTCTGCTGGCCCTGAGCGCGGGGATGGTCGCCCTGAACCTGTACGCGCTCTTGGGCGTGATCGCGCCGCGCTACTATGGCCCCGGCGACCTGCTGACCCTGCTGGAGCGCGCGACGGTGTTGCAGCCGATCAGCTTGGCCCTGTTACTGATCCTGACCGGGGTATTTCTGGCGGCCACGCTGGCGCTGGTTGTGACCCTGTACCATCCCGCAAAAGCCCCCCACCTGCGTCGCGGTCACCCTGGGGTCTATCCCTCCCCATGACCCAACCCGGCGGCCCCACCCAGGGTTGTGTCAAGTTGCGGTTGCACCTATGGGAGTCAACTCTTTGTGCACAGAGGCCCCGTGATGGCGAAATGCGGCGGTGATATTCCCCCCAAACACAACAACGAATGGGGAAAGAAACGAATTGCCATGTGTTCTATTCGTTGATTTCCCAATTCGCTGTTGTGTTCCCCGGCGGCGATGTCCCGCCAATGCGAAGTGATTGTACTACATCGGTCTTCACTTTGACACAGCCCTGGCCCCACCGGGGGTGTCCGTCACGTTTTTGCAGACGAGGGCGCGCACACCCTCTCCCCATCGGGGAGAGGGCTGGGGTGAGGGGCGATCTGCGCTGACCGGCGGTCTCCACCCTCACCCCGACCTTCTCCCTACGAGGGAGAGGGAGCCATGCCCACTGCGTTGGCGTCGCCGGCGCAAAACTATGACGGACACCCCCCCACCGGCTCGATCTTGACAACACTCCCTGGCTGTGCTATATTATTAATGTAATTGTTCACCCTCCTGCAGGTTTGGGCGTTTTCTCGTCCGACAATCGCCCTGATAGGCGGAGCGCAAACCCGAATCACAGTTCCCATTAACCTGCGGCAGGGTAGGCTGAGCAGTCACTTATTTAACGTACAATCCTGCCAGTAAATCAGCACTATACCCATATAGTTGCCTGATTCCTCCCACCACGACGACCCCCTTCCCCGTTGTGGCATGTTCCAGGCTCTATGAATCAGCCAATGACGAGAGCACTCAATGGCGATACAGTGCGGTACCGTAGCGTGGCCCGGCCAGCAAACTGGCGGGCGGCCGGGTCGGTCTGGGCCGGGGTCGGGGGTTGCTCGTGATGTCTATATTCTACTGGGTCACTATGGCCCGGTTTTCGTTTGTTAGCGGCTGGCGATTAGCGATTAGCTAAAAGCTACCAGCCAACAGTCAGAAAGGAGGTGATGTTGGACCAGTTCAGCCTGGCGGTTAAAACCGCGCCTCATCCACGCTGGCCGATCAACCAGGCGGTCAGTTGGGGCATCCTCCGCGTAGTGGGGGGAGTCCCGACTGGCCCTTGATATCGCCTGCCGGATGAGCAGTTACGTTCGGGATTTGAACCGATGGCCATTCGAAAGAGCTAGAAAGAGAGGAGGAGGTCTGCATGAAGTTCAAGATTCTGTCCATCATGGTGACGGCGGTCGTGCTGCTGGGACTGGCGGCCCCGGCCCTGGCGAACCCACCGTATCCGGAGGAAAAAATACCACCAACTACAGGCCAGCCACAAGAAGATGACATACCATCGCTGCCTGTCGTGGTCAAGCCATTTGACCAGCCCAATCCCAAGGACTACTGGCGAAACGAGGAGCGCTGGCGGCTGCTGGAGCAGGGCCGCACTGCTGAGGCCAATGCCCTGGGACTCAGTGGCACCGACCGCGTGCTGGTGATCCTGGTGGAGTTTGCCGGCACCGATGTGTTCACCTGGACGGCCGGCGTCTCCGCCTGGGACCCGCTGGGCCGGGCCGATACGGATGGCACGTACCCGGAATACACTGGCACGCCCCCCACCGGTGTCTGCGCCGACTGCCAGCGGATCATCACCCAAACCCAGGTGTTCACCTACAGCGGCCCCCTGCACAACCAGATCCCCCGGCCGCTCTCCGAGAGTGACCGCTCCGGGAACACCATCTGGACCGAGGACTTTAGTCCCCAGTGGTTCTACGACTTTATGTTCGGGGATGGGGTCGTCTTTGACTATGCGCGCCAGGATGGTTCGCGGGTCTACCTGGACTACAGGGGCATGTCCGTCAAGCACTACTACGCCGAACTGTCCGACGGCGTGTATAACATTGATGGCGATGTGATCGGCTGGCTCAAACTGCCCCACTCCACCTGGTGGTACGGAGCCGATTTGTGCCCCGGCGCGCGCTCTGTGCCGGATGGTGTCTCCCGCCCGGCCAGCGCCGGCGGCATCCCCGGCGCCGGCAACGCTCGCTCCCTGGTGCGCGATGCCCTGGACGCCGTCAACGCCATCAGCAATACCATACCCGGCTTTAGCTGGAAGAACTATGACAAGGACGGCGACGGCATCATTGACCGCCTGTGGATCGTCCACGCCGGCTACGGCGAGGAGGACAGCACTGTCCTGCTCAACCGCACCGATTATGGCGAGGCCGCCCTGTGGTCACACTCCGCCTCTGTCACACCGCCCTACTATGTGGGCGAGGGCGTTTCCGCCGGCCCGTACATCATGATGCCGGAGAACGGCGGCATCGGCGTCTTTGCCCACGAGTACGGCCACAACCTGGGCGCTGACGACCTGTACGCTTACGGCCGGGGCAACACCTCCGCCGGTTTCTGGACCCTGATGGCCGACGACTGGACCGGCTACCCTATCGGCTTCCTGCCCCCCTCCGTGGATCCGTGGCACCTGGACCGCTGGGGCTGGCTGAACCCCAAGGTTATCTTTGACCCGAATCAGGTCTATCAGGTGACGGTGGGTCAGGCCAGCAACTTCCCTGGCGGCGCCGGCGTCTACCGGGGAGTCAAGATTCAACTGCCCAACGGCCAGGCGCCGCTGCCCTTGCCCCCCTGGCAGGGTAGCTACTACTGGTGGGGCGGCAAACAAGACCTGATGAACGCCATGATGACCACCAAGAACCCCATCGCCATCCCCGCTACCGCCACCACGGCTACCCTGTCCTTCGACCTGGCCTACGACATCGAAGAGGACTGGGATTTCCTGTGGGTCCAGGTCTCTGAAGATGGCGTCAACTGGTACGTGACCAAGACCCTGACCAACGCCCATACCTCATGTACCCACGACCCAGACTGGATCGGCGCGCTTTATGGGTTCCCAGACGATCTGTGCGGGGCTGGCCTGGGCGGATTCAGCGGCTACGGCCACTTCGCCCCGACCACAGAGACCTTCGACCTGGCCCCGTACATCGGCAAGAGCATCTACCTGCGCTGGTGGTACATGACCGACTGGGCCACCACCGGCTGGGGCCCGTTCGTGGATAACGTGCGGGTTCAGGCCAGCACTGGCACCCTCTTCGCGGATGATGCTGAGAGCGGCGACGCTAACTGGAACTACCAGGCCCCATGGCAGCGTAACACCGGCATCCTGCCGTTCACGCACAACTTTTACTTGCAGTGGCGCAACGTGGGGCCGGACGGCGGCTACGACCAGGCCCTGGGCGACGCTCGCTGGCGCTATGGCCCGGCCAACACCGGCCTGCTGGTCTGGTACAACAACAACTTTTACGCCGACAACGAGATCTTCAATTACCTGGAGGATTGGCCGAGCTTCGGCCCCAAGGGCCGTATGTTGGTGATAGAATCGCATCCCCAGCCGTATCGTGACCCCGACCGGGCCGTGGACTACCCGAACTCCATCGCCAACCTGACCAGCCGGGGCCAGATGCGCGATGCGCCGTTCAGCCGGAACGATACCGTGCCGTTCACCTATCCGTCCGTTGTGACGCCAGGGTTGACGAACTCGTTCGCCGGCCGGCCGGCCGAGAGCATGTTCACCGATGCGCGGGGCTACTACGCCGGGATCGAGTACGCCCGACGCGGCAAGCTGCCCTGCGGCACCTTCCAGTGGTACGATCAGATATGGGACGCCAGCGGGGTGGTGCCGGCGAGGGACTTTTACTCTCTCAAAGCCACCGGCGGCGCATATGCCGGGCAGGGCCTGCGGATGCTGGGCTTCATCAACCCGGCCGGCCTCTGTGGGGCTTCCTGGTACGGCTTCTGGTACCCGCCGTACTTTGGCGACGGCAACACTGGCAACCCTATTGACTCCAACGTGGACTATGGCTGGCGCGTACAGATCTTGAGCCAGACCGCCCAGACGGCCACGCTGAAGATCTGGAACATCCACTACTACGGCGCGCTCTGGCCCGACAAGACCGTGGCCAACCTCAACGACACCGTGCGCTACACCTTCCAGATCAAAGATAACCAGGGCGGCCCAGTCAGCCTCTATGCCTGCGTGCCGCTGGACACCAGCAAGGTGGAGTACGTCGAAGGCTCAGCGACCAACGGCGCGACTCTGTTGAACGAGTCTTGCGATGGGACGGCGGGGCAGGCCATCGGCTGGACCGGGTACGTGGACCACGGCGGTACCGCCACCTTCAGCTTCGATGTCAGGATCAAGGCTGGGGTCGGGCTGATGGATCAGAACGTCCATCTCTACAAGGCCGGCGAGCTATGGGCCACCATCCCGGCGCAGCCGGTGAAGGTGAACGCGGCATACACCGTCTACCTGCCGATTGTCCTCAAACAGTAAGTCGGTACGATCATCGGCGCCTGGCCTGAGAACGGAGGAAGCCACCGGGGTGTTTGATGCCCGGTGGCTTCCTTGCATATTCTGGGGCGCGTATGTGGAAACGGGTAACTCTCTGTGCGATCATCCTGAGCGCGCTGCTGCTGGACGGCCAGGCCGGCGAATCGCAAGGCGCGGTTGAAAGCTCGTACCGGCCCGGCGCAGTGCTCGTGCAGTACCGGAGCAGGTTGGACCGAGAGTCACTGCTCTCGGCCTGGGACGCACGCGTCGAGGCGGAGATTGCTCCCCTGCGCGTGCTCAGCCTGCGCGTGCCGGCCGGCCGCGAAGCCGCGACCGTGGTGGCCCTGCGCCGCGACCCCCGCGTGGCCTTTGCCGGGCTGGACTATGTCGCATCCGCCGCCGACGGCTTCACCCCCAACGACCCCGGCTGGACCCAACAGTGGGGACCGCAGCAGATCGGCGCCCCCCTGGCCTGGAGCGTCACCGTGGGCAACACCGCGACCGTCATCGCCGTCGTGGACAGCGGCGTGACCCTGAGTCACCCGGACCTGGTGGACCGGCTATGGGTCAACGCTGGCGAGATCCCGGCCAACGGCCTGGATGACGACGGCAACGGCCAGGCCGACGACGTCTGGGGCTGGCACTTTTACCACTGGTGGGATGGTCAGGCCTACGCGCCGGGGGAAAACAACCTGGTGATAGACGACTTGGGCCACGGCACCCATGTGGCCGGGATCGCCGGGGCCACCGTCAACAACGGCGTGGGGATCGCCGGGATCGCCGGGGGCTGCCGGCTGATGGCCGTGAAGGTGCTGGATCAGTACGGCGTCGGCTGGTACTCCGACATCGCGGCGGGGATCGTCTATGCCGTGGACAACGGCGCGCGGATCGTCAACCTGAGCCTGGGCGGGTCGTCGCCGTCGGAGGCGCTGCAGGCGTCGGTGGACTACGCCCACGCGCGCGGTGTGCTGGTGGTGGCCGCCGCCGGCAACGATGGGGGAGCGGTGCTCTACCCGGCAGCTTGCCAGCACGCGCTGGCGGTGGCCGCCACCGACAGGGACGACCAGCACCCCTCGTTCTCCAACCACGGGCCGGAGGTGGACGTGGCCGCGCCGGGCGTGGACATCTACAGCACCTGGCCCTGGCGTGATGGCTACTTCACCAAGTCCGGCACCTCCATGGCCGCGCCGCACGTCGCCGGCCTGGCCGCCCTCATCTGGAGTCAGCACCCCGACTACACCCCCGACCAGGTGCAGCAATGCATCACCCAGACGGCCCTGGACGTGGGGCCGCCAGGCTGGGACGAATACGCCGGCTGGGGGCGCATAGATGCCGGCCGCGCCGTCGTTCCGCACCGGGTCCTGCTGCCGCTGGTGTGCCACGGGTATTACCCATCGTGGTGGCCGGCGCAATAGGTGTGGCTCCCACCTCGTTCAACCTGGTCCCCCGTAACGCCCGCCGAGAGACCAGGCCCGGCAAGTGTGCTTGTCGAGCCAGCTCGTGGTATGCATTTGCGTTATTATTGACAGCCAGAATCGGGTATGGTATACTTATTACCACTTTGGTACTATCACGCTATGATAAAGCGGTACTATCCACCGCTGGTGACCGACATGCCCCTTTCCCCCAACGACACGTACCCCGTCGTTGGGCTTCTCATCGAGGAACCATGAACCGGCAGGTGATGACAGCGCACCATGATGAGACCGACGGTCATGCTGCGCCCATGACCACGTGGCAGGTGGCCGGGCCGGCCGGGGCCGGGGTCGAGGGCGATCACCTTGCTCGTCACGTCTATATCGTACCGGGTCATTGTGGCCCGGTTTTCGTTTGCCCGCGACTAGCGGTTCGCGATTAGCGATTGGCGAATAGCTAATGGCCAATCGCCACGCGAAGCGGTCAGTCGGCAATAGCCAGTAGCCAGAAAGGAGGTGATGCTCGCCGACGAATGACGACCAGCGTGTGAAGTGATAGACTGACAGGGCAAACTTTGTGCTCCTAGGTGGTCTGCCAGGCCCAGGCCTGACTGGGTGACCGCCGTGGGACGCGGGTCACAGACCCGCTGGGAGCAACTTTTTTCCATGTACTGAGACTGGCAAGGCAAACGTACTGGATTCGATTCCCAACCCTAGAGGAGGAAAGAAGGAATGAGTACAAGATCTAGTTGGCGCGTGTTGAGCCTGGTGGTGGTGCTGGCGATGCTGCTGGCCCTCCTGCCGGGCTTCACCAGCGCGAGTGGGCCGGCGGCCCCTCCAGTGCAGAAGTCGGAACCAACGCCGGAACCGCCGACTGTGCGCGGGCCGCAAGGACAACCCCCCACACCGATTAATGCTCCAACTGTTGATCAATACCTGACAAAGCTGCACCCGTCTCTGCGGGAGCTGGCCCAGAAGGGTTATGCCGCTTTGCCCGAAAAGGCCGGGCCGGTGGAAAGCGCAGCCGCCAATGACCCGCTTCTCGTCCACCTCGTGGCGGCGCCCAGCGAAGAGCGACTGGCCGATGGCTCAACAGTCAAGCTCGTGGACCGGTTGAAGGGTTACTTTGTGGACGACCAGCTCTACGCCCAGCCGGAGCTGGGCAAGAGCAAGGAGGGGATGCAGCCGCTGCAGATCCTCTTCGGCCGCATCCGGCCCAGCAACCTGCTCAAGGTCGCCTCGCACCCGGCCGTGCTGTCCATCCTGCCCATCACCGTGGAGCGCAACGAGGTGGAGCCGTATCCGGCCGATGATACCGTACCCCCCAAGCCTCAACCCGGCCCTGACGACTGGGCCAGGCTGCGCGAGAACGCCGCCAGGCTCCGCGATGGTTCCAGGCCCTGGAGCGAGGCCAAAGCCTTTGGTGACGGGCGCGATCTGATCCGGCCCGCCGACTGGTACGAGGTGACGCCAGAAGGTCCCCACAAGGCCCAGGCCGCCTGGGCGCGCGGCTACAAGGGCCAGGGCGTGGCTGTGGCCGTCATTGACGACGGCGTGGACATGGCCCACCTGGACCTGATGGGGACCCAAAAGATCTATTCAAGCACCGTGGCTCCCCAGTACAACGGCTGGCCCATGGTGATGGACCCGTTCACCATGCGGGCCTACTTCTATGACCTGATGTTCGGCACCACCTTCGTCTCCGGCAGCTTCGGCGGCACCACCTATGTGGACACCAGCGCCAAGCCGACGCTGACCCCGGCCGGGCCGGGCATCTCCACCTTCAAGTACACCCCCATGCTCGCCTACAACGTCCCAGGGATCATGCACACCTACGTCATCTCGGACTCCATGTCCAAGAGCGGCGTGGTGCACGTGGGCACTCACACCGATGAGAGCCTGCGCGACTATGTCTGGGGCGAGAAGGTAGCCGTCCTGGTCTGCGACCCCAACACCGCTGGCGTCTATGATACCGTCTATGTGGACCTGGACGACGACTATGACTTCCGCGATGAAAAACCGCTGACCAAGGCCAACCCGGCCGACCCGGCCACCTACAACAACATGATCGCCTACCGCGATATGACCAACGATGGCGTACCCGACCTCTCTGGCGGTATGCTCTACTGGATCGCCGACGGCACCAACTGGGTCCCCGGCATGGACTGGCTGTTCTTCCCGGCGACCTTTGGGCTGACGCCCCCGGCCGCGGGCGACCTGGTCTGCATCCACGGCCCGTGGGACACCGGCTACAGCCACGGCACCCAGTGTGCCTCCAACGTCGTAGCTCAGGGCAACATTGACGGTATGTTGCCCGAGTTCCGCGACCTGCCGCCCGGCCCCGGCAAGCCGGCCGCGGCCGTCTACGGCGCGGCCCCAGAGGCCGACCTGGTGCCCATGAACTCCGCCTGGTCCTTCACCGGCCGCATCACCTACAACGACGCCTACATGCTGGCCGCCGTGGGGTGGGATGCCGTGGACCAGACTGGCTGGCATTGGTTCTATGGTCCAGGCTACACGGATACCGACGCCATCCAGATCACCTCCAACTCCTATGGCTGGAGTGGGGACGACAACGATGGCTGGGACTTTCTGGGCCAGTACATCTGGCAGATCCAGCGCTACTACGCGCCGTATCTGCAGTTCCTCTTCTCCACCGGCAACGGCGCGCCGGGCTATGGCACCAGCGCCCCGCCCAGCCCCGGTATGGGCGTGCTGGTCGGCTCGACGACCGAGTACGGCTCCACCGGTTGGGACACCATCACCGACACCACCCAGATCAACTTTAACGACTACACCGCCTTCTCCAACGGCGGGCCAGGCGCCCGCAACGGGGCCGGCGTAGACGTGTTGGGCGTGGGCTCCTTTGCCGCCGGCGATGAGGAGCTGAACTACTACGTCATAGACTCCTGGGGTGTGCTGGATGGCAACCTCTCCTGGGCCACCTGGGGTGGCACCAGCCGCTCCTCGCCCACGGCCATGGGCAACTTTGCCCTCATCTACCAGGCCTACAAGGCCAAGCACGGCGTCTGGCCTACGGCGGACCAGGCCCGCGCGCTCCTCATGTCCACCGCCACCGACATCAACAACGACGTCCTCAAGCAGGGCGCTGGCTCCGTGAACGCGGACCGCGGCACCCTGGTGGCCGGCGGACACTATGGCGTCTACATGGGCGGCGACTCCGCCACCTGGGAGCCGGGCGACTATCGCGGCACCCTCTATCCCGGCTTTGCCCAGATCGTCTACCCGGGCGAGACCTGGAACAAGACCTTCACCATCCACAACGACAGCGCGAACCCCATCACGGTCAACCTGTCGGACCAGGCCCTGTCGCTCATTGACAGCACCGAGTTCGACTTTACCGTCACGCCCACCATGACGCAGCAAGAGAGCGTCTATGGCGCGGCCAACCGCGACAACTTTTACAAGGCGTTCCAGTACTTTATCCCCCTGACGGCCACGGATGGCATGGATGCCTCCATGTACCACGTGGATGTTCCGGCCGACACCGACCTGATGGTCGTCCGCCAGATCTTCCCATACAACGAGTTCGACCCGGATGGGAACTATACCTGGGACAACCGCTTCTACCTGATGGTCTATAACTGGACGGATGTCAACGGCAACGGCAAGGTCTGGACCGACAAGAACGGCAACGGTGTGGTGAACTTTATCAACGGCACCGAGTGGACCTCGGTGGACGTGGGGCCAGAGCTGCTCTGGGACGACCCGCGCACCGAGCTGGACCGCTGGGAGTACGAGCGCTTTGGCTACAACCGCCCCTCTGCCAACGGCAACGAGCTGACGGTGCAGGACCCGCTGAACCGCATGCACGACGGCATGTTCATCGGCCTGCGCCACCTGTACACCAGCGCGGGCGCCAGCCAGACCGTCCACCTCAAGTACCGCATCGAGTTCTACAAGAAGGCCGACGTGCCCTGGCTGAGCACCAGCGTGTCCAGCCTGGTCGTCCCGGCGGGCGGCACGGCCACCTTCCAGGGCATCATCAACGTCCCGGCCAACATGCCCCCCGGCGACTACTCGGCCGCCATCGAGGTCGCTGACCCCGGCCTGTCGCCCACCTACGCTGCCCACACCACCATCATCCCGGTGGTGATGAATGTGGCGGCCGACTTTGCCGAAGGCCTGCAACTGGGCGGCGCGGCCTCTTACGCCTACGACGCCAACCGGCCCTATAACAACGGCGCGGTGCGCGGCTACTTTGACTGGAGTTGGCGCGAGGAGTCCGGCGATTGGCGCTTCTTCTATGTGGACGTGCAAAACGCGCCTGTGCCTACCACGCTCTTCACCGAGAACTTTGACACTGCCACCCCGCCGAACCTGCCCACGGGTTGGGACAAGGTGGACGTGAGCGGTACGACCGGCGACTGGACGACCCGCGCGGGCACCTGGCATCCGAGTGGCTATGCCGCCCACAGTGCGCCCAACCTGGCCGTCTTCAACTCCTGGACGGCCTCCGCCGGCCACTCCACCCGGCTGTACACCACCAGCGGCCTGGACCTGAGCGCGGCCAACGCGCCGGTCCTGACCTTCTGGATGTTCCACGACGGGCAGTACAGCAACGCCGACTATGTGCAGCCGCAGGTCTCCACCGACGGGACCACGTGGACCAACGTCGGGCCGGCCATCTACCGCTACAAAGCCGGGACCTACGCCTGGGCGCAGTATACCGTGAACCTGTCCGCCTACATCGGTCAGGCCAACGTGCGGATCGGCTTCCTGGGCGTCAGCGCCTACGGCAACGACTGCCACATTGACGATGTGGCCGTGGTGGACTATGTCTATCCCATCCCGCCCGACAGCCATGTGATGGTTCGGGACGTGTGGGACGACGCCGCGCCGCACACCGACATAGACACCGTGGTTCTGGGGCCAACCCCCTCCGGCCTGAGCAACACCCGGTTCGGCGTCTGGGCCGGCGACTTTTCCGAGCCGCCGTTCTTCGGCGACTATGTGCTGGACACCATCGCCAAGAGCGTGGTGGACCGCAGCGGGCGCGCCACCTGGCGCTTCAACACCACCAGCGGCCGCAACGAGGAATGGGTGATGTTCCCCATCGCCAGCGCGGTCGAGCCGGGCGGTGGGCTGCACCGCATCCTGCAGCACAACGTCCTGTTCGAGGGCGACAAGTTCAACGTCGTCTTCACCAAGACGTTGGGCACGTTGCAGGAGGACCAGCACTCCTTCGACATCTCCACCTACGTGGACCAGGGCACGGTGGGCCAGGTGACGCTGGAGGCCGGGCTGGACCTGAACGGCCTGGTCGCCTCCGGCTACCTGCTCGATACCCAGACCGAGCTTTGGACCAACGAGCCGATCAACTTTGTCAACGAGAACACCATCGAGTGGACCTATCTCTTCAGTGTGGCGGACGCGGTCAGCATCGAGCTGTGGACCAGCAGCCCGGACATCCCGGATATAGACCTGTATCTCTACCGTCGGGTCGGCTCGTCCTGGGTGCAGGTGGCCTCGTCCGGCGGCGTGGACGCCAACGAGCACATCCTGTACAGCAGCCCGGCCGATGGCCTGTATCTGATCGGGATCAATAACTACTCCGGCCCGGCCGGCCACTTTAACCTGATCAAGGAAGTCAAGGCCAGAGCCGGCGGCATCACGATCACCGGCACCACCACCAGCACCGTCCCGGCTCACACACCCGTCACCCTGACCATCAACTACGACTTCCCGTTCGAGCAGGGCAAGGTCTACCCGGGCATGGTGCTCGCCGGCCCGCCGGAGGCCCCGCAGCTCAAGCAGATCCCCATCACCATCCGGCGGCTCGTGAATAGCTCCGGGCTGACTAAGGAAGTGGACCACGAGCTGACCTTCGCCGGCAAGCCGCTCAAGTACACCGTCGAGCTGTACAATCTGTCCGACCCGCTGGCGGGCTTCCACTTCGTGGATCCCATCCCGGCCAACACGGACTTTGTGGCGGTGAACACGACGTTCCATCCATGCCCGGACCCGCTGACCCCGGGGCCTGTGCTGTACACGCAGAACTTTGACGGCGTGACCCCGCCAGCCCTGCCGGCCGACTGGGCAGAGCAGATCTTGGTTGACCCAGGCACTGATCCTAACTGGGACACCCGCAACGGGACGCGATACCCGGCGGGCCAGCCGGCCCACAGCCCGCCCAACCTGGCCTACTTCAACTCCTTCTCGGTCAGCTCTGGCGGTTCCGCCCGCCTGTACCGCACGGCAGGCGTGGACCTGAGCGGCGCCACCGTCCCTCGGCTGCATTTCTGGATGTACCACGACACCGGCTACTCCACCAGCAACGACCGCGTGCAGGCGCAGGTCAGCGTGGACGGCGGTACCACCTGGACAGACGTGGGCGCGCCGGTATCGCGCTACAGCACCACCGCCGGCTGGGCCGAGCACTTTGTGGACCTGAGCGCGTTCGTCGGCGCAAGCGATGTGCGCATCGGCTTCCTGGGCATCAGTGGCTACGGAAACGACTGCCACATTGACGACGTGCGCGTCCAGGACTACACCTGCCCCACGCCGGGTGCGACCTATGACCCGGGTCAGAAGGCCGTCTTCTACAATGGCCCCATCGCGCCCGTGGTCTCGGGCGGCGCGGAAGGCTTCGAGGGTGGCGTCATGCCGCCTGCGGGCTGGACAACCAGGCACCTGGGCACCACCACTCGCCAGTGGACGCTGGTGAACGCGGGTACGTATCCGCAGTTCGTCCACTCCGGCAACTGGGCCGCCTGGGTGAACTACGATAGCACCAACCCGTCGAACGAGTGGCTCTACAGCCCGGTCTTCAAGCCCACCGCCACCGATAACCAGGCCACGTTCTGGGCGTATAGCGATACCCTGTTCCCCGGTGCGACCATGAAGGTCTGGGCCGTGAAAGAGGGCGGCGCCATGGACCTGCTGTGGGACATGATCGCGGATGAGAACTGGACTACTGCCGCGTATCGCCTGGTGACGCTGGATCTGTCAGCCTACGTGGATCAGCCGATCCAGTTGGCCTGGCAGTACGTGGGCCTGGACGGCGAGAGCTTTGGCCTGGACGACGTCTACGTACCAGCGACGGCACTGTCGGGCGCGACGGTCGAGATCACCGTGCGCGTGACGGACACGGTGGCCGCGGGCACCTGGATCACCAACACCGCCACCATGTCGGCGACGCACGTCGCGCCCGCGCAGGCAGAGGCGTCAGTCTCGGCCAGCGCGGCCAGCCAGGTCTCCACCGGCCCCAACTTCTCCACCTCCTACAAGGAGGCGACGGAGGCGGTGGTGATGGGCGGCACCATCGAGTACAACGTGTACGTCAAGAACACCGGCACAGAGCTGGTGGAAGTCACGTTCACCGACCCGATCCCGGCTGGCACGACCTACTCCTGGCACAACGTCAACCCGCCGTACCAGCACTTTGAGTACGACGCCGCCGCGACGCCGAAACAGATGAAGTGGACCGGCAACATCGCCCCCGGCGACCAGATGGTCTTTAACTTCAAGGTAAAGGTGAACGCCGGCGTCCTCTATGGGACGGTCATCACCAATACCGCCACCATCGCCTGGGGCACGCACACGATGAACGTGAGCGACACCACACTCGTCGTGGCCCCGTACAAGCTCTACCTGCCGATGGTAGCGAAGGACTACACGCCCTAGCTGACTGTTCGGCAACGATAGTACGACCAAGGGGGGTAGGGATTTGGCCCTACCCCCCTTATCCTGTTCTTGCTCGTCGGGTTCTTGCTCGTCGGGGGTCTGTGACCCCTCGCTCGTCGGGGGTCTGCGACCCCCGACCCCGGTGCCTTCTGCTCGTCGGGGGTCTGCGACCCCCGACCCCGGTGCTCCCAGCGGGTCCGCGACCCGCGTCCCGGCGTCCTGCGGCGGGGTCACAGACCCCGCCTGAGCGAGGTGGAATGCCTTGCTCGTTGGGGGTCTGCGACCCCCGACCCCGGTGCTCCCAGCGGGTCTGTGACCCGCGTCCCGGCGACCTGCGGCGTGGTCACAGACCCCGCCGGAGCGAGGTGGAATGCCTTGCTCGTCGGGGGTCTGCGACCCCCGACCCCGGTGCTCCCAGCGGGTCTGCCAGGCCCAGGCCTGACTGGGCGACCCGCGTCCCGGCGACCTGCGGCGGGGTCACAGACCCCGCCGGAGCGAGGTGGAATGCCTTGCTCGTCGGGGGTCTGCGACCCCCGACCCCGGTGCTCCCAGCGGGTCCGCCAGGCTCAGGCCTGACTGGGCGACCCGCGTCCTGGCGACCTGCGGCGGGGTCACAGACCCCGCCGGAGCGAAGGTAAGAATGGATCCAAGCCCATGCCCGTACATCCAAACTTTGACCCGGCCAATCTCTACTTCATCACCACTACCGCCGTTCAGCGGGTCCACCTGTTCCAGCGCGACGTCATCAAGCGTATCATCGCCGACAGCCTCAACTACATGCGGGTGCAGGGCTGGATTCACCTCCACGTTTTTGTCATCATGCCCAATCATGTCCACATCATCGTCCGGTTTTTGGGAGAGCACACTCTTTCAGATGTGATGCGCGAGTTCAAGAAACACACCGCCAAACAGATCATCCGGCAATACCAGGCCGAAGACAACCAACAAGTATTGGCGTTTCTGGAGCAAATGGCGGCCGATATTCCAGATCAGCGATACAAGGTCTGGGAAGAAGGCTATGATGCCCGGGATGTCTTCTCCTCTGACTTTCTCCGACAAAAGATGGAGTACAGCCACAACAATCCGTGCCAACCGCACTGGCAACTGGCTGAGCGGCCGGAGCTGTATCCCTGGTCCAGCGCCCGGTACTACTTGCTGGGAGCGCCGGCGATCATCGCCGTGGATGATGTGCGCGAGTTACTCGTGTAGGATGGGCGGACTTGGGGTGCGGCCTTGCTCGTCGGAGGTCTGTGACCCCCGACCCCGCAGCGGCGGGTGGCACACCCGCCGCGAGCAGATAGTGTCTTGCTCGTCGGGGGCCTGTTCTTCTTGCTCGTCGGGGGTCTGTGACCCCCGACCCCGCAGCGGCGGGTGGCACACCCGCCGCGAGCAGATAGTGTCTTGCTCGTCGGGGGCCTGTTCTTCTTGCTCGTCGGGGGTCTGTGACCCCCGACCCCACGGCGGCGGGTGACACTCCCTACGGCCTGCCACGAAGTCAGGCGCCAGCGTGAGGTCGCAGACGTGGTCGCCGCCGCGAGCAGGGGAGCACTTGCTCGTCGGGGGTCTGCGACCCCCGACCCCGGTGCTCTCAGCGGGTCCGCCAGGCCCAGGCCTGACTGGGCGACCCGCGTCCCGGCGTCCTGCGGCGGGGTCACAGACCCCGCCGGAGCGAGGTGGAATGCCTTGCTCGGCGGGGGTCTGCGACCCCCGACCTGCGAGCAGATAGAACGGGGTCTGTGGCCCTTGCACAAACAGGGTATTATTGGAGGTAAACACGATGAACCGGACTTTTACTCGCTGGCTCAGCGCGCTCGCCGCGCTGGCCCTGTTGCTCTCAGCCCTGCTCCCCATCGCCGGGAGCAGCCCCGCACCCGCGCGCGCCGGTGGGCCGCCGGCCCCGGCTGGCCCGTTGCTCCACCTGCGAGTCGGCTCCTTTGACCCCCTGGCCGGCGAGCCGGCCATCCCCGCCGGCCTGCGGCGCACTCTCGCCGCCGACCGGCCCGGCCTGCGCCTGGTCCAGTTCCCCGGCCCCATCCAGGACAACTGGTACCAGGCGATGACGGAGGCCGGCCTGGAAGTGATCACTTACCTGGCCGACTATGGTTACCTGGTCTGGGGCGACGCAGCCGCCGTGCAGCGCCTCCAGGCCACGGCCCCGTTGCGTTGGGCGGGCCTCTATCACCCGTATTATGCCCTCCACCCGGCCCTGGCCGACCCGGAAAAACTCCCCGCTGAGGTGGAGGTCATCGTCCAGGTTTACGACCACCCGGGCGCGGACAAGGCGGTGCAGGCCATCCTCGCCCAGGCCCTGGACGTCTTCCGCGCCCCGTACCCGGTGCTGGTCTACCGTAATATCGGCGTGCGCCTCCCGTCGGCCCAACTACCCGGGCTGGCCGCGCGGCCGGAGGTGGTCAACGTGGAGCCGTATGCCCGGCCGCAGATGCTGGACGAAGTCCAGGGCCAGATTATGGCCGGCAACCTCAACGGGGCGGGCACCCAGCCCGCCGGCCCCGGCTACCTGGCCTGGCTGAACGGGTTTGGCTTCTCCACCGATCCGACAGCCTACCCTATCGTGGATGTAACCGATGACGGGATTGATAACGGTTCCGTCACCCCACTGCATCCCGATTTCTATGTGCTGGGCAACACTGCTAACCCGGACCGCCTGGCCTACAACTACAACTGGACCACCGATCCCCTGGCCGACGGACGGGCCGGCCACGGCAATATCAACGCCTCCATTGTCGTGGGTTACAACAATCAGACCGGCTTCCCGTATGAGGACGGCAACGGCTACAACTATGGCCTGGGCATCAACCCCTATGGCCGGGTGGCCGGCTCCAAGGTATTCAACAACGCTGGCCAGTGGGATACCGACGCCACCCCCACCGACCTGATCAGCAACACCTACGCCCTGGGTGGGCGCATCAGCAGCAACTCCTGGGGTTACCTGTATTCCGGCGGCAACTATAACGCCGATTCCCAGGAGTACGACGCCCGGGTGCGCGACGCCCAGCCGGGCAGCGGCCCCTACGCCGGCAATCAGGAGATCATCGTGGTGTTCGCGGCCGGCAATGACGGCCCCTATTCCAACTCTGTCAGCCCACCCGGCACGGCCAAGAACGTCATCTCCGTGGGCGCGGCCGAGAACTATCGCCCCACCTGGACCGACGGCTGCGGCGTTGACCCGACCGGCGCTGATAGCGCGCAGGATATCGCCAGCTTCTCCGGCCGCGGCCCCTGCGACGATAGCCGGGTCAAGCCGGACCTGGTGGCCCCGGGCACGCACATCGAAGGGGCGGCCTCCCAGGCCCCCGGCTACGACGGCACCGGCGTCTGCGACCAATACATGCCCGCCGGCCAGACCCTTTATGCTGCCTCCTCCGGCACCAGCCATTCCACACCCGCCGCAGCGGGCGCGGCTTCCCTGGTCTATCGCTACTACCAGGACCGCTTTGGCGCGATCCCCAGCCCGGCCATGGTCAAGGCGTACCTGATCCAGGCCACCCGTTACCTCACCGGCTCCGGGGCCGGCGGCAACCTGCCCTCCAACAACCAGGGCTACGGCGAGCTGCACCTGGGCCTGGCCTTCGATGGCGCCGCCTGGGTCGTGGTGGACCAGAGCCACGTCTTTGACAATAGCGGCCAGGTCTACGAGCTGCAGGGCACGGTGGCCGACCCGGCCAAACCCTTCCGCGTCACCCTGGCCTGGACCGATCCCCCGGGACCGACGACCGGGGCCGCCTACATCAACAACCTGGACCTGGAAGTAGAGATCGGCGGGCAGACCTACAAGGGCAACGTCTTCTCCGGGGCCACGTCGGTCCCCGGCGGCTCCGCCGACCCCCGCAACAACGTGGAGAGCGTCTTCCTCCCCGTCGGGCAGAGCGGCCTCTTTACCGTGCGCATCAAGGCCACCAACATCGCCGGCGACGGCCTGCCCGGCAACGGTGACCCCACCGATCAGGACTTTGCCCTGGCCGTCTACAACGGGATGAGGGAGGTGGGCTACCTGGACGGCACGGTCTACGATGGAACGTGGGGCGGCGGGCTGACCGGCGTCACCGTGCGGGCCATCACCGGCACGGTCACCTACACCCAGACGACGGGCGCCACCGGCTATTATACGATGACCGTGGCCCCGGATACCTACACCGTCAGCGCCTGGAAGTACGGCTACACGCAGCAGACCATCCCCGGCGTGGTCGTGGTGAGCGATACAGTTACCACCGTCAACTTTACCCTCACCCAGACGTCCCAATACTCCCTGACCGGGCAGGTCACCGATCTGATGACGGGTGCGCCGCTGTCGGCCACCGTCTCCGTGTACGGTCCCTTTGGCGACCTCATCGCGCAGACCAACACGCCGCAACTCACCGGTCTCTATGCCTTCACCCTCTACGGTGGGCCGTACACCGTCACCGCCCAGGCGCGCCTGCACCAGCCCGGCGTGGCGGCGGTGAACCTGGTGACCAACACGGTGCAAGATTTTCCTCTCACCGCCACCACCACTGACGGCATCCTCTGGGGCTATATCACCAGTCTGGAGACGGGCAACCCGGTAGCGGGAGCGACCGTTCAAGTGACGCCAGGGATGACCCAGACCACATCTGGCGCCGGCGGTTACTATGAGCTGCAGCTCCCCTCCGGCCAGCCCTACACCGTGACGGTCTCCGCTTCACTTTACAGCACCGTAGCCGAAGGAGGCGTGGTCGTACCCCAGAGCAACCTCCTGCGCAAAGACTACGCCCTGCCCACCGCCCATCTGGTGCTCTTGCCCCCGGAGGGACTCAGCGCCACGTTGCGCATCGGGAATCAGGTGACCCAGACCCTCGTCGTCAGCAATACCGGCACCGGCGGGTTGGACTTTGAGATCCGCGAGGCCCGGGGCGTCGTCACCCCCGGCGGCGGCCCTGACCCCTTCGGCTACACTTACCAGGACAGCCGCAGCGCCGACGGCCCGACCTACTCCTGGATTGACGCCACCGACGGCACGCCGCTGAACTTGTTAGACGACGGCGAGGCCAACGTGACCCTGCCCTTCGCCTTCACCTTCTACGGTACGTCTTCCACCGCCATCCGCGTGGGCAACAACGGCGGCCTGCTCTTCAACGCCACCAGCGGCGACCTGTGGGCCGGGAACGCTGATCTGGGCACGACCACCTCCAACAACCTCATCGTCCCCTTCTGGGATGACATAGACGATGAGACCGGCAATGTCTACTACAAGACCATCGGCACGGCCCCCAACCGCCGCTTCGTTATCGAATGGTATAACCGGCCCCACTACAAATCCAGCGGTGGGGTGGGTAATGTGACCTTTGAGCTGATCCTCTACGAAGGCACGAACAACATCAAGTTCCAGTACCAGGATGTGGTTTTCGGCGACCCCGATAACCCCAGTTGGGACTATGGCGGCAGCGCCACGGTGGGCATCCGCCAGAGCGGGAGCAACTATCTCCAATACTCCTACAACCAGCCGGTCCTCTCGAATGGCCTGGCGATCTGCTTCCGCTACCCCGGCTCGCCGCCGTGCGACCCGGTGGACATCCCCTGGCTGACCACAGAGCCAGTTACCGGCACGGTGGCCGCAGGAGATGCCCGGCCAGTCTCGACACGCTTTGACGCGCAGACCATCACCCAGACCGGCGTCTACACCGGCTTCCTGCTCTTTTACACCAACGACCCGGAGGCCCAGCCCTATGCCAGTTACCCGGTCACCATGACGGTGCTTCCCCCGTTGCCAGAGCTTACGGCGATCACCAAGACCGCCTCGGCGGAACGGGTGGAAGCCGGCCTGCCGTTGGTCTACACCATCACCGTCACCAACGATGGCGGCGGCCCGGCCACCGGCGCGGTCATCAGCGACGACCTGCCAGCCCACCTGCTCTTTGCCTGGGCCGACGACGGCGGAGCACTGGTGGGCGACAGGGTAGTGTGGACCGGGTTGACTGTCCCGGCCCATGGCGCGCTTTACGTCTCCTACGGCGTCACCGTCACCTGCGTGGCCTCCGGCACCCTTATCGTCAACGACGCCTACTCAGTCACGGCTACCGACTGGCCCACCCCCACCGCTGGTCTGCCGGTCACCGTCACCGCCACCGCCGAAGGCGTGAGCGCGGACTTTGCCTTCCCCACGCCGGTGCTGCGGAACCGACCGGTGACGTTTGCCAGCTCCAGTCAGAACGCCACGGCCTATGAATGGTCCTTTGGCGACGGGGGCAGTTCGCACGAGGCCAATCCCAGCCACACCTACACCGGCCCCCCCGGCGATTACACGGTGGTCTTGACCGCCAGCAACCCGTGCACGCACACGGTAGTCAGCAAACTGCTGACCGTGGAGGACTATGCCGTCACCGTCAGCCCCACGGCGGCCACCGGCTGGGCCGACCCCGGCCAGACCATCACCCACACCCTGCGGGTGACCAACACCGGCACCCTGAGCGAGACCTTCCAGGTCACCCTGGGCAGCCGTACCTGGCCCACGCAACTCTCGACCGGCAGCCTCTCGCTTGACGCCGGGGAGGGGGCGGAGGTCACGGTGGTGGTATCCGTGCCGGCCGGGGCGGCCGGCGGCGCGCAAGACAGCGTTCAGGTCACGGTGCGCGCCCTTTCCGACCCGCGCACGCCACCGGCCACGGCCAGCGCCACACTGACCAGCCGGGCGAACTACCTATATGCGGTGGCTCTGGAGCCGGCCACAGCCGCCCAATCCGCCGCGCCAGGCCAGGTGGTGACCTACACCTTGCGGGTGACCAACCTCAGCAATGCGGCGGACACCATCGCCATCACCCGCACCAATCCCGGCTGGCCGACGGCCTTGTCGTGGACGAGCCAGACAATTGCGCGGGGCGGCTGGCGGGAGTTGAAGGTCTATGTCACCGTGCCGGTCACGGCCACGGGCGGCCTGTCGGACGCGGCGGTAGTGCGGGCCACCGGCAGCGGCGGCTACGCCGAGGCCACGCTGACCACCACGGCAACGGGGTATACCATCTATCTGCCCCTGGTGATCAAGGGGTCATAGTTGTCACCCTCCCGCAGGTTTGGAACCTGCGGGAGGGTCTTACTCATCGGGGGTATGCCCTTCTTGCTCGTCGGGGGTCTGTGACCCCCGACTGCCCCTTGCTCGTCGGGGGTCTGTGACCCCTGACTGCCCCGCGAGCAGAGGGGCGGCGGGTGACACACCCGCCGCGAACAGAGGATTTTGCTCGTCGGGGGTCTGTCCTTTTTGCTCGGCGGGGTCTGTGACCCCCGACTGCCCCGCGAGCAGAGATGTGTGGGGCGGCGGGTGACACACCCGCCGCGAACAGAGGGTTTTGCTCGTCGGGGGGTCGTGACCCTTCTTGCTCGGCGGGGGTCTGTCCTTTTTGCTCGGCGGGGGTCTGTGACCCCCGACTGCCCCGCGAGCAGAGGGGCGGCGGGTGTGTCACCCGCCGCGAACAAGAGGATTTTGCTCGTCGGGGGGTCGTGACCCTTCTTGCTCGGCGGGGGTCTGTCCTTTTTGCTCGGCGGGGGTCTGTGACCCCCGACTGCCCCGCGAGCAGAGGGGCGGCGGGTGTGTCACCCGCCGCGAACAAGAGGATTTTGCTCGTCGGGGGGTCGTGACCCTTCTTGCTCGTCGGGGGTCTGTCCTTTTTGCTCGTCGGGGGTCTGTGACCCCCGACTGCCCCGCGAGCAGAGGGGGGCGGGTGACACACCCGCCGCGAACAAAGAGGATTTTGCTCGTCGGGGGGTCGTGACCCCCGCCCCACGGCGGCGGGTGACACACCCGCCGCGAGCGAACGCGGTCTGGCTCTGGGCAGGTCTCAGACCCGCCCAGAGCCAGGGATGGTTAAGATTGTGGAGGTCTTTTCGTGAAATCCTTGCCGTTCATCCTGCCCGTGGTGCTTGTCATCGCTCTGTTGTTCCCGCTCACCTCGCCAACCCTGCTGGCTTCTCCGCCACCTCCCACACCCCCGGCCGGGGCCAGCCCTGCCGGCACTGGTCCCTGGGTGGTGAGAGCCTATTACACCGGGCGGCCGATGTTGAACACCCTGGCGACCCGGCTGGAACCCTGGGAGGTGCACCCCGATCTCGGCTATGCGGTTGTGGCGGTGGACCGCGCCGGCTACGACTGGCTGCTGGGCCAGGGTTTCCGGGTGGAGGTGGACGCAGAGAAAACCGCCCTCCTGAACCAGCCGAACTCCCCCCTTCCTGGTCAGACCAAGGGTATTCCCGGCTACCCCTGCTACCGCACCGTGGAAGAAACCTACGCCACCGCGACCGCTATCGCTGCCAGTCATCCCAACCTGGCGACCTGGACCGATGTCGGGGATTCCTGGGAAAAAGGGACCCCCGGTGGCAATCCCGGCTATGACCTGCTGGTCCTGCGCCTGACCAACTCTGCCGTCCCGGGTCCCAAACCCAAACTGTTCATCATGGCGGCCATCCATGCCCGGGAGTACGCCACGGCCGAACTGGTCACCCGCTTCGCCGAGTACCTGGTCAATCGGTACGACTCCGATCCCGACGTGACCTGGCTTTTGGACCATCACGAAATCCATCTGCTGCTTCAGGCCAACCCCGACGGCCGCAAGATCGCCGAAACCGGCGTCTCCTGGCGCAAGAACACCGATAATGACGATGGCTGCGCTGATCCGAACAACTGGGGCACGGACCTGAACCGCAACTATCCCTTCTACTGGGCCTGTTGTGGCGGCTCCAGCGGCAGTCCCTGTGCGGAGACCTATCGCGGCCCGGCGGCGTCGTCGGAACCGGAGACCCAGGCGGTGATCAACTACGTGCGGGCGCAGTTCCCTGACCAGCGGGATGACCCCCTGGGCGCAGCCGCCCCCGTCACCGCCACCGGCATCTTCCTGGACATCCACAGTTACAGCCGGTTGGTCCTCTGGCCGTGGGGCTTCACCTCCAGTCCGGCCCCCAACGGGACAGCCCTGCAAACCCTGGGCCGCAAGTTCGCCTATTTCAACGGTTACACGCCCGAACAGTCCTACGGGCTTTACGCCACAGACGGCACCACCGACGATTTCGCTTATGGCGAGCTGGGGCTGGCAGCCTACACCTTTGAGATCGGCACCTCGTTTTTCCAGAGTTGTTCGTACTTTGAGAACACCATCGTGCCGGAGAACTTCCCGGCCCTGCTCTACGCCGCGAAGGTGGTGCGGACGCCGTATCTGACCCCCAGCGGCCCCGATGCGCTGAACGTGATCGCTTTCCCGACCAGTGCGGCCGCTGGCGAGCCGGTTTCCCTGACTACCACCATCAACGATACCCGCTATAACAACTCCCAGGGCACGGAACCGACCCAGAACATCGCCGCTGCGGAGTACTACATTGACACCCCGCCCTGGGTCACCGTCCCGCCGCCGGTTTCCCATCCGATGGCGGCCCTGGATGGGGCGTTCAATCAGAAAATAGAGACCGTGGGCGCGACTGTTCCCACGGCGGCCCTAAGCCCAGGGCGGCACACCCTCTTTGTGCGCGGACAGGATGCCGCCGGGAACTGGGGACCTGTCTCGGCGGCGTTCTTCACCGTGACCGTCGCGCTGCCGCCGCAGATCAGCGTGGGGAAACTGGCCTCCGGCGAACGGGTGGAGGTGGGAACCCCGCTCTCGTTTACCCTGGTGATCACGAATACGGGCGGCCCGGCGGGGAGAGCCGTCCTCACGGACGCGCTGCCCGCGCATACCCTTTTTGCCGGGGCCAGCCACAACGGCGCCCTGGAGTATGGGCACGTCGTCTGGCATGACCTGACCATTCCGGTCGGCGGCGTCATCAGCGTCTCCTATGGCGTCACCATCACCTGCGTCCCTTCCGGCAGCCTCATCGTCAACGACGCCTACACCGTCACCGCCGCCGAGTGGCCCACCCCCACGGTCGGCCTGCCCATCACCGTCACCGCCACCGCCGAAGGGGTCAGCACCGATTTCGCCTTCCCCACCCCGGTGCTGCGCGGCTGGCCGGTGGCCTTCACCAACCTCAGCCAGCACGCCACGACCTATGAATGGGTCTTTGGCGATGGAGGCAGCTCGCACGCGGCCCACCCCAGCCATACCTACGCCGCCACCGGTTCCTACACGGTGATCCTGACCGCAACCAACCTCTGCGCCTCGGCGGTGGTCAGCCGCCCGCTGACGGTGGAGGACTATGCCGTGGCCGTCAGCCCCACGGCGGCCACCGGCTGGGCCGACCCCGGCCAGACCATCACCCACACCCTGCGGGTGACCAACACCGGCACCCTGAGCGAGACCTTCCAGGTCACGATGGGCAGCCATGCCTGGCCCGCGCAGCTCATGCCCGGCAGTCTCTCGCTTGACGCCGGGGAGGGGGCGGAGGTCACAGTGCTGATGACGGTGCCGGCCGGGGCGGCCGGTGGGGAGCAGGACAGCGTGCTGGTCACGGTGCGCGCCCGCTCGGACCCGCGCACGCCGCCGGCCGCGGCCAGCGCCGCGCTGACCAGCCGGGCCAACTATCTCTACGGGGTAGCCCTGGAGCCGGCCACGGCCGCCCAATCCGCCGCGCCAGGCCAGACGGTGACCTACACCCTACGAGTGACCAATCTCAGCAATGCGGCGGACACCATCGCCATCACCCGCACCAACCCCGGCTGGCCGACGGCTTTCTCGTGGACGAGCCAGACGATTGCCCGGGGCGGCTGGCGGGAGTTGAAAGTCTATGTCACCGTGCCCCCCACGGCCACGGGCGGCCTGACGGACACGGCGGTGGTGCGGGCCACCGGTAGCGGCGGCTATGCCGAGGCCACGCTAACCACCACAGCCCTGTATCAAGTGTACCTGCCGCTCGTATGGCGGCTGGCGCCGTAACCCCAGGCTGACACCGAAACAGCAAGGACCCGCTTCCTCGGAGGAAGCGGGTCCCTTTCTGCTCCCGTCGGGTCTGCGACCCGACGGCTGGCGCGAGTTATAGACCTGTGCCGAGTCAGGACCTCGGGCCGCAAAAGACCACCTGGCTGCCGTGAGCGCGGTAGATGTATTCTTTCTCGCCGGCTGCCAGCACGATCTCCAGGCCGGTCACGAAGGCCGGCTGCACTGGCCCTGACTCGGCCCCCGGCGGCCAGCAGCCCAGGTTCTGGGCCGGAAAATCGTCCGCGCGTACCGCCACCACCGTGATGCCCGCCGGGTCCACGCCCAGCCGTTGGGCCAGGTCCGCCCGGGCCGCTTCGGCGGCGCGCTGCGCCTGGGGGCTGGCGAGGTCCACCGTGGGCGCCGGCGTCTTGCCCACGAGTGCTCTCTTTTCGCACAGCACGGCCTGCCTCCCCATGTCGGTGTGATACTCGTACCGCTCCCCCTGGGCTATCAGGATCACCAGGTAGCCCGGAGTGATCACCTGAGCGTACATCAGGCCCGGCTGCGGACAACCCAGGGCCGTGCTGGGCCAGTCTACGGCCTCCACGCTCACCACCGCAATGATCGCTTCTGTCTTCAGGCCCAGTCGCCGGGCCAGATCCGCCCGGGCTAATGCCACCGCCGGTTCGGCTCCGACCGGGATGACAGCTCCGGGCGTAGCCGAAGGGAGCGGTAATGATGGGGAGGGGATTGGCTGCGGGGCCGGGTGTACCAGCGAAGGCGTGGGCGCGGTTGGCGATGACCTGCCTGGCGTCGGCGTGACCGATAGCCCGGCGTCGCAACCCAGAGTCAGTCCCCCCACGACCGCCATGATCAGGATGATCACACCTGTTCTCTCGTTCATCGCCTGCACCTCCTCAGCGTAGTCGCTCGTCGGGGGTCTGTGACCCCCGACTGCCCCGCGAGCAGATAGTGTAGTCGCTCGTCGGGGGTCTGTGACCCCCGACTGCCCCGCGAGCAGATAGCGTAGTCGCTCGTCGGGGGTCTGTGACCCCCGACTGCCCCGGACATCTCGTTCTTGCACCTTGCTCTCCCTGCCCTTCGCTTCTCTGCCACCTGAGAGACGAATTTACGGTCGGATTGGTTCCCCCGCTCCGAGTCCGTATCAGTTTAGCAGGTTCGGGGCCGTACGGCCTGACATCCGTGCATAACTTCTGTCAGGGAGGGAGAAAGCCTTTCTGGGGGTTTTTGCGGCGGCGAAGCCGCCGCAAAAACCACCTACCAGGCATTCTTTCCCCTCCCCGCATCGCGTAGCGGCGACGAAGTGGGGAGTGGGGCAGGGCCCTCATGCGTTCAATTACGCACGGATGTCAGATACGGCCCGTTGACAGGCAGGGCCGGCTCTGTTATACTAAAGCTGTCGGGAGGTGAGAGGTCCCGCCAGCGGGCCGCCCCTCTCCTGCGGAGGGATGGCAGAGTGGACGATTGCGGCGGTCTTGAAAACCGTTGACCGATGAGGTCCGGGGGTTCGAATCCCTCTCCCTCCGCCACAGTCCACAGCCATAACTATTTACCCACAGCCAATCTGGGAAGATGCCGGAGTGGACGATCGGGACCGCCTGCTAAGCGGTTGAGGGGGCCAAAAACCTCCTCCGAGGGTTCGAATCCCTCTCTTCCCGCCAGTGCCCCCGTAGCTCAGGGGATAGAGCGCAGCGCTGCGGACGCTGAGGCCACAGGTTCAAGTCCTGTCGGGGGTGCCAGAATACGCGACGGGCCACCGTTTGGATGGCTCGTTTTTTATGGGGTTGCCCCCATCACCTCCGTGAGCGTGTCGCGTTGGGGACAGTATGGCTCTGGAGTCGAGGCTTTAGCCGGTTCATGCCCGCAAGACTCGCCTGAAGGCTCGACTCCAGCGCGCATAATCGCTAATGGTGCCCGTTTCCTGTGTACCCCAATGTGTTCCCCCACCTCCAGCCGCAAAAACCCCCCACTTGTGGTATAATAGGCCTGGCGTAACTGCCCGGCGAAGCTGCGCTTCAAACCGCGAGCAGGAGCGCAGGATGCTACACCCCTGCACCGCAGAGCACGCAGAGGGCACAGAGATTTATCTTTTGGCGTGCCCGGCGACCTCGGCGGTGAAATCTTGCTCTGTTTGTCGGGATAGTTCGTAACTGCCTACCCTGAACCCTCCCGCAGGTTAGAAAGGGGCTGGCAACCGATGCAGCCGGTCATCTGGGCGTGTTCTGGTCTGGTCATTACGCCCAAACCTGCGGGAGGGTAGATAGTTACGATAGTTCAATGTTCTGGGGAAATTGGTTTACACTCTTTACGGGCGTTAAAATCCTCACCCCTTCCCCTGCCCCTTCCC
>Ga0209101_1000084_pt1 | contig 76840 bp, 66 predicted proteins | sample ConPoolayeCmetaG_FD_185481 | JGI IMG/M metagenome (GOLD analysis project Ga0209101, IMG submission 185481) | Hot spring microbial mat communities from California, USA to study Microbial Dark Matter (Phase II) - Cone Pool mat layer C metaG... ... | reverse complement strand
AGGAGCGAATCGCGTATCATGGGGTAGTCCCTCCTCGTCAAGAGTAATCACACGACCCCAATGATACAGGATTAAGTGCCTGATGGCAAGCCCCCAGCATTGTGATTTATGACCAGGCCTCAGTTAAGTTGACGCATATGGGGGATAGGGGTGCAGACAGCGCAAAGGAACTGTTGGTTCCACACAAAAACGCCAGCCCACCGGCCGGTGAGACTGGCGTCTGTCAGGTCAACGGGCCCAGTCTGTCACTGGGCCTTGTTTATGGTGCGCAGACACTGGGTGCAGATGTTGATGCGCCGTTTGCGCCCGGCAATAACCAGGGTCTTTTTCTGCACGTTGGGACGCCACATGCGATTGGTGGCCTTCATAGAAAAGGGACGATTGTGCCCGAATTGGGGACTTTTGCCGCAGATCTCGCACTTGCCAGCCATGATACCTCCATATTGCGTAATCCGTATATGCCCTGACATCCGTGCATAACTCCTGTCAGGGAAGGGACAAGGGGGGAAGGCCTTTCTGGGGGTTTTTGCGGCGGCTTCGCCGCCGCAAAAACCCCCACAGGCGTAACTGCCTACCTTGAACCCTCCCGCAGGTTAGAAAGGGGCTGGCAACTGATGCAGCCGGTCATTGGGGCGCGCCTGCGACGTCTGGTCTTGTCATTGCGCCCAAACCTGCGGGAGTACGCACGGTGTCAGATATGCCCTATTGACACAAGTCATATAATAACATAAGTGAACTATTTTGGCAACCGTGAGGTCTGGCATTCGTGCATAACTCCTGTTAGGGAGGGAGGGAACAAGGAGAAGAAAGCCTTTCTGGGGGTTTTTGCGGCGGCGAAGCCGCCGCAAAAACCCCTATGAGGCAGTCTTTCCCCTCCCCGAAGGGACGCGAAGCGGAGGGGCGGTACCCTCGTGCGTTTAATTTACGCCCGGATATCAAGTGAGGTAGATTCGGATGGAAGAAGCACCTCTGGGCAAGATCGAAGTTGCACCCCAGGCTATTGCCACCATTGCCGGTCATGCGGTCATCTCCTGCTATGGTGTGGTGGGTATGGCCGCCACCACCCTCAGGGATGGCCTGGCCGAGCTGTTGCAACACGAAAACCTGAGCCGGGGCGTCAGGGTTCACCTGGTAGATGACCAGATCATTATTGACCTGTACGTGGTCATCGAGTATGGGGTACGCATCTCCGAAGTGGCCCATAACATCATGAGCAGCGTCAAGTACGCTGTGGAACGCGCGCTGGGCTTGCCGGTGGCCCAGGTCAATATCCACGTACAAGGGTTGCGGATCAGCGATGAAAATGGGGGTTGAGACGGCCCGGCCAGCTCTGGACGAACACGAAGGGTGAGGTAAGAGTGAGCGACAAGAGAGCACCGGCCCGGCGGGGGTTGCGAATCTGCAACGGCCAGGGCCTGAAGCGGATGATCATGGCTGGTACAGCCTGGTTGGAGCGCAACGTGCCCCATATCAATGCCTTGAACGTGTTCCCCGTGCCGGACGGTGATACCGGCACGAACATGTTCCTGACCATGCAGGCCGCGCTCAAGGCCATTGCTGATTCGCCGGAGCATTCCGTCTCAGACATTGCTCACAAGGTGGCCCATGGTTCCCTGATGGGGGCCCGGGGCAACTCCGGGGTGATCCTGTCGCAGTTCTTCCGGGGCATCGCCCGCTCTCTGGATGGCAAGATGTCTTTTACCGCCCCGGACCTGGCCGCCGCGATGGCCGAGGGTTCGGCAACGGCCTATAAGGGCGTGCTCAAGCCGGTGGAAGGCACTATCCTTACTGTCGCCCGTGACGCGGCGCTGGCGGCGCAGGAAGCGGCCACGACCACCCGGGATCTGGTGGTCATGCTGGAGCGAATCGTGGAGGCGGCCCGGGCTTCGGTGGCGCGCACACCCGACCTGTTGCCAGTGCTCAAGAGTGCCGGGGTGGTGGACGCTGGCGGCCAGGGCCTTTATGTCGTCCTGGAGGGTATGTTGCATTATTTACGCGGCGAGACTATCGAGGAGGTGTCTACTACCCTGGCTCAGACCGTGGATTTGCAGCCTCTGGCCGGGGGTTATGGCTATGACACCCAGTTTATCATCCAGGGACGGGACCTCAACGTGGAGGCGATCCGGGCCCACATTGCCAGCCTGGGTGATTCCGTCCTGGTGGTGGGGGATAGTGGCCTGATCAAAGTTCACGTTCATACCCCCACTCCTGGGGCTGTCCTGGACTATGGTATCCGCATGGGCAATGTCAGCAAGGTTATCATCGAGAACCTCCAGGAACAATACCAGGAGTTCATGGCCCAGCAGCCTGTGCCCACCACGACCGAGGAGATCACCGACATTGCGACCGTGGCCGTGGTAGCCGGCCGGGGCCTCACCGAGGTCTTTCGCACCCTGGGGGTCAGTGCTGTCGTTCCTGGCGGCCAGACCATGAACCCTTCCACCGAGGAGATGCTCCAGGTGGTGAACCAACTGACCAAAGACCAGGTGATCATCCTGCCTAATAACAAGAACATTATCCTGGTTGCCCGGCAAGTGCAGGAGTTGAGCCATAAACAGGTGCGGGTTGTGCCCACCAGGACTATCCCGCAAGGGATCTCGGCCTTGCTGGCCTTCAAGTATGATGCCGATCTGGACAGCAATGTCGCGGCCATGGAGAAAGCCCTGGACCTGGTGCAGACTGCTGAGGTGACCCGGGCCGTGCGCTCGGTGGAGATCAACGGCCTGGCCGTCGAGGAGGGGCAGATCATCGGCCTGCTGAATGGGCAGTTGGTGACGGCCGGTTCAGATCAGGAGGAGATCGTGCTGGACCTGCTGGCACGCATGGAGGCCGACCAGGCCGAGATCATCACCGTGTATTATGGCGAGGCCGTAACTCCACCCCAGGCCAGACGCCTGGCCACGTTGATTCAGGAGCATTACCCGGCCCAGGAGGTGGAGCTCCTGGACGGGGGTCAACCACATTACTGCTATATCATCTCAGCCGAATAGGAGCATTAACGATGCCACGTCGCAAGGTCAGCATCGTCACCGACAGCACGGCGGAGATCCCGCTGGAACGCGCTCAAGAATTGGAGCTGACCATTGTCCCGCTCAACATCCATTTGGGGACCGAAGTGTTCCAGGAACAGGTGGACTTGAAGACTGAAGACTTTTTCCGGTGGTTGGAAGAGTCGCGCACCTTACCCACGACCTCTGAACCGTCCCCCGGCCTGTTTCATAGCATCTATGAACGGCTGGCGTTGGAGACGCGGGATATACTGTCCATCCACATTTCCGGCGGGCTGAGCAAGACCTGCGCTTCGGCCCGGCAGGCCCGGGACATGATGTTGGGCCGCTGCAACGTGATCGTCATTGACTCGCTGACCACCTCCGCCTGCCTGGGGATGCTGGCGACAGCGGCGGCCCGGGCGGCCTTGCGCGGTGAATCGCTCTACCAGATTGCCAAGATGGTCCGGGGTATGATCACCCAGGTGCATATTCAGTTCTTTGTGGATACGGTGGAATACCTGGGCCGTGAGGGTCGGCTGGGGCTTGATCTGCGGGCCAATTCTCTGGCCGGGGTCAAGCCGTTGTTCAAGATCGAGCAGGGGCGGCTGGAGCTGGTGGAACGGGTGCGCAGTCGGGCCCGGGCTTTGGACAAGCTCTTTGAGTTCGTGGCCGACTTTCCGCAGGTCGAGAAGCTGGTTATCGTGCACCATGCCCCGCCGGCCGAGATCCAACGCCTGGTCTCGCGGATCGTCACCATCGTGCCGCCGGACAGGATCTCGGAGGCCCCCTATGGCCCGGCAGTGGGCACTTATCTGGGGCCGCAGGCCATCGGCATCGCCGTGTATGAAGGAGAGGAGGAATGGTGAACCGGCCGGTGCGGGTCGTGGTGGATAGTACGGCCGACATCCCCTCGGCCCTGTGCGCCGAACTGGGTATCACTGTGGTGCCGGACCTGGTGCACTTTGGAGACCGGACGTATCGGGATGGCGTGGACCTGACGAACGACGAGTTCTTTGCTCTCCTGGCGACCAGCCCGGTCCACCCCACCACCTCGTCGCCGGGCGCGGGGGTCTTTGCAGCCGCCTATCAGGAGCTGGTTCAGGCCGGGGCCGACGTGGTCTCTATCCACCCGGAGGCTGGCTTCAGCGGCATCTATAGCGTGGCGGCTCTGGCAGCGCGGGAGATCACCGCTGGCCGGGTGGTGGTCATAGATTCTCATCAGGTTACCATGGGCACGGGCTGGCTGGCCATCCTGGCGGCACGGGCGAGCCGGGCTGGTGCAACTCTGGAAGAAGTCGTGGCCCTGGTAGAACAGACCCGCGAGCGGGTCTACCTCATCGCCGTGTTGGATACCCTGATGCCGCTCCAAAAAAGCGGCCGGTTGGGCCGTCTGAGTAGCCTGATCGGGACGGCGCTGGAGATCAAACCCCTCTTTGCTGTCCACCAGGGGCAGCCCGAAGTCCTGGAGCGGCCCCGGACCCGGCGCAAGGCCCGGCAGCGGTTGGTGGAGCGGGTCCGCGCCCTGGCCCCTTTTCAAGAGTTGGCCGTGTTGCATACTGCCGCCTGGGATGAAGCCCGGGACCTGGCCGCTGAGTTGGCCGCGGCGGTCCTTCTGCCTCGTGACCGTATCCTGGTGGCCCAGGCCGGGGCCGCCATGGGCACCCATGTGGGCCGGCGGGCACTGGCCGCCTGCGGCGTGGTGGCCCATATCTCTCTCTGAGGGAGCAGACCATCTTATGACCAATCAGCATCCACGCATCGGTGTGGTCACCGATAGCAACGCCGATGTACCGCCGGACCTGCGCGACCGTTACGGCATCGTGGTCGCCCCCCTCATTGTCCACTTTGGGCAGGAACAATACCGGGATGGGATTGACATTACGGCCCGGGAGTTCTTTGCCCGCCTGCGGGCCGGGGATGTGCTCCCCACCACCTCCCAGGTCTCCACCAGCGGGTGGACTGCGGCCTATCTGCAAGCCATCGAACAGGCCCGGGCGGCCGGCACGGAGTTGACCGGCCTGATCGTGGTCACCATCGCCAGCAGTCTCAGTGGCACCTACAGTGCGGCGTGCGCTGCGGCCGCGGCCATGGACATCCCGGTGGAGGTCATTGACTCCCAGCAGATCTCACTGGCCAGCGGCTGGCTGGTCATAGCTGCCGCCCAGGCAGCCCAGGAGGGGTGCTCCCTGCCCGAGATCGCGGCCCGGCTCCGCGCCATGGTGCCGCGTATTCGCCTGTGGGGGATGCTGGATAGCCTGGATCACGTGCAACGAGGTGGGCGGATCGGCAAGGGGGCGGCCTTGCTGGGTACTTTGTTGAACGTCAAACCAATGCTCCAAATCCTGGAAGGTGAGGTCTTGCCCCTCGGCCGGGTGCGCACACGCCAACGCGCCTTGCAAACCCTGGTGGAGATGCTGGTCGCCGAGATGCCGGTGGAAGCCGTCGCTGTCATCCACAGCGATCTCCCGGCCGCCGCGGAGGAACTGGCCGACCGGGTGGCCCAGGTATGGCCCCGGGAGCGTCTGCTCATGGCCGAGATTGGCCCGGTGCTGGGAGCACACCTGGGGCCGGGGGCTATCGGCCTGTCCTGTGTCAAGTCCCATGCCCAGACAAACCCAATCGCCGTTTGAAAAGTTGACCAAAATCCTGACCCTGGAGGCCGGGCAGGATTACCGGGGCCGGTCGGTTATGGGGGGCCTGGATCGTTTCCTGGACCGGTGGGCCAACGAGGTCCAGGAAGCCGGGGCGGACCCGGAGACGGTCGCCGTGGCCCGGCGGTGGGCGGAACGCTTCGCCAAGTATAATGAGCTATCGTCGGCGGAGCGGCAGGCCGTGGTGACCGAGGCCCTGGCCTGGCTCCAGGCCCGCCAGGCGGTTGCTCCCGTGCCGTCGGCTCCCCCGCGCGTCGCACCAGTCCTGGGGCCGGATGCGCCGGTGACGGTGATCCAGGGCGTGAGCAAGACCATGGAGAGAAACCTGGCCCGGCTGGGTATCACCACGGTGCGCGACTTGCTCTACCATTTCCCCCGCCGCTACGACGACTATAGCCAGCTCAAGACGATCAATCAGTTGGTCCCGGGCGAGGAAGTGACCATTGTGGGCACGGTCTGGGAGGTGAATAATCGCCGCTCCCGGGGTGGCATTCCCATCACCACCGTCACCATCTCGGATGGGACCAGTATGCTTCAGGCCACCTGGTTCAACCAGCCCTACCTGGCGCGGCAGATCCAACGCGCCCGCCAGATCGTCCTCAGTGGTAAGGTGGACCTCTACCTGGGGCGATTGACCCTTCAGGCCCCGGTCTGGGAACCGTTGGACAAGGACCTGATCCATACCGCCCGTATTGTGCCGATCCACCCGCTGACGGAGGGGTTGACCGCACGCTGGCTACGGCGGATCATCAAACGCGCCCTGGACCGCTGGGCCGGGGCCTTGCCTGACTATCTCCCGGCGTATCTGCGCCACCGTCAACGGTTGATGGACCTGCCCGTGGCCCTGAGCCAGATGCACTTCCCGGACGATTGGGACCGGCTGGCGCAGGCCCGACGCCGGCTGGCCTTTGACGAGTTCTTCCTCATCCAGTTGGGCGTGCTGCAACGACGCCAGGCCATGCGGGAGTTGCCAGCCCCGGCTCTGCGGGTGGACGAATCTTTGGTGGATGGCTTTCTCCGTTCGTTACCCTTTGGCCTCACCACGGCCCAACAGCGGGCCTTGACCGAGATCTTGCAGGACCTGGCCCAGACCCGCCCCATGCGCCGGCTGTTACAAGGTGATGTGGGGTCCGGCAAGACCGTGGTAGCCTTGACGGCGGCCCTGGTAGCGGTAGATAACGGGATGCAGGCCGCCATCATGGCCCCCACCGAGGTCCTGGCCGAGCAGCATTACCACACCGTGCGGACCCTGTTGGGAGAGACGCCGGTTCGGGTGGCCTTGCTCACCGGCCGGCTCGGGACCGCTGAACGGGCCAGGGTACGCCAGGCTATCGCCCAGGGCCAGGTGGATATCGCCATCGGCACCCATGCTCTCATCCAGGAAGGTGTGGCCTTTCCGCACCTGGCCCTGGCCGTGGTGGACGAGCAGCATCGCTTTGGCGTGTTGCAACGCATTGCCCTCAAGGATCGCGGCGGCCTGAATCCCCACGTGCTGGTGATGAGCGCCACACCTATCCCCCGTACCCTGGCCCTCACCATCTATGGCGACCTGGACCTGTCGGTCCTGGATGAGATGCCGGCCGGGCGGCAGCCGGTGGATACCCGCTACCTGACGCCCCGGCAGCGCGAACGAGCCTATGGCTTTATCCGGGGCCAGGTGGAAAAGGGCCATCAGGCCTTCATCATCTGTCCCCTGGTGGAAGAATCCGAAAAGACCGAGGCCAAAGCAGCCGTAGAGGAGTACGAACGCCTGCACAAGGAGGTCTTCCCGGACCTGCGCCTGGGGTTACTGCATGGCCGCATGAAATCGGCGGAGAAAGAAGCGGTGATGGCCGCCTTCCGGGACGGCCAGCTAGACATCCTGGTGAGTACGGCCGTGGTCGAGGTGGGCATTGACGTGCCCAATGCCACGGTGATGTTGGTGGAGGGCGCGGATCGCTTCGGCCTGGCTCAATTGCACCAGTTCCGGGGCCGGGTGGGGCGCGGCCAGGCCCGCTCCTATTGCCTGCTGCTGGCCGATGACCCTTCCGAGGAGGCCGAGAAACGGTTGCGCATCGTGGAGCAGACCCATGATGGGTTCGTGTTGGCGGAGGAGGACCTGCGGCTGCGCGGCCCCGGCGAGTTCTTTGGCACCCGACAGAGCGGCCTGCCGGTGCAAAGCTTGCGTGTGGCCCGGCTGAGCGACGTGGCCTTGTTGGAAACGGCCCGCGAAGAGGCCGTGCGCCTCTTTGAGCGGGACCCGGCCCTGGAGCAGGCCGATCATCGCCTCCTGGCAGAAAAACTGGCGGAGTTCTGGGGCACGCGCCTGGCAGAGACGGAATTGACCACGGAGACGATCTAGGTGGACCATCCGTGGTAATTGCCTGCCCGCGCTCGCTGGGGGTCTGCGACCCCCAGCCACGCTCGCTGGGGGTCTGTGACCCCCAGCAGCAGCCGCCAGGTCACAGACCTGGCGGGAGCGCGGGTAGCCGCCAAGTCACAGACCTGGCGGGAGCGCGGGTAGCCGCCAGGTCACAGACCTGGCGGGAGCGCGGCCATCACGCTCGCTGGGGGTCTGCGACGCTCGCTGGGGGTCTGTGACCCCCAGCAGCCGGCTCTGACGTGGTTCAAATGATCCAGCTTGAGGGATTAACCAAAAAGTTCCCCCGGCCGGCCGATGAGGATTTCACGGCCGTGGCTGACCTGACTTTCCAGGTCGCCCCGGGCGAGATCCTGGCCCTGCTCGGCCCCAACGGGGCCGGCAAGACCACCACGGTACGGATGCTGGCTGCCGTCCTCCGACCCACGGCCGGCCGGGCCTGGGTGGATGGCCTGGATGTGGTGGCCGATGCCCAACAGGTGCGCCAGCGCGTCGGCCTGCTCACCGAGTTCCCCGGTCTCTATGACCGCATGACTCCGCTATCCTATCTGGACTACTTTGGCGAGCTGCAAGGCGTGCCCCGGCGCGAACGCCAGGCCCGGGCCCACGAGTTACTCCAGCGCTTCGACCTGTGGCCCATGCGCAGCCAACCCCTGGGCACTTTTTCCAAAGGGATGCGCCAGAAGGTGGCTCTATGCCGGGCCCTCATCCACCAGCCCCGCGTGCTCTACCTGGACGAGCCGACCAGTGCGCTGGACCCCGGCGCGGCCAAGGGCGTCCGCGACTATATCCGCGAGCTGAGCCGGCAGGGTTGCGCCGTGATCGTCTGCACTCACAACCTGGCCGAGGCCGAGTTGCTGGCCCACCGCATCGCCATCATCAGCCGGGGCCACATCGTGGCCCTGGGCACCCTGGCCGCTTTGCGCCGGGAATTGGTGGGCGCGGCCACGTATGAATTGCGCCTGACCGACGCAGCTCGGTTTCGGGCGCACCTGGACGGCCTGGTGCGTGTTCGGGCCTGGGGCGACGATTGGGTGCGCTATCAGGTGGAAGATCCAGCCCAGAGCAACCCGCTTCTCTTGCGCCGGCTCGTGGCCGCCGAGGCCGACGTGATCGCCTTGAGCGAGGTGCCGGATAGCCTGGAGGACGTCTACCTGCGCCTGGTGGCGGCCGGGGAGGCAGACCATGCAGGCTAGGTTGGTCTGGGCCCTGGTCCGCCGGGAAGTGCGCGATGCGCTGACCGACTGGCGCATCAGTACGCCGATGGTCTCGCTATCCCTGCTCCTGCCGACTCTGATGCTGATCAGCCTCAAGTTGGGAGGTCCCATCCTATCTGATCTGGCGCAGCGAGACGTGGCCTTTGCCCTCATCCCCTTTGGCACGCTGATGGCTGGCTTTTTCCCCAGTTCGTTTTCCCTCATCGTGGCCCTGGAGAGCTTTGTGGGCGAGAAGGAACGCAACACCATTGAGGCCTTGCTGGTCATGCCCATCTCGGACGAGGCCCTGTATCTGGGCAAGTTCCTGGCCTCGGTCATCCCGCCCCTGCTTCTCAGCTATGGGGCCACGCTACTCTTTGCCTGGGGATCAGAGTGGTGGTTGGGGTTCCGCCTGGCCCCGATCCTGGTGCTGCTGATGCTGGCGTTGAGCACCCTGGTGGCCCTGGTGATGGTGGCCGGGGCGGTGGTGGTCTCGTCCCATACCGCCAGCGTGCGGGCGGCCAACCTGCTGGCCAGCTTTATCATCCTGCCCATGAGTCTGGTGGTGACGGCCGAGAGCCTGCTCATCGTCAACACCCGCCTGGACGTGTTGCCGTGGATCGGGGCGGAGCTATTGGTAGTGGCGATCATCCTGCTGCGGATGGGACTGCGGGTCTTTCGGCGTGAGGAACTGTTGTCCCGGGGCCAGACCGGCCTGGACCTGCGCCTGACCCTGCGCAGCCTGGGCCGCCTGCTGCGGGCCTTGCCGGCCGACGTGGCCGCCGGTGTCGCCGCGCCGCCGCCGCGCCTGACGGTGGGCCGCCTGCTGCGCCGGGACCTGCCGCAGATCGTGCAGCTCAACCGGGCGCCGTTGCTCCTGACGCTCGCCACGATGCTGGCCGGTGCGGCCATCGGCTACGCCGGCGCGATGCAATTCCCATTGAACCTGTCTCCCCAGCAGGTGCAGGTTGCCGTCGGGCCGGGGGGCCTGGACTATCTGGCGAGCACGCTGAATCCCCTGCCGTTCTTCCTGCACAACCTGCGCAGCCTGGCCCTGTATGTGCTCCTGGCCCTGTTCTCGTTTGGCGCGGCTCCCCTGCTCTTCCTGGGCGGCACCATGATCCTGGTGGGCTTTGTGGTGGGACAGGCGGCGCACCTGGGCTACGACCCTCTGGCCTTCCTGATGGTGGCGATCCTGCCCCACGGCATGTTCGAACTGACGGCGGCGCTGCTGACGGCGGCCCTGAGCGTGAAATTGGGGCTGAGCGTGATGAACCCGCCGCCGGGCCTGTCCATCGGACAGACGGTGCTGGCGGGTCTGGCGAATCTGCTCAAGGTGGCCTGGCTGGTGGTGCTCCTGCTGTTGCTGGCGGCGACCGTCGAGGCCTGGGTCACGCCCGCCCTGGTGCTCTGGTTCTACGGCCTTTGACGACTGGCTCATTTGTAACTGCTCAGTCTCAGTAGATGGAAAAAGTTGCTCAAAGCGGGTCTGCGACCCGCCGCTTCGCGCTCGGCGGTCAGTGCGAAGCCTCAGGCCTGGGCCTGGCAGACCGCCGAGGAGCACAAAATACCCCGGTAGGCTCGTGCGGGGTTTGTAACCCCGGCGCGGCGGCTGGTTGGCACTCCCTACGGCTTGCCACCCAGTCCGGCCTCCGGCCCCATGGCAGGCAGGCCGGACTGGGTGGGCCGGGTGGGGCAGGCGAAGGCAGTGCCTTCGCTTACCCGTGGTCGCCGCCGCGAGCAGGGGAGTTCATGAAGATTGGGGAGGTGTGGGATGATAAAGACGGCTGGTGAACGACCGCGCACGGTATTGGTGCTGGCCGGGGGCGGCTTGCGCGGTGCCGCGCACGTGGGGATCATGGAGGTCCTGGAGGAGGTGGGGTTACTCCAACACGTGGATGCCGTGGTGGGGACCAGCGCCGGGAGTGTGGCCGGAGCCATGTTCGCCGCCGGTCTCCGCCCCTCGGAGATCCGGCAGGTTCTGTTGGGTATCCCACCCATCGTTAATGACCTCATTGATTTTAACTACGACCAGTTCAAGGCCGCCGCCTGTCAGCGGAATGCTGCCCAGATCAAGGGCCTGCTGGCCGGCGATGCCTTTACCCGCTGGCTGGATGGACAACTCAAGCACGTACATCACTTTCGCGATTTCGCCACCCTGCCCCCGGAGGTGCAGGCCCAATGCCGCGAGTTATTCATCTTTACGGTGAACGTGGAGGACGGCCAGAGCACAGTGTTTTGCGACCCGGGCGCGCTAGGTGGTTCCTGGCCGGAGACGGGGATGTATGCCGGGTATCGCTGTTGCGGCGAGGTCTCTATCGCCGGGGCGGTCCGGTGCAGCAGCAGCGTGCCCGGGGCCCTCACGCCGTACCCGTGCCCGGCCGGCCTGCCGGATACCTGCCCCCGCCTCAAGTCACACCCCCATGAACAGGGCCGACCACAGCACTATGTGGACGGGGCCGTGCGCGAGGATTGCCCCTTGCGCGTCGGCCTCCAGGTGACCGGGGCGGACCGGGTCATCGCCATCGCCTTGGGCTATGCCGGGGAGCGGGTAGATACGGTAGTGGACAAGGGCCTCGTCGAGGTGCTGGGCCAGACCCTTTCCATCATGGGCAAGAGCCAGCTTGATGCGGATATAGCCCGCACCCGCCACGAGATCGCGGCCGGCACGCGCCGCCTCTCCGGCTATGTGCTCAATCCGCGCATCTTTGATGTGGACCTCTTTGCGGCCGAGCGCATGGAAGAGGTACTGGCCCGGGGCCGGGCAGCCGGCAAATGGTTCCTGGAGGCAGTGGAACGGAACCGTCTGGAGAAAGGCGAACCCAGCATCTGGGCCGAGCCTGGCCGGCGCATAGATGTCGAATCGTTCTTTGGCTTTAATCGCCTGGAGGGCATCTATGTGTATGATGAGCCGGTCGGCATGAGAGCGATCCGCGCGGCGGCCCGTCAATTCGAGATCGCCCTGGAAAAGACAGCCCAGGCTGCCCAGGTACAGGCCCAGACCACCATGCAGGACGAGTTCCTCAAGCCCATCAAGGGCTACCTGAAAAAGCTGGGCTGGATCGGGGTGGCGGCATTCTTGCTGGGGGGACTGTTATCGGCGGCCCTGGCCTTCCTGGTGCCCGGACCCTGCCTGGCGGTCTTGTTGCTGCCAGCCGGCGGGCTATTATGCGCCCTGCTGGTCCTGTTCGCCTATCTGTATCGTGAGCAGCGGCGGGTGTGCGGCTCTTTCAAGAGATAGTTCACCCGGCATGGCCCCCTGATCGCGAATTCGTGCGAGTAGAGGCAGGGCCTGTCCCGGCCCAGGGCGACCGCCAGGGTCGCCTGCGTGAGGCCGTTATTTCCGAAGAAGCTCATGACCGAACTGCCCCGTCTCCTGATCATAGACGACGACCCGGGCGTGTTGATCCTGCTCACGCGCCTGCTGGGCGATAGCTATGCCATCACCACCTGCCCGGACGGCCGCCAGGCCCTGGGCCTGCTCCGTGAGCGCCCCTTTGACCTGGTGGTGACCGACCTGCGTCTGCCGGACGTGACCGGGCTGGACATCCTGAACGCGGCCCGGGCCTTGCCGGACGCGCCGGCCGTGATCATCGTCACCGGCTACGCCACCCTGGATACGGCCATCCAGGCCACCAACGACGGCGCCAGCGCCTATCTGCCCAAGCCCATTAACCTGGAACACTTCCGGGGCACCGTGAGCCGGATCCTGGAACGGCGGCAACTGGAACGCGCGCTGCAAGAGTCAGAGCACCGCTATCGCCATCTGTACCAGCAGGCTCAGCAGCGCGTGCAGGAACTGCAACTGCTCTTTGAGGCCAGCCAGCTCCTGAACCAACCCTTTGACGCCTCAGCCATCAACCAGCAAATCGGGCATATCCTGGGCCGCCTGTTCAGCCGCCCAGACCAGCAGGCCAACCTGGTGCTGTTCGAGGACGAGGCGGATGCGCTGACCTATGCCGGGTCCCTGCCAGAGACGACCGGGATACCCTGGCTCTATCTGGCGACCCCTTGCCCGGCCGATTGCCCGGTCCGCCAGGGACATCCGCTGCTCAGGGACACCCCCCCGCCCGCCGTTTGCCCTCTCTACGACCCGGCCAGGCCGGCCCGGCTCTGCGTGCCGGTCCAGATCGGCGAACGTATCATCGGCGTGCTGCACGGTCAGGCTGCCACGAGCTTTGCCGAAGGGGACGAGCGGCTGCTGGCCACCCTGGCCGGTCAGGTGGCGGCGGCGTTAGAGGGCCTGGGCACGGTCCGGCAACGAGAACGGCTGGCCGTGCTGGAGGAACGGGACCGCATGGCCCGCGCTTTGCACGACGGCCTGGCCCAACGCTTCAGCTACCTGGGCCTGGCGGTGGATGGACTGGTCAACCTGTTGGAGGATGGGCGGCTGGACGAGGCCCGGCAGGATTTGCTACACCTGCGCCAGGCGGTGGACGAGGGCCAGCAAGAGATCCGGCAGGCTATCGCCAGCCTTCGTCACCCCTCGCGCGCCGACGCCGGCTCCCTGAGTGCGGAACTGGCCGCCCTGGTGCGCCACTGGGGCCGCGAACACCAGATCGCCGCCCGATTCCGCTGTAACACCCCCAGCAGCTTGCGGTTATCGCCGGTCCAGGCTGAGCATCTCCGGGGCATCGTGCAGGAGGCCCTGCACAACGTCGCCAAACACGCCCAGGCCCGGCAGGTGGAGGTGACCATCACCAGCCGGGGCGCCGAGAACGTGTTGACCATCCGCGATGACGGGGTGGGGTTTGACCCCCGGCTCCACCTCGGCTCTCCCCCCAGTGTGGGGGGGGAAGGCCGGGAAGGGGAGCACCTGGGCCTGATCATCCTGGAGGAACGGGCTGCCCTCCTCGGCGGCCACCTGACGGTGGACAGCGCGCCCGGCCGGGGCACGCGCATCATCGTGACCTGGCCAGCGCAGACGGATCGCCAGCGAAGTGGGTGACGACTCGTGGCGTCAGGCTTTAGCTGGGTCAGCAAGGAGAAGAATGGTGACCAGGAAACGCCTGTTGGTGGCAGACGATCACGTGCTATTTCGTGAGGGCCTGGTGCGGCTGTTGAGCGACCAGCCAGACCTGGAAGTCGTCGCCGAAGCGGCCAGCGGCACCGAGGCCATCGCCCTGGCTCGTCGGACCCAGCCAGACTTGATCCTGCTGGACATTGACATGCCCGAATGCGATGGCCTGGTGGCCCTGCGGTTCATCCGCCGCTATCTGCCCACGACCCCCATCGTCATGTTGACCGTCTATGACGACGACGAGAAGTTATTCGCTGCGGTGCGCAGCGGCGCGCAGGGCTATCTGCTCAAGAGCATCCGGGCCGCCGAGCTGGTGGCCGCGATCCGACGCGCTCTGGCTGGCGAAGCGGCCCTCTCGCCCGGCCTGGCCCAACGCATCCTCAACGAGTTCATTCGCTTCTCCCACGAACGCCTGTTGGATGAGCGTCGTCCTGGTCTGACCCCGCGCGAGCGTGAGGTGCTGGAACTGTTGGCCGATAACGCCGATAATGCCCAGATCGCCCAAACCCTGGGGATCAGCGCCAATACGGTCAAACGACACGTGGCCAATATCCTGCACAAATTGCAATTGCGCAGCCGGGCCGAGGTGATCGCCTACGCCCGCCGTGTAGATTTACCTGACCTGGAATAGATACCTGAACCCTCCCGCAGGTTAGAACACACTAAAGGAATAGAGGCTTTAGCCGGTCGCGGCCAAGATATGGTCCGCCTGAAGGCTCGACTCCAGAATTGTTCGTAATTACCTACCCGCTGTCATTGCGAGGCGGCGGTAGCCGCCGAAGCAATCTCCCTACAGGCGTGGAGATCGCTTCGCCCATAAGGTGCCAGGCACTTTTGAAGTACCTGGCGCCTGGACCTGCATCTTGCCCTCCAACCTGCGGGGGGAGGGTAGGCAGTTACAATTGTTCAAAGGCCAAGATGAATGTGACATCACAAGGTTTCATCACCCAGGCCGTGATCAACCTGATCGTCAACCGCACTTTCCAGGTCCACCTTCCTCTGGCATGACCACCAGGCTTCTCATCATCGGCCTGGACGGGGCCACCTTTGACCTCATCGAGCCGTGGGCCGATGACCTGCCACACCTGGCCCGGCTCATGCGGGACGGGGCCTGGGGCCGGCTGCGCTCTACCATCCCCCCCACCACCTTCCCGGCCTGGACCAGCTTCATGACCGGCGTCAACCCCGGCCAGCACGGCGTCTTTGACTTTACCCGTCGCCTGCCCGGCACGTATCGCGTCGAGTTCGTCAATGCCACCCACCGTCGGGCGCCCACCCTCTGGCGCATCATCTCCGACGCCGGGTTACGTGTGGGAGTGATGGGCGTGCCGGCCACTTATCCCCCAGAGCACCTCAACGGCTTCCAGATCAGCGGCTTTGACGCGCCGGTGGCGGTGGGGATTGACCGCTCGTTCGTCCACCCGCCGGAGCTGTACGACGAGATCCGCCGCGCAGTGGGTGAGTATCGCATCACCGACTTTCAGGAGGTGCATATCGGCCCTGGCTGGCACGAGCGGGCCTACCACAGCCTGCTGGAGGTCCTGACCGTCAGGCAGGCCATCGCCGCGTATCTGCTGCATCGGGGGCCGTGGGACTGCTTCATGGTCCTCTTTGGCGAGGCCGACACGGTGAGCCATCACTTCTGGCTCTACCACGACCCGGCCTCGCCGCGTTTTGACCCGGCCGGGGCCCGGGATTTTGGCGACGCGATTCGCACGGTCTATCGTCGGCTGGATGAGGCCGTGGGCGCGTTGCTGACCCTGGCCCCAGACGCCGGGGTGGTCATCGCCTCCGACCATGGATTCGGCGGGGCCGGGGGCAAAGCGGTGTACATCAACCGCCGTCTGGCCGAATGCGGGTTGTTGCGCTTTCGGCCCCGGGGACTGGTGGACCGGGGAACGAACGCGGCCAAAAGTCTGGCCTTGCGGCTGCCGGCCGGCGCGCAGGAACGACTGTTCCGGTGGGCCGGGCCATGGACCGGGGCACTGGAATCGCATAGCCGCTTCGCCGGTCTGGACTGGGCCGGGACGCTGGCCTTTTCCGAGGAGCAGAATACCCTGCCGGGCGTCTGGCTCAATGTGCAGGGCCGCGAGCCAGCAGGTGTGGTTGCCCCCGGCGAATACGAAACAGTCCGTGAGGCTGTCATCGCGGCCCTGTGTACCTGGCGCGATCCGGTCACCAGCCAGGCGGTGGTGGCCCGGGCCTGGCGACGCGAGGAGCTCTACCAGGGACCATACGTGGACGAGGCTCCAGACATCGTGCTCGAGTTTGCCCTGGATGAGGGCTATTCCTACACGGTGCAGAGCAGCGGCGGGCAACCCGGGCCGGCCGGGCGAGTATTGGAGCGCCATGAGCACGTGGGGGCCAAAGGGCCGGGCATGAACGGCACGCATCGGCCGGAGGGAGTGTTGCTGCTGGCCGGGCCGGGCATCCGCCCCGGCATCCGCCTGCACGGTGCGCGCATCGTGGATGTGGCCCCCACCGTCCTGCACCTCCTGGGCCAGCCCGTGCCAGCGTACATGGACGGACGGGTGCTGAGAGAGGCCCTCACGGCGGGAGAGTCCCCCAGCGAACGGGGCCGCCCGGCACCGGCTGACGGCAGCGCGGGTGCGCCCACCCCCTATACCCCGGCCGAAGAAGCTACCGTGGCTGCCCGGTTGCGCGCGTTGGGCTACCTGGAGTCCTGGTGAACCGCACCGTTCCCCCGCCCGACCACCGCTGTTTTCGGGTGGCGATGGTGACGGCCAGCCCCTTTCCCACCCTGGGCGGGTCGCAAGTGCTCACCCGCCAACTGGCCGAGGCGCTGGCCGGGCGCGGCCACACGGTGCACCTGGTGGCCTATCACCTGGCAGGTGCCGCGCCCCCGGTGGCCTTGCCGGTCCACCGCATTCCCTCAGTGCCGGGCTACGCCAAGTTGGGGGCCGGGCCGGCGTGGGTCAAGCCCCTGCTTGACCTGCTGCTGACCGGGCGACTGCTCCAGGTGGTACGCCGCGAAGGCATTCAGATCATCCATGCCCACAACGTGGAGGCGCTGGCCTGTGGGTTGCTGGTGCGCACCTGGACCGGCGTCCCGGTGGTCTATCACAGCCACAACGTTTTTGAGCAAGAGTTGCCGACCTACTTTCGGGGCCGGTTGCTGCATGGGCTGGCACGCTGGGCCGGGCGGGCCACGGACGCCGCCCTCCCGCGCCAGGCCGATGCCGTCATCGTGCTCACGGCCTTCGCCGCCGAGACCCTGCGGGCGCGGGGCGTGCCTCTGGACCGGCTCCACCTCATTCCCCCCGGCATCGCCTGCCCGCCGGCAATGCCCTCCCCCCGGTCTGGTGCGCAGGTGGTCTATGCCGGCAATCTGGACCGATACCAGGACCTGGGGCTATTGCTGAGGGCCTGGTCCCGCGTGCGGGCGGCCCGGCCGGATGCGACATTGACAGTGATCAGCGCGTCGGCCCCGGCACGTTGGGCGCAATGGTTGACCACGGTAGGATCGGTAGAGGGTGTGCAGTTCGTGCCGGGCCGCGATTTCGCCCGTGTCTGGGCCACTATCAACGCGGCTGAGGTGGCCGTCTGCCCGCGCACCTCGCGGGACGGGTTCCCCATCAAGCTGCTGAACTATATGGCGGCTGGCCGGCCCATCGTTGTCTCGGCTGGCTCCGCCCACGGCCTGACGCACGGGGAAACGGCCTTCGTGGTCCCAGATGGCGACGAGGGGGGCCTGGCGGCCGGCATCCTGGCCCTGCTGGACGACCCGGCGCTGGCCCGGCGCCTGGGTGATGCGGCCCGGGAACTGGCCCGCACTTATCACGACTGGGCGGTCATCGTGCCCCGGATAGAAGCCATCTATCGGGCTATCAAGTAGCGACGTAAATACCTGCCACGAAAGAACCCCCACGCTCGCTGGGGTCTACCTGCCCACGCTGGCTGGTGGTCTGCGACCGCTACATCAGCGACGACCCCGCTGATGCGCTGCGCGAGTTCCTGACGTTCATACGCCACAAGCTGTTGAGCGCGCCATAGGCTTCCCCCTCCTGCCCCTCCGCCCTCACATCTTGCGGATCATCGCCTTGATGATTCCCCTCTCCCCAGTGAAGCTCTCTAATGCCTGGGCGATGACCACGCCAAAGGTGGGCGACTTGCTCGCCATGGCATACCCGGGCACGTCCGACGTGACCAGGTAATCCCCCTCCTGCACCGGCCCGATGACCTTGATGACCTCTGCGCCCATGACGATGGGCTTGCCGTCCTTGTCCGCTACGGCCTGGACGCGGGTGTCATTGGCCTGGCTGCATTTCTCCAACTGACCACCCCGCCACACCAGCACGTCACCCAGCTCAAAGCGGCTGGCGGTTTTGCCCGCGCGTTCGTCGGATGTTTGCAGGTTAGCTTCTACCATAGCCTGGCAGGAGACAGAGCCGTGCACATCCAGGTTAGCCGACGAGCCGCATCCGATGCATACTGTATCCCATGGATTTCCAGCGCCGCCCCATGGCAGGAGATGCAACACACGACTTCCGTCCTGCCGTAAGGCGACATGGCCCCCCATCTACCCCTCCCAGAAAGATGTTATTCAGACCGACATTGAGGTTGCCATTGAGATCCAACTCCGTCATCGGGTTCGTCGTCCTAACACCCACGTTGCCATTCGCCAGGAATGTAGCTATGTGGTTTCCGCTACCATAGTTACCGTTCCAAAAGCGTAATCCCCTCACGCCATCAGAATCGTCTATGGTGATATGAAAATTCTGCGATTCGGTCCCATTGTCGCCCATCTGGATGCCTGGTGCTGCACCACCAACATGCAACTTCGCGATCGGACTTGACGTCCCGATACCAACGCTATTCCCCTGAGTGACAGCCATACCAAGTCCCGTATCAGATTGGACCAGCAACTTATTTCCATCAGAGGCATCATTGAAGATGTGCCACTTGACGGCGCCATTTTCATGAAGGCGTATCCCAGCGTCCTGATTCACATCCAGGGTATCTAATCCCAGTATCCCCCAGTCTCGCTTGACATGAATAGGATACTGTGGACTTGCAGTCCCAATACCAACGTTGCCAATCATCAGATTCAACTTGGCCGTCGTGATGCTCCCATCCGGCACGGTGGACGCCTCCACCGCATACGGCACGCTGCCCAGCCGCTCCCGGGGCGTCATCTCGTTGTCTGTACCCACTTTGACGCCCAGGTAGAGGTCGCCGGTGAGGATGGACGAGTTCAGGGCCGTGACGCTGCCCGGCAGGACGTGGAACAGGCCGTTGCTCACGGACACGTTCTGGGTCTCGGTCCAGACCGCCGTGCCGCCGCTGGCCTGGTGGTAGAGCTTGAACGTCATGCTCCGGGTGCCGTTGATGGGCGTGCCATTGTTGTCGGTCAACTCCCCCTGGTAGCTGATGAGCACCGCCGACGGGGGAGCAGTCAACGGAGCGCCCAGGGGTGACGCGCCCGCGCTGTTGGCAAGCAGGAGCAGCAACCCCACCAGGATCAACGTGCCCAGGTTCGGGACAAACAATCGCGCGATGGTTTTCATGGCCTTGGCCCTCCTTTGAGTGGTCATGTGGTCGTGTGGTCGGATAGTCGAGTGGTCACGATCCGCGCGGTGCGATGAGTTGGTCTGCATGGGAAACCTCCATTCTTTTTGGACACGGATGCCCGCGGAGTTTCGCGGATGGTTTTGAAAATCAGCGTGTATCCGCGTTCTCCTGGTAGTTCTTTGGTAGGGCGGCTTACCATAGCCGCCGCCCAGAGGCAGGTAGGGCCTGTACCCGTCAGGGTGAAACCTGTCCTACTTCTCTATCTCTCGTCTCTATCCCTTGAGCACCAGGGGCAGGTAGAGCTTGTAATTGGAGTCACCCGCGCGGCCGGGACCCCAGAACCCGGAGCGCAGACGGTAATTCGCACTGGAGCGTGTGCTGCCGGACGCGGCCGACTGGCCGGTCGTGGCGTTGAGCGCGTAGCTGGCGGACGTCTTGCGCCCGCCGCCGATAGCAGCCACGCTCCGCACCAGGCGGTAGTTCGCGGACGACGGCGGCGCGGTGATGAACTGCACGTCAATGCTGGCGGTATACGCCGGGGAGACATTGCCGGCCTCGTCCCGGAACTGCGCCTCGACCGTGCGCCGACCCTCGCCGTCCGGCAACCGCCAGGGTATGCGGTCGCGGTACGGCCCCCACTCGCTCCACTCTGCGTCCTCATTGCGGAGTCGCATCTCGGCGACGCCGCTGCCCTCATCTTGCGCGGTGAGGTGCAGCGTGACGTTGGGCGTGCTGGCGTCGGGCTGGCCGGCGTTGATGGCGAGCGCGCCGGTTGGGGCCTGGCCGTCGTACCTCAAGGTGAACAACGTCTGCCAGGGGCCGTGGTTGCGGGCATTGTCCACCGGCTGCACGCGCAGATACCAGGTGGCGGTCTCGTCGGCGGCGCAGATGGGGTCAGCGGGCGCGTAGTCTGGCGTGGCGGTGAAATTGGCGGCGGTGCCGGCCGGGTCCGGCCCCCAGTAGACGTGGTAGCCGGCCACGCCGGAGCCAGTATCCATAGCCGGTTCCCAGGTGAAGCGCGGCTGGCGGGTGGTAGATTGCCATTGGTTGTTGAGGGCGGCGGCGGATTCTGTGGCCGCGGCGAGCAGGGCCGGGGGTGTGGTGTCCGGTGGGCTGGCCGGGGTCGTCGGAACAGCCGGCGCGGCCACAACCGGAGATAGGGCCGGGCTGCTGGTGCTGCCAGATAGCGCGGGGGAGCAGCAACAACAATCTACCGATATATCTGACACGATCCAGCTTCCGGGGCACTTGGTTTCTCCCCCCTTCAACAGGCAACCATTTGACTGTACCGTCCAACCGGAGATCGTTTTGCCTATCCAGGTCTCTGGGGAACCATCCCTGTACAACATAAAATGTGTATGAGTACCTGAGGCGCAACACCCTGGACAGCCCTGGCCACAGGGGTAACAGGCGGTGCAGCCATCGCTGCCGCAACATCCTGGGTGTCCGATTTGTCTGCCCCGACAAGCTTTGACTCCACTCGCTATCTTGTCCTGGTCAGGTGTGTGAAAGTATCCTATCATCCACCCGTTGCCGTGGTCGATCTTGACCATCAGAATACCCGTATTCACCACGGTTCCCGAGGCAGCCGCCACGATCCAGTTGCCAAAGCATCTGCTACTCAGGCAACCGCTTCCTCCGCCGGGAGCGAAATCAAGAGCATTAGTTTCATGCGGTCCCTGGCTGTAAAGCCAGGATTGGCCGTTCGGCCAGGGGAACTGAATGGTGCCAGGATATGGCCCAGCTTGGACACGAATATCGGCTGCTTGCAGCGGGTCGTCTCCGAAGAGAGCCTTATATGTGCGGCGGAACCCTTGCGGCGCGTCAGAAACCAACTCTTGCCACTGTCCCGGCGAGTTGACTTCGGCTAGAGCATAGAACATGGCAAACGTAGCCGCGTTGACTTGATCGGGCGCGGCGCGTTGGGAACCATCGGCGAAGGTGAGCAGGGGGCGCGGCCCCTGCATTTTGCCTAGAAAGTCACGCCAGGCGAAATACCCTTCGTCAAGTCGTCGCGCTAACAGGATCAGTTGAGAGAAAAGCGACCTGCCGTCGCCAGGGGACAATCCATCTTCCAACTCGTCCGCACGCGGTTGAAATCCCAGTACCCAGCTATCTATACTATCCAGAGCAGGGCGGCTTATTAATCCAGACAGGACTTCCATAGCGGTCAGCAGAACCTTTGGATTGATCCCATAGTAGTGGGCGACGAGATTCGTCATCTCGGCTGCATCTTAAAACATCGGCCCCCGATAGCCGGCCAGGACTGGTGATCGATCTGTCAGGAAAGCACGAACGTCAAAATCAAAGAATTCTGGTAACTACCTACCCTCCCGCAGGTTTGGGCGCAATGACTAGACCAGATCACGCCCAGATGACCGGCTGCATCGGTTGCCAGCCCCTTTCTAACCTGCGGGAGGGTTCAGGGTAGGCAGTTACGAATTCTGGACGAAAGGGAAAGTTAACATCATTCAGTAGCCAGGCGTCTTTGTCTGACACAGAGGAGAATGCGCCTGCTGTCCGCATGTTTCTGGGGTCAATTTGCAGCCCCTCCCACGGTGGGGGCATCAGCAGTAATAACAACAATGTTACGCTGATCATTGGTCTGAAGCCTTTCCATATTCCTATTGCCTTACTCATGCTTCACCTCCAAAGACTGTCACGCATCGAAGCCATCGCGTCTGTGGTCGAGCCCGCCGGTGGAGGGTGCGGCGGCGACCGCTTTGTGCCCATGTGCATCTCCCAGTGGAATCCTCCACCCTATTTTAACGCCGTCCGGCCCGTTTTCACGCATGCAGTTTGCGACCCGCTTGTTGCCCGGTTGACGAAACGAGCATCTCCCAGTATACTTGGTACAGCCGTCAGGTGCGACGCACTTGATTCGCGCCAAAATGGTTCACGTGGCGAATTCGACTGCCAGAGGCGCAGGTTTTGGCAACCAAGTGCGTCACACATCCCATGCGAAAGAGGAGCAGACAGATGAACACACCGATTGCCGTGCAAATGACTCCCCAATGGCTGATGATCCCCCGCTCCGTGGTACAGGATTGGCGCGAGATCGAAGTGGTGCGCCAGGAGCAGTGCATTGTCATTCGTCCCAAGTCCTTGCCCACGACCCAGGCGCGCGAGGCAGCGATTGAAGCGCTGCGCCAGGATGGTCTGTTGGCTGAGATGCCCGCAGCGCCGCTAACTCCTCCTGTCACGTTGGCGGAACGTGCTGCGCTGGCGAAAAAGCTCAGCGTGGGCCGCCCCCTATCGGAAATCGTCCGGGAAGAGCGGGAGGCGGGGTGGTGAATTGTTACCTGGACACCAGCGCCCTGCTCAAGCGGTACGTGGACGAACCAGGCAGCGTGTGGCTACGCGCCCAGATCGCGGCAGCGGCATTGTTGGCCTCGTCGCAATTGCTGATCGTCGAAGCGATCAGCGCCTTCAACCGTCGTGTGCGCGAAGGCGACTTGTCCGGGGCCGATTATCAGCGTGTGCGGGACGTATTCCGCGAAGACTGCCGTACCACGTACCAGATCGTACCCCCTACTATGGCCATCGTGGATCTGGCGTGTCAATTGTTGGAGCGATGGCCGCTCCGCGCCTACGACGCTATACACCTGGCAACGGCGCTGACTATTCAGCAATCATTACAGCGACGAAACCTGCCAGCACTTGCATTCATATGCGCAGATGATGACCTGAACGACGCGGCCTCTGCCGAGGGCCTGGTGGTAGAGAATCCCAATCACCACCCATAGTCCATGGTATCCTCTCTCCCTATCCGTTGCTTTCCCGGCGTCCGCGTTCTACCACCCCCTCACCACCACCGGCAGATACACCCGGCAGGGCCGCAGCATCGGCGGGACGCCGGGGTCTTCTGGGGAACCGTGTGGTAGGGGCAAGTATGCGTTCAAGAACTCGTCCCACCGTGTGTCTGCCGCGAAGGGCAATCCGCCGCTCACGTAATCTCCATACCCATAGCTCCCCCTATCGGGCGGGAAGTAGATGCTCAGGCCATGCGCCCGGTCCAGGCCCAGGAACCGGCCGCTGTAGAAGCCGCTCTCGTGCCCTTCCCAGACCAGGAAACCCTCCCCGGCCAAACCGATGGCGTCCAGCACCCCCTGCGCCGCGCTCTGGATCGCCGGGTCCGCCGCCCGCTCCTTGAACAGCCGGGCCAGGTCGCGCAGGTCCACAAACTCGTCGTCGTCATTGATGACCAGGTAGTAGCGCGAGTCCAGCTTCTGCACGTCGTGGCGCACGGCGGCGATGGTGGGGGTGATGGTCGCCGGCGCGCTGACCACCGCCATGTGCAGCAGGCCAGCCAGCCGGTCTGTGGCTGTCACCACGTGATTCACGTAGGCCAGGTCCAGGGCCGCCACCGTGCGCGGATAGCCGGGCAGGGCATGGTAGTACTCCTGCGCCACCTGGCCGGCCAGCGTCCGGGGCGTCGTGTCGTCCCCCACCGCCGCGATATAGCGGTCGTAGGCAAAGATGCACCAGCCCAGGTTCTCCGAGGCCACCAGGTAGTCGGCGTGATCCCGCAGGGGATATGCTATCTCGATCATGCTCATCAGGCAGGAGTCATAGTGCACGACGTCGATCGGGAGGCTATCAGAGATGCCCGTGGTCATGGTTGCAAAGGCCTGGCCCAGTTCGCCCAGGGTCAGGTAATCGTTGTTGGTGTCGTCCCAGGCCGTGCCCCGTATCCCGCCGCCGTGGTCACTGATGCTCAGGAACGTATGGCTGGTAGTAGTGTACGTCTGCCTGGCCCAGAGCACGAAATCGCTGAGGGTCTGCGGGTCGCCCAGGTTCAGCTCGTCGCTCAGCCACGCCGGGCCGGTGATGCGCTCGGAACCGCCGGCCTGTACCTCATAGAGCACGGTATCGCCGTTGCCATCGCCATCAAGGAGGGCAACTACCTGAACACGCGGATTGCTGGACAGGGCCGATTCGGCCTTGTACAGTCCTTGTTGCAACCAATATCCCAGATTGTTGTCGCCGCACAGGTAGAGCATGAACAGCCAATCGGCCTGGGATGCGGGGCGGACCACCAGGGTGCGCGCAACCGCCGGGGACCACTCGCCTTCGTTGTCCTGGACGCGCAGGGTGATGGTGTGGGTGCCAGTCGTCAGGGATGAGGCGGTCAGGGTAAAGTTCCGCTGCGCGCTCAACAGGCCATCCAGGCTCGATGTCCACTCGTAGGCTGTGATGCCGTCGCTGCCTTCGTCGCTGTCGGAGCCTGTGCCGTAGAAATGGATCACGGCCGGGCCACGCTCCACCCGCCGGGGCTGGATGGCAGTGAACGTGGCGACCGGCGGCGAGGGCAGCGGCGTAAAGCGCATGTCGTCAAAGACCACGTAGCGAGTGGCAAACGGCTCGCCGGTCAGGTCTGTCAGCCGTACGTACCCGGCGGTCCCGAGGTCAAACTCGTAGTCGCCCAGGTTGGCCCACACACTCCAGAGCGGCCGCGTGTCTACGTGCTGGGTGTGAGTATCCTGGCGGTAGTGAACCTCGTAACACGCATTGGAAGTATCGTCGTCTGGCCTGTACGACGAACAGGGGAACGTGTAGGGGTAATGGCTGGGGATCCAGGCCTCCACCCGGTACGTGGCCCGGGCCGGCAGGTCCGGCCGCCAGATGCCCGAGTTATTGGATTGGGCGTCGGTGTGGGCGTTCAGCGTCACCAGGCAGTGCCCGTCCAGTCCACCCCAGTCGCTGCGCACGTCCCAGTACGTGGTGCAGGGATCGCCGGGGATCGGGATGGTTTCGATGTCCCGGCTATTCACGATGACCGGCCCATGCGTCGGCAGCGCCACGTCCACCTGCTGGCTGCCAGCCAGGACGGTGTGGGCCACGGCGTGGCTGTGGCCGTTGTAGGAAGCGGTTACGGTGATGACCATGCCCGGGACGGCGGCAAACTCCAGGCTCAGGTCCACCACATAGTAGGGAGGTCGGCCATCGTGCCAGTCTTGCGTGACCAGGGGCGCCGTCGTGGTCAGGCCATTCGTCACCGTGACCACTGCCCCGGCCAGCGGTTCGCCGCCGCAGTACACATAGCCGCGCATACAGCAGGCTGACGGCGGGCCCCACGGCGTCACGTCGTGGCAGTCATCGGGCAGGGGGAGATATGCCGAAGGCGGAAGGATGAAGGCTGAGGGATGAAATGTGCTCTGTGGTTCCTGGGCCTGAACGACCGCCAGGCTGACCAGGAATCCCATAGCGACCAAAACCATCGCAGCGACCAACAATCGGCCTTTTGTGCTCATCGTGCCACCTCTCCGATTATGCTCACTCAGCCTAATTAACGCGGTTTCGTCCGTTTTCACGCACGCAGTTTTCACGTCACGGAAACACGCCTCACGTTTTACGTTTCACGACTCCATCCGCCCCCACCAACACGAATGGCGCCCAGTAAAATGGATGCGGCCAGCGGGCTTGGGTCTCCTCTTGCGCCTGGCGCAAGGCTGCCGCCAGGGACGCGCCGGCCATCAGGTGGCGATAGAACGCGCCCATCAGGTACGCCGTGGCTGCGTCGTCCACGCGCCACAGGCTCACCACTGCGGCCGTGGCCCCGGCGCAGAACAACGCCCGGCTCAGCCCCAGCACCTCGCCGCCGCACGTGGACCCCACGCTGGTCTCGCACGCGCTCAGGGTCACCAGTGCCGCCCGGCGCAGGTCCAGGTCGTACACACTGTGGACCTCCAGTCCGCTGTCAGCCAACTGTAGCGTAGAGAACAGCGGGTTGTCGGTCCGGAATGCACCGTGGCAGGCCAGGTGGATCAGGCTGGCGTCCGGGGCCAAATCGTGTAACCGATCCTGCGTGGCGTCATCTTCCGCAAACGCCCGGACCGCCAGGGCTGGGGCCAGTGCCTCGCAGACTGCCGCCAACTCCCGGGTCACGCCGGGTAGCGCACCACCCAACGACGTGCCCAGCACCAACGCCGCCCCAACCGACTTTGCTTCCGCGCGCTGATCCAACCATTGGCCCCAGCGCACGCCCGGCACCACGCGCATCTCGAACCGCTCCAGCAGGTAGTGTCGGCCGTCGTGGAGGGCCGGGAACGGCAGGTAGTGCAGCACGTCGTGGAGCATCAGGACGACGCGGCACGCGCCGGCCAGGTACGGTTCCAGCGGCGCGACGAGCACCTGGTAGAGGGCCTGGCTCCGCGCCGCTGCGTCCGCTTCCATCACGACCCAGTCGGCCGGGGTCGCCTCGGCCTCGAAGAGCTTGACGCTCTCCACGGCCAGGCGAAACCGGCGGACGCGATCCGCCAATTCATCGAGAGGAACCAGGTGTCGGACCACGTGCACGCCGTCTGGGCCGCGCACGAATGCGAGCAGTGCGCCGTCCACGGCGTAGTAAGCCACCAGGCGAGTATCGGGCGGCAGTGCTGGCGCGTAGAAGCAACCCCTTGCGGTTGCCTCGCTAGGGGCAAGGACGAGCCTTACTCCGACCAGGGCCGGTCGGCGGGCCTGGAGCTGCCGCCACGCCTCGCCGATGCGGGCCTCCAGCGCCAGCAGGTCTTCCCAGGCGTGTATCCCGACTGGAGCCACCCGGCGCGGCCGGTCCCGGTCACCCGGGTCATCCAACACGGGCGCGGCCGGGTCCAACGCGCTCTGCCGCCAGTGCCACTCGGCACGTAGTTCCGCCAATTGATCCAGCAGCCGCTGGGTGGCCTCGTCGGCTGGCTGGCTGGCTAACGTCTGGGTCGTCCAATCCAGCAGTGGATCGGAGCGCGACCGTTCCACCAGATCGAAGGCATCGGCCCATCGCTCCTGAGCCAATGCCACTCGCACCGTTGCCTGGTAGACGGTCTGTTTGTCCTCGCCAAAGCGAACTCGCAAGACGTCAGTCAGGAGTTCCCCACGCCACGCCTCGATGTGTGTCAGCGCCGCCTCGTAGTGTTCAGCGGCGGCGGCCAACTGCCCCTGACGCTCGGCCACCTGCCCCAGCCCGTAGGCCGCGTGCCACAGTACGTCGCGTACAGCCAGGCCTCCCAACGTCTCCCGTACGGCCTGGTAACCGGCAGCGGCTGCAGCCAGGTCGCCGTCAGCCAGGCAAACGTCGGCCAGGAGTAGCTGCGCGTGGGCCTGGTGCACGGTCATCCCGGCCGCAGCAAAGGCCGCCAACGCGACCGTGGCTCGATCCTGGGCCGCCACGCGATCCCCAGCAGCCAGGGCTACCGCCGCCCGGTCCAGGTCCACTAATGCGACCTCAGCCACGGCCCCAGACCGGGTGAAGGACTCGTGGGCCGCGGCCAGCAAACCACGCGCCGCCGGCAACTCACCGCTGCGCCACAGCACCGTCGCCTCGATGCGCAGCGCCTGGGCCACCTGGCGGGCCAACCCGTGATGGGCCAGGACGCGCCGTGCCCGGCGCGCGGCAGCCTGGGCCTCCGGCCACAGGTTCAGGTCGGCGTAGACGGCGGCCCGATGCAGGTCCACCACAGCCTGCTCCATCTCGTTTTCCAGGGTCGCAAACCCTTCGTGGGCCTGGTCCAGGAGAGTCAGCGCAGCTTGGTCATGCCCCTGACGGTGGGCTAGGAGGCCCCAGGACAGGTCCGCCCGGGCCACGTCCAGGGTTTGCCCTTGTGCCGCCAGAACCGCCGGCGCCTGGCTCAATAGCTCCTCCGCCTCACGGAAGCGGTCCAGATCCCGCAGGACGTTGGCCCGGTTGATGTCTACCCGGGCCACCTGTACGGCGTTGTCCAGGGCCGACCAGATGGCCTGACTACGAGCATAGGCGGCCAGGGCGGCGTCGTACTGGCCGGCGTAGCGGTGGGCGAATCCCGCGTTCATCTCGAGCGAGGCCAGATAGCGCGTGGGACCCAAAGGCTCCAGATGCGAGCGGACCTGGGCCGCCAGGGCCAGGGCTTCCTCGCAGCGGCCCAGGTAGTTGAGTACAGCCACCTGGTTGCTCTGCAGGCGGGCCACTTCCTCGGCGGTACCATGTTGGGCGTAGCCAGCCTGGGCCGCCTGGTATAGGGCCAGGCAGGTCTCGTAGTCGCCCTGGTAGGAGAGGACGTTGGCCCGGGCCCATTGGGCCAGCGCCTGCGCCAGCGGGTGGGCGCAAAAAGAGGCCGCCAGATCGGCGACCTCCGCGATAGCCAGGGCTTGGGCCGGGTTCACGCGCAGCAGCGCATCAGATCGGGCCTTCAATGCCTCCACATGGGCCAGGGTCACGCCGCCCGGCCACGCGGCCAACGCCTCGCGGAGCCGCCCGATCCGGGAGCGCCAGCAACCGCTCGACTTGCTCCTCTACCTCCATCAGCCCACCTGCACATCACGAACCAGGATGGCGTTGTCCTCCCAGCCAAACCCCAGGTCATACACCCCCCAGGGCACCAGGCGTAGGGTGAAGCAGCCGGTCTCGTCCAGCACGGTGGTGTTCTGGATCTCGCCGGCCGCGGCCAGCCAAACCCAGCTGCCGGCGATGCCCTCCACAGGATGGCCGCGTTGGGTCACGCGGCCCAGCAGGTTTCCTTTGCGGGCCGGGCCAGGCCCTGGCTCCCACTCTAGTATCACGTCTAGGTCACCGGCCTGATAGCGGTGGGGACCGGGCCAGCCCCGCACGCCAGCGATCGCGGCCCGGCGCGGCAGCGGGCTGACCAGTACGGCCTCCACCACGCGCCGGATCGCGCCGCGAACCTCACGGATCCGATCCAGCAAAACCGCCGCCGGGTCCGCATCCACTGTTGACAGTTGTTGCAGTTCGGCCCGGCAGTCTGCACAGTCCGCTACGTGCTGGTCAATGTGCACGTGCTCGTCCGTCGGCAACAGGTTCATCTGGTACTGGGCCAAAGTCAGCGGGTCCGGGCAGTCGGCGCGAAAGAGTACGGCCGGCAGGCGTTCCGCCAGGCGGCGCAGGCGGCGCACCTCCTCCTGGCAATAGGGACAACGCTGCACGTGCGCCGCCACCGCCGAGGGCGCCCCACCGTCTACATAGGCCATCAAATCACCCTCCGCCAGCTCGTGGGGGTTTATACAGGTTTCCCTCATGCCATGCTCCATTCACTCTACTTAACGCGGATCAGGGTGTTTTCACGCATCGAGATTGCTATTCGCGGCTCAGTCGTTCCAGCAAGGGATCACCGGCTATACGTCGCAGGAGACGCTCTTTGACGCGGCTGACGGCTGTGGACGAGGAGAAATGCGCCGGGTAGCGCGCGGCGATTTCGCGCGGCGGCCACTCGTGTATGAGGGCCAGTTCCACCACGATGTGTTCTATCTCACCATGCACGTAACTATAGAGCCGCTCGCGCGCTGCCGTGCTGACTGACTGCCACACTACCGCGTCGGCCGGGTCCGCAGTTGAACCGCCTGGCAAGTCCAGCAAAGCCTGGCGCAACCGTTGGTCCCGGGCCTGAGCACGACCAGCATCCTGGCGCACCGATAGTGCGCAGCATTTGAGATAGGCCAGCACCTTCCCGATGTGCTGGAACCGCTGGGTGAACGTGGGGCCGGGCACTGTGCGCAGAAAACGCGCCCAGGTTTCGTGCAACACGTCCTCGTCGTCCAGGCCGGGGCAGCGGCCCCAGGTGACGATCAGTGCACCATACAGATCATACAGAGCTGCCCAGGCTTGTTGATCATCCGTCACCAGGGCGCGGCGGAACAGCTCATAGCAGGGAGAGGCGGCGTGCGTGCGCTGGCGTTGGAACGCCAGGATCTCTTCGCGGCACCGGGCGGCGACGGTGAGGGTTGCCAATGGGACAGGTTCAGGCGACATGATCGAAACACCCTGGCCTGTGTACTTGTACGGCAGAGAGCCGTGACCCCCTCGTGGGCAGAGGGTATGGCCGAGAGGATTATAGCATTTAAGCCGAGGCCGGGTCAATGGGGGATGTTCACACAGGGGTATCCGTCACGTTTTTGCGGGCGCAACTGATCATCGCCCACGCTCGCTGGGGGTCTGCGACCCCCAGCAGCCGCCGGGTCATAGACCCGGCGGGAGCGCGGGATCATGACGCCATTCGACCGAAATACTCGTTGCAGAGTATTGCCTTCCGGCGTGGGGCGTGTTATAATGTGTGGCGGAAACCGGCCCACCAGATGATTGTTGGAAATGGTTTTCTTCCGCCATGACCCGTCTCACCGATCTCCACCCCGGCGCCCGCCTCTACGACCGTCACCTGGGCCGGGAACGACAGCTCCACCAGGTGGAAGTCTACGGTTCCGTGGCGTTCCTCAGTTTCCTGGATCCTCAGACCGGGGCGGTAGACCGTCAGCCCTTCCCCGCCGATGAGGTGGAGACGCGCTTTGCGATGCTGGACGCCGGCGCATCGGCTTTCCAGGGCGACCCGGAGGTGGTACGGCTGGTCGCTGAAGCCTGCCGCCTCCAGCATGCCTACCTCTTCAACCCGGTCTTTGCCACCGAGACCTCACTGATTGACCTCCTGCCGCACCAGTTGGCCGCCGTGTACGGGGTTCCCCCGGCGGATGATGGCTCCCAGGGACATCTCGGGATGCTCGACCAGCCGCGCCTGCGCTTCCTCCTGGCTGACGACGCCGGGGCCGGCAAGACGATCATGGCTGGCCTCGTCATCCGCGAGTTGCTGCTGCGCCGCCTGGTCCAGCGGGTGCTCATCGTGGCCCCGGCCGGCCTGGTGGGCAACTGGGAGGGGGAGCTGCGCCGGCTCTTCGGCCTGCGGTTTCGCATCCTCGCCAGCAGCGACGTGAGCGATGCCGATAACCCCTTCGACGACCCGCGCCATAGCCTGGCCATCGTCAGCGTGGACACCCTGGCCCGCGAGCGGATGTACCGGGCCTGCGAGGCCGCGCCGCCTTACGACCTGGTGATCTTTGACGAGGCGCACAAGCTCTCGGCCTGGCGAGAGGGTGACCTGACCGAGCGCAAGTCGCTGCGCTACCAGGCCGCCGAGATGATCGCCCGGCAGGGCCGCCATCTGCTGCTGATGACGGCCACGCCGCACATGGGCCGCGACGACCCTTACTACTTCCTCTGGCGCTTGCTGGAGCCGGAGCTGTTCTCCACCCCGGAGGCCCTGCAGCGGCTCTCCCGCCCCGAACGCCAGCGGTATCTCCTGCGGCGGATTAAGGAGGAGATGGTGCGCTTCGATGGCACGCCCATCTTCCCGCCCCGCGATAGCAATACCGTGCAGTACCCGCTGAGCGACCCGGAATGGGACCTCTACCAGCGGGTGACGGCCTATTGCCAGACGCACTACGACCGGGCCAAACGGCGCAATCGCTCCGCCGCCGGCCTGGCCATGAGCATCCTCCAGCGGCGGCTCGCCTCTTCTACCCTGGCGCTGCTCCGTTCCCTGCAGAATCGGCAGCGTAAACTGACCGATGGGCTGCACGATCTGGAGGCCGGCCGGCTCAGTCGGGAGGAATGGGAGGCCCGCCAACGCGCGTTGCCCGGCCAGGACGTCCGCGATCAGAAGACGGCCGACGAGGAAGAAGCGGTCGAGGGCGTGGAGGAATCGGAGCAGCAGGACGAGGACCTCGCCGGAGCCACCGACGCGACCACCGTGGAGGAGTTGCGGGCCGAGATCGCCGAGGTCCAGGCGTTGGCGCGACGGGCGCAGGAGGTCTACGACCTGCGCCGGGAGTCCAAGTTCGAGCGGCTGTGGGCGGCCCTGGAGACCTATCCCGATAAAGTCCTCATCTTCACCGAGTTCCGGGACACCCTGGATTTCCTGGTCGGGCGACTGGAGGGCAAGGGGTTGACCGGCAAAGTGGCCTGCATCCACGGCGGGATGACCTACCCGGAGCGGGAGGCGCAGATCGCCCGCTTTCAGCAGCCGGACGTCCGCATCATGGTGGCCACCGACGCCGCCGGCGAGGGGATCAACCTCCAGTTCTGCTGGCTGGTCATCAACTACGACATCCCCTGGAATCCGGCCCGCCTGGAACAGCGCATGGGCCGCGTGCACCGCTACAAGCAGACCCACCCGGTCCTGCTGGTCAACGTCGTCGCCGAGCGGACCCGCGAGGGCCGGGTCCTCAAGGTGCTGCTGGACAAGCTCGAGCGTATCCGCAAGGAGCTGGAATCGGACAAGGTCTTTGACATCATCGGCCAGCAATTCACCGGGCGACCGCTGCAGGAGCTGATCTTCCAGGCCGTGGTCGAGGGCCGGACAGACGAGGCGGTGACCGAGCTGGAACGCACGCTGACGACAGAGCAGGCGCAGCGGATCCTGGACCAGCAGCGCCGCAAGGTGGAGGTGGCCCCGGTGCGCGCCGTGCTGGACGTCCTCCAGCAGCAGCGCGAGGTCGCCGGGCTGCGGCGCATGATGCCGGCCTACGTGCGGCGCTTCTTCGAGTTGGCCGCGCCACGAGTGGGCATCGGCATCCGGGGCGACATCGCCGGGCTGTTCTCCCTGGACCCGTGCCCGGCCAGCGTGCGCCGCGCGTTGGAAACGTATCCCCCGGCCATCCGGGACCGGCTCACCTTCGAGCGGGACCTGGCGATCCCGGAGTGGGGCCGTGAGCCAAAGGCCATCTACCTGTACCCGGGGGAGCCGGTCTTTGAGGCGGTGATGGACCTGTTCCTGGGCCAGTACGAGCCAGAGGCCACGCGCGGCGCGGTCTACCTGGACCCGGACACCACGGAACCGTACCTCTTTTACCTGGGCAAGGTCAGCGTGCTGCGCACGCCAGCGTCCTCTGCCAGCGAGCCAGAGATCGTCACCGAGCAGGTGGTGGGCGTGCGGCGATATGCGGACGGTCGCCTGGAGCCAGCGCCAGCCCACTGGCTGATGACGCTGCTGGAGGCAGATGGTCCGGCGGCGGGGCCGGATCGCCGGCCCGCCGACCTGCTGGACCAGGCTACCCAACGAGGACCGGTGGAGGCATTCCTGGTGGAGCACCACGGATTGCCGGCGCTGGACCGTCATCGCCGCCAGGAGGAAGCCCGTCTGCCGGAACAGCGAAGCCACCTGCGCGTGGCCTACAACCTGCGCCAGGCGGAGCTGCTGCACCAGCGCCGCCTGCTCAAGGAGCGGGTGGAGCGCAACGTCCCGGCGGCCAGGACCAAACTACGCGAGTGCGAGGAGGAACTGGCCGACCTGGACCGCCGCCGGCGCGAGGCCGAAGCCCGGCTCCTCTCCGCCCCGGAGCGGCTGCACCTGGGGCCGGTCAGTCTGTATGTCCAGGCCCTGGTGCTGCCGGTGCCGCCGGCAGAGGCTGAGCGCCGCCGCGACGCCCAGGCCGAGGCGGTGGCCCTGGCCCTGGTGCGCCAGCGCGAAGAGGCGGCCGGGAGCGTGTTGGAAGACGTCTCCGACCCCAACCTGAAGGCCGGTTTTGACCTGAAGGTACTCCGCGCCGACGGCTCCCTCCGCTACGTGGAAGTGAAAGGGCGCAGCGGCCGACAGGCCGTGGAGTTGACCGCCAACGAGTGGGCCCAGGCCGCCAACCACCGCGATCGCTACTGGCTCTACGTGGTCTATGACTGCGACACCACGCCCACACTCTACCGGATGCCTGACCCCTTTGGCAATCTGCTGGCCCGCCAGACCGGGGCGGTGCGCATCAAAGCCAGTGATGTGCTGGCAGCGGCGGAACCTATCGCGGCCGCGTAAACTCCCCCTCTTGCGCAGTTGGTCGTCCGGGTGTATACTGGTGATGCGGACAATCTGCACTATCAGAAATACAGAAAGAGCTCCCCACGCGCGGGGCGCATCCCGTGGCACGAAAATACGCCGATGTGCTCGCGCGGGGTCTGCGACCCCGCGCCGGCGGCGGGTGGCACACCCGCCGCGAGCGAGGGGGCTATTTTCGGAGGAGCTCCCCACGCGCGGGGCGCATCCCGTGGCACGAAAATACGCCGATGTGCTCGCGCGGGGTCTGCGACCCCGCGCCGGCGGCGGGTGGCACACCCGCCGCGAGCGAGGGGGCTATTTTCGGAGGAGGAGGACGCAATGGAAGCGACGATTCAGGTGCGTCAGCGGGGCACTCTAACACTGCCCACCGAACTGCGCCAAAAGTACGGTATCCGACCCGGCGATGCCTTCCGCCTGGTAGACCTGGACGGCCTCTTCGTGCTGACACCATTGGCCCCCATGGTGCCGGAACTGGCACGCGAGATCGAGCGGGTGCGGCTACAGGCTGGCTTGAGCATCGGAGAGCTACTGGACAGTCTGCGCGTCCAGCGCGAACGATACGGGCGAGAACACGATGCCACCAACCAACCTGCGTAGGCCCCGAGTATTTGTGGATGCCGACGTGCTCTTTGCCGGGGCCGCCGCGCCGGGCGAGCACGGGGCCAGTTTGCTCGTTCTCCGCCTGGCCGAGATCTCGCTGATCGAAGCCCTCACCTCGCAGCAGGCCGTGACTGAGGCCGAGCGCAATCTAGCCGAGAAGCTGCCTTCCACAGTGCCCACATTCCGACTCCTGGTCGGACGCTGCCTGCGTGTGGTGCCCGATCCATCGCCGGCCGACCTCCAGCCTCACCTCGGACTGGCCGACCCGGCGGATCTGCCGATCCTGGTGGCGGCGTGGCGTGAAGGCTGCCCGTGGTTGGTTACGTTTAACGTGCGCCATTTCCAACCCGGTCACCCGAACGTGACCATGGTGCGGCCCGGCGAGTTCGTGCTGCGCGTGCGAGACCAGTTGGCCCGCCTGACCGCGGAGGAGAAGCCGTGACCGACCGCCGCCTCATCGAACAGGCCTTCCCCCTGAAAAAGGTCTCCGAAGACTCGCGCCACGAGAAGAACGTGCGCCACGGCCACATCAGCACGCTGCACATCTGGCCGGCATATCGTGGGCTTGCTCTTGAAAGGAATCCGCCATGTTCGCCAAAATTGAGGTTCTGAATTATCGCTGCCTGCGTTACGTCAGTCAGTCTCTGGACTCTTTTCAGGTGTTGATCGGCCCCAACGCCAGTGGCAAGTCCACCTTCCTGGACGTGGTGGCCTTTCTGTCCGACGTAGTGCAGGAAAAAGAGGGGGTGGCCGCAGCTGTGGCTGCTCGTGCTCCCGATGTGCGCGACTTGTGCTGGATGCGCCAGGGCGGCACCTTTGAATTTGTCGTGGAGGCGGTCGTTCCCGAAGCCCTGCGATACCGGTCTAACAGTGGCTACGCCCGGGCGCGCTACGAAATACGGGTGGGTTTGCATCCGGAGACCAGGGAAACCAGCCTGCTGGCCGAGACCCTGTGGCTGAGGTCGGCAGCAACCGGGCAGGAAGCGCGAATGCCAGGACAACGATCCCTCTTTCCCATGCCTGAACCACCGCCTGACTCGATTATCCGGCCACCGCGTAAGCGGACCCCAGCCGGTTGGCGTCGCGTGCTCAACAAAGTCCCGGAATCAGGCAACGATTACTTTCGTTCCGAAACCTCCGATTGGAACAACCTGTTTCGCCTCGGGCCCCGGCGCTCGGCCCTGGCCAACCTGCCCGAAGACGAGGAGAAATTTCCGTTCTCTATCTGGTTTCGCCGCCTGCTGCTGGAAGGGGTGCAGCACCTGGCCTTGAACAGCGCCGCCCTGCGCCGTCCCAGTCCACCAGGCAGCCCCCGCCGCTTTCAGCCCGATGGCTCCAACCTGCCGTGGGTGGTCAAGGATCTTGAGGACCGTGCGCCCCAGCGCCTCCAGGAGTGGGTGGTCCATGTTCGCACCGCCCTGCCCGACCTGCGAGCCATCCGTACCGTAGAACGGCCAGAAGATCGCCATCGCTACCTGATGCTGGATTATGAGACCGGTCTGCAAGCCCCTTCCTGGCTGGTATCCGACGGCACACTTCGTCTGCTGGCCCTGACTATCCTGGCCTACATCCCGGACCTGGAGGGCATCTACTTGATCGAGGAACCGGAGAACGGCATCCACCCTCGTGCGGTCGAGACGGTATTGCAGTCCCTATCTTCGGTATATGGCGCTCAGGTGCTACTGGCCACCCATTCGCCGGTGATCTTGAGCCTGGCCGAGCCGGAACAGGTGCTCTGCTTCGCTCGCACCGGCGAAGGGGCGACCGACATTGTGCGCGGTTCAGAGCATCCCCTTCTCCGGGAGTGGCGGGGGGAAACCGACCTGGGCACTCTCTTTGCCAGCGGGGTGCTGGGATGAAAGACCTGGTTGTGTTGGTCGCCGATAAGAACATGGAGCAGACGGTCAAAGGGTTGCTGGGACGTTCCCGGTCGCTGGGCATCCGCCCCCTGGAGTACGACACGTTTGTCCACCCACGCCGGGATCCCGGCTGTCTGAACGAAGCGCACGATTTCCTACGGCCGTTTGCCAGGAGCTATGGCTACGCCCTGGTCATGTTCGACCGGGAAGGTTGTGGCCGGGAACAGGTCGAAGCCAGGACACTGGCCGAGGAAGTGAAGGCGCGTCTGGCAGACAACAGTTGGCCGGATCGGGCCGAGGTGGTTGTCCTTGACCCGGAACTGGAAGTGTGGGTGTGGAGCGCTTCACCCCACGTGGCCGCCTGCCTGGGCTGGGCGGATTGCCAGCCATCCCTGCGCGCCTGGCTGGCGGAAGAGGGGCACTGGCCGCCCGAAACACCCAAACCGCCCCGCCCCAAGGAGGCGATGGAAGCAGCTTTGCGGCAGGTACGCAAGCCCCGATCCTCAGCCATCTACCTGGAACTGGCTCAGACAGTCAGTCTGCAAGGTCACACCGAACCCGCTTTTCTACGTTTTGCCGGTGCTTTACAGAGGTGGTTTGCCCCATGACCCCACGCCGCCTCATCGAACAGGCTTTCCCCCTGAAAAAGGTCTCCGAGGACTCGCGCCACGAGAAGAACGTGCGGCACGGCCACATCAGCACGCTGCACATCTGGCCGGCCCGCCGGCCCCTGGCTGCCTGCCGCGCCGCCCTCATCGCCGCCCTCCTGCCGGACCCCGGCGACGAGCACAGCCGGGACGAGCTGCTCAAGAAGATCGAGTCCATCACCCACTGGGGCACGGAGAACGGCCCGGCCCTGGCCTACTTCCGCCGTGAGATTCGCAAAGCCTGCGGCGGGCGCGCCCCCCGCGTGCTGGACCCCTTCGCCGGGGGCGGGGCCATCCCCCTGGAGGCCATGCGCCTGGGCTGCGACGTGACAGCCAACGACTACAACCCGGTGGCCTGGTTCATCCTCAAGTGCACCCTGGAGTTCCCGCAGCGATTGGCAGGAAAGACCTGGCCGCTTCCGAAGGCGGAAGGCGGAAGGCGGAAGGATGGAGGCGTGTCAGCCGTGGAGCCGTCGGGTACGCAGCTCGACTTTTCATCCTTCATCCCTCATCCTTCATCTTTCCAGGGCGACCTGGCGGCCCACGTGCGCTATTGGGGCCAGTGGGTTCTGGAGCGGGCGCGGGAGGAGTTGCAGCCGTACTACCCCACGGTGAACGGCCAGCCCACGGTGGCCTACCTCTGGGCGCGCACCGTCCCCTGCCCGGACCCGGCCTGTGGAGCCGAGGTGCCCCTGCTCAAGACCCTGTGGCTATGCCAGAAAGAGGACAAGCGCCGGGCGTTGCGGATTCTGCCCCCCTCTCCCTGGCAGGGAGAGGGGCCGGGGGTGAGGGTCAATTTTGCGATCTGGACCCCCGGCCCGCGCGACAAAGTGCCCCCAGGCACCATGGCCGGGGCCAAGTCCCGCTGCCCTATCTGCGGCACGCTCCTCACCCCGGACTATATCAAGCAGTGCGGTCACGAGGGTAAGCTGGGCGCGCGGATGACCGCCGTGGTGGTGGAGACCGACCACGGCAAGGAATACCGCCTGCCCACGCCCGAAGAGGTAGGGGCGGCCCTGGCGGCTGCCCAGGCCCTGCCCGCGGCCGCCGCGCAGATCCCCTACGGCCTGCCCACCGAGCCGCTGCCCGGCCCAGAGATACTCGGCTTCCGCGTGCCCCTCTACGGCTTCAAGACCTGGGCCGATCTCTTTACCCCGCGCCAACTCCTGGCCCTGGTCACTTTCGTCAAATGGACCCGCGCTGCCCGCGAGGAGATGCGCCGGTTAGGGTATCCCAAGGAGTGGGTGGAGGCTATCATCGGGAATATCTACTGTGTGCTGGCAAAAGCTCTCGACTATAACTCCTCGCTATGCACCTGGTATACGTCCAATGAGCAGATTACTCATCTGTTCCACCGCTTCGCCCTTCCCATAACGTGGGATTTTGCGGAAGCCGGGATTCTGCGGGAGACAAGCGGTGGTTTTCCAGCATTGCTCAATTACACCATGCGGGTGATTGGGAATCTCTATAGTGATGCATTTGCTGGCCTTCAAACTCCGGTGACGCTATATCAATCGGCCACGGCGCCGTTTGCCGGCTCACTGGACGCCGTCGTCACCGACCCTCCCTACTACGACGCCATCCCGTATGCTGACCTCTCCGACTTTTTCTACGTCTGGCTGCGGCGCACGGTGGGCGACCAGTACCCGGACGTGTTCGCCTCACCGCTCACGCCCAAAGCCGACGAACTTGTCCAACAAACCAGGGACGAAGAGACCGGGCGCAAAGGCAGAGCCGGGTACGAGACTGGTATGGCCGCCGCCTTTCGCCGCGCCTGGGAAGCCCTGACCCCTGACGGGCGGATGGTCGTCGTCTTCGCCCACAAAGATCCCGTGGCCTGGGAAACGCTGGTCACGGCCATGATCGGGGCTGGCTTCACCGTCACCGCCTCCTGGCCCATTGATACCGAGATGACGAACCGGCCCCGTGGTCAGGAGAGCGCGGCCCTGGCCTCCTCCATCTGGCTGGTCTGCCGCAAGCGGCCGGCGGGAGCGGGCGTGGGCCGCTACTCCGCCGTGCGGCGGGCCATGCAGGAGCGCGTCACGGAGCGGCTGCGCTACTTCTGGGACGCCGGCATCGGCGGGGCTGACTTTGTGTGGGCGGCCGTGGGGCCGGCCCTGGAGTCGTACTCCGCTTACGACGAGGTGCGCCGTTTAGACGGTTCCCCCTTCACCGTGAGCGAGTTCCTGCGCGAGGTGCGCCGCCTGGTGGCCGACTTTGCCCTGGGCCGCATCCTCAAGGGCCACTCCACCGAGGGCCTGGACGAGTGGACCCGCTACTACCTGATCCACCGCAACATCTTTGGCCTGGACGCGGCTCCGGTCGGCGAATGCATCCTGCTCTCCCAGGGCTATGGCCTGGACCTGAACGACCTGCGCGGGCCACGCGGCCTGCTGGTCAAGGCCGGGGGCAGCGATTTACGTCTGGCTCGCTGGGACGAGCGCACCCGCGACGACCTGGGGTATCCCCATCCCAACGGCCTGCTGCCCCTGGTGGACATGCTCCAGCGGCTGGTATGGCTGTGGGCGTCCGGCGACACCGGGAAACTGCACGCCTACACGGAGGATCGCGGCCTGGCCCAGAACGATCTCTTCTGGGCCGTGGCCCAGGCCGTGCTGGAGATGGCCGCGCCCAAGAGCAAGGAGCGGACGCTGCTGGAGGCGTTGGTGGCGTGGGGGAGGGGGAAGGAAACCCTATCGGTTGCCGAACAGCCGTCTCTGCCTACGATGGAAGGTAAACCAGGAGAAGCAATATGATCACCAAACTGAGTGTACGCGCCTTCAAGGGTCTGCGCGAGTTTGCCTCGTGCCCACGCTCAGCGTGGGCACGAGGCAGACGAGACGGCCCTGACCGCGCGACCCGGCGTTTCGCACCCACGCAGAGCGTGGGTGCGAGCAAAGGAGTAACCCCATGACCACGTCTCCCTGGCACCAACTCTGCACCCTGCGCGACGACGTCCGCACCGGCCGGCTCACCCTGGACGAGTTCGCCGCCGACCTGAACGGCGTGCGCACCGGCGAATCGCCCGCCGTCTACCGCGAGGCGACGATGTTCTTCGCCCGCACCTACCCCACCTTCCGCATGAAGCAACTGGTGCGGGACGTGCTCCTGCGCCTGGCCGGGGAAGGCGGCAAGCCGGTCCAGCAGCTCCAGGTGGCCTACGGCGGCGGCAAGACCCACACCCTCATCACCCTGCTCCACCTGGCCGAGGGTCGCTTCCCCTGGTCAGACTCCCCCTCGCCCCGTGGGGAGAGGGGGCCGGGGGGTGAGGGTACGGTGCACGAGTTCGTCACCTTTGCCGGGCTGGCCCAGCCGCCCCGGGCGCGGGTGGCCCTGCTCCCCTTTGACAAGTTCGACGTGGTGGAAGGGCTGGAGGTCCGCGGCCCCGACGGGCACATCCGCCGCGTCCGCACGCCCTGGGGCGCGCTGGCCTACCAACTGGCCGGCGACGTGGGCTACACTCGCCTCAAGAGCCACGACGAGGAATTCAAGGTCCCGGCCGAGCCGCTGCTGGTGGACCTGCTGCGCGCGCCGCAAAAAGAAGGGCTGGGCGCGCTGGTGCTGGTGGACGAGGCCGTCTGGTACTATCGCAACCTGGTCCTGGACAACCCCCGCTACTTTGGCGCGCTCAAGGACTTTTACCAGGTGCTCACCCAGGCGACGGCCAGGGTGGATCGTGCGGCGCTGGTCGCCGCGCTCATCGCCTCCAAGGTGGAAGCCAACGATACGACCGGCCTCCAATGCCTGGGGGCGTTGGAGGACATCTTTGGCCGCATCGCCGAGCCGGTGGAGCCGGTCACCCGCGAGGACGTGGCCGAGGTGCTGCGCCGCCGCCTGTTCGAGGCGGTGCCGGGAGAGGCCGAGCGCCGGCCGGTGGTGGACGCGGTCATGGTGGCCTTGCAACGCCTGCCGGTGCGAGACGCCCAGCGCGATCAGGCCACTTACGACCGCATGATGGGCAGCTACCCCTTTCACCCCGATCTGGTCGAGGTGCTGTACCAGAAGTGGACCCAGTACGACCAGTTCCAGCGCACGCGGGGCGCGCTGCGCCTTCTGGCCTACGCCCTGCGCGAGACGGCCGGGCGCGATCCGTCCCCGCTCGTCGGCCCCTATGCGCTGCTGAGCGCCGATGGTCCGGCCCTCTCCCCGGCCCTGAACGAGCTGATCCCCATCTGCCAGGAGCGAGAGAAGTGGGGGCCGATCCTGAGCGGCGAGTTGGCGAAGGCCCGGGAGGTCCAGGCCGGCCTGCCCACCTTACAGCAGCGCGAGGTCGAGCAGGCCGTGGTCGCCACGTTCCTGCACTCGCACCCGCCGGGGCAGCGCGCCGCGCCGTCCGAGTTGGTGGCGCTGCTGGCCCACCCGGCGGTGGACCCGGCCGCGCTGGAGGAAGGCTTACGCAAGTGGCGGGGCCTGTCCTGGTTCCTGGTGGAGGACCCGGAAGTCTGGCGGTTGAGCACCCACCCCAACCTCAACCACATCCACGTCCGGGCGATGGAGCACCTGAACGAGGGTGACATAGACGCCGAGCTGCGTCGCCGCATCCGCGCCGTGCCCGCGCTCCGCGAGGCCGATCCGGGGGTGGAGCCACACATGCTGCCCGTTGATCCGGGTGATATACCCGACAACCTGCAGTTGCACTACCTGGTGCTGGGGCCAGAGTGCGCCGTGGAGCCGGGCAAACCGCTCCCGGCCGCGGTGACCGCCTACTTTGACCAGGTGACCGGGCCGCAGAACCCCCGCATCTACCGCAACAACGTGGTCGCCCTGGTGCCGGAGGCCTCGCGCCTGGCCGGGCTGCGGGAGCAGGTCCGCCGTTGGCTGGGCTGGGACCGGGTGGAACACGTGGACGAGTACCACAGGCTGCTCACCGACCAGCAGAAGCGCGAGCTGCCCAAATACAAGAACGCGGCCACCAACAACCTCCCGGAGACCGTGGTCGCCGCCTACAACCTCCTGGCGGCCGTGGACGAGACGGGCGCGGTGCGGGTGCAGACCCTCCGCCACGCCGAGGGCCTGGCCTTCGACCGCATCAAGGCGACGCTCAGCGAAGAAGAACGCATCCTCGTCACCACTATTGACCCTGAATTGCTCCTGCCCGGCAGCTACCTGGGCCTCTGGCGTCCTGAAGAAGAAAGCAAGCGCGCCGCCGACCTGATGGCGGCCTTCGGACAGTTTTCCCGCCTGCCCCGGCTCCTGCGGCCGGCGGTGCTGTATGCGTCCCTGCGGCGCGGGGTACAGGAAGGAACCCTCGTGTTGCGGCTGGTGCGGGGCGACGGCTCGGCGCGTACCTTCTGGCGCATCCCACCCGACGAGGACGTGCTGCGCCGGCCCGATCTGGAGATACAGCCGGCCAGCACGGCCATCTTGCACAGCCTGGAGGCCGAGTTGCTCAAGCCGGGCGCGGTCGAGGGCTTGTGGCCCACGCCGGGTGGGCCGGTCCCGCTGCGGGTCTGGCGCGCCTATTTTGACGGCCAGCGCGCCCCGCGCCTGCACGACCCGGCGATGTTGGATGAGGCTGTCCAGGCGGCGGTCCGGCGCGGGTTGCTGATGGCCCGGCTCGGTCAGATTGCCTGCTACCGCGAGCCGCTGCCCGAAGGTCCGCTATCGGACGACCTGGAACTCCTGGCACCGCCGGCCCCCGTTCGCGGCGCGGACCTGACTCTGTCATCCCTGCCCGAGGCCTGGACAGCGGGCCGGGCCACGGCGCAATCGCTGGCGGAGGCCCTGGCCGCCCGCCGCGGGTATCGCCTCCCCTGGGGGGTGCTGCAGGAGGGCCTGGACGAAGCGCTCCGCCTGCGCCTCTTCGAGCGCGTCGCCGACAGCGGTCCCTGGCCCTGCTCCCCGGTTGCGGCCCAAGAAGTCGTCTTCCAGGTCGTCGAGGAGATTCCCCTGACGCCGGACACGGTGGTGGCAGCGTTCGCGTACACGGACACTCCGGCCCCGTCGCTGCGCGCGATCAAGGAAGCGGTAGAGACCCGCGTCTTGGGCCGGGCGATCTCGGAGGATCGCTTCCTCAGCGCCGTCCAGCACGCGGTAGAGCGCGGCCTGTTGCTGGTGGAGCAGCCGATTGGCCCGCTGTCCCTGGCGACGCGGGTCCGGCGGCCGGTCCGGGCGATGGTGGCCGAAACCACGCTGGGGCCGGCGGAGCTGTCAGCCCTGGCCGAGGCCGTCGAGCAACTGCTCGCCACCGCGCCGGGGCTGGATTTCACCTTCCGCGTCGTCCTCAGTGCCGAGGGGGAGCCGCCGGACGAGGAGACATTGGCCCGGCTCAACGCGGTGCTGGCGGAGGTGCGGGCCGGGTGGGGGTTTGGGATAGTATAAAGAGTGGCGGGTTAGCGCGTGCCGGCCCCCGGCAAGGGCTGGCAGGCCCTGGCGTATATGCCGGGCTGGCGGGCGTGGGAGCGGTGGTGCAGCGCCGCCTGGACGCATCTGGCGTGCGTGCCCGGGTCGTGGTGGCCGGGAACCGGCTGCGGGTGGAGTTCGCCGATGAGGTAGACCGGCCGGTCGTGAGCCAGCTCGTCACCGGGGTAGGGGCCATTGTTTTCTGGGACTCGCCAGGCCCGGTGTCCGCCGGCACGGCCATGCACCCGGATGCGCCGGTCATCCTCACCGATGCGGAGGTCGCGCCGGCCCGGGCCACGCCGCACTGCAATTGGCCTGCGCCCACTACAACACATACCCGGCCCTGGCCCAGGCGATCCGCGAGGATGTAGGGGGCCGATCTGCCACCGTGCGGCCCACCAGCCCCGATTTCCCGCGGGCCGTGGCGGAGGCGGTGATCTATTTCATCTACCAGGTGGGGGCCGCCCGCAACCTGGCCCGTTTCCGAGAGGTGCCGCGTGGTGGAGGCTATGGCCGAGGTCGAATACCACTGGTCGGGGCGGGCGGATTCGAACCGCCGACCTCTTGAACCCCATTCAAGCGCGCTATCCAAGCTGCGCCACGCCCCGACGCGCTTATTGCCCCCCAGCCCCTGAACAACGCGGGCCTAACCTGGTGGGCCCTACAGGATTCGAACCTGTGACCAACCGGTTATGAGCCGGTCGCTCTGCCGCTGAGCTAAGGGCCCAGGGAGGACAGATATAGTATACCATAAATGGCCTTTCCTGGCAACACGGGCCGCTTGACATCCGGGCATAACTTTTGTCAGGGGTAACTGCCTGCCCGGCTACCCTCCCGCAGGTCAGAAAGTGGCTGGCAACAGGGTGAGCAGCTCATTGCAGCGCACTCCCATGCGGAGATTGCGCCCCAACCTGCGGGAGGGTGGGCAGTTACCCCAGGGTTATATCAATTCCACGCTCAATGCCACGGCTTCCCCCCCGCCCAGGCACAGCGTGGCGATGCCGGTCCGCAGACCCCGCTCCCGCAGGGCGTGAATCAGCGTCACCAGCACGCGCGCACCACTGCACCCGATGGGATGCCCCAACGCGATGGCTCCGCCGTTCACGTTCACCCGGTCCCAATCCCAGCCCAGCTCCTTGCCATCGGCCAGGCATTGGGCCGCGAACGCCTCGTTGGCCTCGATGAGGTCATAGTCTTCCAGTTTGGTTCCGGTGCGCTGGAGCAGGTTGCGCACGGCGTGGACCGGCGCGATGAAAAGCCATTGAGGCTCCACGGCAGCCTGGGCGTAGCCGGTGATGCGGGCCAGAGGCTTGAGTCCCAGCGCATCGGCGCGGGCCTGGCTCAGCACCACCGTGGCAGCGGCCCCGTCGGTGATACCGGGCGAGTTGCCGGCCGTCACCTGGCCGTCGGGTTTGAAGGCCGGCTTTAGCTTTGCCAGGGCTTCCAGGGTGGTATCGGCCCGGGGACATTCGTCGGTGTCAAAGACCACCGGCGGCCCCTTGCGCTGCGGTATCTCTACCGGCACGATCTCGGCTTTGAACCTGCCGGCAGCGATGGCGGCCAGGGCTTTCTGGTGGCTCTGGAAGGCGAAATCGTCCATCTCCTGGCGGGTAATGCCGTATTGCTGGGCGATGAACTCGGCTGAATTGCCCATGTGGTGATCCATAAAGGCACACCACAGGCCATCATGGACCACGGCGTCTACCAAGGTGCCGTTGCCCAGGCGATAGCCGGCCCGGGCCTGGGGCAGCAGGTATGGCGCCAGGCTCATGTTCTCCATGCCCCCGGCCACGAACACCTCCCCGTCGCCAGCCCGGATCATGGCCGCAGCCAGCATGACGGCCTTGAGGCCAGAACCGCAAACCTTGTTGATGGTGAGCGCGCCCACCGTGGGCGGTAGCCCGGCCCCGATGGAGGCCTGCCGGGCCGGGGCCTGGCCCTGCCCCGCCGGCACCACGCAGCCCATGATGGTCTCATCCACGGTGGCCGGCTCCACCCCGGCCCGGGCTATCGCTTCTTTGATGACGATAGCCCCCAGCTTCGGAGCCGGGATAGCCGCCAGGCTACCCATAAACCGTCCGATGGGAGTACGTACTGCGCTGACGATGACGGCGTCTCTAGGGTTAGACATGATCCCTCCTCACTTCATTGTGATATTGTGTAGTGCGTCAAACGTCAGGCGTCACGTTCACTTCACGTTTCACGTTTGACGTTTGACGTTTCACGTTTGTCTTCCAATGCGCGCCGCAACCTTTGATAGCTGTCGGCCACCATCTCCGGCACTACGCGCGTATCCCCCAGCACGGGCATAAAATTGGTATCGCCCACCCAGCGGGGTACGATATGAATGTGCAGATGCTCGTGGATACCGGCTCCGGCGGCCTTGCCCAGATTAATGCCCACGTTGAACCCTTCCGGGTGCAGGACCTGGTTCAGCAAGGCGGTGCAATCCCGCACCAGGCACATCGCCTCGCTCAGAGTCTCATCGTCCAGGTCCTCCAGGCTCGCCACGTGCCGATACGGCACCACCATCAGATGGCCATTGTTGTAAGGATAGAGGTTCATGATGACAAAGTTGTGCTCGCCCCGGTCCAGGACAAAGTTGCCGGCGTCATCATCGGAGCAGGCTGCGGCGCAGAGCACGCAGTCGCCGGACTTGTCGCTGAGGATGTATTGCATTCGCCAGGGGCTCCAGAGTCGCTCGGTCATGTGGTCTCCCGGTCTGATGGTCAACCCGGTGGGGGGGGCCGGGTTTGTAGAGGTATCAGGTGCTGTTGACTCTTGGCTGATGGCGGTGTCGGCGCCACAGGTATATCATCGCGGCCAGGCCCACGACAAGCAACAGGACGCTGACCAACTGGGCGGTATCCACGCCGAAGGTGGTAATGAGCGGGCCTCGATCGCGGGTAAACTCGATGAAAAAGCGGGTGCCGGAATAGACTACCAGGTAGAGCAGGATCAAGAAACCCGGGAACGGTTTGCGCCGGCGCAGACTCCACAGCAGGCCAAAGATGACCAGCGTGGTGAGGCCCTGGATGATCGGCGTGGGGTAGCGGACTGCCCATTCGCCGTAGTAGTTGGGCAGATAGATGCCCAGGAAACTGTCGGTGGGCGCGCCATAACAACAGCCGTTCAGCAGGCACCCGATCCGGGCGATGCTCTCCCCCAGGGCCAGGGCCGGTGCGATGAGGTCACACACGGCGAGAAAGGAGAGCTTTTGCCAGCGGGTGTAGAGGTAGGCGGCTAACAGGCCGGCGAATAACCCGCCGTGATAGACCAGCCCCCCCTCGCCCAAATTGAGAGCACGCCAGGGATCGGCACCATAGACCTCCCACTTGCCGAGCACATAGTACAACCTGGCCCCGGCCACGCCAGCCACTACCACGATCAAGGCCAGGTCCAGCAGGCGCGTCAGGGGCAGGCCTATGCGCCGGGCCTCGCTGGCTACGATCACCAGCCCCACCAGGATCGCCACATCCATCAGCACGGCATAGGAGGTGATGACGATGGTGAAGCCGGCGATTTGGGAGGTTAAGAGAATAGGATACAAAATGACTCCTGTTACGCAAAACGTCAAACGTCAGGGTAACTATCACGCCCATCTGTCCCGGCGGGCGATGCCGGGGCGATGTTGGCCCGCTTCGCCTGACGTTTGACGTTTGACGCCTGACGCCATACCAGCGTTGCAATTGCCGCCGCGCAAATGATCCCGCCCAGGATTTGCGTGACCCGCAGCGGACCCACGGTCATGACCGCGTCGCCGCGCAGGAACTCGAGGATCAGGCGCGCGGCCGGGTAAACGATGGCATAGAGCAGAAAACTCAGGCCGGGAAATGGCCGACGCTGACGCAATCCCCACAACACCCCGAATAAGGTCAGGAGCACCAGCATTTCCAGGAGCTGGGTCGGGTAACGCGGCATATAGATGCCGTTGAGGTCCGGCAGGTTCAGGCCCAACAGGCTATCAGTCACGGCCCCATAGCAGCAGCCGTTGAGCAGGCAACCCAGCCGGCCGATAGCCTGGCCCAGGGCCAGGGCCGGTGCCACCGCGTCAGCGTAAGTCCAGAAGGGCTGGCCCATAGCCCAGGCATAGAGTGCCAGGAGTGCCGTCCCGCCGAGGAGCGCGCCGTACCAGGACAGCCCCCCCTCCCAGAATCGCAGCAGCCCCAGCCGATCCGAGTCGTAGACCAGCCAGTGGAGTCGGGCATAGACGATGCGTCCACCAACGCCTGCCCCCAGCAGCGTCCAGAACCCGGCCTGGAGCGCATCCCCACGGGCGATGCCCAATCGCCGTAGTTCCAGGGCAGTTACCCCCAGGCCCACCAGGAAGGCCACGTCTGCCACCACGCTGTACGTGAACACGGTGAGCCAGGGTGTCTCCAGGAGTACCGGGTACACTAGCCTGCCTCATCGTTCGGGGAGCCCCAGGTCCAGTCGCGGCACCAGGCTGGCTGACTCCTTGAACTCCAGCTCGGCCAGGGCTTCCGCAGCGGCTTCCCGGATGCCCGGGTCCGGGTCTTTCAGACAGCCTTGCAAGGCCCGGCGAGCCGCTTTGCCCCCGATCTCGCCCAAGGCCCAGATGACCATCTCGCGTACCTGGCGGTCCTGATCCTCCAGGTGGCGGATCAGGGCTGGCAGAGCTTCCTCGGCCTCGATCTCGCCACAGGCCCGGGCGGCCTCGAAGCGCATGGCCGGGCTGGGACTGGCCAGCTCGTTGATAACCGTCTCGGTCCAGGCCGGATCGCAGGTGCGGCCCATGGCAAAGACGGCGCTGAGGCGCATATCCTCGTTCTCGTCATGGTAGGCAGCCTCGATAAGGGCGGGGGTCTCGGCCCGATCCGCAAAAGCCAGGGCCTCCAAAGCCCGGCGACGCACTTCCACCGTCTCGGCCGGGTTGCGGATCACGGCCAGCAGGGCCTCATGCAGGCTCGCTACCAGCCGGGGCCGCACATATTCCATCTCCCCCAGGAAGACAAAGCGGGACAGGGAAATGGCCGCCGCCGCCCGGACCGCCTCGGCCGGGTCATTCTGTAGCAGATCGATCAGGCGCGGGATGAGTCGGGTATCCTCATCTTCCCACAGACCCTCGATGGCCCATTGGCGGACCTGGGCATCCGGGTCGTTCAGGATCAGCCGGAAAAAGGCCCCAAAGTCCAACTCCACGCTCTCCTCAGCAAGCTCCACCAGGGCCTGCACCACCTTGCGGCGGCGCGCCACGGGGGCCTGATTCCAGACCGCCAGGACGCCCTCGGCCTCGGCGGCCGGCAACTGATCCAGGGCCAGATAATCCCTGCTGGCCGGAGCGTGGGACCCCAGTAACAGACGTTGGATCTCCTGGCGAAATGTCTCTTTCATCGGCCCCCCCTTCAACCAGGGAAGATTATACCACTTTTGTTCGATTTCGTCACCTGGGGGACCGAGAGTGTTACGTATGGGCCACGCTCGTGAACTCGGCTGGACGACTGGCCCAAAAAGGGGTATGATATAGCGCGGAAGGGAACATGGAAACCGCCGATTTTGATTACTATCTCCCCCCCACCCTCATTGCCCAGACCCCGCTCGAGCCGCGCGACGCCGCCCGGCTCATGGTGGTGCATCGCGCCACGGGCCAGATCGAGCACCGCCGATTCCGGGACCTGGGCGACTATCTGCAACCCGGCGATGTGCTGGTCTGCAATGAGAGCCGGGTGCTTCATGCCCGGCTTTGCGGGCGCAAGCTGCCCGGCGGCGGCCGGGTGGAGCTGTTATTGCTCCGCCCCCACGATGACCTCACCTGGGAAACCCTGGTGCGACCGGGCCGGCGCATCCGGCAGGGGACACACCTGGTTTTCGAGAACGAGGCCGGGGTCAGCCTCCAGGCCACCGTCATCGCGCGCACAGCCGCTGGCGGGCGCGTGGTCCAATTCGACCGACCGGTGATCCCGGTCCTGGAGACCCTCGGCATGGTGCCCCTGCCACCCTATATCCATACTCCCTTGGCCGACCCGGCGCGCTATCAGACGGTCTACGCCCATGTCCCCGGCTCCGTGGCGGCGCCCACGGCGGGCCTGCACTTTACCCCCCAACTCTTGCAGGCCCTGCGCGAAGGGGGCATCCAGATCGAATTCGTGACCCTGCACGTCTCCCTGGACACCTTCCGGCCGGTGAGCGAGGAACGGGTAGAAGACCACCGCATGTATACCGAGTGGTGCGAACTGACGGCCGAGGTAGCCGGCCGCCTGGAGCAGGCCCGGCGGGAGGGCCGGCGCATAGTGGCGGTGGGTACCACCTCCGTGCGTGTATTAGAGACGGCGGCCCAGGCTGCGGAGGAGTTGAACGGGCAGGCCATCACCGGGTTTCGGGGATCAACCGCCCTGTTCATCTATCCTGGCTATCGTTTTCGAGCGGTGGATGCCCTCATCACCAATTTTCATCTGCCCCGGTCCACGTTGCTGCTGTTGGTGAGCGCGTTCGCCGGCCCGGCGCTGATCCGGCGCTCCTACGAGGAGGCGATCCAGGCCGGTTATCGCTTCTACAGCTTTGGTGATGCCCAGTTGCTGCTCTGAGGAAACCAGGATGCCGAACAAAGGCCCCCGGTCATCAGTCGTGACCGGGGGCCTTTCCATTCAACCTCAGTAAGAGTCGCTCACAGCGGCGACCACTACTGAGCCTGAGGGCGGTTACTGCCTCTCCTTTTCCACGATCTCCGCATAGTATTTGGCGTGATGGTGCTCCACGTACTCTTCCGGCATCCAGCCAAAGAGCATCCCATCCAACGCGCCCTTCATGAGTGGGTGCATGGCCGACAGGGCAAAGTGCACCAGGAAGAAGGACACCCAGGCGATAGCCATCAGGTCGTGGAGGAGCACGCAGAGCATGAAGAGCAGTGGGTCAATACTGCCCTTGCCGCCCCACATGAGCAGCCCGGTCACGCCAAAGACCAGGTAGCCCAGGGCCACGACCAGGTAGAAGAGCTTTTGGCCGGTGTTGAACTTGTCCTGTGGGGGCATGGCCTTTTCGTCGCCCAGGAAGTAGTACCGGGGAGCCGCCTTCAGCCAGCCCAGGTCCACCTTGCTCCAGGTGAGCAGCCGTCTCATGGACGCGAAAAAGTTCCGATAGTCCAGGAGGAGGTAGAGCAAGGGCAGCACCCCCATGAGCAAGGCCCCCATACGATGGAGAGACCGACTCGCGGTCCCGGCATCTGCGATCACAAATGGTCGCAGGTCCTGGAAGAACAGGAACAGGCCGGTGAGGGCCAGCACCGCGAAGGTGAACGTATGTACCCAGTGGATCAGCCGTTGCTGGGTGCTAAAGACGCGGATCAGACCGCCTTTGCGCAGCATGGTTATCCCTCCTCCCCGGTCTGCTCGACCTTGATCTTGCGCCGGGCGACCAGCCAGTTAAAGCCCAGAGCCAGCGCGGTCCCGGCGATGGCCAGGCCGCCCAACGGCTGCACGATGTCTTGCCACAGGGTGGCCAGGAGCGGGAACTGCGGGTTGGCCGGCAGACCGTATTTCTCCGGCGTGTTCGTCAGCACATAGATGCGCCCCAGACCGCCCAGTTGCGTATCGCCATAGACCTGGGCCGCCGTATAACCTTTGGCCTTTAGCTCCTCGACCCGGGCGCGGGCCTTGCTGACCATCTCCTCCCAGGGACCCCAGTCCAGAGCCTTGGCCGGGCAGGTCTTGACGCAGGCCGGCAGCAGGCCATTGGTGGTGCGATCCTGGCAAAAGACGCACTTGGAGGATTTGGCCTCGCCGGTGAGCAGGTTCTTGATGTCCGACTTGGGGATGCCGAACGGGCAGAACTGGGTGCAATAGCCGCAGCCGTTGCACAGCTCCCGCTCGAAGGTGACGATCCCCAGGGGGTGTTTCTTCAAGGCCCGGGTGGGGCAGACCTTAACACAGGCCGGGTCGCCGCAGTGCATACAGCCCTCTTTGAGGAACAGCCATTGGAAACCCAGCGGGCCGCTGTCTGGCACCTCGATGAACTTGATGCGGGTCCAGGTCTGGGGGGAGAGGCTGGGCGGGTTCTCGTAAGAGCCGGTGTTGACGGTGTGGGAATACTCCCATCCCTCCAGGTCGTTCCATTGTTTGCAGGCCACCTGGCAACCCCGGCAGGCCATACACTTGCTGGAGTCTATGTACATCGCCATTCTGCTAGTCATCTCTCACCCCCTATGCCTTCTCGATGTCCACCAGGAAGGCCTTGTACTCTGGGATCATGGTGTTGCCATCGCCCACATGTGGGGTCAGGACGTTGGCACTGTCTCCCCGGGCCAGGCCGCCCCAGCCATAGTGCCAGGGCATCCCGATATGGTGCACGGTTTTCCCGTCTATCGTGAACGGCTTGAAGCGCGCCGTGACGATGGCGACGGCTTCGATGCTGCCCCGGGCTGACCTGACCCGCACCTTGTCGCCGTTCTTGATCCCCTTGGCCTGGGCCAGTTCCTGGCTCAGCTCCACGAACATGTTGGGCTGGGTCTCGGTCAGCCAGCCGATCCAGCGGCTCATGCCGCCGGCCTGCCAGTGCTCGCAGACCCGGTACGTGGTGGCGACGATGGGGAACTGATCGGCGGTGCCCACGTTATCCCCGATGTCCTGGCCTTTGTTGGTGTCCCAGACCTTGACCACGGGGTTGAAGCGGACACTGGAGAGCAGGTTGCCCGGCAGGGGGCTTTCCAGCGGCTCATAGTGTTCCGGGAACGGCCCCTCATTCATGGTGGCAAAGAGGCCGCCCTTGCCGTCAGTGCGCATGATGAAGGGATCGCGGCCGCCGGGGTCCGTGGGGGCCTTGGTGACGACAAAGTCGGGCACGTCATAGCCCACCCATTTTTTCTGGGCCGCGTCCCACCAGATGAGCTTCTTGTCCTCGGACCAGGGCTTACCATCCGGGTCCGCCGAACAGCGGTTGTAGATGATGCGACGGTTCAACGGCCAGGCGAAGGCCCAGTAGGGGTAGATGCCCAATCCGCCGGGGTCTTTCTGACCACGCCGTTTGGTGGCGGGCATGGTGCGGCCGGTACCATCATCGGCGGGATAGTAGTAGCCGGTGTAGATCCAGCACCCACAGGCGGTGGAGCCGTCGTCTTTGAGCAGGCCAAAGCTGTTGAGGAGCGTGCCTTTCTTGCCCACCACGTTGCCCTTGTCGTCCGTCACGTCGGCGGCATAGAAGCCGTTGATCTCTTTGGCGACGTTCTCCACGTTGTAGGGGTCGCCATAGTCCCAGGTGAGATGGAGGATGGGATCGGCGAAGGGACCGGGGTCGGCGGCATAGAGGGCCTGGAGCTTTTTGCCGATGAGGTAGATGATCTCGTCATCAGGCCGGGCCTCGCCGGGGGCCTGCGCCACTTTAGGCCGCCACTGGATGAGGCGGCCGGAGGTGACGATGCTGCCTTCCTTTTCCATGGCGTCGGCGGCCGGCAGGACAAAGACCTCGGTCTGGACATCAGCCGGATTGATGCCCGGCTCCTTCCAGATGTCCACGGTCTCGGTCTCAAAGATCTCCTGGACCACCATCCACTTGAGCTTGCGCAGGGCCGCGCGCTCAAAGCGGGAGTTGGGGCCGCCCACGGCCGGGTTCTGCCCCAGGATCCACAGGCCCTCGATCTGGCCGGCGTACATGGCCTCAAAGAGGGCGATCCAGTAGTGGTTGGCCGCGCTCTCCACCTTGGGCAGGTAGGCGTAGGCAAAGTCGTTGCCTTTGGTGGCGTGGTCCCCCCACCAGGCCTTGAGCAGGCTGGTGATGAACTTGGGACCGTTGGTCCAGTAACCGCCGGACCAGGCGCCGCCAGGTTTGGTTTTGCTCTCGATGTAGGTCTTCAGGTCAGGCTCTTTGGAGGTCGGCACGGCCATATAGGCCGGGATGATGTGAGCCAAGAGGGCCATATCGGTGGAGCCTTGCACATTGCTCTCACCGCGCAGGGCGTTCACGCCGCCGCCGGGCCGGCCGGTGTTCCCCAGCAGGAGCTGGACCATCGCCATCGCCCGCACATTCTGGGAGCCGACGGTGTGCTGGGTCTGGCCCATGGCATACATGATGTTGCCGGTCTTGTCCGGCGCGCCGGATTGGGCATAGAGGTCCCAGACGGCCTTGAGCTTGTTCTGGGGGCAGCCGGTGATCCGCGACACCACCTCCAGCGTGTAGCGGGAATACTGACGGCGGAGCAGGCTGAAGACGCACTGGGGGTCTTGCAGCGTCTCGTCGCGCTTGGGCTTGCCCTCGGCGTCAGTCTGGTAAGCCCAGGTGGTTCGATCATACGATTTCTTTTCCGGGTCGAAACCGCTGAACAGGCCATCCAGGTCCGTGGCGGTCTTGAAATCCGGGTGGATCAGGTTGGCGGCGTTGGTATAGTGCACCACATAGTCCTTGTGGTACAGTTCGTTTTCCAGGATATAGTTGATCAGGCCGCCGAAGAAGGCGATGTCCGTCCCGGACCGGATGGGGGCATAAAGGTCGGCCTGAGAGGCCGTGCGGGTGAAGCGCGGGTCCACCACGATGACCTTGGCGCCGCGCTCATCCTGGGCCTTGTGGACCCAGGTCATGGAGGCGGGGTGATTCTCCGCCGCGTTGGAGCCAATGATGAGGATATAGTCAGCGTTCTTGAGGTCTACCCAGTGATTGGTCATTGCACCGCGACCGAACGAGGGGCCGAGACCGGCCACCGTTGAGGAGTGTCATATGCGGGCCTGATGTTCCAGGTAGACGATGCCCAGGGCGCGGGCGAGCTTGGAGGCCAGGTAGCACTCCTCGTTGTTGTTGGCCGCGCCGCCCAGGAAGGCCAGGCCGGTGGTGCGGTTCACGGTCACGCCGGCGGCGTTGCGGGCCTCAAAGGTCTTGTCCCGGGTAGCCTTGATGCGCCTGGCGACCTCGGTGATGATCCAATCCCAATCCTTCTCCTCGAATTTGTCACTGCCCGGTGCGCGATAGAGGGGTTTCCGCAGGCGCAGTGGACTTTGGGAGAGTTGCCGCACGGAGATGGATTTGGGATCTAGCGCGCCCCGGTTGTTGATGTTCTCCGGGTCGCCCTCCGAGTTGATGATATGGCCGTCTGGCCCGGTGGCGATGAGCAGGCCGCACCCGCAGGAGCAATACGGGCAGATGGTGGCCGCCTCGCTGACCTTCTTGTGCAGGGGGAAGGTCGCGCCTTCGCCAGCGGCCAGGGCGGTGGGGCTGAGCGTCCAGTCCAGAAGGAGGCTGCCAACACTCGCCCCGGAGAGCTTGAGAAAGTTCCTTCGACTCAGTTTCATAGAGCTTAGCTCACCTCCTAGCTAGTTAAAAGTCCATAGTCCTCAGTCCTCAGTCCTCGGTCTTGGGGACATGCACCTCCTTTCTAGGCGTCATTTCACAAAAACCACGCAGGACACGAAGGATTCTTTTGCGACTTGGAGTACACTTTGTCCTTTGTGGTAGGTAGTTACCCCGCAGGTTAGAAAGTGACTGGCAAGAGGATGAGCAGCTCCACTCCCATGCGGAGATCGCCCAAACCGGCGGGAGGGTAGGCAGTTGCGCCTATTTGCTTTCCTCGGGCGGTTCTTTCTTCTTTTGAGTTTCCTCCAGCTCCTCCAATCCTTGCACAGTGCGCCGGAATTCGCGGATGCCCTTGCCCAGGGCACTGCCCAATTCCGGCAGCTTGCCCACACCAAAGATGATGACGACGATGAGCAGGATGAGGATCAGCTCGAACGGCCCGATATTGAATGGCATTAGAAGCCTCCTTGTAAGGTGGCTGGGTACTTATCAACGGGGGGCAGTATACCATATCTGCCTTGTTCTTGTCAAGATGACCCTGTTTGACAGAGGGGAAAGAATGCCTCATAGAGGTTTTTGCGGCGGCTAAGCCGCCGCAAAAACTTGTTCCCTCCCTGACAGGAGTTATGCACGGATGTCAGAAAGACCTCTTGCACTTGGGGCAGGAGTATAGTATACTACAAGATGTAGTATATCCTCGCTCGCCATGCTCGCCGGCAGCCTTTCGCCGTGGGAGATGCTGCATTTGTCTATTATAAGGAGGGGTCCACCGTGAAAGTTTCCTGTCTCCAAGAGAACCTGGCCCGGGGCCTGAGTATCGTCGGCCGGGCCGTAGCCACCCGCAGCACCTTGCCTATCCTGGGCCATATCAAATTAGAGACCGACGAGGGGCGGCTGAAACTGTCGGCCACCAACCTGGAGATCGGTATCCATTGCTGGATCGGCGCCCAGGTACATGAGGAGGGTGCAACTACTGTCCCGGCTCGCTTGCTGAGCGATTTCGTGAACTCGTTGCCCCCGGATCGGATTGACATGAGATTGAACCCGCGCACCCAGGCGTTGCAACTGCAGTGCGCGCGCTTTACGGCCAACATCAAGGGTCTGGAGGCGCAGGATTTTCCCCTCATCCCCACAGCCGGTGGCGACCACCGCATCCAGATGGATCCGACTTTGCTGCGGGAGATGATCGGGCAGGTGGCCTTTGCCGCCGCCACTGATGAGAGCCGGCCCATCCTCACTGGCGTCCTGGTCACCTGCGCCGAGGGTATGCTGACCATGGCGGCCGCCGACGGGTTCCGGCTCTCCGTTCGCAGCGAGACTATCAGTGGCCCGCCGGCCGGCCCGCTGGAAGTCATCATCCCGGCGCGGGCACTCAACGAGTTATCCCGCATCCTGGGTGACGAGACGGAGCCGGTGGAGATCACCGTCACTGCCAACCAGGTGGTCTTCAGTCTGACCACGGTGGAACTGGTGAGTCGGCTCATCGAGGGGCGTTTCCCAGACTATCGCCAGATCATCCCCAGCCGGTATGATCTCCGGGCTATCATGTCCATCCCGGATTTCCTCAAGGCCGTGCGCATCGCGGCCCTGTTCGCTCGTGACGCGGCCAACGTGGTGCGCCTGGAACTGACCCCCGGACCAGCGGCGACGCCGGGCCGGGTCGTCGTCACCTCCAGCGCCGACCAGGTGGGTGACAACGTGGGTGAGGTGGACGCCATCATCGAGGGCGAAGCGGCCGTTATTGCCTTCAATGCCAAGTTCCTGATTGATGTGCTGGGCGCCATGAGCGTGGGCAGCGACCAGGTAGCCCTGGAGATGACCACCTCCTCCAGCCCCGGCGTGTTCAAGCCGGTGGGTAAGACTGGTTTTATCCACGTGATCATGCCCATGCACCTGGGCGCACGATAGTGAGCCAGGGGCGGTAACTGCCTACCCTGAACCCTCCCGCAGGTTAGAAAGGGGCTGGCAACCGATGCAGCCGGTCATCTGGGCGCGCCTGCGGCGTCTGGTCTGGTCATTGCGCCCAAACCTGCGGGAGGGTAGTAGTTACCAGGGGCGATAGCTTTGACATCCCTAACCTGTACCCTCCCGGATGGAAATTTGTGCTCCTCGGCGGTCTGAGACCGCCGAGCGCGAAACCAATCCCTACGGCCTGCCACCCAGTCCGGCCCCAGACCCAGGCCGGACCAGGTGCATCCTGCCCCAATACGGGTACAATGTTTGTGATCCCAAACCAGGGGTAAGGACGGGTGTTCGAGCACGAGATAGACTCCCACCGCCCAGGGAAACTGGAACAGCCGCTGGCGCGCTCCACCGGCGACTGGCCGCCTCTGCCGGCTCTGGAGCGCACGTTGCGCAATCTTCAGGAGTTGATCCCGCATGAGCGCAGTGCCCTCTTGCTGGTGGAAGAGGCCAATACCGTGAGGCTGGCCGCCGGGCGCAACCTGACGACCGCGGTCGAATCGGCTGGACCGGCCCCCGGCCTGCTCCAGGCGCTCCGGGCGGGCCAGCCGGTGCTGCTGGATGCCGCCTGGCTGGCGAACCTGCCCCCTCTGGCCGAAGACCTGGCCGGGGGCCTGGCCGTGCCCCTCCGGGATGATGACGCCCTCATTGGGGCCCTGGTCCTGGCACCGGGGAAACCGCTGACCCCGGCTGACCCACTGTTGCCCCAGCTCCAGGCTTTTACAGACCAGGTGGCCTTGTGGCTGACTACCTGTAGGACGACGCTGACCCTGCCCCGCGTTGCCCTGAGCGACATCATCGCCACCCTGAACCAGTCGCTGGACCTGGAGATCATCCTCCGGGATACACTCCGCTACACCTTGCAGGCGGTGGGCATGGAGGCCGGCTGGGTGCTGCTGATTGATGAACCCGCCGCCGTGGCCCGGGTGGCTGCTACCTATGGCCTGTGGCCCGACGCTGTCGCCAACTTGCAGGAGATTGACCTGCGCGGCGTGAACCTGACGGACATCGCTCACCAGTTGGACCAGGCAGTGGTGGTGAATGACCCGGCCCGTTCGCCCCAGTTAGTCCAGATGGTCATGCGCGCCCAGGGGCTGCGCGCCTACGTGAGCATACCCCTGGTGGTCAAGGATCGTCTGTTGGGCGTGCTCAATGCCTTCAGCTATACCGATCGAGCCTTAGGCCCGGAGGATGTGCGCCTGCTCACCGCCATCGGCCGCCAGGTGGGGGTCGCCATCGAAAATGCGCAGCTCTATGAGCGGGAAGCTCGCCGCGTGGAGCAGTTGCGCGTTATCAACATGGTAGCGCGGGAGGCCAGTTCCGCCCATGAGGCCGAGCAACTCCTGTGGCGTGTGGTGCATCTGATCCACGAGGCCCTGGGCTATGACCAGGTGAGCATCGCCCTGCTGGAGGGCGATGAGGTGGTGGTGCGGGCCAGCACGAGCCTGCCCATCGGCATCCGGCTTCAGGCAGGGCAGGACGAACCCCTCAGCCGGGTGGCGACCCGGGGGGAGCCGTTGCTGGTGCCGGCGGCCGGCCCCGCCCAGGAGACGGAACTGGCCGTGCCGTTGCGCGCCCAAGACCGGGTGATCGGCGTGCTGGATGTGCGAACCAGACTGGCGGCCCGGACCGAGCCGGGCGGCCGGACCGCTCTGAGCGAGGATGACCTGGCCGTGCTCGGTCCCCTGGCCAACCAGGTGGGGGTGGCTATCGAGAACGCCCGCCTCTACGAAAGTATGCGCCGCCAACTTGCCGAGACGACCACGCTCTACCAGGTGAGCCGGGCCATCAACTCCACGCCAGACCTGGTGGACATGCTGGCGCGAGTCATTGACGAGAGCCTGGTCGCCATAGGCGCCGAGCGGGGTTGTGTCCTCCTGCGGGACGAGGATACCGGTGCGTTGCGTTTCCAGGTGGGGCGCATCCTGGGCGAACGCCCCGAACCGTTATCGGCAGACCAGTTCGCTATAGACCAGACCACCGTGGAACGGGTCATGTCCAGTGGCATGGCCATCACCACGGTGGCTACGCCAGGTCCACATCGCCGCGCCATCCTGTGCGTGCCCCTGATCATTCGGGGCCAGACCAGCGGGGTCATATACATAGACAACTGGCCCAAGGCTGGCCCGTTCTCCGTCGAACGACGGGACCTGCTCGTGGGTGTCGCCGGCCAGGTCGCTGTGGCCATCGAAAATGCCCAACTCTATGCCCGGATCGAGGAGCTGGCCGCCAGCCGGGAACGCAATCGCATTGCCCAGGAGATCCACGATACCCTCACCCAGCAACTCAGCAGTGTCATCATGAGCCTGGAGGCCTCAGCCCGGCTGCTGGCCCAGGCCGACACCCAACGCTCGCGTGAGCAACTGGACCGGGCCAAAGAACTCAGCCGCGCGGCCCTGCACGATCTGCGGCAGTACATGTTCGACCTGCGGCGGGGCGAGGTGGGGGAACTGGGCCTGGTGCCCATGATGCGCCAGTACGTGCGCGAGTTCGCCCTCCAGACCGGCCTGCAGGCGGATTTCGCTGTGGACGGCCCCGAGACGAACCTGGGAGAACGGGCCAACCGGGCCTTGTTGCGTGTCTTGCAAGAGGCCCTGGCCAACGTGCGCAAGCACGCCCATGCCCGGCGTGTGACCGTCCAGCTGGCCTTCTCCGAACGAGCGGTGGTATTGAGCATCACCGATGACGGCTGCGGGTTCGACCTGTGGACCGCCCGGGAGAAGGCGCTGCTGGAAAAAAGCTTCGGCTTGGTGGGTATGCAAGAGCGGCTGCTGAACCTGGGTGGTCACCTGGAGATCCGGAGTGAGATAGGCCAGGGCACCCAGATCACGGCCACGCTGCCCTTTGGAGAGAATCTGGGGGGAGGAAGAGATGGGCAAGGATGAAATTACAGTTCTGATCGCCGACGATCATGCCATCGTCCGCGAGGGTTTGCGCACGATCCTGGAACTGGAAAGCCAGGGCCTGCGCGTGATCGGCGAGGCGGCCAGCGGGCGCGAGGCCGTGGAACGCACCCGGGAGTTGCAGCCCGACATCGTGCTGATGGACGTGCGCATGAGCGATATGGACGGCGTGGCCGCCACCCGGCGCATCCTGGAAGAAAACACCCAGACCCGGGTCATCATCCTCACCAATTATGACGATGACGAATACCTGTTCGAGGCGATCCGGGCCGGCGCGGCCGGCTACCTGCTCAAGGATGTGTCACCCCAGGACCTGGCCCAGGCCATCGCCACCGTCCACCAGGGACATTCACTGGTCCAACCGTCGGTACTGGGCAAGTTGTTGGAACAATTCGCCGCCCTATCGCGCGAACAACCGGTCGCCGGGCGCCGCGAGGCCCACGAGGACCTGACCCCCCGCGAGATGGAGGTCCTCCAGGCCCTGGCCCAGGGCCTCAATAACCGGGAGATCGCCGACCGCCTGTTCATCAGCGAAAAGACCGTCAAGACCCACATCACCAGCATCTTTAGCAAACTGGATGTCAAAGACCGCAGCCAGGCCATACTCTATGCCATCCAAAAAAGGCTGGTGGAGATACCACCAAAGTAACGCCGCGTAACCACCAGACCCTTCGGGTGGGGAACCCGAAGGGTCTGCTATGGTGAGGACTGAAGTATAAACCAGGTGGACCTCTCGATCATCATGGTCAGCTACAACACCCGGGACCTGACCCTGGCGGCCCTGGCAGCGGTCAGGCGTAGCCTGGCTGGCAGCGGCCTGACCCATGAGGTCATCGTGGTGGACAATGCCTCGCCAGACGGTAGCGCTGAGGCCGTGCGCCGGGCCTGGCCGGACATCACCCTCATCGCCAACGCGGAGAACCGGGGCTTTGCGGCCGCCACCAATCAGGGCCTGGTCGCCAGCGCCGGTCGCTACGTGGTCCTCTTGAACCCAGACACGGAAGTATTGGCTGAGGCCCTGGATCAGCTCGTGCGCTTGCTGGAAAGTCGGCCAGACGCTGGGGCCTGCGCGCCGAGCCTCCTCTACGCCGATGGCCGCTTTCAGCATAACGCCTTTCGTTTCCCCGGCCTGGCCCAGACGTTGCTGGATTTTTTCCCGCTTCACTGGCGGATCCAGGAAAGCCGGCTCAATGGTCGCTACCCGCGTCGGCTCTACGCGCGGGGTGAGCCATTCGCCATCGATCATCCCCTGGGGGCTTGTCTCATGGTGCGCCGGGCGGTCATAGAACAGGTGGGGCTGCTGGACGAGGGTTATTTCATGTACGTGGAAGAGATTGACTGGTGCCGCCGGATGAAGGCGGCCGGGTGGCGTGTCTACTGCGTACCCCAGGCCCGGGTGATCCATCATGCCGGCCAGAGCACCCGTCAATTCCGGGAGGCCATGTTCGTGGCCCTGTGGCGGAGCCGGCTGCGCTACTTTGACCGCTACCATGGGCCGGTCTTTCGCCGGGTTGTGCGTCTGGTGATCCGGTTGGGCCTGGAGCACGCAGCCCGCCGCGCCCGACGCGACGGCCTGCCGGATGAGGAGCTGGCGCGTCGCCTGGCCGCCTATGACCAGGTCCGGGCCTTATGCTCCACCCCGGCTCGCCCAGCTCTCTGAATCAGGACTTGTTCTGGAGTCGAGTCTTCAGGCGGTCACGACCGGCTAAAGCCTCTACTCCTTGTGGTGTGCGAAAGTCCAATCTGAATGACAGGAGCAGTTGAGTCGCAGGCAGGGGGTTAGCCCCTACTTTGGTTCACCAGGTGACGGGCCAGTTCCACCGCACTGGCGGCATCCGGCGCATAGCCGTCGGCGCCGATCTGCTCTGCATATACGGCCGTTACCGGCGCGCCGCCGACCATGACCTTGACGGTATGGCGGAGGCCGGCCTGCTCCAATGCCTCTATGGTGCGCTGCATGGCTGGCATGGTGGTGGTGAGCAGCGCACTCAGACCCAGTAATTGTGGCCGATGTTCCCGCACAGCCGCCACAAAGTCGGCCGGGGCCACATCCACCCCCAGGTCAATGGTCTCGAACCCGGCCCCTTCCAACATCATCTTGACCAGGTTCTTGCCGATGTCATGTAGATCACCTTGGACGGTGCCGATGACGTACCTGCCCACGCTGGGCACGTCGCTTTGGGCCAGCAGCGGGCGCAACACGGCCATGCCGGCGTGCATGGCCCGGGCTGCGACGAGCACCTCCGGCACGAAAAGGTCACCCGCCTTAAAGTCCCGCCCCACCACGTCCATGCCGGCGATCAGTCCCCCCGCCAGGATCGCCGCGGGCGTCAGCCCCTGGTCCAGCGCCTGTTGGACCAATTGCGCCACGGTTTCGTCCTCTCCGTTGTACAGGTTGGATGCGATGGTCGCCAGGATGTCGGTCATTTTTGCCTCCCGATGTAATTGCCCACCCTGAACCCTCCCGCAGGTTAGAACAGGGCAGGCAACCGATGCAGTTGATCATTGAGGCCTGTTCCGGTCTGGCCATTGCGCCCCAACCTGCGGGAGGGTAGATGCTGCTAATACCCAAACGTGATCCGCGTGGGATACATGCGGTCATTGACGTGGCCCACGTGCTCGTGCTCCAGACCCACCCAGAAATAGGGCTGGTCTGGGCCACCCTGAGGCGGCGGTTCTACGAACTGGATGTAGCCGGTGATGGTCACTTCCTCACCGGGTTGCAGATAGTCCCACTGGCCCGGCGGCAGGTCCGGGCGCTTGCTGACAGCCCAGCGATAGGGGTAGACCCTGGTGATGGTATTGCCCTCAAAGTCCACTCCCACGCGAAAACACCCTGGCGACTCGAAATAGCCCACCGTGTTAAAGTTCTCGTTGTTCTTGTAAGTAAACCCGCTGGGCGGCCCCTGGGTACGGATGGCGACCAGGCCGGTATTGCGCACGGTCACGGTCACGGCGATAGCCTGGCCCAGGGGCACGGACTCTGGCCAGAACTCGGCGCGCACGATCTCGGCCAGAGGGACCCCGCCATTGGTGATGGTGAGGGGTACACCGGCCACAGCATATTGCCCCACCAGATCGCGGGCCTCCACGGTGACGGTGTAGAACCCATCCGGTGGTGGCGGCGCGCCCAGGTCCACGCCCCCCTCCCAGTCATGCTGTTGCACCCCGGCCTCGGCCTCAGCATCCAGGTCCACCGGATAGCGTTCGCCGGTCTCCCGGTTCAGCACGGTGACGATGATGGTGGCATCTTTGGTGAGGCGATACGAGATCTTGACCCGGTCGTTGATGCCATCCCGATTAGGACTGAAGGTGACGGGGAACACGCTCAGGTCTACGATCTCCAGGGCTACCGGGTCACCGCCGCGAATGGCAAAAGGTAACTCGATCACCGCGCCCAGGCCATCACGATCTACGGCTTCCACGGTGCAGATATAGTCCCCATCTGGCAGCAGTCGGCCGCTGACGATACCGCTGAAATAGGCCTTATATTCCTGAGCACTGCGTTTCTCGTGGTCCCGAAAATAGTACCTGGTCTTGGTCTGGTCGTAGCGTTCCACAAAGTAGATCGAGACCTCCGCTGGCCGCCGCAGGGCATAGGTGATCACGGCCACGTCTTCCACGCCATCGGCGTTAGGGCTGATGGAGTTCGGGGCGATGGAGGCCGAGATTAACGGCGGCCCGCTGTTGCAGGCGGCGAGCACGGTCCCGATCCCGGCCAGCAAGACCCCCATAAGTAGTATTAACCAACCCCTGTCTCGTATCGTCACGGCTACCTCCAGATACGCTCACTCATGCCGGGCCATTATACCCCACTGCACCGGGGTTGACAAGCGGGAGTGCGAAACGCAGACCCTGCGAGTTCTGCGTGCTCACGCGGAGCGTGGGCACGAGGGAAGGGTCTGGTTTACTCGCACCCACGCTCTGCGTGGGCACGAGGAAGAGTTACTCGCACCCACGCTCTGCGTGGGTGCGAAAGGCAGACCCTTCGGGTCTGCGTGCCCACGCGGAGCGTGGGCACGAGTAGGAGTTACTCACACCCACGCTCTGCGTGGGCACGAAAGGCAGACCCTGCGGGTTCTGCGTGCTCACGCGGAGCGTGGGCACGAGGGAAGGGTCTGGTTTACTCACACCCACGCTCTGCGTGGGCACGAGGAAGAGTTACTCGCACCCACGCTCTGCGTGGGTGCGAAAGGCAGACCCTTCGGGTCTGCGTGCCCACGCGGAGCGTGAGGAAAGGGTCTGGTTTAATAACCCAGTTGCCGCAGGCGTTCTTTCGTGGCAGCGTCCAGCTCGCCGGCCTGGCCGGCCACGGCATGGGCCTGGGCAAAGGCGACGATCTGGTCCACGGCGGCGCGCAACAGGCGCACCGCATCTGGTTCCCCGGTCGCCAGGTTGTGGTGCTCGCCGGGGTCAGCGCGCAGATCGAATAACTCCACGGTTGGCAGGCCCCGGGGGTTACCCTCGTTGGCGATGATGAGCTTGCGCTGGGGTGTCCGCAGGGACTGCAACACGTTGCCCTCGTGGTCCTCCTCGGCAAAGAGGGCCTCGGCGCGAGGGGCTGTGGCCCCAGGTCGCAGGCTCACCCCCTGCCAGGTCGCCGGAGCCGGGACGCCGAGCACGTCCACGATGGTGGGGGCCAGGTCCAGGCACCGCGCGAACCCGGCGTCCACTGTGCCGGCATGGGCCTGCTGCGGGTACTTGATGATCAACGGCACCGCCAGTTGTTCCTCATAGAGCGTGGTGCCGTGCCACCAGCCGCCGTGTTCCTGGAACTCCTCCCCATGGTCACCGACCAACACGATGAGCGCATGGTCGTAGAGGCCCCACTTCTTCAGGGCCTGGAATAGTGCCCCCAGATGTTCGTCCAGATACGCCACCTCGCCGTCATAGGCCCGGCTCATGGCCGGGGCCAGGGCCGGGTCCGGGTTCTGATTCGTCACCCGGGCATAGCCCCGACCGTTGAAGGGGTGCTCAAAATAAGGATCATGGGGGTCCATGTAGTGGATGAACAGGAAAAAGCGGGTATCCCGGTGGGTCTCCAGCCACGGCAAGACGTGGGCGTTCACCACCTCGGCCGGCTGGTAAAAGTACTGGGGATACGTACCTGGCGCCAGGAAGGCACTGACGCGCCGCAAACCCTGGTAGATGGCGAGCTGCGACGAAGACTCGGCGGCGAAAAAGTAGTAGTCGGGCTCCAGGAATACATACTCGTCGTAGCCCTGGTGAAAGTTAAAGGTAGAGGCCAGATTCACGTTGTTGGCCCAGCCGGCGGTGTAATAACCCCGCTCCCGGAGCACCTCTGAAAGCATGACCACGTCCGAGGGTAGCATATCCACCTTGCGGATGGCCCGGTGCGACGAGGGGTAGAGTGACGTGAGCATCGTTGCCACCGAGGGCTTGGTCCACGAGGCTTGCGCGCTCATCTGAGTGTAGCGCACACCATCGGCCGCCAGGGCGTCCGTGTGGGGGGTCTGGTTCTGGGTATATCCATAGCACGAGAGCCGGTCGGCCCGCAGGGTATCGGCCATGATAAAGATGACGTTGGGCTTATCGCGCAGGTCTGGTGGGATACCGGCCGGGGACCTGCTACTGTGCAACGCAGCGGTCAGGGCCGGGCCATAGGCCAGCACCGCCGCGATCACGACGAGGACGGCGTATAGCCCCAGGCTGACCCGGGGCCGGGCCACCGGGCGCAGCCGTCGCGCGGCGAACCACAGGGCCGCCGTGCCTGGCGCGACGACCAGCAGCAGGCCCGGGAGGATCAGCGGGCCGCCGGTGAGGGCCGGATTCTCACCCAACAAATCGCGCTCCAGCCGGTACTTGCTCACCACCAAGACGACCGGGGCCAGAACCAGGGCCGCACAGGTGGCCCAGACGCCGGGCCGGGTCCAGCCGGGCTTGCACCAGGCCCCCCATAGACCAGCCAGCAGGCCCAGTCCCATCCCTGCGGCCAACCCCAACACCCCGTAGGCCAGCTCCGCGTACAAGAGGGCCGCCAAGTCCTGGAGGCTGCCCTTGAGCGCGCACAACAACACTACCTCGAAGACGCCCACCAACGCGCCGGCCACAAGCCCGGCCGTGGCCCCGGCGCTCAAATACTCCAGGAAAACTACTCTCTTCATTCTCCATCCTCTGTACTACTGTACTTTGGGCAAACACTCTCTCGTCGAGGAAGAATTGCTCGCACCCACGCTCTGCGTGGGGTGCGAAACGGCGGTCTCGGCCACGCTGCGTGCCCACGCGGAGCGTGGGCACGAGGAGGAGCTGCTCGCGCCTACGCTTTGCGTGGGTGCGAAACGGCGGTCTCGGCCACGCTACGTGCCCACGCGGAGCGTGGGCACGAGGGGGAAAAAGCCCGGCCGTGGCCCCGGCTGCCAGATGAAACGGCGGTCTCGGCCACGCTGCGTGCCCACGCGGAGCGTGGGCACGAGGGGGATCATCCTTCCGCCTTCATCCTTCATCCTTCATCCTTCATCCTTCCGCCATCCTTCCGAATCGCCGGCCGATACGTATCTGGCCGCAGGGCGTAGATCAGGCCGCCGGGCAGGCTCAGGCTCAGGCCACACCAGAAGCCCAGGTGCCCCAGCAGGAAAGCCTGAGACTCCGGCACGCCGATCCGGCCCAACAACCCTACGAACGTCAGCTCCCGCGCCCCCTCGCCACCGACGGTGGGCAGGCCCACCGTCGCTGCGATCATGAGCGGTCCCGCGAACAAGATGTCCGTCAGTTGTGCCGGCGCGTTCACGGCCAGGGCTGTGAAATAGTAGACCAGCGTGGTGAACAGGTGCACCAGGAGGCCCAAGAACACGGCCACGGCCAGCAATCGCTTCTGGCGCTGGTAGGCGCTCACCGCTTTGGCGATCTGCTGGAGCCGGCCCCGGATTTTGCTGGTGCCAGGGAAGTGGCGATTGAGCAACCAGACGATGACGCCGGGCTGGATGAGCAAGACAAAGGCGATGGTGACTGGCACGCAAAAGATGAGAAAGAGAGGGAGCAGTGCCTCCGGGGGCAGGATACCCAGGCCAGCCGGCACCGTCACCACGATGAGGAGCGACAGGGCAAAGAAGCCGATGATCTTTTCCACCAGGATCACCGTCACTGAATCAATGGTCGCATGGGCGTGGCGGGCGATGTCATAGGCCCGATAGGCATCCAGCCCCAGCGTGCTGGGCAGGAATGTGCCCAAGAAACGGCCCACCAGGAACGTACCTGTCAGGTGACTCAGGGGGACCCGGAGGCCCTGCCCGATGAGCAGCACATTCCAGCGCAAGATGCTGCACAAGATGGCCGCCGCCTGGAAGGTCAACGCCACCAGGAACCAGGCCGGGTTCATCTGCTGGATGTCCCGGACCAGTTGGTTCGGGTCAATGCGGGTGAGCAAAAAGGCTAATAGACCGGCGGTGAGACCGATGCGAATGACCCAGCCCAGCCTGCCCTGGAACAGGCGTAGAAAAGCGCGCCGGATACGCAAGCGGTGTGTACCTCCATCTTAGACCACTGACCGCCGACCATTGACCGTCGGCAATCCCGGTCAGCGGTCGGTCATCGGCGGTCGGCGGCGGTCATTCCAGATACCCCAACCCCCGCAGTCGCTCCTCGATCTCGGCGGCCTCGGCGGCGGAATAGCCATCGTCGCGGGCAGTTGATTCGGCGACCTGGGCCGTGGTGGGTGCTTCCGTCGGGGTCGCCAGGCCGGCCGCCATCTCCGGCCGGAGGGCCTCAGTCAGCACGCGGCCGTCCAGGTCCGGGGGCACCGGCAGCCCCATGGCGTGCAGGATGGTGGGGGTGATGTCCTCGATACGGGCCGTCTCGATGCGCTGCCCGGCCCGGAACGACGGTCCCAGGGCGGCAAAGATGCCGTCCGGCCGGTGAAAGCCATTGAAAGTGTGCAGGCTGCTCTCGATAACCTGGCCCCGGCCCAGGAGTTGACGACCCAGGGTGGCATAGTTGCGCGCCACAAAGATGATATGGGGCGCGAAGCGGGTCTCCGGCCCGTGATACAGCTCCTCGCGGAACCAGACGGCATCTACCACCGGTTCCCCATCCCAGGGGTCCCGCAGGGCCAGCAGACCGGCACGGATACGCTCTTGCAGGGCCGGCACGTCGGCCGGGTCCACGCAACCGGCCCCCGCACGTCGTTCGTTGATGAAAATGCCCTGGGCCGGGATACTGGCAAAGAATGCCCGTGTCCGGTCCCAGTCAATGACGCCCTCCAGGTCATTCTTGAACGAGGAACGGGTCTGGCGGATGCGTTTGCGGATGGCCCGGCGCGCCGGCGTGGTCATTATAGTGCGAACCAAAAAGGTCTCGTCGAGTTTCCAGGCCAGGTTGAACAATCGCCAGCGCAGGGCTTTGCTGGTTATCGTCGTCAGCAGCCCTTGCCCGGCCAGCCAGTGGTTCACGTTGAACCAGGCCCGGGTGCCGCCAAAGCCGTGGTCAGAGACCAGGACGAGGTCGGTGCGGCCGTCCAGACCCTGCACCACCTGGCCCAGCATCTCGTCCACCTCTTGATATGCGGCGATGATGCGCTCGCGGGTGCGCCGGCCCCGGTCTGTGTGATAATCGTCAAAGGCCGGGTCCATCATCTTCCAGAATAGGTGCTGGATACGGTCGGTGATGATAAAGACGGCCATGAAGAGATCCGGCTGATACTCGCTCTGAAGCCAGAAGAAGGCATCGCGGCGTCTGTGGAACGAATGGACGATGTCGTTCAGGAACTCGCGGGCGTCGTCTTCGTGCTCCACGTCGTACCTGGGGATGTCTACATCCACCACATAATCACCGATGGCGGCCAGGAGTCGGTCTTTGAGCGCGGGGGGCTGGGACCAGGCGGATTCCTGGCCGGGGGTCATCATGCCCGAGATCATGAAGGCGTCCACCGGCTCTGGCGGGTAGGTCATGGGCACGTTGAGGACGCCGACGCGCCGGCCAGCCCGGTTCACATAGTGCCACAGCCTGGGTCCCTGCGCCGAGCGGCTGGTGACCAGGGGCCGGCGCGGGTGCTTGAGGGGCGACTCGCGAAAGTCATAGATGCCGTGGCGGCCGGGGTTCAGCCCGGTGACGCAGGTGGTCCAGGCCGGGGGTGTGGTGGGGGGATTGGTGGAGGCCAGCGGACCCCACGTGCCGCCCTCGGTGATGGCCTTGAGGTGGGGCAACGCGCCCTCAGCCATGAGAGGCTGGAGCAACGCCCAGGTGGCCCCGTCCAGGCCGATAAGCAGTACCTTGTCAGTCATGGTGTCCCTCGTTATGGAGTGCCTGCCCTCCCATATAACCTGCGTGAGGGTTCAGGACGCTCAGCCTACCCTCCAGCAGGTTGTCTACTGTCTGTGCGCCGTCCACGGTCATGATTCGGCCGCTGCGAAAACGCACGAACCTGTGGGTGAGCAGTCACCTCGCCCGAAAGTATATCACTGCCCCCCTGTTCTGTCAAAAGCTGTGTAATTGCTCAGCCTACCCTCCCGCAGGTTGATAGGAACTGCGATTCGGGGTTGCGCTCCGTCTATCAGGTCGATTGTCGGCCGAGAAAACGCCCCAACCTGCGGGAGGGTGAGCAGTTAAAGGGGAAGAAAGCCTTTCTGGGGGTTTTTGCGGCGGCGAAGCCGCCGCAAAAACCCCCTATAAGGCAGTCTTTCCCCTCCCCGAAGAGACGCGAAGCGGGGCGGGGGGCCCTCGTGCGTTTAATTTACGCACGGATGTCAGATTGGGTGCGTCCAAAGGTTGGGAAGCCAGGCTGCTGACGCCAGGTGGGGCGCCGCTCGATCACTTCACAACCGGGTGTTTCTGGTGTATAATAGCGCATCCTGGTGGTCCGTTTACCTGGCAGCCCGCCGGAGATTTATCTGCGACCGGCGAGTCGCCTGGCCGGTCGTGGCCAGTGGCCTCCCTGGACTGGACTACTACTGCCTGCCCGGCGGCAGATACGGCGTTACCGTCCGCCTAAGCCCCAGGTGTAGTTCATATGCAGGAAGAGACTATTTCCCGCAAGCGCATATATAAAGGGCGACTGCTCCGTCTGCGCGTGGACCAGGTGCGCCTGCCCGATGGTCGAATCACCACGCGCGAGATCGTAGGCCACCGGGGCTCGGTAGCCATTGTGGCTTTGGATGAACAACAACGGGTGGTGCTGGTGCGCCAGTATCGTAAGGCGGTGGAAAAGACCTTGCTTGAGCTACCGGCCGGCACGTTAGAACCCGGTGAGAACCCGGAAGACTGTGCGTTTCGGGAGCTTCAGGAGGAGACCGGCTACCGTGCCGATGCCCTCAGACTCCTTGCTGCTTTCTACACCGCTCCCGGCTATTGCAGTGAGCACCTTTACCTGTACCTGGCCACCGATCTACACCCCGATATCGGGCAACCGGCCGGGGATGAGACCATCGAGGTGGTGCTCCTGCCGCTAGAAGAGGCAGTACGCCTGGTGCGCCAGGGCGAGATCTGTGATGCTAAAAGTATGGTGGGCTTGTTACTCGTCGCTGGAAACCCGTTGCTGGGGCGGTTGCCAGCAACCAGCGGTCAGTAATAAGCCAGAGGAGAAGAATTGACCAGGAACCCTGAATCGGATTTACGACCGTTTTACTTCCCCGGTGGGCCGATAGGCTGTCTGTTGATCCACGGTTTTTCCGGCGACGTGTTAGAAGTACGCGACCTGGGCGAGTACCTGGCGACCCAGGGGTACACAGTGCGGGGGCCGCTGCTGCCCGGCCATGGTGCCTCCCCAGAGGCGATGGCCGCCACCGGCCGACACGATTGGTTGCATGGCGCTGAGGCCGAACTGCGCCTTTTACAACGGACCTGTCGAACTGTATTTGTGGCCGGCCTGAGCATGGGGGGCGCCATCAGCCTGATCCTGGCCCGCCGCCACCCGGTGGCCGGCGTCATCTCCATGTCCACCCCGGCCCCCCTTAAGCGATGGCAGATGAGTACCCTGCTCGTATTGCGGCGGTTCCTCAAATGGCTGCCCTGGGTTGACCGGCGGCCGGCGATAACGGGTCAACTCTGGACCTATAGCCGTCTCCCCCTGGCCCAGGTGTTAGAGCTGGCCCGGCTCATCTGCCGGTTGCCCTATGTCCTGCCTCGGGTCCACGCGCCGGTCTTGATCCTGCAGGGGCAACGAGATCACGCCATTGCCCCGGCCAGCGCCCGGTTCATCCACGACCGCCTCGGCTCTGCAGACAAAACCGTGCATTTCCTGCCTAACTCTGGTCATAACATCGTCACAGGTCTGGATCGCGAAACCGTCTGGCGCACGGTGGTGGAGTTCATTTCCCGGGTAAGCAATGCCAGCCCGACCTCCTGACATCCGTGCATAACTTCTGTCAGGGAGGGAACAAGGAGGGAGAAAGCCTTGCTGGGGGTTTTTGCGGCGGCTTCGCCGCCGCAAAAACCCCCTACCAGGCATTACTTCCCCTCCCCGCATCGCGTAGCGGCGAAGGGACGCGAAGTGGGGAGTGGGACAAGGCCCTCATGCGTTTAATTACGCACGGATGAAGACCTCGTCTTGACAGGCTGACCGGGCCGGTTTATAATCTCTACGGGAGCAAACATGGCCTGGAATCCCCAACTGGACATGAGCGCCTTCTACTTCCCCGGTGGGCCGGTGGGTTGCCTGCTGGTTCATGGCTTCACTGGCAGTCCCCCAGAGATGCGCGGCCTGGGCGAATACCTGGCCGCGCAAGGCTATACCGTGCGCGGACCGTTATTGCCCGGCCACGGCACGTCCCCAGAAGAGATGGCCCGCACCGGTGCCGCCGATTGGTTACGCGGTGCAGAGGCTGACCTCCAACGCCTGCAAAACGAGTGTGAAACCGTCTTTGTCGGCGGGCTGAGCATGGGCGGGGTCATTAGCCTGATCCTGGCCAGCCGATACCCGGTGGCCGGCGTAGTCGCCCTGTCCACCCCCTCACATCTGAGCGATTGGCGCATCCGGCTCTTGCCCGTGCTGCGCTATTTCATAAAGTGGGTGCCGTCAAACAGCATCCCAGAGACTGATCTGACTGACCCGGCGGCCCCGGGCCGGCTCTCCTCCTACGAACGCACCCCTACAGCCTGCGTGGTGGAGTTGAACCGGCTCATCGGCTGGATGCGTCGGGCCTTGCCCCGGGTCACTGCCCCGGCCCTGCTCATCCAGAGCACCGGTGACCGCCATATCCCCCCAGAAAGCGGCCAGTATCTCCTTGACCACCTGGGCAGCCCGGACAAGGCTCTGCGCTGGTTTCACAACTCCGGCCACGCCCTCACCGTGGACACCGAGCGCGAGGCGGTGTGGCGCATGGTGGGTGAGTTTATCCGCAAAAGATGCAAAGCAAGGAGATAAACGTGGACATACGAATAGCTGTACTCCCTGGCGGATTCATCCATATCCCACCAGCCTTGCGTAGACGGGTGGGGATCAAGAAGCGCGTGCGGATCGTTGAAGCAGAGCGTGGGTTGCTCCTCAGACCCGCCGAGGAGCAAGAACCCTTGTCATGGGAACAGTTCTTTACCCAGGGATTGACCATGCCGCGTCCGGCCCCGCTCGATCTCGCAGGTATGCACTTCGATGACCTCTGGCTCTGATCCACCGCTCATGGTAGACAGCAATTTGCTGATCTACAGCGTGCTGGATGATCACCCGGCCAGCCCGGTCTGCCGCGCCTATATCACCCGGCAGGGGAAGATCACGCTGACCATCCTGACGCCAATAGAGATATACTTTGTACTGATTCGTATCTACAGCATAGCAGAAGAGCAGGCTTCCGATACCATCGAGCGATTGATGCGTACCCCGATTGAGCTTGTCTCTGCGGACGAATCGGACGTCACTGCAACCCTGCGACTGTGCGCTTCCCATCACCTCGATACCAACGATGCATTGCAGCTCCATCTCTGCCGGCAATTGGGGATCCATCGCCTGGCAACGGACGATGGGCATCTGACGAACGTCGCACTGGCGTATGGTCTGACGGTTGAAAACCCCATTGATGAAACGTTGCGGCAACAGATGGCAACCTGGGAAGCCGCCCACCTGCCGGCCAAAGGGTTGCCCCGGTTGCTGGGTCATGTTTACGGTTGGCTAAGCGAACGCGAACCACTTTTGGCAGATGAGTTCCGTAACGCCACGGGTAACTTGCATCGCTTACCTTGATTCCACATTTCTTCAACTATTCCGGCCACGCCCTCACCGTGGACACCGAGCGCGAGGCGGTGTGGCGCGCCGTAACCGGGTTCATCGGTCGGGTGGCCGCATAGCTGAAAGCGAGGTGATGTCTATCCGATAAAACACCGCCGTTTTGTCACCACCGTGCAACGTAGCACGATCAACCGTGCATCATGCATCATGTCAAGGAGGAAAAGTATGGCCCAAGACGTAGCTATCGTGGGCATCGGCTACGCTGGCTTTCGGCCCCTCACGCCAGAACTTTCGTATAAAGAGCTGATGTTTGAGGCCGCGGTCAAGGCCTATGAGGACGCCGGCCTGGACCCTCGCGCCGATGTGGACAGCTTTGTCACCGTAGCCGAGGACTTTATCGAGGGCACCAGCATTTTCGACGAGTACGTGCCGGACCAACTGGGCGGGATGCTCAAACCTAACGTCACCATCCCCGGCGAAGGCATCCATGGCCTGGCGACGGCCTATATGCAGATCGCCAGCGGCATCGTGGACGTGGTGACGGTAGAGGCGCACAGCAAGGCATCCAACGTGCGGACCATGTCCTGGATCACCGCCTATGCCCTGGACCCGGTGCTCAACCGCCCCCTGGCAGCCAACCCGGTCTTTGTCGCCGGGTTGGAGATGAACCGTTACCTGCATGTGAGCGGGGCCACGCGGGAACAATGCGCCCAGGTCGTGGTCAAGAACAAGTACAACGCCTTGCGCAACCCGGCCGCTGCGTATGGCGCGGCTGTGGACCTGAGCAGCGTCCTCGACGCCGAGATGATTGCCTACCCCCTGACCCAGGCTGACATCAGCCCTCACGCAGACGGGGCTATTGTGCTGGTCCTGGCTTCGGCTGAGGTGGCCCGCAGCATCACCGATACCCCTATCTGGATCCGGGGGGTGGGCTGGTGCAACGACGCACCATCGCTAGAGACCCGGGCCTGGGGTCGCGCCATCTATGCCGAGGAAGCTGGCCGCAGGGCCTATCGCATGGCCGGCATCGGCAATCCCAGGCGAGACATTGACTTTGCCGAGATTGACGACACCTACTCGTACAAAGAGCTACAGCACCTGGAAGCGTTGGGCTTTTGCCGCTTTGGCGAGGCCGGGTTGCTCACGGCTGAGGGCGTCACCGCCGTGGATGGCGACCTGCCAGTGAACGTCTCCGGCGGTAGCCTGGGTGTGGGGCATCTGTTGGATGCCGCCGGCCTGCGCGCCGTGCTCGAGGTGGCCTTGCAACTGCGCGGCGAGGCCGGCCCACACCAATTGTCGGATGTCGAAGTCGGCCTGGCCTTTGGCTGGCGCGGCGTGCCCACTACCAGCGGCGCGGCCGTAGTGCTGAGCAACTAGGAGGAAATACTATGCGCAAAGTTGCTGTCGTGGGGGCCGGCATGACCAAATTCGTCCGCCGCGCCCAGGAAACCGGCAAGGAACTGGCCTTCGAGGCCACCAAGATGGCCCTGGATTACTGTGATTTGAAGCTCGATCAAATTGACGGCGTGGTGCACGGGACGGCGCCGGACTCATTTGACGGGGTACACATGAAGGGTGAGTACCTGGCCGACGGCTCTGGAGCCTGGCGCAAGCCCTATACTCGCTGCTATGTGGGCGGTGGCACCGGCGTCTTTGCCCCCATCCACGGCTGGTATCACGTGGCCTCCGGTCTGTTTGATACCTGCCTGGTGGTCTGTGAGGAAAAGATGTCCTCCTGCCAGCCCCACCCTCAGGGTGCGTTCCTGACCATCTTTGATCACACCCTGGAGCGTCCGTTGGGCCCCAACCTGCTGTGGATCTTTGCCCTGGAGATGAATCGCTACATGACCACCCACGGGTTGAGCAAGAAGGATATCGCCCTGGTGTCCGTCAAGAACAAGCGCAATGCTGCTGACCATCCGTGCAGCTTGCTGGGAGACCCGCATATCACTGTGGAAGACGTGCTCAATTCAGAGGTGCTGGCCTGGCCGGTGCAGCGCCTGGACGTCAGCCCGGTGACGGACGGGGCAGTGGCCCTGGTCCTGGCCGCCGAGCACGTGGCCCGGCGCATCAGCGACCAGCCGGTGTGGATCGAGGGCGTGGGCTGGAGCCTGGACACCACCTATTGGACCAACCGCGACCTCTATTACCCCCGCTACGTGGAGAACGCGGCCCGCATGGCCTATAAGATGGCCGGTATCACCGAACCCCGCAAGCAGATCAATATCGCCGAGCCATATGATCCCTTTGACTACAAGGAACTGCATCACCTGGAGGGGCTGTTGCTCTTCCCGCGTGGCAAGGCCCCGGAAGCCACGGCCCTGGGCATCACCCAGCGAGACGGCGATCTGCCGGTCTGCCCCTCCGGCGGGCTGCTGGGCGTGGGCAACCCCATCGCCGCGGCCGGCGCGATGAAGGTGGCCGAGCTGTTCTGGCAACTGCGCGGCGAGGCCGGCAAGCGCCAGGTGCCCGGCCATCCCAGGCGTGGTGTGGCCCAGGCCTGGGGCGATCTGATGCAGGTGGGTACCGTCATCGTGATGGGCGTATAAGGAGGGGATGTGATATGACAGCCAAGATCAAGGAATTCCCCGGCGTGGGACTGCGGGAAGCGGACTTCTCGGAAAAGCGCGTTATCTTTAATGAGTGGGATCCCAATGCCCAGTATGCCTGGGACGCGGGCGTCGCCATCGGCCGCTATCTGGCCGAGTTGAAGGCCGGTCGGCTTATCGGCGTGCGCTGCAACCAATGCCATCGCACAGTTATCCCGCCGCGCATCTTTTGCGAGTGGTGCTTCCGCCCCATGGACGACTGGGTCTATCTGCCAGACACCGGCACGGTGAACACCTTTTCCCTCTGCTATGTGACGTGGGATATGAGAGAACTGACCGAGCCGCAGATCCCGGCCGTCATCGAGATTGACGGGACATACCCGCGCGTGGGCATCATGCACTTGCTGGGGGAAGTAGACCCTCAAAAGGTCCAGATCGGCATGAGAGTGCAGGCCGTGTGGAAGCCAGCGGAGGAGCGGGAAGGTTCCATCCTCGACATCAAATACTTCAAACCCCAATGACAAGTCCCTATCTCTGGCTTGGGCTTTGGGTTTTCAGGAGGTAGATATGCCTATTCTGGATAAACCGCACCAACTGGAACACGCTATCGCCTGGCGCGGCGAGATTCCCATCAGCAGCCGGTACACAGCCGGTATCGCTGGCGAGCGGTTCTTCCGCGAGATCAAAGATAACGCCCGCATCCTGGGCACCCACTGCGAGACGTGCGACCTGGTCTATGTGCCGGCCGCCATGTTCTGCGAGCGCTGCTTCGCCCAGTTGGATGAGTGGGTGGAGGTGGAGAGCCGGGGTACGGTGTTCACCTACACGGTGCTATATCGGGACCTGGACGACCAACCCCTGGATAAACCAGCCATCCTGGCCTACGTCAAGCTCCAAGGCTCCGATGGCGGGCTGATCCACTATCTGGGCCAGGTGGACCCGGCGGACGTCTATATCGGCATGGCGGTGGAGGCCGTGTTCAAGGCCCCGGCCGAGCGCGAGGGTGGTATCCTGGACATCCAGTATTTTCGCCCGGTGGCCGGGTAATTACATCTCTGGGGTTTTTGCGGCGGCTTCGCTGCCGCAAAAACCCCCTACCAGGCATTCTTTCCCCTCCCCCGAAGGGATACGAAGTGGGGAGTGGAGCCGTGTCCTCATGCGTTTAAATTACGCCCGGATGTCAAGTTGCCCTTGACTGCCAGGGGCTGGTGAGGTATAATAGAGATTATAGTGATTTAAATTTTCCAACACCGTATTCACTATGACCAGTTCCGTCCAATGCGGCAACCAGTATCACAGTCAAATTCATTCAGCTCTGTGCTCGCTGGATTGACTCAT
>Ga0209101_1000083_pt1 | contig 77717 bp, 61 predicted proteins | sample ConPoolayeCmetaG_FD_185481 | JGI IMG/M metagenome (GOLD analysis project Ga0209101, IMG submission 185481) | Hot spring microbial mat communities from California, USA to study Microbial Dark Matter (Phase II) - Cone Pool mat layer C metaG... ... | reverse complement strand
GCAACATCGTCGGCGGAGCCAACACGTACACGCCTACCGTCAACCAAGCCGGGACGTACATCCTGACGGTGACCAACACCAACAACGGATGCTCCTCTACGGCAGAAGTTACCGTCTCGGAAAACTTTGAATTCCCCGTAGCCCTCATTAATCCCCCCGGTACCATCAACTGCTACACGCCTACCATAGAGCTAGATGCCACCGGATCGTCCCAAGGACCTGAGTTTACCTACAGCTGGTCGGCCAACCCTGGAGGATTCTCCGGTGGCACGAACTCACCCACCCCCACCGTCAACCAGGCCGGAACGTACACGGTAACCGTCACCAACACTGAGAACGGATGCACGGCTACGGCCAGCACAACCGTAACGGCCGACCTAACGCTGCCCACAGCCGTGGTGGCTCCGCCGCCCATACTAACTTGCCAAAACCCGCAAATCACCCTCAACGGCAACGGCTCCTCCACCGGCCCGCAGTTCACCTACGAGTGGACGGCCAACCCCGGCAACATCGTCAGCGGAGAAAACACCCTGACTCCTGTCATTGACCAGCCCGGACAGTATACCCTTGTGGTAACTAATCAAGACAACGGCTGCACACGAGCGGTGACGGTAAATGTAACGAGCAATCAGAGCTTTCCCAATGCCAACGCCGGACCTGAGCGCACGCTAAACTGCATTAACCCTACCCTATCGCTCCAGGGCTCGGGAAGTACTGGTTCAAACTTCAGCATTCAGTGGACGGCTAATCCGGGCAACATCGTCAGCGGAGCCAACACGTATACGCCGGTGGTCAACCAAGCCGGCACGTACATCCTGACGGTGACCAACACTACCAACGGCTGCTCGAGCACGGCCGAGGTTACGGTAAACGCCAACTTCGACACACCGGTAGCCGTGATCCAGCCGCCGGCCGTCATCAATTGCTACAACCCTGTTGTCGAAATCGACGCCGGGGCCTCCTCGCAAGGCTCTGAGTACGTCTTTAACTGGACGGCCAACCCCGGCAACATCGTCGGTGGAGCTAACACGCCCTATCCCAATGTCAACCAACCCGGCACCTACTTCCTCACCATAACCAACACCGAGAGCGGCTGTACGGCTACGGCGTCTGTGAGTGTGAGCGCCAATACCACACTGCCCATTGCCGTAGTCGCACCACCTGCGGTGTTAACCTGCCAAAACCCACAAGTCACCCTTAACGGCAACGGCTCGTCGCAGGGAGGCCAATTTGTATACGAATGGACGACGCCCAACGGCAACATCGTTAGCGGAGAAAACACGCTCAACCCCATCGTAGACGCTCCGGGGCAATATACCCTTTTGGTCACCAACACGGAAAACGGGTGCACCCGAAGTGCGACCGTAAACGTGAACAGCAACCAAAACTTCCCTGCGGCGAATGCCGGCCCGGAATTCTTGCTCAACTGCCTGGCGCCTACGCTTCAGCTTCAAGGGTCAGGGAGCACCGGCTCCAACATACTCATCCAATGGACGGCCAACCCGGGCAACATCGTCAGCGGCGCCAACACGTACACGCCTACCATCAACCAGCCGGGGACCTATTATCTGGTTGTGACCAATACGCAAAACGGATGTAGCTCATCCGATTTTGTAAATATCCAGGCGAACTTCGAGCAGCCGGTGGCCGTCATCGCTCCACCCAGCGTCATCAACTGCTACACACCGGAAATCGAACTGGACGGCAGCGCCTCCTCTACAGGGCCGGACATCACCTATACCTGGACAACTGTAGGCGGAAATTTTGTCGGCGGCCAAAACAGCACTACGCCCATCGTCGATAAAGGCGGTACTTACACATTGCTGGTCAACAACGTGGCCAGCGGCTGTAGCGCTACGGCTACCGTAGTGGTGTCTCAGAATCTGACTCAACCCAATGCCAATGCCGGCCCCACCGCCACCCTCAGCTGTACGATAGCGCAGCTCACCCTCCAGGGCAGTGGCTCTACAGGCCCAAACTTCACCTACGAATGGTGGACACCCAACGGCAACATCATCGGCGGAGAAAATACGCTCAACCCCGTCATCGATGCACCCGGACAGTACTTCCTGGTGGTCACCAATTTGGTTAACGGCTGTACGCGCCAAAGCAGCGTCAATATTTTAGCCGACCAAAATGCACCCGTAGCTTTTGGCGGCGGCGACCGCCAACTGACGTGTACCCAACCCAGCATACAGCTCAACGGCTTCGGCTCTTCGACAGGACCAAACATCTCCTACCAATGGGTTGCCAATCCGGGCAATATCGTCAGCGGAGCCAACACCCTTACGCCTACGGTAAACGCCTTTGGATACTACACACTTATCGTAACGAACACGCAAAACGGCTGTACCGACAGCGATGAAGTCTATGTAGAGGACAACATCGTCTATCCGGTAGCCGGCATTTTCCCTCCGCAAACATTAAACTGCACTTTTGAGACGGTAGAATTAGACGCCAGCGGCTCTTGGGGTGATAACTTAGCCTATACCTGGGGGCCGGCCAACCGCATTATCAACGGACAAGGCACTCCGGTAGCCGAGGTGGGCTTGCCGGGCGTATACACTCTCGTTGTCACGAACACGGCTAACGGTTGCTCGGCCACGGCCACGGTTACCGTCGATCGAGATGTCAGTCCTCCTGTTGCTGTTGCAGTACCACAGGCCAGCATTACCTGTCAAAATCCGCAGACCACGCTGGACGGTAACGGCTCCTCTTCAGGGTATCCCTTCTTCTACGAGTGGACGACCACCAACGGCAACATCGTTAGTGGGGAGCTCACCCTAACTCCGGTGGTAAACCAAGTGGGTACTTATGTATTGACGGTGTACAACATAGAAAACGGGTGTACCGCCACGGCTACCGTGCAAGTAGTCAGCCAGCAAACATTCCCCACAGCCGAAGCCGGCCCGGCTCAGACCCTTACTTGTGGAGCGCAGCAAGTGTACCTCGATGGAACGAGCTCCTCACAGGGCTCACCGTATAGCTATTTGTGGACGACCGCTAACGGCAACATCGTCAGCGGCGCCAACACGCTACGGCCTCTCGTAAACGCTCCGGGTACGTACGTGCTGACCGTCATCAATACCCAGACCGGCTGTACATCAACGGCCTCGACCACGGTGGGACAAAACACGACTTTACCCGTGGCTAACGTGGCACCACCGGCAGAGCTGAGCTGTAGCGACACGACAATCATCCTAGACGGAACGGCGTCGAGCACGGGAGGAGGCTTTACTTATCAATGGAGCACGACCAACGGGAATATCGTCGATGGAATCAATACCCTAACTCCAACGGTGAACGCTCCCGGAACCTATGTGCTTTTGGTAACGAACACGAACAACGGTTGCACCTCGACGGCCGTTGTAACCGTTAGTGCCGACAACAGCTTGCCGAACGCCAATGCCGGGCCGAATGCCACCCTTACCTGCAAGACCCCTCAGCTGACATTGGATGGAACTACCTCCAGCCAAGGTGGCGAGCTTACTTACGAGTGGTCAGGACCCGGCATCATCAGCGGGGAGAACACCTTGACTCCTCTTGTAAATGCTCCGGGCACCTACGTACTGCGGGTAGTGAATACCGCTAACGGGTGCTCGGCTCTTTCCAGCGTGGTGGTATCGGCCGACCAGGATCCGCCGCTTGCTATAGCCGGCCCCGACGGAGTGCTCAACTGTGTGCAGCCGGTGCTGACCCTAGACGCCTCGGCGTCCAGCAGCGGGGCTAATTTTACCCATGAATGGATCGCCCAAGCGGGCGGAAATATTGCCTCCGGGGCGAATACCCTAACTCCCTCGGTAGACCGACCGGGTATATATCTCCTACTCATCACCAACTCAACCAACGGTTGTGTCGCCGAAGACACGGTATTTGTAAGCCAGGATACGACGCCTCCTGTAGCCTCGGCAGGCAACTCCAAGCGGCTTACCTGTACGACTGCCGCGGTCACGCTCGACGGCAGCGGTAGCGGCGGGCCTGAATTTGTCTACCTATGGACGACCATCGATGGCAACATCGCCGGCGGAGCCAACACCCTGACCCCCTTGGTCACTGCCGCGGGTACTTACACTTTACAGATAACCAATCGCGTCAACGGCTGTACGGCCACCTCCAGCGTCGCCGTCACCAAAGACGACGATGTCCCTATAGCCTCTGCTATTGCACCTGGACCGCTTACCTGCACGACGAAGCAACTCCAACTGAATGCCGGCAATTCCACAAGCGGCCCAGATATCCAATACACTTGGACGACGACAAACGGCAATATCGTGCAGGGGGCCAATACCCTAACTCCAACGGTGAACAAACCCGGCGAGTACACCTTGCGCGTGGTGAACACGGCCAACAACTGCGAGGCGCAATTCACGCTGACGGTCGCCGAAGACCTCAATCCTCCGCTGGCCCACGCCGGAAACCCGGCCGTTCTCTCCTGCGCTCAACCCGTGCTTACCCTCGACGGCAGTGCTTCTAGCCAGGGTAGTCAGTACACGTATCAGTGGACAACGACCACCGGCAACATTCTGCAGGGAGCCCATACGTTGACGCCGCAGATAGACCGCTCCGGCACTTATGTGCTGGTGGTCACCAACACACAAAACGGCTGCACCTCCTCGGCCTCGGTACAAATACTTTTAGACCAGAACTCTCCTCAGGCAAAGGCCGGCCCGCAACAACGGCTAACCTGTACCTCCAATACCGTAACGCTCAACGGATCGGCAAGCAGCACAGGAGCTAATTTCCTTTACCAGTGGTCAGCTGCTTCGGGAGGAAATATCGTCAGCGGTGCCAATACGCTCAACCCCACCGTAGATGCGCCGGGAGTTTATGTACTCATCGTTACCAACCCCGACAACGGCTGCTCTTCGATGGACTCGGTGCAAGTAATTGTGGACCGCATTCCACCTATGGCGGTTATCGCCACGCCGCCCACGCTTAACTGTGAGCTGACCCAGATACAGCTCTCTACAGCCGGCAGTAGCACAGGCAGCAACTTCACCTACACGTGGACTACCATTGGGGGTGGTTTTGTCTCGGGGGCCAACACGCCCAGCCCTGTAGTCAACCGTCCGGGAACATACAACTTGCTCATCCGAAACCTGCTCAACGGCTGCACAGCGACAGCCTCTGTCTCGGTATCACAGAATGTCTTGGTGCCGGTGGTGGACGCCGGACCAAATGCGGAATTGAACTGCGAAGTGACCTCTCTGACCCTGAATGGAACGGTAAGTAATCTGAACGGTAGCCCGGCTCAAATCGGCTGGACGACTCCAAACGGCAACATCATCAGCGGAGCCAATACCCTTACTCCTACCATCAACGCTCCTGGAGTCTATACACTGGTCGTCACCAATGCCGACAACCGCTGTAGCGCTACCGACCAAGTCGTCGTTACTCAGAACACCATGCTCCCGCTTGCCACTGCTGCCACTCCTCCGCTGCTTACTTGCGCTTCCCCTTTAGTTCAGCTGAACGGAAACGGCTCTAGTTCCGGCCCTTTGTTTGCCTACAGATGGATAGCGCTAAATGGAGGCGGCATTCTGTCCGGTGCTAATACCCTAATACCCACGGTGAATGCTCCCGGAGTATATCGCCTCATTGTGACCAATACCATCAATAAATGCATCGACAGCACCGAGGTACTCGTTCTGCAAGACATTACCCAACCGGTCGCCGTAGCGATCGATAGCGCAGTCCTGACCTGTGCCTCGCCTACACTTCGGCTCGATGGAACAGGGAGCAGCACCGGCGCCCGATATCGTTACGATTGGGCGACCCTCGATGGGCAGATAAATGCCGGAGCCAATACCCTTCAGCCTACGGTAAGCGCTCCCGGTACTTATGTGCTGGTAGTTACCGACACCGAAAACGGCTGCACAAAAGAAACGTCGGTGCGCGTCTTGCAAGATGTGAATGCCCCGACAGCCCTCATTGCCACACCTGCAGAGCTTACCTGCTTGATTCGAGAAGTGCAATTAGATGCATCGGCCAGTAGTTCAGGAGCGAGGTTCACCTATCGGTGGACGACGAGCAACGGTAACATCACCGCCGGCGAGACAACAGCACAACCCCAGGTGAACATGCCGGGTACCTACACCCTGCGCATAACCAACATCCACAACGGTTGCACCGCCGAACGCGCCGTTACCGTCACCCAAAACATCGAACCGCCCGTCGTAGTAGTGCTTGCTGCCGATACGATTACCTGTACCCGCAACGCTGTGCGTTTGAGCGCTTTCGGCAGCGGCGGCGGGCAAGGTGTGCGATATGAGTGGAGTACCCTCAACGGTAATATCCTGAGTGGTGCCAACACACCTGCTCCGCTAATCAACAGCGGTGGGCACTACACTCTCCTCGTCACCGACAACTCAAACGGCTGCACTACCACAGCCGCAGTTCAAGTGCCCATCGACACAACTCCTCCCCTTATCCTCCTCGCTCCACCCGGCTTGCTCACATGCGCAGTCAGACAGGTCTCCTTAGATGCTTCTTTGAGCGCCCAGGGAAGCGCGTATCGCTATGCCTGGAGTGGCCCTGGCATCGTCGCCGGAGAGCAAAGCCTGATAGCCCTGGTTAATCGGCCGGGCAACTACTCTCTCCTCATTGTAAACGAACAAAACGGGTGTACGGCTTCTGCTTCCGTCTCCGTCTCAGAAGACACGCAACCGCCTGTGGCTTGGGCCGGTGGCGATTTTGAGATCACATGTTCCGTGGAAGAGGGGGTCCTGAACGCCGACGGCTCGTCCATTGGTCCGAATATTACCTATCAGTGGACTACGAGCGACGGCAACATCTTAAGCGGAGCGAGTGCTCCTAACCCATTGGTAAACGCACCGGGAACCTATCGCCTCACCGTGACCAATACTCTTAACGGATGCACGAGCACCGATACGGCCGTGGTGACGGAAAATACCGACTATCCCGTCGGCTTACGGCTTTTTGTCGAGCCGCCCAGCTGCGATGGCCGAAAAGGCACCATCCGATTTGAAGCCGTACAAGGCGGCGTAGGGCCTTACTTGTATTCCATTGACGGAGGAAACACCTTCTTAACGCTCAACCAGTTCACCCACTTACCTCCAGGACAATACGGGTTGGTGGTGCAAGACGCTAACGGATGTGAGTACGAGGAACGGCTCACCTTCGCCGTTCCCGTAGAGCCCGTGGTTACGCTCGGCCCGGAAATACGGCTGGAGTTCGGCGAGTCGCACACCTTGCGAGCACAGATCAACATTCCGTACTACGAAGTAGACACCATCATCTGGTCGCCCATGGAAAGCATCACGCCGACCAAAAGACCGGACGTCGTAATCGTCAGACCGTTTACTTCTACCGAATACACGGTGCGCGTCATCAACAAGGAGGGATGCGAAGCCCAGGCACGGATTATCGTCCGAGTCGGCGACCCCAATCTCTGGGCACCCAATGCTATCAGCCCTACCCAAGGAGAAGGTCGCAACGATTTCTTCACGATTTTCGCCGCTCCAAACACGGTAAACAAAATCAACTCACTACAGATTTACGACCGCTGGGGCAACCTCGTGTTTCGCCAACAGAACATCCCGCCTAACACGCCTAAATACGGTTGGGACGGCCGGTTCCGAGGCCAACCCATGAATCCGGCCGTATTCGTTTGGTGGGCAGAAGTCGAGCTGACCAGTGGTCAGGTGATTGTTTTAAAAGGCGATTTGACGCTCGTAGACTGAGCCTCCTCTCTAAACGGAACCGACGGGAGCAACTAAAAAACCCGCCCAGGCGAAAAAAGCCTCGGCGGGTTTAGTGTATGCAGCGACATAGCTGGATTTTCGCCCCGACAACGAACCCAACTATGAAGATAGCGGTCTTCCCCGGCTCTTTCGACCCCATTACCATCGGGCATGTCGATCTTGTCCTGCGCGCCCTGCCCCTATTTGACCAAATCATCGTAGCCGTCGGTGTCAACAACGCCAAGCAATACCTCTTCTCCTTAGAACAGCGCTTAGAGTGGCTTAGGCAAGTTTTTGCTCCGTATCCCAATGTTCGCATCGACCACTTTCAGAGGCTCACCGCTCATTATTGCCGGCGCATTGGGGCGCGCTATCTCTTGCGCGGACTGCGCAACGGTTCTGATTTCGACTACGAAAAAACCATATCCCAAATCAATCGCATCGTCGGCGGCGGCAATCTGGAAACCGTTTTCCTCATTGCCCAGCCCGGCATGTCGCACATCAGCAGTACCATCGTCCGCGAAATCATCATCGGCGGCGGCGATGCCTCGCCTTTCTTACCTAAAGAAGTTAAAATTCCTACCTGACACACTATGTCTGACGCCATCTCCTCCGTTCCGCATCCCACCAACGAGCCCGTGCTGAGCTATGCTCCCGGCACTCCGGAACGGGCCGCTTTGAAGCAAGCCCTGGCCGATTTAAAAGCCACGGAGCGCGATATACCGATGTACATCGGTGGGCAACACATCTACACTGCTCAGCAACGGCGCATCTGCCCTCCGCACGAACTACATCACACCCTGGGCTATCACTCGGTGGGCGAAGCCGAGCACGTTAAACTGGCTATAGAAGCAGGGCTAAGGGCCGCCCCCGCTTGGCAGAATATGCCTTGGGAAGAGCGTGCGACCATCTTTCTAAAAGCGGCTGACTTGCTCAGCGGGCCCTACCGCGCTCGAATGAACGCCGCTACCATGCTCTGCCAAAGCAAAAACCCTTTTCAAGCCGAAATCGATGCCGTGTGCGAATTGGCCGATTTCTGGCGCTTCAACGTGTGGTTCGCCCAAGAAATTTACCGACAGCAGCCTATCAGTGTCCGCAATACTTGGAACCGAATCGATTGGCGCCCGCTGGAAGGCTTTGTATTTGCCCTCACGCCGTTTAATTTTACCTCTATTGCCGGCAATCTACCTACTGCACCGGCGCTGTTGGGCAACGTAGTGGTATGGAAACCCGCCGAAGCGCAGATCTACTCGGCAGCGGTCATTATGGAAGTGCTCGAGGCGGCCGGATTACCTCCCGGAGTAATTAATCTCGTATATGTAGACGGTCCTACCGCCGGAGAAGTCATTTTTAACCACCCGCACTTCGCCGGGTTGCACTTCACCGGCAGCACCGGCGTCTTCCGGACTTTATGGCAAACTATTGGGAACAACCTTTCCACCTACCGTTCTTATCCTCGGATTGTAGGCGAGACCGGCGGGAAAGACTTTGTCGTTGCGCACCACTCAGCCGACCCCAAAGCAGTAGCCGTTGCGCTTACCCGAGGTGCCTTTGAATACCAAGGGCAGAAATGCTCCGCCGCCTCGCGCGCTTACATCCCCAAATCGCTGTGGCCCACCGTAGAGGAATACCTATTGGAGGACCTCAGCCACATAAAAATGGGGAATCCTGAGGACTTCACCAACTTCTTTAACGCCGTCATCGATGAAAAGGCATTTCGTAAAATCAGCCAATACATCGAAGCGGCCAAGCAATCCGACCAGGTGCGCCTCATTGCCGGCGGCCGCTGCGATAAATCTGAGGGTTACTTCATTGAGCCGACCGTCTTGCTGACCTCCAACCCGCACTATGTGACCATGTGCGAGGAGATTTTCGGCCCCGTCCTCACCGTTTTCGTATATGAAGACAACGACTACGAGGGAGTGCTCGACTTAGTTGACCAGACATCGCCTTACGCACTGACCGGAGCCGTCTTCGCCAGAGACCGACATGCTCTGCTCTTAGCCGACACCAAACTGCGCCATGCAGCAGGCAACTATTACATCAACGACAAACCTACCGGTGCTGTCGTAGGGCAGCAGCCTTTCGGTGGAGCGCGCGCCTCGGGCACCAACGACAAAGCGGGCTCCGTGCTCAACCTCTATCGCTGGCTGTCGCCACGCGCAATCAAGGAAAATTTCCTCCCTCCGCTGGACTACCGCTATCCCTTTATGCAGGAGCCGTAACACCCTAAAGCATATCGGCCGGTTCACACCAGAAGTGGAACCGGCCGATGCTTTCTTCAAAGGTCCGCAATGCGAACGAAGGCACTACTCTTCGCCCTCCGTCCTCACAGGAGCGGGAGCATCGTTCTCCGGTTTACTACCCGAAGAGGCGGCGCTGAATACCTTCAACTCTTTGATGCGAGCCTTCTTGCCCACCAACTTGCGCAGATAGAACAGGCGAGCGCGGCGAACCCGACCGCGTTTGAGCACCTTTATTTCGGCTATGTTCGGATTTGAAAAGGCGAAAATGCGCTCTACTCCCACTCCGTGAGAAATCTTCCGAACGGTAAAAGTGCGTGTCAGACCGTGCCCTTTAATTTGGATGACATCGCCCCGGAAGTCCTGTTCCCGGGTCTTATCGCCTTCTCGAATGCGGTAGGTCACTACAATAGTATCACCCGCCCTAAACTCCGGAAAATTCGGCTTCGTCAGTAGGGCCTCATGTACTATTTGGATAGCCTTTTGCTCGTTCATGACTAAATACGTGCTGCGGTTTCAAAATCGAGCGGCAAAGGTACCGCCTTTAACGGGACTTGCAAACACTCTTTCAAAATTTTCTTCTCCCGCCGACGGCTCGCCTCTTTAATGAGGCAAGCGATCTCGAAAATAGCCGTACACCCATGTACCCGCTATGGCGCTCAGAATCGTCACCAATACCACAGAAGCGCCGGCACCTATCTGAGCAAAGAGCGGGCCCGGACAAGCGCCGGTCAATGCCCAGCCCAAGCCAAAAAGGGTACCTCCGATAATTTGGCCTTTGTTGAAGGCTTTTTTGTGGAACTCTATCGGCTCTCCGTAAATCGTTCTCACCTTAAATTTTTTTATCAGCCATACGGATAGCGCCGCTACGGCTACCCCCGTGCCGATAACTCCATACATATGAAACGACTGGAGGCGAAACATCTCCTGAATGCGAAACCAGGAAATGATTTCTGCCTTATAAAAAGCAACGCCAAAAACAAAACCCACGACGCTGTACTTGAGATTGTACCACCAGGGGTGCTTCAGCTGAGACTCATTGACGCACATAGTGTCCAACGAGCGCACCTCAAAGTCCGTTGCCGGGTCCATTACTGCCGCTTCACTAAGCGAAAAACCTTGCGGCGAAGCAGATGTCCGAATGTCTGCCATAGTATCTGTTCTTATTTTGTTTACAGAGAAAGAATAAGAGGAAGAATGAGGTTGGCCGCAAAGAAACCGCCCACCATGAAGAATACGGTGGCAATCAGAGAGGGAAGTTGCAAATCCGCCAGGCCCATTATGGCATGGCCACTGGTGCAGCCTCCGGCATAGCGCGCACCAAAACCCACTAAAAATCCACCTACAACCAGTAAAATAAAGCCACGCAAGGAGAATAAGGCCTCCCAAGAGAACAGCTGGGTCGGAATGAGGCTGCTGTAATCGGTAATTCCCCACTGCTCTAATTCTTTTACCAGCTCCGGCGCCACTATAATCGGCTCAGAGAAGGGTAACCAATGTGCGGCAAAAAAAGCACCGGCAATGACCCCTCCTACAAAAAAGAGGTTCCACATTTCCCGCTTCCAATCATACTGAAAGAATTTGACGTTAGCCGGAAAACAAGCAGCACACGCATGGCGAAGATTAGCCGATAGGCCAAAATGCTTGTTACCTAAGATAAGCAAGGCCGGTACGGTCAGACCGATGACCACACCCGCAGCCCACCAGGGCCAAGGATCGAAAAGCCATTCCATAGACAGGATAGTTTTTATGAACAAAAGTGGCTGTCAGGAGCGTTCTCATTTCGTGATTTTAGTCACGTCCCGTCAACCGTTCAGAACGAGTAGTTGAAAATGACATTGAAAAGCGACATATCCACCTTGTTGATAACATAGCGATAGTTGCCGTAGAAGTCCCCTATACGCCCTTTCCAGACATAAAGAAATTGGGCTTGAAGCCCTTCCCATTCTCCCCCAAAAGCGTAACGTATGTCGAGATTAACCTGTTGAAAGGCGGGAAAGCCGTATTTGTTCATGTCTGTGCGCCGTACATCCGGTAGCAAGAAGTAGCCGTAGGCGGTCTCTATTTTCCAGCGGCCGTTATTCGAGGCCCACCGAAGACGTCCGGTGAGAGAGTGCGAATCACCGCTGCCCTCTATACGTTCGCGCGGCATGAAGGTGTAAAAGGGTTCTCGTCCCCATTCTCTTGGCGACAAGAAGCGCCCCCAAGCAGCTACGCGCGTATAGGCAGCCAACAGCTGCCAAGATTTTTTTTGCCAGCCCACCTGGGTGCTGAGTATGCCCGCCCGGCTGCCTGGAAGAAAATAGGTCTTGGTCGGCGCCTCATTCCCTCCGTGCCTCACGGGGTGCTGAAGCCCTAACTGTAGACCCAGAATTAACTGTTGTGTTCCTTTCAGAGGGCGCTTGTAATCTGCCTGAAAAAAGAGGGTATTGAAGATGTTTTCCACGTACTGATTCCACAGCTGTAGCTTCAGGTGCTTAACGCGACCGAACGTGACGCCCAAAAGACCAATGCCTCGACTGTTCAAGTTGCCGGCATAACCGCTTGCGGTGCCGTCGGGGTTTAGCCCCCTGGGATACAACCCGATAGATGCTCCCACAGAGTACCACCGCACCGTACTTCGAGGGGATATGCGCCACAGCCAACCGCCCTCTATTTGAAGGCCGTTCCACTCTTTCCACGTCAGCCATGCGCCGGACTCCGCAGTAGGGCGCATACGCCCATCCTGATGGTTGATAAAGGGCGACTGAAGCAACTGCTGGCCGATGGTTAGGGACGACTTTCGCCATTGATAGCGGAGCCACAACTCTTCTAAGCGGTGTAAGTCCCGGCGATTGTAGGGATTCTCTACGTCAAAAAGGCCGATCTCGTAGCGATTGACAGCCCCGGTCGCCGAGTCAGGCCGGCCCAAGTCGGAGGAAAGTAAGTTGAAGTTAAACGCTCCACTGGCTCCCAGGCTAAATCCGCGCCAAGTCGCCGTGTGAAAATGTAGCCATCCGCCTGCAGCCCAGGCATAGTAATCAGACAGCGCACCGGTATTATCCGTGGCCATAAAATAAGAGCGAAATTGGCCGCCAGAATTGCCCTGCAAGAAGGCGTCGCGAAAGCGGTGATCCCCGGTTGTGTCAGATGGAAAAGCCAGCACTTCCCCTCGCAATAGCGACAAGGAGGAAAAGCCAATAAGGGCTACCCACATAACTTCGCGAAGCCGTCTGCTATGCCGACAAAACGCCATGAAAAACCGATGAGATAGGTTAAAGCCCTTCCTATAAGGAAGGGGATGATTTAAAAACCTCCCTTGATGTACGACCACCCCTGCTCCTGTCGCTCCACTATGTGTACGATGCCCCGCTCGACATAGTCAGCTTCCGGCAGGATGTCCGCTTTCGTTAAATTCATCTGCTTTAGCGTTTGCTCGCACGCGTAAAACTGAACGCCGCTTTTCTTCAGCGCACCTACCTCGGTAGGAACATTAGATTTGTTTTTCTCCAGCAAATGGATGCCCTTACTGTGCGCGACTACCTCTACCTGCGCGTCGGGCCATACCGCCCTTATATTGCTTATCTGGCGAATTAGCGCGCGGTAGGCTGGGGTGTCCGGCGTGGTGATGTGAAAAACTATTCTGTGTTTTCTCCGCCCTTCGGACTCGATCATCCGGCTATCCAACAAGGCGAAAGAAAAGACGCTTATGGCGAACAGGGTAGAAAATACACCCGCCAGAAAACGAAGATAGCCCTTAGTCATAGTAAAGAAATTTTGGATGTAAAAAAGCGGTCAAAGGGCGTGGTGTTTGCGCCAGTCCTCTTCAGATAAAACTTTTATCGCTCCGGTGTGGACATCGTACACCATCGGCACCACATCTACTTTGTTATGGCGGATCTGCTGCCCAATCATCGGTTGCCGGCGAATCTGGTCCGCTCCGTGCACCACATTTCCCTCGATGCAGGCCGCCAGGTTTTTGCCCTCGTGTTGTAATACGGCTTGCTCTTCGGGCTCTTCTTTGAGGGCTTCTACTATTTGACGAATATGGCCGTGGCACTCTCCTCCCTCTAAGAAGGCCTTTATGGCTCCGCATTCGGTGTGCCCCAATACGACCACCAGCGGTACGTGCAGATGCTCTACGGCATACTCAATACTGCCCAGCTCCAAATCGCCCACCAGATTACCCGCCGTGCGGATGACGAAGAGGTCGCCGATGCCTTCGTCAAAAACAATCTCGGGCGGCACTCGGCTGTCGGAGCAAGTAACGATGGCCGCAAAGGGATGCTGCCCGTTCTCGGTTTCGTGAATGCGCCGTTGGTCCTGATGAGGGTGGCGAAGTTGCCCTGAAACGAAGCGCTTGTTTCCCTCTATTAAAGCCATTAGGGCCGCCTTTGGATTATCGGGGCGGTTCTTTTTATCTTCACTCTTGCAGCCCACTCCGGTGTGAAGGGAAAGCGCAGCCCAGATGAAGAAGAGAAGAGTGTAAATTCGCATGGCCATTAACTTTTTTAGTGCGGCATTCGGCTCTCTCATTGTGGCTAAGCATGAGGGCGCCACTTTCTGTTACAGCGCAGCGCCCTCCGTACAGCATCAGACCTTTTCTAACTTTCTAAAAGATAGCAGAGACTAACACTTGGGTCTACCGGGCTCCTACGGGTTTGCCTACTGCTTACATCTTAGGTTACAATGGGGTTGCCGGTGTTTACCCATTCGCTTATCCCTCCGGAGTAATTGAGCACGTTGTCAAAGCCATGCTTGCGCAGCAAGGAGTACCCGATGGAAGAGCGGTCGCCCGCTTGGCAGTGAACAACCACCGGACGCTCTCGACTTATTTTCTCCAGATGCTGTTCTAGGTAACCGACAAATATATGGTCGGATCCTTCAATATGGCCGGCTTTGTATTCCGTCGCGCCTCGCAGATCGACAATCTGTATGTCGTTAGCAGCCTTTAAGGCTTTAAACTCATCCAACGAGATAACCCGTGCTTTCTCCAGGGGCCTGCCCGTATAGGCAGCCCAGGCACCGACATCATCTATGTACCCTATGGCGTTGTCTAAACCGATGCGCATCAGCTTTCGTGTCAAGTCCTCTATTTTGTCATCGGCTGCTATGAGCACAAAGGGTTCGTCATAGCCGATAAACCAGCCAGCCCAAGTAGCAAAGGCATTGTTGCCCTGAATGTTCAAACTACCGGGGATAAAGCCCGCGGCAAAATCCGTTTTGCTTCGCGTGTCTATGACTTTAATGCCCTTAGACCAACGGTCGGTAAACTCCTCTACGGAGAGCTTCCGAAGGCGCGGCACCTGGACGAGTAGCGGGCGATCCACTTTATTAAGGCGCTTCATTGCCGCGAAATATTTGGGTGGCTCCGGCTGGTCGGTCAAAAGGAAGCGGACAAAGCCTTCCTCGTCGTTCGAGTATTGAAAGGCCCAGTTCCTAATTTTCTCGTAACCTACCGTCGAACTGGGCACTGCTCCCAGCGCCTTGCCACATGCCGAACCCGCCCCGTGGCCGGGCCAAACCTGGACGTAGTCGGGCAAAGCCGCAAAGCGCTGCAAAGAGCGATACAGCTGACGAGCACCCGCCTCTTGAGTTCCTTTAATGCCTGCTGCCTTTTCCAACAAATCGGGCCGACCCACATCGCCTACGAACACAAAGTCACCGGTAAAGAGCATCACGGGCTTGTCCGAGGCGGGATGGTCGGTGAGCAAAAAGCTGATACTCTCCGGAGTATGTCCCGGAGTATGGAGCACCTGAAGCGATAGGTTGCCCACCTTAATCACGTCTCCATCGCGAAGCCCTACATGAGGAAACTCGTATTGCCAATCTGGCCCTCCCTCGTCCGAAAGATACAGCTGAGCACCCGTTAGGGCCGCCAGCTCCCGCGAACCCGATAAGAAGTCGGCGTGAATGTGAGTCTCAGCAATATGCGTAATCTTCATCTTATTTTGCCGAGCAATCTCCAAGTAGATATCCACATCGCGCCGAGGGTCGATTACGATGGCAACACCCTCTTTCTGGCATCCGACAAAGTAGCTGGCCTGAGCCAGAGTTTTATCATAAACTTGCTGAAAAAACATAGCCGTGGTTTTTTAAAATATTGTTCTTGCAAGCGGATACAAAGGTGGCGCGCCTTACGCACCGAGGCTGTGACTTGCGTCACGGAGGCTCTTTTTTGCAAGACGATCGCCCTCAGACATCATCAGTAGCTTCTTTCCTTTAGCGAAACATACCCCCCACGCACCAAAGGGTTCGCCTCCTCAAAGCTTCAGCAGCTCAACCCCATTTTTCAGCAGCCGGATCTTTCCCGCGTCGGAGAGCTTTTTCATCAACCGAGAGATGACCTCTCGCGATGAGTTGAGCTCTTGTGCGATTTGCGTGTTCGTAATCTCTATAACTTTACTACCAATGGCCTTGCTGTGGCGACGCAAGTAAAACTCGAGACGGACGTCCATGTTCTGAAAAGCGATATGGTCTATGGTCTCGAGTAGTTCTTCATAACGCCGGCGGTAGGTGCTGACGACGAAATGATACCAAGTCCGATAATGGCGCATCCAGTGCTCGGTGCGCTCTACAGGGATGGCCAATAGCTTAGCATCGGTGACCGCGCGGGCAGCTACCGAGCTGACGCGAAAGGTACGGTCGCAAATCATCGATAGCGCGCAGCCATCTCCCGGGTGCAAGTAATACATGAAAAACTCGCTTCCGTCCTCATCGCTCTCGCGAAAAAGCTTGACCAGACCCTCCAATACGATGATCGTATTCCGAATAGGCTGACCGCTGTACAAAAGCGTTTGGCCGGCTTTTACCTCGACAATTCGCCCTTTTTCCTTCATTTCGGCCAAAAGCGGCTCTTCAAAATCTTTTAACAGGTGGCGGTAGTTTTCCATCTACATAAATAGTGGGTAGTGCTTAGTTTTGAGTAATCATTTTTTGGATAAAAATATCATTTTTAAGACTTTATAAACAATTAAAATCGATCAAAGTTTGAAACTACCAAATAGTGTATAATTCTTAATTTTAAAACACCTCCATTCTCCTATCTCCGCCTTAAAGATAACGCAAGGCGTTGGTGTCGGAAAAAGTTCACGGCCCAGAGCCCCCCCAATCGCAGCAGCAACACCCAGGGGAAGCCGTGCATGAACAAATCTAGCCAATCTACCGGTTGCATACCGACGGCTCCACCCAGCAGCCACCGAAGCTTACCCCAAAGGTGAGGTTCGGGAAAAAAAGGGGCCAGGCCGAGCGTTAAGCACAGCAACAGCACGGTTTTTACATCGTTCCAAGGTTTCATGGCCTCAATAAAAGGCATAATCCACTCCACTTACTTGCGTCAGCAAGGAAGCAGGTGCATCCAGCATTTGGGCATCTCCTCGGGGGACCGGAGAGACCGGAGAGTGCTTGGCCAAATATTCGCGCAAGACGGTATGCAGCGTATAAGGTAAGTTTCTGCCTTCGAGCACCTCAGGTATCCGGCACAGCATGGTCTCCGGGTCGCCGTCGCGCTCGCAGGCGGCTACGGTGTAGTAGCGCTCCAAGTCGAGCGGCTGTCCACCTATCGCCACTTGCTGAACGCGCTTGCCCATTTCTCCAAAGGCGTTAAAAGCGACCTTCATACCGCGAAACTTGACCAGCCATCCGCCAAAGCGCTTAGAGGCATCCTTAGCAAAGACGTTGTTCAGCTCCTTCTCTATCCACTGAAGCAAAACGCTTCCGCGCACTTTGCCCATCCGCACCGGAGCATCCACGGGCAACATATCGTACAGGTACCCCTGAGTAATAGGGATATATCCACTACCATCGGGAGTGGAACGCGGCGGGCAAAAGCGAAAACCATTAGACAAAACGATATCTACCTTTACCTTCCAGGCCAACGCATCCAGTATCAAGGTGTCGATGGTATTCTCCACCACAAAATAGCGGTACAACGGCACTTTGCTGTAACCGATGACCTTGTTTATTTCCTCCCAGTACGGAGCCTCTATTTGCGCGATAAGTGCTTCTACCTCCTTATGGGCGGGATAGCGTTCGGGGTTAACCTCCAACAACTCATAACGCTGCCCGACCACCTTGCCGTCTTTAACCGTCAAATCGAGTCGCCCTACGAAAGAACCAAAAGCACCGGGTTCTACCACCTTGGCGTACTTGCATTCAATCGGCCGGCGAACGCGCTCATGCGTGTCACCTCCGAAGATGTAGTCCACTCCTTCGCACTCGGGCATATTGGCCAAAGCGATCTGCTGCGATAGGCCTAAATGCGACAGGATGATGACCACGTCGCATTGCTCCTGCTCGCGCAACACTTGCACATAGTAAGCGAGATTTTCCTCCGGTTTAGTGTAAACGATGCCTTTCGAGTAATTGGGCGACTGCCGAAGCGGCACCAAAGGATCGGTATAACCCAAGAAGCCGATTTTTACGCCTAAGCGCGACCAGGTGAAGTAAGGAGGAAAGATTAATTCGCCCTTTTGCCCGTTGCCCACATCGTGGTACATGTTCGCGCAGACCTTAGGAGCGTGAAGCCCGCCCAATAGCTGCTGCATCGCTCTTTTATAGTAGACGACTTCCCAGTTGCCGGGCAAGTACAGGTCGTAGCCCAAGGCATTGAGTATGGGCGAAATAGCTTTACCGGTTGTCTTGACGGACAGGGCGCTTCCCTGAAACATATCGCCGGTGTCTACAATAAACGTATGAGGATTGCTCCGGCGCACCTCTTCAAATAAGGTAGCCAGATGGGCATAGCCCCCTGCTTTTCTAAACACGGCTCGTTCCTTTTCCCAAAAAAGCTCGTCGTGCGGATGGATTTGGCAATGGACGTCTGTGGTCTGCAATAACGTGATGATGCCGTCCCGTGGCGGAGTCTCTGCCGGACAACGCCGAGCAGTCGGCGGCTCGTCACTCATGGACGGCGCATTATGCCGCATATTGCTCCAAGTGGCGCCGGGAAGCAGCCCTATACCCGCTCCCGTTAAAAGGGTATAGCGCAAAAAACGGCGTCGGTCGAGGTTCGCGGAAAGGTATTTTTGATTAAAATCCGGTTTCATATCTCTCTCTTTTTGTAAACGATTTACCTAATGGTTAAACCTTTCTTCTCCCCTGTCTGTGCTTGTTTGCGATAGAAGTCTACGATGGGCTGAAAAGGACCGTACTTGTGCTGGTGCTCAGGAAAGGGGTCTGCATAAGGGCCGAAGGGATGGTCAAAAGGCTTTTTGGCTATGTCCGGCCAGTCCACCTCCAGGAAGGGATGGGGCGGGCGCGGCATAGAATTGACGAAAGCTGCTACGTCCCACGCCTCCTCATCGGTCAATTGAGGGTTCTGATAGGAAGCGCCCAGCGGCATATTCGCCTTGACATAGCCGGCAAAGCGTGACATTCGGAACAGGCCGGCCGCTTGATTGTAACTCCTATGGCCCCACAGCGGTGGATAGCGCCGAGCACTTCCCGGTATGGGCAATCCTTGGCCATCTTCACCGTGGCACGAAGCACATTTGGCGGCATACACTACTCTTCCTTTTGCAGGGTCTGCTGAACGGTCCAAGAAAGGTACCTGGACAAGGCCTGTGCCTAAAGGCTTCTCTCCCTTGGGAATACCGGTACCCAGCCAGCGCATATACGCTACAATGGCCTTCATTTCACGACTATTGGTGTCCAAGGGCGCTCCGTTCAGGCTGCGCTCGAAACAATCGTTCACACGCTTAGGGATGGTCTCCAGGCTACCCGATCGCGCACGCCACTGAGGATAGGTGCTGGCTACCGCAAAATAATTGTTTCCAAAAGGTTTCGTTCCCGCTTCCAGATGGCAGTTTTGGCAATTCAGCCCGTTGACACTCCTCGGCCGGACAAGCCCTTGCTCACCGAAGTAATCCTGCGTGTTAGCAATCAGGTCGCGTCCGTAAGCGATGAGCTCGGCCTCTTCGTCCGTCTGCGCCAAAAAAGGGTCTGGGGCTTCCCACAGCTTTTGGGCATCGTAGTGGGGCTGCAATTCTTTTCGATAAGCCGCGATGGAAGCCTCGTATTGAAGGCGCTCCCAATACCAAGCGCCGATACCCACAGTGGTGAGCGCTAAAGCTGCAGCCCATAGTATCCACCGGATGCGCTTAAGAAAAGACAGCTGGTTGGCACATTGCTGCTCCACAGCAGCATTCCCCTGACACAAACGGCGCCTGTAATGATCCAACATCCCGGTGACGAAGAGAGTGGCTACCGCCAAAGCGGCAATCACCAGCCACATAACAGAAAAGTAAATCTTAACCATAAATCGCCCGGAGAAAAAACTGTAGTGTCCGCCTATGGCGATGGCTTCCTGCACTTCGTGCAAAAAAACTCTTGAGAAATAGGCCCAGAAGCCGTAAATCTGCTAAGGCAGGGCGAAAGTCCAAAACCTACATCACCCTACCGCGTGATAAAAGTCACTTCCATCACTCTTTGTATAAAAGCAAGGCTTTTGCCTTCGTTTCAGCGGCCTTTTTAAAGGGGTGCCGTTCTACCCATCGCTCTTGGGGCACGAGGTAGTGCAAGAGGATACCGCCAAGCCGGCGCAACGCCCCCGTTTGGGGCTGCAAATAGTTGTACAACGTGTGCGGCACGGCGCCTACAGAACTTTTGATTTCCAAAGCCGTTCGGCCGAATACTACGCGTTGGCAATTGCGCTCGATGCCCAAGCGCACCAACTCGTACAGCATATTTAAATAAAGCTGGTGCTCTGCATTGGCGGACTCCTCGTAACCCAGAAAGTGCGCTTCCAGATCGGAGCCGTTTTCTATGGCGGTGTGGAAGCCGACAAGCTGTCCCTGGCGGTACCAACACATCAGGTGAAAACGCCCGGACAGTGCGCGCTGAAGGGCTAACAGATATTCCTCGTGTAGGCTTATTAAATGAAAATCGGACCGCCGGGCTACGGAGAGGTACAGGCGATGCAATTCGGGCCACTGTTGCCGGAGTTCGTGAAGTGCCAAGCGACGCCGTTCCAAGGTAGCCGCCTTTTTGAAAGCGCGCTTAGCGCGCGTGCGGTACTTTGTGGTCATAGCGTCTAAATATTCCTCAAGCGTCCGGTACGGCAGAGGCAACACCATGTTGGGTTGAATGCAAAATTCCCAGTACCGCTCCCGGCGAAAGACCTGCCGCTTCCCAGCGTGCATCGGAGCTACATCCTTGACCAAAACGCCGGATACTGCCGGGGAAGACTGTCGGGCTACCTCCTTCAACGCTTGACACAATAAGTGCGCCGACTGCGGTTCGGTAATTTTGCTTTTATCGAAATAAAAGCCGTGCTCTCCGGTCAGCAGTAGGTTGCCGCATACCAACAAATGCCCTTTTATACTATTGATTAGTAGGCGCTTGCTTAATTGTAGGGATCGCTTTAGCCAGTCACCTCGCTCGACACTGCTGCTTGCCTGGCGCACCTGTCGGCGAGCGTCAAAGTACACCCACTGAAGCAGGGCCACTCCTATCGGCTCGTCATCCTCGTAAAACACCAAATACCCCATGCGCATCCCCGACGGAAGGCAATCCTGAAGGGCGCGCAGATAGCACCGACTCAAGAACACATCCTCTGCCGGCGCGGCGAGGTCCCAATCTGCAGCCGCTGCCTCGATATTGGAGAAAAAGGCGAATCGCCTCTTAGCGACAACCGAGCAGCGATGGCGTACGGCCGAAGGAGTAAATGGACAGCGATCGATCAACATACGAAGAGGCAAAACGCCCATCGGAACGCACATTGCCGGTAATAGTTGCTCAAGGCGGTGAAATACGCCACTTTTTAACCTCCTCTAGAGCAGCATGCTCATCTGCCCAGCCCATGGGCGTCATTACGCCCAATCCGTCATAATAGAGGAAGAAGAGTTCCAGTATATGCCGAATGACGCTGTATTGCTGCTGAAATATCGCCCACGAATGAACCGGAACGACCTGCAGAGCGGCGTCCACCGGTACGGCCAGTACTTTGTGATCGAGCTCTCCTCCATCCCGGAGCAACATCAGCCCTATAGGCAGCACGCTCAAAACGCTGCCTCGCGGTTGCGCTTCTGCCAAAACTAACACATCCAGGGGATCGCCGTCTCCACCTCGCGCTCGGTCCATGAGAGTAGACGGGATAAACCCGTAATTGACCGGATAGGGCAAAAAGGAAACAACGCGCTCTCGTCCGTCGCGCATGTCCGGGCGCAGCTGTCCGCTGACTTTGTCCAGCTCATATTTCTTATTGGTGCCGGCGGGAATTTCTATTACCGCTTGTAAGCAACCTTCTTTAGAAAAGGTGGGCAAATACAACAAATGCGGCATGGGCAGTCATCGTTTTTTAATGGTAGAGCAGATAAAACTTCGCCTCACAGCACCTCCATAGCCGCCTCTAAATCTTCCCACAGCCACTCAGGGTCCTCTAAGCCGACGTAAAACCGGCAAAAAGACCAGGGTAAATGAGGGCGAGGCCGACCGGGGATGTCGTAGAACCCTATGATGGGCAGCACGAGCGACTCGTAACCACCCCAAGAGACCGCCATCAGAAAGCGCCGCAGCCGATTGACAAACGCTTCCATGCGCTCTGGAGTCGGTGTGCGAAACTGCACAGAAAACAATCCTCCACAGCCGCGCATTTGGCGCAGGGCCAGCTCTCGCTGGGGAAACGTCGGGTGAAACGGGTACCAGATACGCTCTACTTTTGGATGTTTTTCCAACCGTTCAATTAAAAAGCGCGCGCCTGCGTCGCTGCGCTCTACGCGAAGCGGCAAGGTGCGCAACCCCCGCAACACCAGGGCGGCATCGTGCGGCCCTAATATGCTGCCCAGTGTCATGAGCTCCGACTCGAAGATGCGGCGTACCATGGCCCGACCGCCACATAGTACGCCCACCACTACATCCGAGTGGCCATTTAAGTACTTGGTGCCCGAATGCACGACAATGTCGATGCCCAAGGCCGCCGGATTTTGGTATATAGGCGAACAGTAGGAATTATCGGCGACGGTTACTATGCCGCGGCCACGGGCCAACTCGGCGCACGCCGCCAAGTCTTGGCACTCAAACGTCATGGTGTTCGGGCTCTCCAAGTACAGCACGCGTGTATTGGGGCGCAGCGCCGCCCGGATGTTCTCTATATCTGTGCCGTCCACAAAGGTGTGCTCTACGCCAAATCGCGGCAAGAACTTTCGCAGCAGGGTACTCGTCCAAGAGTACGGATGCTGCTGGCACACGATATGGTCTCCGCCGTTTACATTGGCCAATATCGCCGCCGCAATCGCTGCCGCTCCACTGGCGAAAACCAGGCAGTCCTCTGTGCCTTCTAAAGCTGCCAGTTTTTGGCGCAAAATCTCTACCGTCGGGTTATTGCCGCGCGTGTACACGTGATGCTCCAGTTCATCGGCAAAGGCCGCCCGCATTGCCGCCACACTTTCGAAGACGAAATTGCTGCTCTGTACAACAGGCGGTGCAACGGCATTGAAATAGCGCTCGCGCTCTTCGCCTAAATGAGTTAAGACATCGCTAAGAGTCATCTTGTAACGAAAAACCTTTGCCAAGCAAACGGCCGTAAAAGTAGGGGAAGTGAAGCCATCTTACCCCCAAGGCCTAATGGGTTAAACGCACCGCCTTCTCCTTGACGCCTCTCCTTGGCGAATAGATCTGAAAAAGAAGCCATTCTCCTCTTGCCGAGAAAAGTGACCGGCACCGGTACGGCAACGGAAAGCGCAAAAGCCGGTACCTTTCGATTTCGAGCCTCTATGGGACTTGTATAGATTGGGGTTCGCCTCGGTACACTCTAAGACTCTGCAGCCGGCGAGAGAGTTGGCGAATTTGCTCCTTGGCCGCAGCCTCGCTCGTATGGGTGCGCCCTATTCTCACCATGTAGCCTCGTCCTATATCGAAGCACTCTTCGGGGATAACTTCGCCGTCGATATTTACCCTTTTCAATTCAGCCACCCGCCTTTCCGCCAGCTCCCTATTGGCAAATATGCTTTCACATATAATCCACCCCTTTAGGGAGCGATAAGGATAGCAAGGCTGTTGCACGGGGTCTGGTTCGTCCTCTATGCCGGTAAGGTCTATTGTAGGGATGTCTTCTTGTCGGGTGGGTGCGACCGGCTCAGGTGTCGGTGCAGAGACCGTAGGAACCGGAGAATGACTCGGATATTGCTTGGGAATACCGCGCGGATGGGGCTCTTCTTCTCCTTCGTATAAGTAGCCGTACTGATTCTCCGGGTTGCCGGCGCTGAGATCGACAATCTCTTCTATTCTCTCCTCGCGATGGGTTATCACCGGATAGCCCAATGCAGCGACAAAAGCTAAGGAAAAGACGAACACCCATTTTTGAATGGGCTGGCTGCTCATGAAGCGCTCCCAGGTCTGCCCTGCCAGGTGCTGCGATTGCGTGCCCGCCCGGCGCAAGACCTTGCTCAACGGTTCGAACACCAGATAGCGCACCGGCCGGGTCGTCTTGTTCCACGTGCGATCCAACAAACCCGGCACCTTAGGCCGGTATTGCGCCACGGCAGTGACGTTTTGCGCTACGGCCTTGAACCAATCGCGACGCGCAATCCAGTCTACTATGCGCCGGTCCTTGCCGTATACACCCAGGCGCGAAGGCGCTACCACAACCCGCACCGCCTCATCGGCGGAGACAAGAGCCAGGCCAAAGCCGTGATAAATACACTGATTTTTCAACTCCATCAAGTAAGGGTCGGTAGGAGCAAAAAAAACATCGTCGGCTAAAGCAATCCACTGTTCGTCGGCGTAATACTGCTTAAACTGCTCTATGGCGTAGATATATCGGTACTTTCTCCAGCCGCGCAAGCCGAAATACCACCCTAAAAACCCAACAAGGCCCATACCCAGCAGGTAGCCGAGATTGCCCTCCCACCCCAACTGAACCAGCCATTCAAAAGCTCTATAATAGGCCACTGTATAAGCAAAAGCGGTAAACACGGCACCAAACGCCAGGCAGTCCCATAAAAAATACCTCGTGTTTAGCCGATATTTCACTTCCTCGACCTTGTCCGCCGAGGTAGCCTCGAACGTGGCCACAAAGCGATGCCCTTCTGGAGTGTCAAACGCCAGTTGACCGTCTGCCACTAAGCCTTCGGCGCTGGTGTTGTCTATGCTTATCTCCTCCGTGCCGGGCAAGTAATCGTAGCGGTGCAAGTAGAAGCGCCGCAAAAAAGCCGGAAAAATGCGTTTAATATCGTCCTCCGTAAGCATGCTGCATAACTCTTTTCCCGCACTCAAAGGTAAGGAGCAAGGTGGGAGATATGCTCGGTCGCGCCTGGAAATAACACATTGTTTTAACTCACCTTTTATCCAAACAGTCTGTATTAAAACTTACTTTTGCTGTGCAGTCTTAAACCCGTCGCCTACTTCTTCTATCATGGAAAACGACATGCTACTCTTCTTTTTTTTAGGCGCCATCATTTTGGTTGCCCTTGCTTTGATAACCTTGCGGCGCCACTCGACAGGAGAAAGTCTCTCGGCCGAAGCGTACCGCAGCCTTATGGCGCAAAACGAAGAGATGCGCCGGCAACTGAACGATAAGGAGCAGGAGCTACGCCGAACAGCAGCCGCTTTATCAGCCAAGGAAGCAGAGATAGGCCATTTAAGAGCGCTGTTGGAAAACCAAAGAGCAGAGCAAAGCCAGATGGTAGAAAAAATGCAGCTGCAATTCAGGGAGTTGGCCAACCAAATTCTTGAGGAAAAGTCGCGCAGCTTGGCGGAACAGGGCGTCCGTCAAATCAAGGAAACACTGCAACCGCTGCGCGACAAGATTCGCGAGTTTGAGGCAAGCATCGAGCGAAAGTTTTCTCAGGAGACGCGCGACAAGGCCGGTTTGAAGAAGGAAATCGAGCAGCTCATTTCGCTCAATCAGCAGCTCAGTTTGGAGGCGCGCAACCTCACGGCAGCACTCAAAGGGCAGAGCAAAGTACAAGGTGCTTGGGGAGAATACCAATTAGAGGTTTTGCTCGAAAACGCGGGTTTACAAAAAAATGAGCACTTCATCGTGCAGGCTACCCTAAAAGATGAAGACGGCAAGACCAAGCGACCCGACTACATCATCCGCTTACCACAAAAACGCCACCTCATCGTAGACGCAAAGGTTACCCTTACGGCCTACGAGCGCTACTTCAACGAAGAGGATCCTCGGCGCCGCGAGCAACACCTGCGCGAACACGTCGAAAGTGTGCGCCGGCACGTGTACGATCTGAGCAAGAAACGCTATCAGATGCTCGAACAAGTACACACGCCCGATTTTGTCCTGATGTACATCCCCTTAGACGGAGCATTGTCGGTAGCCCTGCAGGCAGACCCCGATTTGCTTAAAGAAGCCCTCGAGGCCAACGTCGCCATCGTTACTACCAGTACCCTAATCGTCATCCTGCAAACCATTACTTACCTGTGGCGCCAGGAGAAGCAGAACCGCTCCGCCCTCGAAATCGCCCATCAGAGCGGCTTGCTCTACGACAAACTGGCCGCTTTCGTAGAAGACCTCCGCACCATAGGCGCTCGGTTGGACGGAGCCCAAGAGGCCTATGCCGAAGCCATGCGCAAGCTCAGTACCGGCGCGCGCCGAGGCGACACCCTACTCGGCCGCGCCGAACGCATCCGCCATTTGGGCGCAAAAACCACTCGCCGGCTTCCCTCTCACCTCATCGAAGAGGCCGAAGAGGAAAGCCCAGATCTGTAAAAGGATGCCTATAGTGCTAAGAGATTACTTTATCTCTTCCGGCTTACGGCCCGCCGCTTTGACGATGAAAAACAAAGCAACACCGATAAAAATAAAGTTGATGACGGCATTGAGAAACACTCCTACTCGCACCGTATTGAAAAGCACGAAGCCGGAAAAATCCGGACTGCCCGTGAGCATACCGATGAGCGGCGAGAGGATATCATCCACCAACGAGCCCACCACTCGGCCAAAAGCGCCGGCAATGATAACCGCTACGGCGAGACCGACGACATCGCCTCGCAACAAGAATGCTTTCAGTTCTTTCAGCATAAGCTTTTTCGTTTTTTTTCGATGTACCGATGGTGTACAACGCAAATGTATGAAAAGGCCAACAAGTGAATTTTCGTATAGTAAAGGTGGCGCCACCTATTCTACCCAAAAGAGCGAGGAGGCGATGTGGTCGGCCATCAGTTTTCCCGCGCGGGTAAGGCGATAGCATCCCTCCCGCATTTCTACCTGGCCGGCGATTTCAAAGCGCCGGACTTCTCTCTCGAAATAAGCCGAATATTCGGGCCCTATTTCCGCCATTTCGGCCAGGCGACATCCCCAAATCGTACGCAATCGGGTCATCACGTACTCGTTGTAGCGTTGAGCCGGCGTCAGCACCTCGCACTCGAAGGGTATTTTCCCCTGCTGAAGACCTTGGATATACCGGGCATTATTGGCGACGTTCCATTGGCGACGTACCCCGTCGAAAGAATGCGCCGAGGGGCCAATACCAAGGTAGGGGCGCCCTAACCAATAGCTGCTGTTGTGAACGGCCCGATGACCCGGCCGGGCAAAATTGGAGATTTCGTAGTGCTCGTAGCCGTGCCTTTCCATCTCCTCCATGAGATGCTCAAATTGCCGAGCGGCACGGGCTTCGTCCACAGGAGAGCATTTCCCTTTTCTGATAAAATGCGCCAAAGCCGTGCCCTCCTCAACGGTGAGGGCATAACAAGAGATATGCGGCACCTGAAAGGACAGCGCCATGCGGAGGTTTTCCACCCAGCGCACGTCGGGTGCCTCGGGTAAGCCGTAAATGAGGTCGATAGTAAGGTGCTCAAAACCCGTCTCTAAGGCCATAGGCACACAACGGCGAGCTTGCCGGGCATCGTGCGCGCGGTTCATCCAGCGCAAATCTTCTTCAAAAAAGGACTGGATGCCCAGGCTGAGGCGATTGGCCGGTGTATAGCGGCGCAGGTCGCGCAGCTTATCCGCCGTCAAGTCGTCCGGGTTGGCCTCCAAGGTGATCTCCGCCTCCGGCAATACCTCAAACAGCGCGTAGATGCGCTCAAAGAGTACCGTCAACTCGGAAAGGTCTAGCAGCGAGGGCGTCCCCCCGCCTAAGTATACCGACAACAGAGGCGCTCCGCCTAAATAATGGCGCTGAAGCTCTAGCTCTTTCAGCATGGCCTCCAGCAGCTGGGGCTTCGAGCGCAAGACGGTAGAAAAATGAAAATTACAATAATGACACGCCTGCTTGCAAAAAGGTATGTGTAGGTAAAGTCCGGCCATGAGTTATGCGTCCGCACATTGAAGAACGAAAGCGCTTGACCAATCCGCCCCCGGCGGCAAGGCGACCAATCCTTGTCCGTTCTCAAAAGCGTTGATAAGGCAGCTCATGGGTTCGACGGCTATGCTTTTCCGATGGTCGGGGGTGAACAGCTGAAAGAAAGGGAAAAGCGCCCGACTAAGCGAAAGCGTAATCGTCCGATGTCCACCTTTTAGCTGAATGTCGTACAGCGTTAACTCGTCGGCGACGCGAAAGCAATCATCCAAGCTTACGGCGTTCAGGTGCTGCGGTTGCTCAAAGAGGGTGTACGGCTCCCTTTCTAAAACCGGCAGCCGGTTTTCGTCGAGCAGCTCCCGAAAGCAAGGAGGGCACCGGAGAAGACATTCGTCCACCGACTCGGCCAGGCGAAAGTAAGGGTGCCAGCCAAAACCTATCGGGATAGAAGTGCTGTGGCGGTTTTTTACCCATAGGCACAGGCCGAACAAGCCTCGGTAAGTCAGGCTGTACGTTACCTCCAGCGAAAAAGGGAACGGATATCCGGTGTGGTGCCCATCGTAATCCAGCCGACAACTGATCTCCGCGTGTTCGTCGGTGAGCTCGATACGCGAAACCGAAAAAACCTCTTGCCGCGCGAAACCGTGTATGGCCGTTTGCGTCTTCGGGTCGTTCACCGGAAAGCAGTACTCCTGCCCTAGCCAGTTGTACCGCCCGTGGCGCAACCGATTCGGAAAAGGGAAGAGCAAAGCGCCTTTGGCGCCTCTACCGGCGTCCAGTTCCTCAGGAGTGGCGTAGCCGTCTAGCCAATTCTCGCCTTTGTGCCGCAGTTCCAGAAGCGTAGCGCCTCGCTCCGGCACGACACTGAAGCCGTGTCGCGTATGTTCATGAGTAAAATCGTATCGCCGATACGGCCCCCACGGTGTCGTTTGAAGCTCGAACATGGATAAGTTGCTCTAATTGTATGGCTCGGTCGTTGGGCAAAGGTAAAAGGGCAGCGCCGGAATTCTCGTTATGTTTGCGGCATGCGGATTGTTTTCATGGGCACGCCGGAATTTGCCGTGCCTTCTCTACAAATCCTTTTGGAAAACGGCTACACCATTCCCGCCGTGATTACGGCTCCAGACAAGCCCGGTGGGCGCTTAGGGCTCCTACAATCTCCGGTAAAACGGTTTGCCCTTGGGCGTCGGCTGCGCGTGTTGCAGCCTGAAAAGTTGAAAAACCCTTCCTTTTTAGACGAGCTTCGCGCCTGCGCACCCGATATACAGGTAGTGGTCGCCTTTCGCATGTTACCCGAAGTTGTATGGGCTATGCCCCCGCTGGGCACGCTAAACCTGCACGCCTCTCTCCTGCCCAAATACCGCGGAGCGGCGCCTATCCATTGGGCCATTATCAGGGGCGAGACCGAAACCGGATTGACCACTTTTCTGCTGCGCCATCAGATTGATACCGGCGACATCCTCTTCCAAGAGCCCGTCGCCATCGGCGAAAACGAAACAGCCGGCGAACTGCACGATCGCATGATGCACCTCGGTGCCCGGCTGGTCTTGCGAACCGTTCGAGCCCTGGAGCGCGGAGAAGTGCACCCCACACCGCAGAACGAAGCGGAAGTCTCCCATGCTCCTAAAATCTTCACCGCCACCTGCCACATCCGGTTTGACTTACCTACTGTACAAGTACACAACTTCGTTCGAGGGCTCAGTCCTCACCCCGGCGCCTGGGCTATTTTCGACGGAAAAATGCTCAAAGTCTTGCGCACTTTAAAGGAGAATACCCCTCCTACCCGGCCCCCCGGCCATGTCGTTTTGCCGCCCGGCGGCGGCGTCTGGGTCACCACACTCGACGGGCACGTCCAACTCCTAGAAGTACAGCCCGAAGGCAGGCGCCCCATGTCGGCAAACGATTTCCGAAACGGCTACACGCCAAAACTTCAAGGAGCAGTTTTGACGTAAACCCTTTATCGAACAACTTGTTTTTGGGTTAAAATACACACCTGAATCAACTATAAACTGTGGCTACTATACGCTTTTTGTTTGAAGATAAATCTATTCCAGAGAAGACGATAATCGGCGATTTTGAAGGACGCTCTATCTTGGAGATAACCGAAGAGTTCGACATCCACCTCAACCACAACTGCGGCGGCGTGTGCGCCTGCTCCACTTGCCATGTCTATGTGGAAAAGGGTGGAGAATTTCTCGAAGAAATCTCCGAAAAAGAGGAGGACTTTATCGACCGCGCCATCAATCCGCGATTGGAAAGCCGCTTGGGGTGTCAGTGCATCATCCTGGACAACAACGCCGATCTCGTGGTTACTATTCCCGACCAGCGCCGCATCATCGGTCACGAGCACTGACCGCCTGCTGCTCCTGGAGCGAAACGGCCAACAAGGCTAAGGCAAACTCTACCCACAGCCGCCATCCTTGGTGGCGCCGGCGAACGGCCGCAAACAGCTGCCCCGCCCGTACCCGCCAGTTGGGCAATGCCATCAGCAACTGCTGAACTGCTCCGGCCTCCTTCTGCGCCCGACGCTGAGCCCAGCGCCGGATGAAGACCTGCAAAAGCGGGCGAACCACAAAAAGCCACAAAGCCAGCACGGCTAAGGTGCGCGCCACGGCATACAACGCTTTCTGCGCGCCGCCACCGCGTTCGGCGCTCGTCAGCAAAAAGGTGCCTGCAATAAAAAGCAGCACACCTGCTAACACGGCCATCTTCCGATAAAACGCCGGGCGCTTGCCTTGTGCCAACTCGGGCGCCTCCACCTCCTCTAATGAAGCATATTGTCGCGCTCGACGCTCCAACAAAACCGGCAAATGCGGTATCCAATAGCCTAAAACAGCCCCCCAAAGGGCGTAAATGCCTACATACGCCCCGGCTATGACCCAAGCCCACGATAGCTCGCTCTGAAAACCCAACTTCCCCAGCACATCTGCTACAAACAAGTCTACCGCCTCAAAAAGCGGTTTTCCAAAAAACACGTATAGCATGAGCAACTTCTGAAGCGCCGACTCGGTTATGGCCAACATGCCATACCCTAACGCCGCCAACGTATACGGCCGAAAATAGCCCAACAAAAGGGCACCCAACACTCCTTGAAAACCCACGGCTAAGTAAGCCTGAGGCGGAGAATGCGGACTAACCACCGCCTTAGCCAAGACCACCAGCAAAGTAGCCCGCAAAATAACGGACGCCCGACGCCCGCTGACGTGGGCCAGCATACCCACGCACAGCACCGCAAACCCGCCCACAAAAAGACCTGTAAACGGCAGCCGAAAGGCGTGCATCAGCCCACCCAAGGCACACTCCGAAAACGCCCATAAAGCCGTTAGGCGAAAAACGACATCCCTCATCAGTCAACAGTTTCCTATTTTACGATAGCGCATCCACCTGCTAAACCCTACTAAAACAATACCGGGCAGGCCGATCCAGAACAATTCGCTCAACCACACGCGTATTCCCCCCTTACTCATAAACTCGCGCCACTCCAAGGGAGACACTCGAATAACGCGTACACCGAAAAACAAGCGCTCTTCACCGAAAGGCCACCACAGCGCACATCCCAAGCCGCCCGTTGTAAGCATATCCAACAGCGGGTGGGAGGCCGTTGCCAGCGTCAACCAGAAAGCCATGTGCCATTGGCTTCGCTGTTGCCGATAAAAGAGCCACCCCACCATCCCTCCCAAGCCCACCGCAAAGGCAAGGGAATGCGTCCACCCTCTGTGCCCCCAGATGCTTTCGTAAGGGATGCCAAAAGCAAAAGCCAACACATCAGCATCCGGCGCCACTGCGCACAACGCCGCCAGCAGCAGCCCTCGCCGATGGGTGTGCTCGGGAAAGAGGCCGTAACCTATGGCCGAGGAAGCGATGACATGACCCAAGACGGAGGGCATTATGCGCAGGTGCTCACTTTTTAGAACCGTGGAAATAGGGAAATGCAGACAAGCAGTCGTTGGCGTATTCGCAGCGCAACAGGTGTTGAGCAAAAGAGCCGTCCTCGTCGTCCAGCAAGTGATGTAACAGCCGTCTGTACTCTAAGGACACCTCGAAAAGCGCTTTATCACTTAATCGGTGGGTACCAAAAACGACAAAGGGCGGCAGATACTCCATGCCGCACAGCTGTGCCGTTCGCTCAAAAGGCAACAAGAATTGCCTCAAGGTGTGTCGATGGAAGCCGTCCGGCCTGTAGGCTTGTTGCCCACCGCCTGTAGTGAGCACCTGTATCAGCCGTTTTCCTCTTAGTCGGGTGCCGTTGGGCCCATAAGCCCAGTTGAAAGCCAACACCAGATCGATCCACTGTTTGAGCAAAGGCGGACAACTATACCAATACAGCGGATGCTGCCACACTACAATATCGTGTCGGAGAAGCAGCTGCTGTTCTCGTTCTACGTCGATGTAGAAGTCGGGGTATTCCTCGTATAAGTCGTGAAACGTCAGGCCCGCCTCTTGCGGCATATGTTGCAACAAGTGCTTGTGTGCCCGGGAGTGGTCAAAGGCAGGATGGGCAAAGAGCAGGAGAATACGTGGCATGCTGTGCGCAATAAAACGTTAATCGTAGACAACGACGGATACTACGGTGGTCGCGCTCCGTGTGCGTATCCCCAGGCCGTACATACCGGCGGGAAATGCGGGCAAATCCAGACGAAGAGGAAAGCCTTGCCCACCGGTGTTTTGCCTCCACAACAGCCGCCCTGACGTATCGAAAAGTAGGAGTTCCTCCACCTCCTCGACGTCTTCTACCGACGGTGCCAAGAGCAACCGCCTACCGGGCAGTAACGAGATGCGCCACAACACCTCTACCTCTACGCGCTCACGTATAACGGGAGAGTACGCCGAAATTCCCGTGCGATCGAGCATTTTTAGCCTATAGAAATTATCGCCGGCCGTCGGGTGCTCATCTTCAAAAACATACACGGAAGGCTCGTTGCGCGCCGTTAGGATACCGATGCTTTCAAAAACAGCGCCATCGCGGCTCCTTTCTATAAGGAAACGGTCGGCCTGCTGCTCTGCTCCTGTACGCCATTCCAGACGAATAACGCCTTTTCGAGGCTTCCTCAACCGAAACGAGATAAGTTCTATGGGCAATGGCGTGCAGGCTATGGCGCCGGTGATTTTACCCAACCCCTCGTATTGGGCGAAACGAGCGGTAAACAGCGGTCCGGAGGCGTAGTCGCTTTTCAGAAAGCGGTCTAACCAAGGGCGAACCAGGTACAACGTTATAGCGCGCTGTGTGTCGGCGGGCATAGGTGGGCCGCCGGGATTGCAGGTGAACTCTCCAAAAGAACAATTGAAGTTGTACGTAGCAAAATTACAATGCCCTCCGCCCACCAACGAAACATAGGCTTTGCAATCCGGCAGAGCGTTGTACATGGGCACTTGGTGCTGTGCCGGAGGTGTAACGCAATCGGCCGAGCCGCTAAATACCAGGCTGGGGCAGTTCACATTGGCCGCTGCCGCCGTGGCCGAAGGGTTCGTCTCTGCTGCTGCAAACGTAATGGTGGCCGATACATCGGCGTTATTTTGCGCGGCCAAATAGGTACAGCCTCCGCCCATAGAGTGCCCCATGATGCAAGAATTATACTGAACGTGTTGGTAAAAAGGAGAGGCATTGTTCGTATTCTCGGCGTACAACTTAGCTACCAAAAAGGCCATATCTGCCGCTAAAGCCGAATGACTGGGCGAAAAGCCCGTCTCCGTATTGGGTATGGCTACGATATAGCCGCTTTCGGCCAGGGCATTTCCCCAAAAGGCGTATGGAGCGTAGTTCATGGTAAAACCGTGCCCGACCACCACTACCGGGAACTGTCCACCGGCTACGGGCTGATTGGCCCCCGCTGCCGTGGCCGGATAATATAGGTACGTCTGGATATTGCGATTGTTTCGCGCCGGGTCTTGATAGGTGATCGTGCGCGTACCCACCGGATAAGGTTGGGCCTGAAGAGCGGAAGGGACGACAGCGCCGGCAAGGAGCAGAGGCACAAAGGCAGTAAAGAGAAGAAAACGGCTATCGAGCAGCATGAGCAAGCACAAGAAAAAAAATGCTTTGAAAGAAAGAACACAATTCTACAAAAAATTCCTCGGCTTATCCCTCGGCGATTCCTTTGATGAAAAACCGGCTTCGAGCACGCGCCATTTTTCACTTCACCCTCCATCGTCCCGTGTAATTGTGCGGAGTTAAGTGCAATAGCGCCTCTTTAACCTCTTGCCGAACGGATAGTTGCTCGATAAAAGCGTGCAAATCCGCAGACGTGACGGTCAAGCGCCCGCGCGTAAGTTCTTTCAAAGCCTCGTAGGGTTGTGGATACCCCTCCCGGCGTAGGATGGCCTGTATGCCCTCTGCCACTACGGCCCAGTTGTCCTCTAAATCGTCGTACAATTTCCCTTCGTTAAGGGAAATCTTTCCCAAGCCGCGCAAAATGGCCTTATACGCTATCACCGTGTGTCCCATAGGTACACCCAAGTTGCGCAGCACCGTGCTGTCGGTGAGGTCTCGCTGCAGGCGGCTTATGGGCAATTTTTCGGCGAAATGACCGAAGAGCGCGTTGGCGAGCCCTAAGTTTCCTTCGGCATTTTCAAAGTCTATCGGGTTGACTTTGTGCGGCATGGCCGAGGAGCCCACCTCTTCCTGAACGGTCTTTTGGCGGAAATACTCCATGGAGATGTACGTCCATATATCGCGACAAAAGTCGATGAGTATGGTGTTAATGCGGCTCAAGGCGTGGCACTGGGCGGCCAAGCAGTCGTAGTGTTCGATTTGCGTCGTAGGGTCTGAGCGCTCTAAGCCTAAGAACTCGCGCACAAAATCATCGGCGAACCGGTGCCAGTCGTCATCGGGATAAGCCGCGTAGTGAGCGTTGAAGTTTCCGGTGGCGCCACCAAACTTGGCTCGATGAGGTATGGCCCTCAGCTGCCGGAGTTGCTCCTCCAGGCGCACCACAAAAACCGCCAGTTCCTTTCCCAGCAGTGTGGGCGACGCCGCCTGGCCATGTGTGCGCGCCAGCATGGGTACATAAGCCCATTCCTGGGCCAGATGGTGAAGATGGCCTTGCACGCGCTCGACCAAGGGGTAATACACCTCTTCTAAAGCGGACTTCAGCAACAGCGGTAGGGCGGTATTATTCACATCCTGAGAGGTCAACCCAAAGTGGATAAACTCCCGAAACCGCCCTAAGCCCAGAGCATCGAAGCGCTCCTTTAAAAAATACTCCACCGCTTTTACATCGTGGTTGGTCCTGCGCTCGATGGTCTTGATGTATTCGGCATCCGCCGGGTTGAAGCGCTCGAAAATCGCATTCAATTCGTCTATTTTGGCTTCGTCAAAATCGGCCAACTCCGGTAATCCGTACTGCCACAGCGCGATGAAGTACTGAATTTCCACAAAGACTCGGCAGCGGATGAGGGCATACTCGCTGAAATAGTCCGACAACTCGCGCGTCAGGTGCGCATAACGGCCGTCGAGAGGAGAAATAGCGTGAAGCATACGGGTCAAAGAGCGTAAGTTTATCTACACAGGCTCGGGCCCCCTCGGCAGGGCGTCCTCAGCGAAAATCGATTTCGGTGTCGTCTCCGATGTTAAGCGCTAAATTGAGGCCGCGCACCGAAGAACCTATGCCGACAACCGAATGCCGCAGCACAACATCCTCCAGGGAGGCCAAATTTCCGATGATGCTGTCCTTGATGATCGAGTCGCTTATAATAACCTCGTTGCCGATCGTGACATTTGGGCCGATAATGCTGTTGGCAATACGGCAGCCCTTACCAATGGATACGGGGTGAATGATGATGGTGTTGTCGAATTCCGGCAAGTTCAGCGCATCGTCCGCATATCCGCGCTGGCCCAGCAACATAGCGTTGGTTTCCAGTAAAACCTCCTTTCGTCCGCAGTCGAACCAATTTCTAATAGGTACGGCCTTGAACGCCTCTCCTTTCTCGATCATGAACTGCAGGGCGTCCGTCAATTGAATTTCTCCAAATGTGCGGATGTCGTTGCTCATCAAGTACTCCACGCTTCGCAGCAGCAGCGGCACATTTTTAACCTTATATAACCCGACAATGGCCATGTTCGTCTTGGGTATCCGCGGTTTCTCTACCACGCGCACCACGAAGCCTTTGTTGTCTACTTCTGCCACTCCAAATTCGCGCGGATTGTCCACCTTCTTCACCCCTAAACAAGAGTACGGGCACTCGAGCATCTGTCCTAAGTCGGCGTCGAAGATAGTATCGCCAAAGGCCACAAAGATCTCCTCCTCATCTTCAATAGCCTCGTGGGCGCTCCACACGGCATGCCCCGAGCCCTCTCGGCTTTCTTGATAGACAAACTCCGCTTTGATATGTGGATAATGTTCTTCCACAAAACTGCGCACCTTTTCCCCCAAGTAGCCGATAACAAACACAAAATCTTCGAGCCCGGCCTCGACCAGCTTGTCGATGATGAAGCAAATGATCGGCTTGCCGGCCACCGGCATCAGCGGCTTGGGTTGCGTATACGTATGCGGACGCAGTCGGGTGCCGGCTCCTGCTACGGGAATGACGACTTTCACAGTTGGAAGCTGTTGTTAGGCAAAGGTAGCGGCATACCGCCAATGTCGCCAGCGGATTTCAGTGCGGTACCCCAGAGGTATTTGAACCCTAAAAGACAGAGAAAAAAAAATCGGTGTGTCGAAGCATAAAAAAAGTTATCACTCGTTTAATATGCAATATTTCGGAATTTTATCGTTCAAAAAACGGCTGAACCATGCTAAAACATTCTCTTTTTACCTTTTTGCTTGCCTGCCTCGCGTGGTACGGCTGCAACCTTACGTCGCCGTCTTCGACAACGACTGCTGCCGAAAAGGCCTTAACCCACTTTCAGGGCTTTACTCTTCACCTGAGCGAAGAGCCTCGGTGGGCGTGCGAGGGGCTTCGCCTTTACCCCATCACGCTCAATAAAGAAAAGCAGATGACCGCCGCCGGGATTGACCTGTCTTTATTGCTAACCGCAGATGAAGCCATGGAAACACCCGGCTTTCGCATTACCGAGAAAAAGGATTTTGGAAGAACTCCGCAAGCGTGGTACAACGGCTTAACGGTTCAAAATAGGACCGACCGCCCGGTATTCCTAATGGGTGGCGACGTTGTTATGGGTGGAAATCAAGACCGCGTCATCGCTCAGGACTATATCATAGAGCCCAGAAACTTGCAAAATATCGAAGTTTTTTGTGTGGAAAAGGGCCGCTCCTCTTACCACCGCCCTAACGCACCCGAAGCGGAAAAGGAGATAGCGGCTTTTTACGGTTATCACGGCGTATGTAGCCCCTCTGTCCGGCAAGGGGTGTACCAAAAGAACCAGCAGGGCGTCTGGCAAGCCGTATTGAAAGTAACGGAGGCTAACCGGGCTGCATCGTCCACCTCGGCCTACACGGCTTTGTGGCAAGCAGATGACCCCGGAAGAGCGCGGCGGGAAGCCTGTGTGAACGCCCTCCGAGAAGCCTTTCAAAGCATGCCCGACGTCGTAGGCTTCGTAGCGGTTAGCAACGGCAAGGTAATTGGCGCCGAAGTTTTTCGGACGTCCGAGTTGTTCAACCGCCGTTTAGTTGCCCTGTTAAAAGGGCTAACTGCCGACTTAGCCGCTCCGCACCATATCGCGGTGCCGGCGGCTAATTCGCCTACGAGCCTTTTCCGACTCGTCGTCCGACAGGTAGAAGGCGAGGTGGCTGCTGGCCCGGCGTTGGGCATGACGACCTATTGCGGCGAGTGGCTGCACCTGTACACCAAGTAAGGCGATGTCGCGCTCACTCCAGCAGGCCTCGGCCCTCCTTGACAATTTTGCCCTCTTTCTGAAAGCGCTTCATCAGCCGGTCCAAAATGCCGTTGATGAACTCCCGGCTGTTTTCGGTAGAATAGATCTTCGATATCTCTACGTATTCGTTGATGGTAACCTTGAGCGGAATTGTCGGGAAATGCAGAAACTCGCACACGGCCATTTTCAGCATAATCATGTCCAAGGTGGCTACCCGCTCCGGGTCCCAGTTTTTTAACATGGGAGCGATGAACTCGTGTAAGGCCCGCTCTTCCTGGCAGGTCTTGCGCAGCAGCTGCTCGCCAAAGTCCCGAACCGTCTCGTCGGATGGCTCGTACTCGCGATAAAAGTCGCCTTCCAACGGCATAGCTTTTATGGTCTTCTTCATCGCCCCAACCACTAGCGACTCGTCGTCCAACCAGTTGCTGTAGCGGTCTTCCACCATCTCGATAAACAGGTCGTGGTTGACCAGAAAGCGATAGAGTTCCAAAAGCACTTTTGTGTGGTCTTCTGCCGAAGGCTCGCTCAAAGCCAAATACTGCTTGCTGGGCTCTGTGGCGCCAAAGGCCTGGTAGAGCCGGCGTATAGCATCCGCATCGATATTTTCAAACAGCTTGTACTCCTCAACCAACCTTAAAAAACCCGTATGGTTGGCCAAACTTTGCACACAGGGGTTCTTGTATAAACGCGGAACGAACACCTTGTCTTCCTCTGAGGGCAACATCTTCGCCGCCCGGACCTCCGCGTCTTTCTCCGCATATTGCGTCACGCGCAGCAGCAGGTAAAGATGGAAAAGATACAACTCGTACGTCTTGCCGATCCCATCGTTGTAAAGCCCGACCACGTCTTGATATGTGAGGTGCTCATCGCGATGGAGCATGTACAACAGCTGCATAACTTTAACGCGAACGCTGCGGCGACTGATCATAGCCTTTTCAAATAACTTAAAAAATCAAATTCGCCCTAAAGATACGGCCGTTTAGGCAACTGCCAAGAGAAAAAGAATTGTTGCAAGAGGCAGCCGGCAGCATAGGCTGTGACCTGAGAAAGCACCGCCGATAAAATCGCACGTGACGGGCCTTCAGATTCGGCTTATTTCTGATCTTAAAGAGCACAGGTGAGGAGCCCAACTCTCCAAAAGACCTATCCTATGCAGAGCGGCCTACCTCGACTTCCTCTCCACTGGTGATTAACCCTATCGCCATTATCAGAGAAGTCAGAACAATAACTTGGGTTATCAGTGACTTGTTGATTAGTGATATCGTGTACGGCGGCTGTATAGATATAAAAAGCAAAATAGTAATAAGCCCCCTTGGAGAGATAAACAACAATGGCAGCAAAGGCAAACGGAAGAGCCAGAGCTGGATAGCACGAACCGAAAAGATGAGAAGAACAATAGCAGCCGCCCAAAGAGATGTATCTACATTTAGTACATCGTCTGTTTCTATATAATATCCGAATAGTAAAAAAAACAACGACCTAACTAAGAACGTAAACTCGGTAGTCATATCTTTAAATCTATTCACCTCTCTTTCTATGTCAGAGAGGTTGAAGCGAGCCATCCAAGAGATTTTCCTGAACTTGCTTATATTGCTCAACGAAAGTCCGAACAGTAATATAAATGTTAATCCGGGCAGATGATAGACTTTGGTAATGGCGTAGATAAGAACAACCAACAGGATAATCGGAATAAATTTTACATGATACTCAATTCTACCGAGCAGAAAGGATAAACTGACGATCGAAACAAGCGAGATGGCCGCGATGAGCACTATTTGTATCAATAGGTATCCGAGCAGATTTTTGTCGATAGTTGTGCTCAGCAAAAGGAAGTTGAAAAAAAAGACACCTAAAATATCGGAGAAACTGCTCTCATAAATGATAAATTCTCTATTGGGAAAAATAAGCCTCCTAGCAGAAGGAATAGCTATAGCACTGCTGATAACACTGAGCGGCACAGCGTTGATTAAGGCAGGTAAGAAACCTACACCTGCTATATAATTAAGCGTCAAAGCAAGTAAAAGAGCTGTAGCGCATAAGGCCACTAAAGCGCCCAAGAAGGATTTCCCGACCAACTCCAGTTTACTTCGGCTGAGATTAAGTTCGAGAGAGCCCTCTAAGACAATCAATACAAGGCCTACAGTACCTAAGACCGGTAAAGCGAGATATAGATCCGGTAGATCGACATTCAGCCAAACTGTCGCCTTCTTGACCGCCCAGCCGCAGAGCAATAGAAAAATTACCGAAGGAATTTTTGTTCTTGATGCCGTAAGATCGAAGACATAAGAAACAAGCAGCAGGCAGCAAAAGATTATAATCGTAGTAATTTCCATTCTGACGAGAGATTTTCGGTATTAAACACGGCCTTCAGAACCAATTGTCACATTTCCACGCAACAAATATTGCCGTAAGGGCGCTCGCACACCAGATGGATTCCGATGCTAAAGCGCTAAACTTAGCGCACATCAATTTTGGCGCTACCTGGGCATAGCCGCGGTGTTACGCCTTTGCCGAATACGTAAAAGATACTTTATCCTTCATGTTGGAGATTGTCGTTTTGCGCAAGCCACTGAGACAGCTCCCTTTCCAGCAAATCCAAATTCACCGGCACTACCCCTGGGAATTCACACACTTGACCTCCGGCCAAGTTCGAGAGGATTGCTACCATTGGGCTCTCTAGACCTGCCGCCCAGCTCAATGTGGCTATACTGATGACGGTGTCGCCTGCACCGCTGACGTCGGCTACTTTGCGCGAAGCGGTTGGGTACAGGCGGCAGTTGGTTCCGTCGTCTAAAAACAGACCTTTTTCCGACAGGGTAATCATGACTTTAGCACACGCCAACCGCTCGCGTAAAAAAGCGGTTGCTGCGCGCAAGGCCTTTTGTTCGACTTCCACTGCGAAAGGCAGGCTGTCGCGCACCTCCTTGAGATTGGGCTTGAACAAGTCCGCTCCTCGATAGGCAAAAAAATTGGTCTTCTTCGGATCGACTGCCGTGAAAATATCTTTGTTTTTAGCGTACTCGAGAAGGTGCTTGATAACAAAAGGCGTGAGCACTCCTTTATTGTAATCTTGAAAAATCAGCGCCCTCACCGGGTGCGCAGAGAGTATCTCGAACACGTGTTCGACGAAGCGGCGCTCTTCCTCTGAGGATAAATCGTGTACATCCTCGCGGTCTATGCGCAACATTTGCTGGCGATTACCCAGAATTCGCATCTTGACCGTCGTCTGGCGGCCGGGTGCCGTCAGAAGACCCTCTGAGGTCAATCCCGCTGCAGGAAGTAATGCCCGGAAGGCCTCGCCCTCCGCATCTTGGCCGATGACCGTGCAAAGAATGGGCCTTGCCCTCAGCGCTTGGATATTCAGTGCCACGTTAGCCGCTCCACCCAAGCGATCCTCGGTGTACTGGTGCAACACCACCGGTACGGGCGCCTCCGGGGAAATACGACTTACCGAGCCCACCAGATAGCGATCGAGCATACTATCGCCCACTACCACCACGCATTGGTCTTGGAGGCGGGTCAAGATTTGACGGGCATTCATACGGATAGTTTCTTCTTCCAATAGCGCAACAGGCCGGCTACCGACATAAAGGCCGGATTAGCAGCCTCGTAACGGTCGGCTATGGGAGCATCCACGCCCTCGGCTGCCATTTCTCGACGGACAAAAGTGACAAAATCTGGAATGACCTCTTCCGCCTCTACACCTCGCTCTGCATAAGGTTTTAACCAATCGGCCCAGGCAAGCAAGCGTTTTTCCAAACGGTCCAGATGAGCCTCTTTGTCCTTCACTGCGCCAAAATGGGTGAGATACAGATCCTTGGCCGGCAAAGAACGCAACAGCCGGATGGAAGCCAGCCAGTCCTCTATTTGAATATCGGGCGGAGGGCAAGGGGGCGCTACATATCGCCCATCGATACACACCCCGGCCACATCACCCGTAAAGACCAAAGGCTCCATCTCTGGTGCACTGAGCTCCCAAGCGATATGATGCACGGCATGGCCGGGCGTATGCCAGGCTCTAAAGAGCAATCCCACCGCCGCTATCGTCTCTCCGTGAGCGGGAGCGTACAGCTGCCGCTCCGGTATGGGCTCCATAGCTCCCCACAGGCGGTCCATGTCGTTGCCGTAAATTCGGCGAGCCGACTGATACAATTTATCCGGTCGGGCCAAGTGCGGAAGGCCGGCGGGATGTACGTAAACCCGAGCGCCCGCCTGCGCCCATGCCCAAGCAGCGCCCGCATGGTCGAAGTGGATGTGCGACAAAAAAACTTCTCTGAAATCAGAAGGCGACCACCCCCGCTCGCGAATGAGCCCAACCAAGTGCTCAAAGGTGCTGTGCGGGCCCGTCTCCACCAAGGCAAGGCCCTTAGGCCCCTCTACCACAAAAACGGCAATCGTGCGCTCCAGCCCCAAAAAGTTCAGGTCCAAGGTGTGAACGGCCATGCCCTTTTATTTTTGTCGGAGCAACTCGCGCGCGATAACCAATTTTTGAATTTCGGACGTGCCTTCCCCGATGGTACACAGCTTGGAGTCCCGGTAATACTTTTCTACCGGGAAATCTTTCGTGTACCCGTATCCTCCGTGAATCTGTATGGCATCGGTGCTGATCTGAACCGATATTTCTGAGGCGTAGTACTTGGCCATGGCCGCCTCCTGGGTGCATTTTTGGCCGCTATCTTTCAACGCTCCCGCTTGACGGGTGAGCAGCTCTGCCGCACTGATTTTTGTCGCCATGTCGGCCAGCTTGAAACTGATGGCTTGGAAGTTGGCTATGGGCTGGCCAAACTGGTGTCGCTCTTTTGCGTATTTGACGGAAGCCTCGTAGGCGCCCTTAGCAATACCCAAGGCGAGCGCCGCTATAGAGATGCGACCGCCGTCCAAAATCTTCATTGCCTGAATAAAACCCTCTCCTTCCTGACCGAGCATTTGACTTTGGTGCACGCGGCAGTTGTCGAAGATAATCTCTGCCGTTTCGCTGGCCCGCATGCCCAATTTGTTCTCCTTCTTACCGCTGTAGAAACCTGGTGTACCGCGTTCCACGATGAAGGCCGTCATACCTCTGCTGTCTAATAGCTCGCCCGTTCGCGCAATGACGACCACTACCTGCCCGCTAATGCCGTGCGTAATCCAGCACTTGGTGCCGTTCAGTACGTAGTAATCGCCGTCGCGCCGAGCCACGCATTGCATGCGGCCGGCGTCGCTGCCCGTGTTCGGCTCGGTAAGCGCCCAGGCGCCAATCCATTGACCCGTGGCGAGCAAAGGGAGGTATTTTCGGCGTTGCTCCTCATTGCCGAAGGCATATATGTGATTTGTACACAGGGAATTGTGTGCCGCTACGCTCAGCCCTATGGAGCCGCACACCTTGGCAATCTCTTCAATGATGGTGATGTACTCCTGGTAACCCAAACCCGCGCCCCCATATTGCTCCGGAATGAGCACACCCATGAATCCCAGCTCTCCCATCTGTTGGAAAAGTGTTACCGGGAAGAACTGCGCCTCATCCCATTCCATCACGTGCGGGCGTATGTGTGCCTCTGCGAAAGCACGAGCGCTTTCGCGAATAAGCAGAAGATTATCGTGAAGATGTTCCTGTGGTGCTGTCATGAGTAAAACGTGGGTTAATCCTGCCCTTTGGGATGCGCTTGCATATACACTTCGACCAAGCGAGTAATGCTGTTGTGCGTATATATTTGAGTAGCCGCCAAGCTGCTGTGACCTAAAAGCTCTTTTATAGCATTGAGGTCTGCGCCTCGATTAGACAAGTGCGTAGCAAAAGTATGCCGCAAAACGTGCGGGCTGCGCTGTTCGGCAGCGCTAACCGCGGAAAGGTACTTGTGAACAACACCATAAACAAAATGAGGTTTAAGCGCCTCCCCTTTTTTGCTCAAAAACAGCCACGGCTTATCTGTGCCCGAGAATGCTTTGGTGCGCTCCTGTAGGAACTGCTCTAAAAATTGCGCCAAATAGCGGGCTAGCGGCACCATGCGCTCGCGGCGGCCTTTTCCCTGTACGCGGAGCACCATCCGGTGCAGGTCGATGTCCGACACTTTCAACTGAATCAGCTCGCTACAGCGAAGCCCCGTGCCGTAAAGCACCTCCAAGATGGCGCGCTCCAGTTGACCTACATAGTTAGGGGCAAACGCTATCCGAGTAAACAACACCGCCATCTCCGCCTCGCTCAGAAACACAGGCAGGCGGCGACCGGCCTTAGGGCCCGTTACCTTCTGCATGGGGTCCTCCTTTATCCAGCCGCGCCCTTTCAAATATCGGAAGTAGGTCTTTAAACACGACAGGCGGCGATTTACACTGCGAGCACTTGCGCCATTTTGCAATTGTTCCGCCGCCCAGGTGCGCACATGCCCGTGCCTGACTTCATCGACCGAAGTCAGGCACAGACGTTCTCTAATAAAATCTACAAAGGCCGCCAGATCTCTCTGATAAGCCGCTACCGTATGAGCCGATAAACGGCGCTCCAAGGCGATGTGCTGTAAGAAAGAGTCCTCGTAAAACATGGCTAATTTGCCGGGCCTTATTCTTCTATTTGCAGCACATACACCCTCCGGCATGCAAAAGAGTAAGGCCTAATTGCTTTTATTTCCGTACATCTTCTCGCGGTATACAGCCCGCAAAAATTCCGATCGCCGCTCTACCGAGGGCTTGCTATAAGCCTTCCGGCGCCGCAACTCTCGCAGTATGCCGGCGCGGTCAAACTTTTTTTTGTACTTTTTCAATACCTTGTCGATCGTTTCTCCTTCTTTGACTTCAACGATGAGCATGCAATTCTTATTCGTTTTTGTTTTTTAAGTTTGAACCCTTGAGAAATGGGATGCAAAGATAAGTACGAAAAGCGACCTTAGGGAAAAAAGCGGTAAAAGTTTTTTACCTTACTTCTCGTCGCCTTCACCTGAGGATATACAACGCTACGGGGGTGCAGGGGAGAAAGATGCACACGTCAATGGGAAACTAATGGCTTGTTTAGGCAATTTCAAGGGCAAACCGCGGAAGGAACCATTGGTGAATAAGCCTGCCGCTTTATAATACAGTGAAATGGAAAGCAGCGTCACTTTGGCTTCCGCCTCTTATAGTTTTCCAGGACGAACGTACCTAAGCCTTGCAGAGAGGAGTAAAAAGCCTTGCCGTTGTTCGCTTGGGTAAAGGTCTCTACGAATCGCACCAGGTAGGGATCGCGGGCGATCATAAAGGTGGTGATGGGAATCTCTAATTTTCGGCAGCGCACGGCGAGATTTAAGCAGCGATTGACGATCTTCCGGTCTAGGCCGAAGGAGTTCTTGTAGTAGTTCTTGCCGACTTTAATACAAGTAGGCTTTCCGTCGGTAATCATGAAGATTTGCTTATTAGGATTGCGACGCCGGCGCAAGAGGTCCATAGCCAGTTCTAAGCCCGCCACCGTATTCGTGTGGTAAGGTCCTACTTCGAGATAGGGTAGCTCTTTTAGCTGTATGGGCCAGGCGTCGTCTCCAAAAACGATGATGTCCAGCGTGTCCTTCGGAAACCGCGTCTGGATGAATTCTGCCAAGGCGAGCGCCACTTTTTTGGCGGGTGTTATCCGGTCTTCGCCGTACAAGATCATGGAGTGCGAAATATCGATCATGAGCACGGAGGACATCTGGCTCTGATAATAGGTCTCGTGCACCTCCAGGTCATCGGGGGTAATCCGAAAGTCGTCGATACCGTGATGGATGTAGGCGTTTCGCAGGGAGTTTGTAACGGCCAAGTTTTCCAAGGCGTCGCCGAATTCGTAGGGCTTTACATCGGCCGTAAATTCATCGCCTTGTCCGATGAACGGCGTGGTGTGCTGCCCGCTCTTTGCTTTTTTGATTTGGCCGAAAATGTCTTCCAAACTCTTTTGTCGAAGGGAAATTTCCATCTTGGCAGTTGGGCGAAAGCCGCCATCCCCATCGTCGGTGCGGCGGATGTAGCCCTTTTCCTCCAGGTCTCGAATAAAATCGCCTATGCCGTATTCGGGCGTGGTTAGGTGATATGCCTTATCCAGCTCCGTGAGCCAGGCCAGGGCTTCCCTGACATCGCCGGAGGTGTACAAGAGGAGTTCTTGAAAAATCTGAAAGAGACGGTCAAAAACGCTTTGACCGGGATTTTCCTTGTACTCAGAGAAGCGATACCCCAGCATGGCAAGGCCTTTTCCCTTGATAAACACCCACGAGGCTTCAGAGTTTTCACCCGATTCGAACAACTACCACACGGGCCTGGTGGTTTTGCAGATTATCCGAACATCGCCCGATTGTAGCGGTTGGCCACTTCCTCCCAGTTGACCACGTTGAAGAAGGCGCTGATGTAGTCTGGTCGGCGATTTTGATACTTCAAATAGTAAGCGTGTTCCCACACATCGAGGCCGAAGATGGGAGTGCCCACCTTGGGAACGATTTGCATCATCAAGGGGTTGTCCTGATTAGGTGTGGTGGTAATGAACAGGCTTTTGTCTTTGCCCACGCACAGCCATGCCCACCCGGAGCCGAAAACGCTTTTAGCCGCGTCTGAGAAGGTGGTTTTAAACTGGTCAAAGGAGCCGAAGGTATTTTGCAGCGCGTCTGCAAACTGTCCTTGCGGCAAGGGTGCTCCGCCGGGCTTCATGATTTGCCAAAAGAAGGTGTGGTTCCAATGCCCTCCGGCGTTGTTGCGTATCTTGCGGTCGGCATCGACCGTGGTGATGCGCGCTAAGATGTCCTCCAGTTCGTAGTCGGCATAGACGGTGCCCACTACGGCGTCGTTAAGGTTGTTGACATAACCCCCGTGGTGCTTCCCATGGTGTATTTCCATGGTCTGCTTGTCGATGTAGGGCTCCAGCGCATCCGAAGGGTACGGCAAGGGCGGCAAAACAAAGGGCCCCGTACGGCGCAATTTGGGCGGGGGGATAACGGGAGCCTTGCCACCGTTGGCCTTCTTAGAGGGGTCACAAGCCTTAAAAAGTGGGGATAGGGCCAGTCCGGCGGTCAACCACAAAGAAGTTTTTAAAAAAGTTCTCTTTTGCATAATAACGGCAGTTTTACGGTTCTGTAACCAAATAACTATCTATTTCAAGGGACATACAGACCAGTCAGGTGGCCTCTTTGTGCCGTAATGGCGTGCAAGTTAGCGCAGGTCGCGGGCCAAAAGACAAATCTTTTTGACCTTTTAACGGTTATAGCGCGGCATTTTGGAAACACTCATGTTTACCGGTATTGTTGAAGCACTTGGCACGGTAGAACACCTCGAAACCAAAGGGGCAAACGTGCACATCACCATCCGCAGTCCTATAAGCGACGAGTTGCGGATAGACCAAAGCGTCAGCCACGACGGCGTCTGCTTGACGGTAATAGCCGTGCGCAATGGGACCCATCTGGTGACGGCCGTAGAAGAAACCTTGCGGCGTTCCAATCTCAAAAACTGGCAGCCAGGCTATCGGGTAAATTTGGAGCGCAGCCTGCAATGGGGCGGGCGACTGGACGGTCACTTGGTGCAAGGACATGTGGACGACGTGGCCCTGTGCACGGCTGTAGAACCGCGAGACGGCTCCTGGCGATTCACTTTCCGATACGCGCCCACTCCGGAGCATCTGCTGGTAGATAAGGGCTCCATCTGTCTCAACGGCGTGAGCCTCACGGTGGTAGAACCTCAAGGCGATATCTTCTCCGTGGCCATTATCCCGTACACGTGGGAGCACACCAATTTTCGCTACTTACAAGTAGGTGATTGGGTAAACGTCGAGTTCGACGTGGTAGGCAAGTACATCACCCGATACCTTTCCCTCTACGGCCCGCGATAGACCTCTACCAAGGAACCGAGACGGCGCCCGGGCGCGTCTTATCGTCTGCTGCCGTCTCTGTGGAGGAAGATGGGCGCCCGGATATGCCGCGAAACTCGTCTTCTATGCGCCGGGCGATACTTCTCTTTAGCTCTTCCGACCGCTCGAATTCACGCATCACCTCCTTCTTGCCCCGTTTCATGTCGTATTTTTTATCTACCCGCCCGCGGATGGTGTAGAACACATTGAACCATCCCTCTCGAGCAGGTAGGGGTTCCAGGTCCGGGTCATGGCGCTTAATGCGCTGGAGCAGCACCTGGCCGACGTTTACTTTGATGCGGTAATCTACGACGTTATCGAAAGTGTGGGTGCCGGATAGGGTCATGTTTAGCGCATTGCTCTGCACCAACATAACCGGCACATGAAGGGTGCGATGCTTGATCTCCAGATAATTCTGTAGGTCGGCAAAGCGGACTCGGCGCAAGTCTTCAAGATGAATAAACCCAGAAAAGTCCTCCAGCATCTTTACGCCGACCAGCTCGCCCTCTGTTGCCCGAGCATCGGCTAAAACGCGCAATTCGTCCATCAAAAAGCGGTGCTGCTCATCCCAGAAGGCGTAAGCTACTAAGCGGCCGGACAGGGTACCTCTCAGGTTTTTATCGGTGATGACGTCCTGGTCAAAATTGTTGCACTGTTCCATAAGGGTTTTCAGGTCTACGGCTTTTAGGGTAACGCACATTTTTAGGGAAGGCCGCGGTACCAAATGCGCGACGCCGGCGAGTTGGGCTTCGCCTTTCATGGCTTGCGCGTCGGCGCGAAAGTGGAGCGCACCGTCATCGATGGCCGCCAGGGCGTTTAGTCTTTGCCCGCGCACATCTCGATGGGCAAAAGCATCATAGGCCATCTCGAAGGTGCCTTTGAGGCGCTGCAGGAGTCGCCGGTGTTCTATGTCCGCTCCCTGAAGCGAAGAATCTTGTGGCACCGGCTCGTCGGTAGAGGCAAACAGGTCGAGCAGCTGACCGAGGTCGAGAAATTGCCCTTGTACGCGGGCGCTAAATACCAGCTTCGTCTCCGCCGATGTAGTCGAGTCGGCGAAAAGTACCGGCAGCGCGTTTTCCACATAGCCTTGCAGCCATCCGTCGCTTCGGCCGATGACGGTCTGTACGCTGTCGATGCGCAGCAAATTGCCCTCTAAGGTCACTCGGCCGGAAGAGAACTGCACAGGAGTGCGGTTATAAAGAACGGAGAATCCGTCAAATGCAATGTCGGCCGTCGCATGCACTTTCGAGACCGCCTTCACATCGACCATGTCGGAGTACTTCCCCTGTACGGATAGGTTCGAGATGCGCAGCACTCCATCGCCTCCGCCGATCATCGGGTTATTCAATAGACCGTAAGCTGCCGCAATGGGCAAGGCACCTTGACATCGAAAATCTACCTGTGCATCTTGAAAGCCGCCGACCTTCAGCTGAAGGGCCAGCGGATGCCCGGCGAAGTCCGCCGTAAAATCGGCCACCTCAAAAACGCTCTCCCCCGATAGAGCGGCGCGGTATTTCATGCGAAACGACACGTCCCGAAGCGGACTTTGGAGCTTTTCTGAAGCCACCATACCCTTTTGCAGAGCAGCCGCCACTTCTATGGTGGGCAACTGAGTTTTACTCATCCTCCCGCGCACCGATGCGGTAAAAGTGTAGGTACCGCTGCTGCGGAAATCGCTAAAGTATCGGCTGTACGGTTCGGGCAGTAGCGCCACCAACAGCGATACATCGCCCTCCCGACCCCTCAGCTGTAGGTTTACATCGGAAAATGGCCCTTTGTCGGAAAGAAAACCCGATACCTCGAAAGCATTGCCGCCAACCCACAACTCTACGTTTTGAACATCGTACAGTCCTTTGCCCCAATCTACCGCCAACGCCGCGTGATAGCGCAAAGGCTGCCCTAATAGATACCGACTGTCGCCTATTTGTAAACGGGCTATTGTCATATCGGCCTGAGAGAGAAGGGTAAATTGCTGAGCAGAGAAATTGCCGGCAACACCCGCGCTTTTCAAGTTGATACTCGCCCTCTGCCGGGTGGAGGCATTGTCGTACGTGAGGTAAACGTCTTTGACCTCTGCATTCTCTATAGACAGTTGAAAATCATCATCAGACGGCTGCTTGTACCGGCCATCCGTTTTGAAGATGTCGTAGTTCGCCCGCCCGCGCTCATCGATAAAAACGTTGAACGAGCCACCTCGGATGACTATTTTTTTCACCTCAATACGGTGCCCAAAAAGGCTAAACAAGCGGAACCGAAACGATACTTCCCGCGCCTGCAACAAATAGCGCCCAAAGGCATCTTTCATCTGTACTCCCTCCAGATAGATAGCCGCCTCCGGAAAGGAGCGAATCAAAGAAAGCCCTGCCTTCTGCACGCGCAACTCGGTGCGCACTTGGGCGCTTAACGCACCGAGCAAACGCCGACTGATGGGCTCATCGAAAAAGGCAGCAATGCCGATTAAACTCAAAAAACAGGTGAGTAAAACGATAAGCATCCCCCATGCCCACCGCCTCCACCGGCGACGGCGTGGGGGATGTTGTGGCTGCTCAGACATGACGGACCCGATTTTTCTACAAAAATACCAAAACTTTCGCGTCAAGTGCTTGCCTGCGCTGAGCGGTTACCCTGAGCCTACCGGCAAAAAGAAAAAACTCACCTACACGCTCATTCCTCTTTACCGCCTATCCTTGTGCTTTCTTGAAGAAGCACCGACACTTTTGCCGATTGTTGTACTGTGTCGCCGTTGCTTCATAAGAAAAACATTTTCTTTAGCGGTCAAAAAACGGGAACGTCATGCTAAAAAGCCTAAAAAGAGGGCTAATTACTGCAGCCGACTACCTCCGATACCGACGCTCGTATGCCCAAGACGGAGAAGATGTCGTCTTCTTATCCTTTTATGAAGGCGTAAAGCGCTACAAAGGCTTTTACGTGGACGTCGGGGCGCATCACCCCGTCCGGTTCTCCAATACGCTGGCTCTATATCGAAAAGGATGGCGCGGCATCAACATCGACCCTACCCCGGGCAGCATGCGGCCCTTTCGTTGGCTACGCCCTCGAGACATCAACCTGGAGATAGCAATAGGTGAGCACAGCGGAACGGCCACCTTCTACTGCTTCAACGAACCGGCGTTGAACAGCTTTGATCCGGTCACCGTAGAGGTGCACTTAAAAAACCCTCGATATTACCTGCGCCGGACGATAGAGGTGCCCGTGGAGCCGCTTGCCTCGATACTGAACCGCTATCTGCCTCCTCGGCAAACTATCGATTTGCTCAGTATCGACGTAGAAGGCATGGACTTGCAAGTGTTGCAGTCCAACGACTGGCAGCGCCATACTCCGCGCTTTGTACTGGTCGAAGAGGTGGGCTTCCTCATAGAGCGGTATGAGGAGTCGGCCATTTACAACTTTTTGAAAGCACAGGGTTACCGCTTGGTAGCCGTTATGAAGCGGAGCCTGTTGTTTCAGCAACAATCCTAATTATGCAACCTAAGCACCCGCCTTGACGACCTTCCGGGTAAGCGTTTGGTTGCCGATTTGGCACTTGACGAAATAAACGCCGGGAGAAAGGTTGGGAAGCTCTACTCGGTATTGACCTGCGTTCAGATTTCTGGAGGGAAGCAACAAGGCGACCCGCGTGCCGCTCTCGTTCGTCATTTCGATGGCCGTGGCAGCCGGCTTGTCTAAGACAAAATCGAGAAAGGCTTTGTCCACATAAGGGTTGGGGTATATCTTCATCTCTACCACACCGCTCGTCCCGCTCCCTGCATATAAATACTCTTCTACGCGTCGAACGGCTCGAACAGGGGCGGTGCCAATAGTCGGCTCACCCTCCGTTTTTTGCGGCTGCTCGCCGGCTTCCGGGCTACAGGCCGTTTGCGAAGAAAGCCAACAAACGGCATTGAATAAAATCCGCGTAGAGATAGGTTCGTCGTAATAGTATTCGATGCCGATATACACAACCTTACCACTGCCCAAGGGCTTATAGCCTATTGTAGAGTAGCCCCGCACGCTGGCCAGTGAAACGTACGCCGGGTCGGACACATCTAGAGGATAGACGTAATTCGCCAGCACAAAGTCCTCCGGCGTATCCTTGAAGATAGGATGCATTCTCTCTTCCTCGTGCACCCCTACCTGTGTGCAGAAGTAGCCAAAATCTATGTCGAGGAGGCCGTATTGCTGCAGGAGACCAAATTTGTCCGTACCGCAAAAGATGACGTTTCCACCGCGCTGTACATACTGTCGAAGCACCTTGCCATACGCACGAGCCAGGCGCTCCGGGTCTTGAGCCGGATAGGGCACGACAACGACTTGATGCTGAGCGAGCTGCACCGATAGCTGTTGAGGAGAGCCTTTGCTGAAAACCGTAACACCCACAGCAGGGAGCTGACGGCTCAGTAAAGTCTTCATTTTGCCCGCATAAACGCTATCGTAGGCGCTGTAATCGAGCAAAAGCACGCGAAGCCCTGCCGGCTCCGCGTGCTCCCTCGACAATGAGCCCCCACTCCAAACATGCCGAAGAACGGGCCAAACTTTTGGAAAAGAGTACAGTACTGCATCGGGCGAAACAGGCCCTTTCGCACCAGGAGAAAACCCTTCGAGAGAGAGGAGGCCAAAACCGCCCATTATGACTGCCAACCCTGCCAAGCCGGTACTTCGAAGCATAGCCGCAAGTATGTGTTTTTTCCTATAAAAACCGTTTTAGCCTTCAAACGAAGAGCGAGCGCCGCTTCTTGCAAGGACAATGCCATTTTAATGGCACAAAGGTAAGCTCTCCTAATAACAACAGTCGCCGAAAGGCACCTCAACGGGTAACCCAACGGCGACTGCTGCAATAAACCGGTCGAAAATTTAAATTTATTTTTTCGCCACGACGGTAACGTTCAGGTCAAACTCATCGTAAATAGTTTTGTCGCCGAGGTTGTCGAAAAACGACCCGGAGCCGTAGCGCACGTTAAACTCCGTGCGGTCGATGGTTATCTTGCCCGTAGCTTTCACCTGATTGCCGCTATCGCTCACGGCGGCATTAAATTTAATTTCCTTAGTGATTCCCTTAATGGTCAGGTCACCGGCGATACGGTAATTGCCTTTCGTATCCACCGGGAAGGCTTTTGTGATTACAAAGCGCGCTACGGGATGTTGCTGCACACCGAAAAAGTCGTCGCTCTTGAGGTGACTGACCAGCTTAGCTGCCGTGGCGCCCTCCAAGTCGGTACACGTGATCGTCGTCATATCCACCTCAAACGACCCACCGGTGAGCTTGCCGTCGGTAAACTGTAGTTCGCCATTTTTCAGCTTGACGGTACCCGTATGCTCACCTGTAACCTTGTACCCTTTCCAGACGACCACACTGCTCGAGGGGTCCACTTTGTAGATAACCGGGGTAAGTGCTGCTACACCAAACAGAGCCATAAGCGGAAGGAAGAGTAGTTTTTTCATACCTTAGTAAATAGATTTTTGATGTGGTAAAGGATAAAATCGTGCGGCTAAACAAGAGCAATAAAGGGTGGGTTCACGTGCGCTCCTTAAATAAGTGTTAAAACACCGAAATGGAGGCCATCTTGGCTGCTTTGCCTTTTAGAGAGCGTCATCGAGGAGGGTATCCTCCTCACGATGGATGGGCTCAAGAGTGGTATTTTGTTGTCGGGCCAGTTGACACCAAGGACAATCGGCCTTTTGGCACCCCGGCTCGAAACGGGCTGCCTGGATGTTTTCCCAGGTATCGGTAATGAGCTTTTTTGCGAAAAGCAGGTCTTGTGCACTCAGCTCGATGGGTACGCAGAGGAACTGACCTTTGTCGTCGGGTTCGAGCCATTGTACGAAGGCATAGCGAACGGGTTCGGCGAACAGCCTTACGCTGTCTAAAAGAACGCGGTAAAAGGCCATTTGTAGCCAGTATTCTCCTCCATAAGGTTGTTTGTCGGAGGGCGGTTGTGTCTTTTGCAGACGGGGAGTACCGGTTTTAAAGTCTATCACGGCTATGGCGCCCTTTTCTACCCATTCGACGCGGTCTATAATACCGGCTAAAGGGACACCTTCGCAGTGGGCGCGGTCGATCTGCACCTCGGCCAGGGCATTTTTAGGCCGGGTCGAGAGGTTCCTTTCCCAGAAGTGGGCCAACCGTTGCCGACCGATGGCCACGCGCTGCTGAAAGTTGGCCGGAGAAAACAAGTCCTTCCTGCGCTCCATTTCCGCCTCAAAAAACTGCAGCAGCGCCGAGGCGGGGGCCTTATCATCTTGCTTGAGGTGCGAGGTAAAGCGCTGCAAGGCGCGGTGCATGGCCTGGCCGTATACAGAGGCTTCGGAAGGAGCTGAAGGAATTTTCAAGAGGTCCTCAAAATAAAACGCACGCGGACAACGCAGATAGCGGTTCAGAGCAGAGATGGTCAATTGAAAATGAGCCAACAGACTTTTCCACAGCGAGGCCTCCGGCAAAGGCACATAAGAGTGACTGGGGCCGTCTAAGAGCTGAGTTAATCCGTTCAGCTGGGCATTAGCGGTGACCTCTCTGAGGCGAATAGGCAGTCCGGCCTCACCGATGAATTGCGAAGGCAAGCGAGGCGTGCCGTCTTCGCCTTTTTGGGCGTAAGAGAGGTGTAGGGTGCGTTTCGCGCGGGTTATGGCCACATAAAAAAGTCGGCGCTGCGCTTCGAGCGTGTCTACCTCTGCAGAGGGCTGTAAGTCTGGCGGCAGCGGGAAGTAGTCGCGCTGCACGGGGCTCTTCTTTTCCCAAAAATCCTCTACACAATCGATAAGGAAGACGTGCTCAAACTCTAGTCCCTTAGCGGCGTGTGCTGTGAGGAGCTGCACGGCCGGTCCTCCTTGGACATATCGTTGAAGAGGCAAAGACAGGCGATTGTCGGTCATTCCCTGTAAGGTTTGCAGGAAATGCCGCAAGGCGGCATGAGGAGTGCGCTCGGCAGGTGAAGCCTCTCGGCGGCGCAGTGTTTCGGCGACGGCAAAGTCTAGGAAGGTTTTTAGGGCCTGCAAAGCCGTCCACCTGTCGGGCTGTTCGTTTGCCCATGTCAACAGGCCTGTTTGAGCATACAGACGCTCGAGCAACTGAGGCAGCGGTTCACAATGGACGGCGGCGATCCAATGGTCTAAATGCCGGCGGATGTACTCGAAGGCTTTCGCATGGCGCAGAGGCAGATGTGATAGAGCCTCCTCCGAGGTAAGCAGGTTTCGCCACGGCAGGGATTGCCCACCCTCCGTGTAGATACGGAAGGCGGCGGCTATTGTTGCCAAATCGGCCGGGTGAAGCCGCCAAAACGGGGCGTGAAGTAATCGAAAAAGCCGGTGCTCTCCGCGGTGAGGCTGTTCGGCCTCGTCGGCCAGGTAATGCAACAGCTCGCGCAGCTGTTCGATGAGGGACATGTTTAAGATGTCCACCGGGCGTTTAGCCTGATGAGGGATGTTTCGGCGGGCCAGCAGCTCCTGCAAAGCGTCGGCTTGACGGTGTTGGGCATAGATCACCGCTACTTCTGCGGGCGATACGCCCTCCTCGAGAAGGCGTTGAATGCGGTCGGCGACGTCTGCAATTTCCGATAGGCGCGTATCGTAGGCATACACCACCACCTCACCGCTCCCTAAAACGGTGGCCTTCAGATGCTTATTAAAGGGCTTGTCGTCCATCTGCCTGGCCCGTAGCGTGTTGTAAGAAATGAGACGGGCCGCCGTGTCCAAAATAGCTTGGGTGGAGCGGTAATTATGGCGCAAGACAACGGTGGTAAGGTCTCGATGATAGCGCTGCTGAAAGTCCCTCAGGTGCTCTAAGCGTGCTCCTTGAAACTCGTAGATGCTCTGATCGTCGTCGCCCACGATAAAGATATTGGGGGCATCCCAATATGCCAACAGGCGATGAAGCAAATCGTACTGCGCTCCATTGGTGTCTTGAAATTCGTCTACCTGGACGTACAAGTAGCGCTCCTGATAAGTGCGTAAAAGCGCTTCGTGTTTTTCAAAAGCGCGCAGCACCCACAGGACCATGTCTTCAAACTCGTAGCGATGGGCCTGCTCCAAAGCGCGCAAATAGTTGGGATACAAGTCGGCCGCGGCCTTGAGGCGCTCCATCCGCTCTTTTGCCTCGGCCATCTGAGCGGTTTTTGGCTCTCCCTTTCGGGCAATAGCCGTGTTGCGCCGATAGACGTATGCCGGATGGGTTGGCAGCTCGCGCAAAAACTTATCGGCGCAGCGATGAATCCAACCGGGCATCCAGTTTTCGCGCTTCATTAAAGAAAAGAGGTTGCGCAAGCGTTTTTCAAACGCGAAAGCGTTCTTGTACCCGTGCCGAAGCGGGTGTTCAGGAGGAAGGTCGGCCAATAGCCGTCGGATGATCTCGATGCGTTCCCATTCGGATACGGGCTCCAATTCCGCGAAGTCGAAATACTCGGGGTTCTCCTGTATGATGCGATGGCAGAAGCCGTGAAAAGTGCTGATGGGCACCCGATAGGCTTCCGGCCCTATCATTTGCAACAGGCGCATGCGCAGCGCACCCACCGCCGCATCTGTGAACGTCAGGCATAGGATACTTTGAGGCGGCGTGTCCGTCTCCAGTAGAATCTTACCTACCCGAGCGGCCATCAGGTGCGTCTTTCCGGTGCCCGGCCCGGCAATCACCATAACCGGTCCCTCGACCTGCTCTACTGCCCGACGCTGTTCCGCGTTCAGGGTATCGAGCAGAGCAAAAAATGCCGTGCGGTATGTATGCGCAGCCATAGAAGTTTCCAATACAATTCGGGAAATACTCTCAAAGACGGAAAGGTAGCGGCCAAGACCTTCGTCAGCGGTGCATTTTCAAAAACTGCGACAGGCCATTTTCGTCGATAACACCTATTAACTCTCCTTGATACGCCACGGCGATTAAAGGCGAGCCTTCTCGGCGGATGAGAAAGTGTACGTACTCCAAGCGTGCCTCCCGAGGAACTATCGTCACCTTGGCCTTCAAGTATTTTTCTATCGGTGCCGCATAGTCGCGGCACCTGAGGGCCTCCATGATGTTTTTCTCCTCTAACACACCTAAGAGTCGGCCTTGCACATCGAAGACGAGAAAATGCCGTTCCAACCCCGTTTGCAAGAGGTGTATGGGCGTTTGCATCCAATCTGCCGACGAGAGGCGAGTAAACGAAGTGCGCACCAAATCGGCAGCTTTAAATCGGCGAAGAAGGGCTTCGAGGCGGACGTTTTGACTCTCCGCTTGGGCCAAGACGAAAATAAAAATACCGATAAGCGCCAAGGCGTACGTCGTCTTCCAAAGGCCGATAACGACGAATAGCGCAGCAATGGCTTGCCCTAATCGGGCCGCTATTTGAGTGGCTTGCACGCGACTCATCCGCGCGGCCAACATAGCCCGCAAGATGCGCCCGCCGTCCATAGGAAAGGCCGGTATGAGATTGAAAACGACCAATACGACATTGGCCGAAATCAGGGCCGACAAGTAAAACAGCTCAATGCGAAGGGAAGGCTCCAGTTCGTAAAAGGCCTCCGCTTCAATGGGAGCGCCCGGCAGCAGGCTTTGCTCCAGCCACCAATGCAAAACCAGCAGGTGTTCCTCTGAAAGGAGCGCCCAACTACCCACATACAAGCCTGCAGATATGAACACGTTGACTAAAGGCCCGGCAATGGCCACGACGAACTCCTGGGTGGGTTTTTCGGGCATGTACTCTAACCTAGCTACTCCGCCGACAGGCGTGAGGATGATGTCTTGCGTGCGCACGCCGTATCGCCGAGCTGCCAATGCGTGACCGTACTCGTGTAAGAGAACGCAAGCAAACAGCACGACGAAAAAAACCGATATCCACAACGTGTTTTGCCACCCTAATCCATTCAGGTGACCCACCCCGAAAATGTAGAAAAAAATCAGAAAGAACGTCCAGTGCAGGTGCACCGGAATACCAAGCCAGGTAAACAATTTTAACGAGCCGCGCATGGGTGCAGTAAGTCCCTACTTGTGGGTAGGTGGCGACTTTTGGGCTATAACGATATATTGATATTCAAGTGTTTCCTGATCTACCATGGTTAATTGAAAGCCCACGGATTCCACCTCTTTGACGACCTCTGACAGGGCAACCTTGTGCTCATCGGGTGGGCCTATGGGTAGCCGTGTTTTCTTGAAATCGATAATAAGCAACTTGGCCTGAGGCTTCATTCCTTCCCACAACGTTCTCAAGTAGGCGGGTCGGTGGCTGAGGTAGCCGTAAGTATTCACAATAATGACGGCATCCACTTCTTCGGGCAGCAACATAGGATTGTCAGGCCGAGCAAGGCGAGTTTCAAAGCGACGCTGATAAACCGGCGTTAAGCGCACCTTGATGCTATCCATAAAGTGGATAAACCGCGGGTCAATATCGACGGCAATCACCTTGGCCGCTACCGGCACTAAGCGAAAGGCGAAATAGCCGGTACCGGCCCCGATGTCCACCACCGTTTTGCCACTCAGGTCGCCCAGCAGGGAGATAACTCTGTCGGGCTTTTGCCAAATGACTCGGTCTTTGCTTTCGTAGTCGGCCACCAAACTTTCAAAACTGCTTGGGTCTGAGATTTCTACGGTGAGATTATTGAACCTTCCGGGCGGTTTTTCGCTGCCGGCGACAGAGGAGTCGGCGGCCGGAGGCGAAGAGGGGCGATGCTGGCAAGCGACGAAAGTAATCGAGAGGAATAGGAAGAGAAAAACGTTGGGGTGCATGGCGTAAACGGTTGAGGAACCTGAGCACAAAATAAGCACAGGTTGAGGAAGGCGCTTCAAAGGTAGCCAAAGTTTAGGGTTCGGTTTTCCGCCGTTCTTACAGGAGGTGATGCTGTAAATAAAAAGTAGCAACACCGGCCAGGTAACCTATCAACGCATACAGGCTGATACGACGCAGATACCAAATGAAGTTGATGCGCAGCAAACCCATTGCCGCTACGCCGGCAGCCGAGCCGATGATGAGCATACTACCGCCCGTACCGGCGCAATAGGCCAGCAGCGTCCAAAAATCGTGGTCTGTGGGGTACGTATCCAACGGATACATCCCCATGGCGGCGGCCACCAGGGGTACGTTGTCCACTATAGCCGAAAGCATGCCGATGAGCGTATTCAGCGGGTAAATGTTGCCCTGAAAGAAGTCGTCCAGACGATCGGCCAGTACCCTGAGATGACCGGAGGTGGATAGCGCACCCACTGCCAGCAGGATACCCAAAAAGAAAAGAACGCTGGGCGTATCGATTCGCCGCAGCACGTTTGCCACCGAAAATTCATGTCGAACGTCTTCAGGCTTATCTCTGTGGATGTACTCGGTGACATACCAGATAAAGCCCAAGGACAGCAAGACTCCCATGAAGGGCGGATAATGGGTAATGGCCTTAAAAACCGGCACAAAGAGAAGCCCCAGCGTGCCCATAGCAAAAATGAGATGCTGCTCATGCACGCCCCACTCGTAACCGTTGTGCTCATTGGTACTCCCCTCCGGTGGCTCCACGGTGCCTTTTAATGTGTACGAGGCGATCAACAAGGGTACCACCAGGCAAACTACCGAGGGCGCCAACACGGCCTTAATGACGTGTAATGTGGTGATTTGCCCGCCAATCCAAAGCATGATGGTCGTCACGTCTCCAATAGGAGACCACGCCCCTCCGGAGTTGGCGGCTAACACTACGAAACCGCCCGCCAACCAAGCGTCCTCTGTGCTCTTAATCAAACGCCGGATGAGCGCACACAGAATGATCGTCGTGGTAAGGTTATCCAAAATAGCCGAAGCGACAAAGGCCACTATGGAAATAATCCAAAGCAAGCGCGCCCGGCTCAGGGTCTTGATGCGGTCGGTGATGACCCGAAAACCCTCGTGCTGGTCCACCAGCTCGACAATCGTCATAGCACCGATGAGGAAAAACAGGATCTCCGCAATCTCTCCCACCTGCTCAAAGAGGCTATGGTCCAGGAATTTAAGAATGTCCGAGCGTTGTTCTTGCGACAAGCTGCTGTAAATGGGCATCTGCTCGATGCCAAACAGCAGTACCAACCAGCACAGTACCCCTGTAAGTAAAGCCGAGGCGGATTTGTCTATTTTCAGCGGATGCTCTAAGGCAATGAACGTGTAGCCGATAATGAAGACTGCCACGATAAGTAAGTCCATGTCCGTAAGTGATAAGGGTTAGAAAATGCTGTCCTAAGCCCCGCGCGCCGAACGGGAGCGAGAAAAGATTAGATGCCCGATATGTACTGCTCTAAGAATTGAATGTGAACGCTCTGCTCGCGAATAATGGCGTGGACGATATCTCCGATGCTCAGCAGTCCTATGACTCGACCGCCCTCCACCACCGGCAGGTGGCGTATGCGCTTATCGTTAAACAGCCGCATACAGTCTTCAATGCTCATTTCCGGCGAGACGGTGATTACGTCAGATGTCATTACCTCTGTCACCGGCGTGCTTTTGGCTTTTCGCCCTTGAAGGATGCCTTTGCGAGCATAGTCGCGTTCGGAAAAAATGCCGACCAGGCGCTCATCATCCATGACCAATACGGCGCCGATATTTTTTTCACTCATCAGCTGCAACGCATCGATGACCATACAGGTGGGAGACACCGACCACACGCGGTAATCGCCTTTCCCTTCCAAGAGTTTTTTTACCGGTAGCATAGCGAGTAAGCACGAGAAAGAGGTGAACGAGGAGATTATTTTTTGCGTGGGCCAAGATAGACAGCTGCATTGGGCTTTGCCAAACTTTTCAAGGTAAGTTTGCGTTTAGAAAAGCAGTTTTTAGCCGTTCACTCGCCCGAGGCAGCTTACCTTTGGGGTCAAACACCGCAAGACATGCTCACCGTAATTTTATTGGCCGTTGCCGTGGTTTTATCTGCTTTTTTTCTTTTCAGTCTCCGCATTTTGCTGATAAAAGGTGGTCAGTTTCGCGGCACCTGTGCTAACAACAATCCCTTTTTGCGCAAAGAAGGTGCCACTTGCGGCGTCTGCGGACGAGCCGCGGGCGAGCCCTGCGGAAAGGAAGAGAGCACTCTTGTGGTAAAAAAACAGTCGTCCTAAATCCCAAGAACACCGAAGAGAAAGTTGGGCGCACGTTATTCTCTTTTTGAAATTCAAATACCTTCACGGTGGTCATGCGAAAAGAACACCTCATTTTGCTGAGCGGCATGCTCACACTCCTATTTGCGGAGCCCTCCTCCTCTCAGCCGTTGCGCGGGGTGTGTGGCACTTCCTTGGAAGACCAGCTGCTCTTCGAACCTCGCCTACTCGACAACTTAGCCCGCTCTCAGGACCCCTCTGCCGTGCAAGAGCGCGGGTCCGTTCAATATGTACCGGTACATTTCCACCTAGTGGGCAACAGCGGGGGCAAGGGCAGAGTAGCAGAGGCCCGGGTGTTAGACCAACTCTGCGCTTTAAACGACGCTTTTGCGCCTATGAATATCCGCTTTTACCTGCGCCCTCACCCTACTCACGGCAGTATTTTTAATTACAACATCAACAACGACAACGTCTACGACAACCAGACGGCGTGGTTCACCATGCAGTCTCAGCGGCATCCAAATGCCATAAACATCTACATTGTCAATCAAGCGACTACGAGCAACAACCAACCTGGGGTGACATTGGCCTACTATAACCCTCAGCGCGACTGGATTGTATGCCGAAAGGACCAAATAAACGGCTCTAAGAGCAATTCTACCTTGCCCCACGAAGTGGGGCACTTCTTTAGCCTACAACATACGTTTTTCGGTTGGGAGAGCCAACCTTTTACTCCTTCCTTTCCCTCCTGGCCCAAAGCACCCGCCACCTCTCCGGGCGGCTCGCCCACCGAGCGCATGAACGGAACCAACTGCACCACGGCAGCCGACAAGATTTGTGACACCCCTCCGGATTATAATTTCGGCTTTGGCGCCACCAGCTGTGCTTATAACGGCGGTGCGCAAGACCCCCTGGGGGTACCCGTAGCGCCCATGGCCAACAATATGATGGGCTACTTTAACTTTTGCAGCGAGTACGTCTTCACCTCTCAACAACGAGATGCCATCCTCGCCGACCGCGCCTCATCTGCCCGCAACTATTTGAACAACAGCTTTTCTCCCATCGCTACCGAAATCATTACGCCACCCGACTTGCTTATTGTCCCCGTAGGAGGTGTTGAGGTGCCTTTTTACGACGACGTTCAAGTGGAGTGGCATCCGGTAAACGGAGCGAAATATTACTTGGTAGAGTTCGACATTGTCAACTCATTCTCTTCGAGTTTCGCCCAATACTTTGTCACCTCTAACACCCAACTGACCGTTACTACCCTATTGCCCAATCGGCTTTACCAGTGGCGCGTAAGGCCTTTCAACGAGTATGTCACCTGCGCTACCGCCCGTCAATCCAATTTTCGCACTCCGAGTACTTCGGCCGATAGGGAAATCGCCCAGCTCAGGCGCTGGCACCTAACTCCCAATCCATTCTCACCCACTGCCGGCGCACCGCAAATGACGTTGGAGACACACGAGGCCATGGAAGTCGAAGTGCACGTCTTAGACGCCACAGGACGGGTGCTGTACGTTCAAAGAGGGATTTATCTGTCTGCAGGAAAGCATACTTTATCTCTACCTGCGGAAGTTTTTTCTTCGACAGGGATCTATTGGGTCGTGCTGCAAAGTCCCAATGGCCGCTCTATCAAACGGCTTGCAGCCGTTCGGTAGACGGCGTTTCTCCCGTTTAGCGGTCTTTTTTCCACTGCGAGAAACGCGCAACGACTCGCAGAAAAAGGCACCTTTTAATACAAAAGCGCCCTGTGAAACTCCACCCGGTGTATTCATGAACCGAGAAAACGCTCTCCAGACCCATGTTTTTAAAGCAAGCTATCATTTATCTGGCTGCAGCCGTTTTGTGTGTTCCCGTGACCAAGAGGTTAGGATTCAGCTCGGTCATCGGCTATCTGTTGGCCGGTATCCTTATTGGCCCTTTCGGCCTGGGCTTGGTGGCCCAAGAGCGTACGGAGCTGATGCACTTCGCCGAGATGGGCGTGGTCATGATGCTCTTCATCATCGGCTTAGAGTTAGAACCGGCGCAGTTTTGGGCCATGCGGCGCTCCATTTTAGGTTTGGGCATCGGCCAGATGGGAGTAACCACGGTGTTCTTGGGCGCCTTCTTTTTGTATTTGGGCTGGTCCTGGCCGATAGCGCTCACGGTAGCGTTGGCATTTTCGATGTCCTCGACCGCTATTGTTCTACAGACCCTGAAAGAGCGAGGCAATGCGCGTTCGGTGATGGGGCAATCCGCTTTTTCCGTTTTGTTGTTTCAGGACATCGCCGTCATTCCCATTTTAGCACTCATGCCCCTGTTGGTAGTGGGCAACACCGGAGCTCCGCTGCAGAGCCTGAGTCACTCGCAAATCGAAGATTTGCCCGGCTGGCTACAGACCTTAGTTGTGGTGGGAGTGGTGGGCGGTATTCTCTCCTTTGGGCGCTATATCTTTCTGCCTATCCTCTTAGTCGTTGCTCGCACCCGGCTACACGAGCTGTTTACCGCCTCCTCGCTCCTCTTGGTACTGGGCGTATCGTACGTGATGCAACTCATCGGTCTGAGCCCTGCCTTAGGTGCCTTTTTGGCCGGTGTCGTGTTGGCCAATAGCGAGTTTCGCCATGAACTGGAGAGCGATATTTCACCTTTCAAAGGGTTGTTTTTGGGCTTGTTCTTTATCGGGGTAGGAGCAGCCTTGAATTTCGACCTGATCTTTGAATACCCCGGGGTCATCCTTATGATGGTAGCGCTGATCATGCTCCTAAAGGGCGGGAGCCTATTCTTGGTGGGACGTTTTTTCCGAATGAGTAGCGACCAGAACCTTCTGTTCTCCATAACTATGAGCCAAATCGGAGAATTCGCCTTCGTTTTGCTCAGTTTCGCCCAGCAAATCAATCTCCTACCGGAACAACTGGCCAATCCGCTCATGTCGGTCACGGCTATTACCATGTTTGCTACGCCGATTCTTCTGCTGATTTACGACCGCCTAATAGACCCCTACTTCGGCGTCAAACAAAACCCCGAGCCCTCATTTAAAGAGGAAGTAGAGGAGCAACACCCGGTACTCATTGCGGGCTTCGGGCATTTCGGCAGCACCATCGGCCGTCTGCTGCGCTCGAACGGCATCGAAGCAACCGTATTAGACCACGACTCAGACCGCGTAGAGCTGTTGCGTAAGATGGGCTTCAAGGTATACTATGGCGATGCCACGCGGTTAGAGATTTTAAAGGCGGCCGGAGCGGATAAAGCTAAAATTTTTATCGCAGCCGTGGATTCTCCGGAGACTAACGCGCGTATCATCGAGACCCTCAGAAAACACTTTCCGCATCTGCGCATTTTCGCCAGGGCGCGCAACCGCATGGACGCCTCCGATCTCATCGAACACCAAATCGAGAACGTCTATCGAGAGACGCTGTACACCGCCGTTAGGTTAGGCGAAGATGTATTGGCCGCCTTGGGTTTCCGCCGCTATACGGTAAAACGGCAAGCGATGCGCTTCATCCGGTACGATGAACATTCGCTGCGCAAACTGGCAGCAGCGCGCCGCGAAAGGCGCGACTATGTGCTGACGGTCAAGGAAGAAATCGAACTGCAAGAGCGCCTCCTGCAAGACGACCTCATGGCCAACCTCAGTGCCGACGATCACGCCTGGGACAGCGAACCCATGCGCGCCAAAACCTAATTTTGACCGCCCTGATAAATCATTGCAATGTGCGGGATGCCGTCTTCCAGGTACTCCTCTCCTGTATGGTGAAAGCCAAAGCTTTCGTAAAAGGTCTTTAGATAAGCCTGGGCGCTGATTTTTATCGGTTTGCTGCCGAACACCTTTGTGCACCAAGCCATACTGTGCGCCATGAGCAAGCGCCCAAGGCCCAGTCGCCGCACTGAAGGCGCGCTGACCACCCGACCTATAGACGCATATGCCTCATAGCCCACCCCCGGCGGTAACAAGCGGGCATAAGCCACTAACCGGCCCTGGGTGTCGCGCCCCATGAGATGCCAACTGCTTACATCCTTGCCATCGGCATCCAAGTACGGGCAATTTTGTTCTACGACGAACACCTCTTGGCGCAGGGCCATAATGTCGTACAATTCGTACACCGTTAGCGCATCGAAGGGCTTGCACGAAAAAGAAACCTCTTGCATAGTCCGGCAACAAAAGTAGCCAATCGCTCCGAACCCATTCGGAGGCAGGGCTCCATCAGGAGGCGGCAGGGATGCCGGCACTTTAGTTAAAATTCGTTAAGGCGTTAATTGCCCGTTAATCATTTGTGCTACAAGGGCGCATCGGTTTTCTTTGCTCGAAAAAAGCACTGGTTATGAAATCGTTGTTGACGATAACTCTGCTCGTGTTGAGCAGCGCGATGGCCTGCGCCCAGCTGTATGTAGAAGGCACTCTACTGTCGCCCTCTAATACGGGGGCGTACCTGGAAGCTACCGCCTTGCGCCGCATAGACGGAACGTTTCACATGGGTATCGATTACGGGCAAAAGCGAAGCCGCCGGCCTCATGACTGCCTAACCGATAGCAAGGGGCGCCGTTATGAATTTCGCAGTGCAGTAGACGGCTTAAACTATCTGTACGAAAACGGCTGGGAAGTAGTAGAAGCATACATTATGGGAGAGGGGACAAGGACCTATCTTTTGCGACGCCGATGATGGGCAGAGCAACAACGAATCCATGGCGTGAAGTCGGTTTCGGAGGAAACACTACCTTTGGAGCGCTCTTCAGCGTGAGTGAAGGGCGCATTTTTTCACCAAACTAATAAACGGCTTTGTTTTATGTCCATCAAACTACTGCTCCGCCTGTACCTGTCGGCAGCTCTCTTACTCGGTATCGGTCTGTCGAGACATGCTCAAGCACAAGACTTATCCGGCGCGAAAGAGACGGCTCTGCGCTTTTTGCGCGCTCATCCGGACCAATTTGAACTCACCGCTCAGGATGTAGCAGACGTTCGCATTAGCGACGCTTACCTGAGCAAGCACAACCGCGTAGCGCACATATGGGTGCAACAACAACACGCCGGCATACCCGTTTACAACGCCCTCTTTGGCTTGCACGTCCGAGACGGGAAAGTATACCACTTGGGGCACCGCTTCGTTCCGGCATTGGCCCAGCGCGTGAACACTACCCTGCCCTCTCTGACTGCGGCGCGCGCCTTGGAGCTGGCACTGCTGCACTTGGGTTTCACCTCGGCAGACCTGCCGCGCCTGAAGACAAAAGTGAGCGAACGGCACTGGGTGTTCAACGCCGGAAAGGTATCCCGCCAGGAAATACCCGCAGAGGCCTGCTACGACCTGGATGCTCAAGGACAGCCTCGCTTAGCCTGGAAGCTCTTCATCGACCAGGCTAACACCTCGGACATGTGGACCATCACGGTAGATGCCGTCAACGGTCAAATCCTGCGTCAATACAACCACACCCTATATTGCAAAGCCGGGCAGGTGCATTGGGCAGATGGCATGTGCAAAGAGTACGTCGAGGAGTATACTGCGGGAGAAACGCCGGCGACCGGTATAGACGAAGCTTATCGGGTGTTTGCTCTGCCGGTGGAGAGTCCCGCTCACGGCGGGCGTTCTTTGGTCATCAACCCCGCCCATCCCGTAGCCTCTCCTTACGGCTGGCTCGACGTAGACGGCCAGCCCGGACCCGACTACAACTACACGCGCGGTAATAACGCATGGGCATATGAAGACCGCGCCAACGATAACACGCCCAGCGAAAACGAGTCGGCCAAAAGCGCCAACTACGTCTTTGATTTCCCTTTTGATCCCGATGCTGAGCCGAACAGCAATTTGGAAGCCGCCATTACGAACCTGTTTTACATGAACAACATGATGCACGACATCACCTATCGCTTCGGGTTCGACGAGCCGGCAGGCAACTTCCAGCGAAACAACTACGGACGCGGCGGGGTAGAGAATGATTTCGTCCGAGCGGAAGCGCTGGACGGCGGTGGGGAAAACAATGCGAACTTTTCTACTCCCCCCGACGGCTCCAGTGGTCGCATGCAAATGTACTTGTGGAGCGGCGAGAGCGGCAATGTCGTACGGGTAAATGCTCCGGTGTTCGTGCAAGGCACCTACTACGCCCAGGCGGCTAACGGCTGGGGAGCGCCCATCACCACGACTCCCGTCACCGGGGATGTGGTGATCACCGACGACGGCACCGGCTCGGACGATGCCACGAAGAATTGCAACCCTCCCGTAAACGACTTGAGCGGCAAAATTGCCTTAATCGACCGAGGCGTGTGCCAATTCGGCCAGAAGGCCCTTATAGCCCAGCAAGCAGGTGCCATCGGCTGCATCATCTGTAACTTTGAGGACGCAACCATCGGCATGGCGGCCGGCAACTTTGGAGCGCAAGTCACCATACCGGTGGTGATGATGAGCAAGCCGAATTGCGACCTGTTGCGCCAATACGCCGGCATTGGGCTGAACATCTCCCTGGTGCGCCCCACTCAATCCGGCCCGCAGCGCTTGGACGGCAGCTTCGACAACGGCATCATTGCGCATGAATACGGGCACGGAGTCTCCAATCGCCTCACCGGTGGGCCAAGCCAAGCCGGGTGCTTGGGCAATGCCGAACAGATGGGCGAAGGCTGGAGCGACTGGTTTACCCTCATCACCAGCGTAAAACCCGGTGATGTGCCCAAGCAACGCCGTGGTATAGGCACTTTCGTGCTTCGCCAACCTAACGATGGGGTGGGCATTCGCCGCGTGCCGTATACCACCGATATGAGCATCAATCCGCACACCTACGGCACCGTAGCCAACAGCGCCGGGGTACATGCCATCGGCGAAGTATGGGCCACCGTCACCTGGGACCTGTACTGGGCCATGGTGGAAAAGTACGGCTACGACCCCGACTGGGACAACCCCAACAGCGGCAACTATCGGGCAATACAATTGGTCATGGACGGAATGAAGCTGCAGCCTTGCTCACCGGGCTTCCTCGATGGCCGCGATGCCATCGTGCTGGCCGATATCCTCAACTACAACGGCGAGGACACCTGCCTCATCAGCCAAGTATTCGCCCGCCGAGGCATGGGCATTCGCGCCAGTCAAGGCAGCAGCAGCAGCTCCACCGATGGCGTAGAGGACTTTACGCCCATCCCCACGTGTATAAAAGAACTCAAAATTGCTAAAAGTACTTCCACCCCTCTTATCGAGCCCGGAGGAGAAGCCGTGTTCTCCATCACCGTTACCAATCACAAAGACGAGACAGCCAAGGACGTTGTGGTAACCGACCCCTTGCCTCAAGGGCTATCGCTGGTATCCGCCTCACACGGAGGAATAGACGCAGGAGGCATCGTTACCTGGAATTTAGGCGACCTGGCCTCAGGTCAAGAAATTACCCTGACCTATACCGCAAAGTCGGACCCCGCCTACCGATCGGCGCTGTATTTCCGCGACGATATGGAGGAAGAGGGCGACAGCTGGGCGTCTTTTTCGCTGGAAGACAATGTCAACAACACGTTCTATCTGCAAAACCAACAAGTTCGCATAGGCAACAATGCTTGGCGGGTAGACGCTCTGGCTTCGGAGACAGACCAGGTATTGCAATATTATAAACTACTACCTGTCCAAGGCAGCCAGCCCGTGCTGCGCTTTTGGCATCGTTACAATACAGAAGCAGGGGCCGACGCCGGTTTTTTAGAGGTACAGGTAGAGAACGAATCCAGCTGGCGTCGTTTTGGCCGTGATAAAGTCTTTCGCGGTAGCTACACGGGCGGCATCCAATACAGCACGTTTGCCATTCCTTTCTTGAGCGGTTTTTCCGGAAACTCCAACGGATGGGTACAATCTTATTTTGACTTTAGCGACTATGCAGGTAAGAACCTCTCCTTCCGCTTCCGCTTTGGCACCGATGCCAACGATACGCCGACAGATGGCCATTGGATCGTAGACCAAGTAGAGTTGATAGACGTATTTAACTACGACACCGAAGCCTGCGTACGCTCCAGTGCAGGAGACCAGGTATGCGCCCGCGCCGGCGCTCGCGGTGTTATCGTGGACGTAGGAACCATCATCGGCACGCAAGAGCCCGCGTCGGACAATCCGCTGGGTATCCGCATACAGCCCAACCCGGTGACGGATTGGGTGCACGTCGCCTTCGGCGTTTCCAGTAAAGACCGCATCTGGCTGACCGTATTAAGCCCCGACGGGCGTCAGGTGGCTCAATTGCGCCTCGAAGGTGTGCATGCCGGTCAAGTAGTGCCCGTCGACCTCGGCTCCCTGCCCTCGGGTGTGTACGTACTGCGTGCCGAAAGTAACCTGGGGCAGAGCAGTGCAAAAATAATTAAGCGCTAATTCCGCCCATCCGGTGATAGAGAGGTTTGCAAAAGCCCGTCTTTTGCAAACCTCTTTTTACCTTCGTATTTCCGTTTTTGTTCTTTGTAGACCGATCACATGCTAAAGCCTCCCTCGCTTCGCGAAAACCGGCACCTTCAGTCCCTCCGCGCGCAACTGGGCGCCTTGAAGCACCGAATAGCGGACATTTTCGCTCCTGTGTGGGCTCCTGTGCGCAGTACTTGGGCCGTACTGATCGCTCCGATGCGCGCTGCTTGGCAGCACTTTGTCGTGCGCCATCCCTGGGGAGTCAAAGGCATACTCGTAGGCATAGCCTTCGCTCGTTGGGGGCTGTATTTTCTGATAGCCCTCATCGCAGGAGTGTGGATGGGTCTATTCGGACATTTGCCCGATAGCCGAGAGCTGCAAGCCATCGAAACGGCTAACGCCACCGAGATTTACTCTTCCGACAGCGTCTTACTGGGCAAATTTTACGTAGAGAACCGCACCAGCATCTCCTTAGACAACATCTCTCCTTATGTGATCACCGCCCTGCTGGCTACGGAAGACCGGCGCTTCTTCGAGCATAGCGGTATTGACCTGACCAGCTGGGCGCGCGTAGCATATGGCTTGATTACCAAAGACACAAAGGGGGGAGGCTCCACGCTGAGCCAGCAACTCGCCAAAAATCTGTATCCCCGGAAGCGCTACGGCATCCCGGGCGTCAGCCTGCTCATTAACAAAATTCGGGAGAACTTCATATCGGTGCGCCTGGAGCGCCTGTATACTAAGGCCGAGCTGCTCGGATTGTATCTGAACACCGTGCCCTTTGGAGGCGATCGCTACGGTATCAGTGTGGCGGCGCGGCATTTTTTCAACAAAAAGGCCAAAGACCTCACTCCCGACCAGGCAGCTACCCTGGTGGGCATGTTGAAGGCCACCACCTATTACGACCCGGTGCGCAATCCGGAAAATGCCCTTCGCCGGCGCAATTTGGTCTTAAAGCAGATGGTACGCAACAGCACCTTCAAGGTATCGGTGCGCAGCGACGAGCCGGGTATGGAGCAGGTGCGCTCCATGATAACGCAAGGGCGCATCACCCAGGCCGAATACAAAGCCCTCATCCAAAAACCTCTGGGGGCTCGCCGTTACCACGTAGATAGTCACAACGAAGGGCCGGCCACCTACTTTCGCGAGCATCTGCGCACCGAGGTGTTGCCCAAGTTGCTCAACGGCCGCACTCATCCCGACGGTACGCCGTACAACTTGTATACCGACGGCCTGAAGGTATATACCACCATCCACAGCCGCATGCAGCAATACGCCGAAGAAGCCGTTCGGCAACATATCGGCCAACTACAGGACCTCTTCGACCGACACTGGAGGAGCTACAAAGGACCGGAGAAACCCTGGGGCGATGACCGCTGGATAGAGGAACAGATGCGCCGCAGCGAACGCTGGCTCACGCTGCGCGATGCCGGCTGGAGTGAGGAGGCCATTCGGGCAGACTTTGAAAAACCCGTTCGGATGGTCGTCTTTTCTTGGCGCGGTACCCACTCGGAAATCGACACCGTGATGACTCCGCTGGACAGCCTTCGGTATTATTTCTGCCTGCTGAACTGCGGCTTCATGGTCATGGACCACACCAACGGCTACGTACGCGCCTGGGTAGGGGGCACACACTATAAGTACTTCAAGTACGACCACGTCAAAAGTACGCGCCAGGTAGGCTCCACGTTTAAGCCCATTGTATATGCCGCAGCGCTGCAGGACTCTTTTTCGCCGTGCTCGTATCTGCCTAACCAGCAGGTCAAGATTGCAGACTGGGAGCCGCGCAATGCCGATGGCTTTTACGGAGGATGGTATTCACTCACAGCAGGATTGACGCATTCCGTCAATGTTATTGCCGCTCAACTTATCGAGCGCGTAGGCATTGAGCACACCATCCGACTGGCCCGGAAAATGGGCATCACCTCCCGCCTGCCGCGCGAATTCGGCATCAGCCTTGGAGCCGCCGACATTTCCTTATACGAAATGATGCAGGTGTACGGCACCATTGCCAATAGAGGTGTCCGGCCGGAGCCCGTACTGGTACTGCGCATCACGACACGCAGTGGCGAAGTCATTTACGACTACGCCGAGGAAAAAGCCAAGCACCCACCCGAACCGGTAATAGCCCTAACGGCAGAGCAAGCGGTTACCCTGACGCGCATGCTGCAGTCTGTCATTAACAGCGGCACCGGAGCGCGACTGCGCTATGGATACGGTCTCCACCAAGGAGACTTTGCCGGAAAAACCGGTACCACCCAAAATCAAGCAGACGGCTGGTTCATCTGCTACAACCCTCGCTTGGTAACCGGCGCCTGGGTAGGCGCTTCCAGCCCGGCCGTTCGCTTTCGCTCTTTGGCCCTCGGCCAAGGAGCCTCCATGGCCTTACCCATCGCAGGCCTTTTCTGGCACAAAATGGCCAACGACCGCGAGTTTATGAAGTGGTATACCGAGCGCTTTCCCGAGCCGCCTCCGCAAGTGCTGGCAAAATTCGGCTGCCCCGGTTTCATCGATATTTCTCCGGATACCCTTCAGCTGCTGCTGTCGGACTCCACCTGGCGAGAGGAGTTGCGTCAAAAAGGTTTTCAAAACCTCAAAGAGGCCGCCGAACGCTATTTCGAGCCATCCACCCCGGCGGAAGGGCAAGATACGGAGGAGGAGCCTAAACGCCTCAACATCTTAGAGCGTATCTTTGGTCGAAAAGAGGAAAACGAGTAACCCATGTCCGTCTCCATACGCCGCCGGCTGCGCCTATCCGGACTGACCCGCTATGTGCTTTGGACAATAGGAGCAGCAGTCGTTATCGGTGCTGCCCTGCTCTACCGGCAAACGGCGACACCGAGGGTCGAGCGCTTCGATTGGAGAAGAAACTATTTGGAGACCAGCACGCAGCCTTTTGGCACCGGCGCACTGTTCCGCTTTTTGAAAGACTACTTTCCTCAGCATTCCCTAATTCTTGTCAACGACGAGCTGAACAAGCGCTTACCGCTGTCCTCCGAACAAGCCGCTAATTATTTTTTTATCGGGCACAGGCCCTTCTACGACTCCGCCGCTACGGCCCACCTACTGGCCTTTGTAGAGAAAGGCAATACAGCCTTCTTGTGCTGTGAGGAGCTGCCGTTCGACCTTATGTTTCACTTGTATTACCGAGAATGCCCCGATGCTCCGTGGTCGCGTCTAACGGACTTATGGCTGGACAGCCTTTCGCTATCGCTGACTCATTTTGATCTGGACACCCCTATTGTGGTATACCTCTCCTATCGGAATGAAGTGCGTCCATCCTCCGGTTGGAAGGTCTTCCCCAAAGAAATCTTTTGCCCACCTCAGCTCCCTCATACACCCTTGGGTTATGCCCATCGGAGCGAAATCAATTTCGCCTGTTTTCCCTACGGAGAAGGCTTTTTCTTTCTGCACACCACGCCTTTAGTTTTTACCAACTACCACCTGCTGCGCCCGGAAATGCAGCGCTATGCGGAGGCCGTTTTGTCCTACCTTCCCGAGGGTGATATTTACTGGGATGCGCTGTATCGAGAACCGGGATCCGCACGGCCGGAGAGTCGCCATGCGAGACAGGTAGCAGACCATACCCTGAGGTATATCGCGCAAAAACCGCCGTTGGCATGGGCATGGTATCTCCTATTGGCCATGGCGCTCTTGTATGTGCTCTTCAGGGGCAAGCGCCGCCAACGCATTATTCCCATAAGGCCGAAAAAAGAAAATACGGCTTTAGAATACATCCAGACGATAGCGCTTTTGCATTTCAAGAAAAAGAACTATCGCTACTTATGTGTGCAGGAAATGCGGGCTTTTCTCTCCCAAGTGCAGGAGCGCTACGGCATTCGAATACCGCTGGAAGAGGCGAACTCGAGCGGTCAAGTGTCAGAAGAAGCTTTAAAGCGGTTGTCCGATGTCTCCGGCGTGCCGACAGGGGATATTCGGGCAATCTTTACTAACTACCGAGCGGCATTGCTTTACGAGCCCGACGCGGAGACCTTATCCATCGTGACGGCACACATATTGCGCTTTTGGGAAAGAGCAGCAGGAGGCGCCCGGACTTATGGATCGCGGTCGGCGACGTCATTATCCCATTAAACACGCAAAAACACGCTATGCAGCAAGAGGAAAATTCGGCCTTTGTCGATGAGTCTCCGGCAGCCCAAGTGCAGCAGTGTGCTGCGCGCGTGCAAGAGGCCATCCAAAAGGTGATAGTGGGTCAGCATGAGAGCGTAGAGATGTTGCTCGCGGCGCTTTTCACGGGTGGTCACCTATTATTGGAGGGAGTTCCGGGTATTGCCAAGACACTCCTGGCTCGCCTTTTGGCGCGCACGGTTTCTGCCGGTTTTAGCCGTATCCAGTTTACGCCCGACCTCATGCCGGCAGACATACTGGGCACCATGGTGTTCAACCCTAAGACGGCGGACTTCTCCTTTAGGCCGGGGCCTATCTTCTCCAACATCATCCTCGTAGACGAAATCAACCGGGCGCCGGCCAAAACTCAGGCAGCCTTGTTCGAGGTCATGGAAGAGCGCCAGGTAACGGTAGACGGGCAAACACACGCGATGGCAGTGCCTTTCATGGTAATAGCCACTCAGAACCCCATCGAACAGGAGGGCACCTATCGCCTACCGGAGGCCCAGCTCGACCGCTTCTTGTTTCGTATCCTCATGGACTACCCGAGTTTGGAGGAGGAGAAACACATCTTACAGCGCTTTCATGGCGACTTTGAAGGTAAGGCCGGCCAAGACCTACAGCCCATCATCTCTCCGCAGGAGATTGCCGATTGCCGCAGGCGCATCGAACAGGTAGTGGTGAGCGACGAGCTGCTGAATTACATCGCGACTTTGGTGCACCAAACCCGCCACCATCCGGACTTGTTCTTGGGAGCTAGCCCGCGCGCCTCTTTGGCCATCGCGCGCAGCGCTAAAGCGTTGGCTGCCATGGCCGGGCGCAACTTTATCACACCGGATGACGTGCAACGGGTGGCCGTCCCCGTCCTCAACCATCGCCTCCTGTTGACACCTGAGCGCGAGATGGAAGGTTACCGCGTCCAACAAGTTATCGAAGATATCGTGCGAAGTATTCCTGTGCCGCGATAAGAGCGGAGGAAAAGTCTTACTTTTGTTTTCGTATGAGCAAGTGGCTTCGTCAACTTTTCGTCCTACCTATCCGCCTGTACCGGCTCTTTCTTTCGCCCTTGCTAGGGCCGAGTAAATGCCGTTTCCGCCCCACTTGCTCGCAATATGCCATAGAAGCCATTGAGGAATGGGGCATTCTAAAAGGCACAGGGATGGCCCTGAGGCGCATTTTGCGCTGCCATCCCTGGGGTGGTTTTGGCTACGACCCCGTACCCAAACGCGGGGGGGAGGGAGAAACTTCCTCTATCCACACTTCTTGAGCCTCTTTACACCAACAGCCGTCTCTAAATCTCGATAGCGAGCTCCTCTATTGCCCCGGGATGGTTTCCGTCTTCAACTGCATCCAACTCTACGCGAAGGTTCCCGATGATAAATTCCTGTCGCTCCGGCGTATTTTTGCCCATGTAGTAATCGAGCACGTGGTCTAAGTGTGTCTCCTCGTTGAGAATAACCGGCTCTAAGCGCATATCGGGGCCGATAAAGCGACCAAACTCAGAGGGAGAGATCTCGCCCAGGCCTTTGAAGCGGGTGATTTCCGCTTTGCCTCGCAGTTTTTGGATGGCCTCCTGTTTCTCGGCTTCGGAGTAGCAATAGAAAGTCTGCTGCTTATCGCGCACGCGGAAGAGAGGTGTCTCTAAGATGTAGAGGTGACCGTTGCGCACCAGGTCGGGGAAAAACTGCAGAAAGAAGGTGAGCAACAACAGGCGGATGTGCATGCCGTCTACATCGGCGTCTGTGGCGATTACTACGCGGTTATAACGCAGGTCGTCGAGGGAGTCCTCGATGTTCAAGGCGTGCTGCAGGAGGTTGAACTCCTCGTTTTGATAAACGATTTTTTTGGTCAATCCGTAGCAGTTGAGCGGTTTACCGCGCAGGCTAAAGACGGCCTGCGTGTCTACATCGCGTGCTTTCGTCAGCGAGCCGCTCGCCGAGTCGCCCTCGGTAATGAAGAGCGTGGATTGAAGGCGTTTTTCCTCTGGGCCTTTCTCGTTGAGGTGATACCGGCAATCGCGCAACTTTTTGTTGTGGATGTTAGCCGCCTTGGCCCGCTGGTTGGCCAGTTTTTTTACATCGGCCAGCTCCTTGCGCTCGCGCTCCGACTGTTGGATGCGGCGGAGCATTTCCTTAGCGGTCTCCGGGTGCTTGTGCAGGTAATCGTCCAAGGCCTTACTCAGGAAGTCGTTCATCCAGGTGCGGAGATTGGGCCCGTCGGGGCTGACGCGTTCGGAGCCCAGGCGCGTCTTGGTTTGCGACTCGAACACCGGCTCTTCGATGCGAACACCGACGGCGGCGATAATGCTCTCTCGAACATCTTTGGCTTCAAAATTTTTCTTAAAATGGTCGCGCACCGTCTTTACCAAGGCCTCTCGAAAAGCATTCAGGTGTGTGCCTCCCTGTGTGGTATGTTGCCCGTTCACAAAAGAGTAGTACTGCTCGCCGTAATGCTCGCCGTGGGTAAAGGCAATTTCAACATCTTCTCCTACCAAGTGAATAATGGGATACCGAGGGCTTTCGGCGCTTGTCTTTTTGGCCAGCAAGTCAAGTAAGCCGTTCTTAGACTGGAAAACCTTGCCGTTGTAGTTGATTTTCAAACCCGCATTGAGGTAGGCGTAATTCCACAATTGCTGCTCGACATACTCATTTACCCATCGATAATGGCGAAAAAGCGCACCGTCGGGCTTGAAAAAGACCGCTGTGCCGTTGGGCTCTTTTGTGGGCTCCAGCGAACCCTCTCGCTGTAATACACCAAATTGAAACTCTGCCCATTTAGCCTGCCCGTCGCGATAGGAAATGACTTTAAAATACTCCGAAAGGGCATTTACGGCCTTTGTACCTACCCCGTTGAGCCCAACCGATTTCTTAAAGGCCTTGTTGTCGTACTTCGCACCGGTATTGATGCGACTGACGACATCGACCAATTTGCCCAGGGGGATGCCGCGACCGTAGTCGCGCACGTATACGCCGCTTTCGTCGATGCGGACGTCGATCTGTTTGCCGTACCCCATGATATACTCATCGACGGAGTTGTCGAGCACCTCTTTGAGCAAGACGTAGATGCCGTCTTCTGGGCTACTGCCGTCGCCCAGTTTTCCGATATACATGCCCGGCCGCAAGCGGATGTGCTCGCGCCAGTCAAGCGATTGAATTTCCGCTTCGGTGTACCTAACTTCTGCCATACAAAGTGAATGTTGAGGTTAAGGCGTTTTGCCGCACGGTGGCGGCCTGCGCGGCCAAAGTAACGGACTTTTGATGATTTTCAAGAAAACACAGAGCAAATTTAAAACATTTTGTTATTTTAAAAAAATTCTTGCGCTATTTTACGCACCTTTCACAGGGGCAGGGTATGCAGCGTATTTTTAAAAAAAGGCATCCTCCATATGGCGAATGCTCTTGAGTTTGCCGTGTTGCAGGATTATCGAGATAATATCGAAGCGTATTTCGCCCTCGTAGCCGATGCTCTCCATAAAGGCACCCGCCGTTCGGGCCATCTGGTCTTGCTTTTTACGGTTAACAGCCGCTTCCGGACCGCCAAAGCCGTCGAGCGAGCGCGTCTTAACCTCTACGAACACCAAGCAGCCTTCAGATGACCAAGCAATTACGTCTATCTCTCCTCTTTCCGCACGAAAATTCCGGCGCTCAATGCGATAGCCTTTCTCTTCTAAGTATCGAACGGCTGCCTCTTCACCCATTCGGCCGATATCTGCATTTTCCATAAGCGCGACGCAAAAAGTGACCGATATGCCTATTCCCTCTCTTTACCGGGAGCATGGCTGTTCAAGAAAACGCATTGGCCCGGCTCTTCTTGTTTTTTCAATCCGGCCAGCGTCGTTTGCCCTCGAGCCAATCCACATAAGAGACCGACCCTAAGCGAAACTTAAAAGGCACGTCCGACTTCCGCTCCAACTGATACTCCAACCGACAGAAGAAGGGCGCAGTTCTGTGCCTTTGCACATGAGGCCATGAGCTCGGCCGCATCAACGCGCCTGACGAACACGGCTCATTGGCAAGCCCGTGGCAAAGTGCAATCGGCCTTTCCATCCAACTGCGCATATCGCAACTACCGGGAACCGACGGACAGAGCACCAACTGCGCTAGGGCACATGAACTCGCAAAAAGAGTAACAACGGTCATCGCAGCCCGGCGACAAAAAAGAGAGTAATTCACTTTTTCCGTAAAACTTTAAGAAATCTCTGAAACAACAGGAGCACACACTTACGGTTCACTTTAACGATTATTTAAGCATACCACCCTTCCTTTTGAAACTTAATTTCGCCATGTTTGCCAAACATTAGCGATCTATAATGAACACCCTCCCTACCGGCTTCAAGCAAGCCGTTTTCTAACTAAACTTTCCCAAACCATGAAAAAGCACTTCGTTTACTTGAGAAAAGCGGGCAAAAGAGCGGTTACCTCGTTCAACGTTCTGTTGCTGCTTTTGTCCGCATGCAAAGATGACCCTCGCCCCGCAGCCGACTGCCGCATCCAGATGACCTACGACGCCGAAATCACCACCCTCATACGACCCGACAGAATCGCCGACACCGCCCGCCTCAGCCACCTCGACCGTGCCCTCTCCCTGCCC